>Ga0209415_10001555_pt1 | contig 43991 bp, 38 predicted proteins | sample PeaSoiSIISIP2007_FD_187696 | JGI IMG/M metagenome (GOLD analysis project Ga0209415, IMG submission 187696) | Peat soil microbial communities from Weissenstadt, Germany - SII-SIP-2007 (SPAdes) (version 2) | ecosystem: Environmental > Terrestrial > Soil > Wetlands > Peat | place: Germany...
TGGAAGACGTTCTCGCCGAAGTAGGCGTTGCCCTCGAACTCGACCAGGTGCTCCTGGGCGGCGCAGTTCGAGAACGGGTTGGATCCGCCGGCCTGGAGCTCATAGGCGATCCCGGTCTCGCCGAACGCATGCATCTGGCTGGCGATCGTCGTCGCGTCCGCACACGCCTGGGTCTGGTCCTGGCCGAGCGCCTCCTGGAGCGAGCTCCCGGTCGCGATGATCGGCTTGATCACCACGTGGCGGCCGTAGAGCTCGAAGACCGAGTTGAAGTAGTTCAAGAAGGTCTGCTCGACCTGGCTGATGACGGGTTGGGGAGCGTCGCCCGCGGCGGCCGCGTCCGCCTCGAGCGTCTGCTCGTTGGCGGAGGAGGGGTACTGGACCTGGGCGAGCGTGATCGTCGTCGAGGTGACCCCGTTGTAGGTCGCGCCGCCGTTGTTGCCGGTGAACTTGGGCAGGCATGGGGCCACGTAGGCACTGCTGAACTGCGGGGTGCTCGGGGTGCAGCTCGTCCCCCTGAGGGTCTTGCCGGTTCCGGCGGTGATGTGCCCCGACGCCGGGTACGCGTAGGGGTAGGGCCCCTCGTTGCCCGGTCCCCGGGCGGTGAGGACCGCGGAGCCGGCGGCGAAGGCGATGCCGCTCACCCCCAGGGCCGCGATCACCGCCAAGAGGCTGACCGCGACGGCGCGGGCGCCCCGCTGTCCAGAAAGCTGTCGGTTGATCCGCATGCCGCCCCTCCCACGTTTCGGCCGGGACACCGGCGGCGACCTCCGCCGCCCCTGACCGCCTCGCCAGCCCGAAAGCCGCGGGGTTACAATACCGAGCCGACGCCGTAGAAACGATTTCAGTGGGTCCAGGGGCGGGATCGGAGTGACGTTGACATTCGGGGGGTCACTCGTTAGGTTCGCCCGAACTTCACCGACGGCCCACAGTCGCGACTACCGGGGGGCGGAACCGCGATGCTGGCAGAGCCCGTAGAGTTCGACGAGCGCCCCCCGGGGTCCCTCGGCGAGCGCTTGCGGGAGGGCATCTGGAGCCACCGGTCCGCCGTCGGCTGGGCCGTCGGGGCCGTCGCCCTCTGGCTGATTCTCGACCACACCCTGTCGAAGGGGCTCCCCATCGGGATCGTCCTGCTCGGGGTCGTCTACGGGTCGATCTATGCGCTCCTCGCCATCGGGATCGTCCTCGTCTACCGGGGCAATCGCATCATCAACTTCGCCCAGGCCCAGATCGGCGTCATCGCGGCGATTCTGGCCATCGAGCTGAACGTCACCTACAACGTCAACTTCGTCCTGGCGTGCGCCACCGGGATCGTGGCCGCGGTGATCATCGGGGCGATCCTCAGCCTGCTCCCGAGGCACTTCCGCAAGAGCTCTCGGCTGATCCTGACCGTCGCCACCATCGGCCTCGCCCAGGGCCTCGGGGGCATCTCGGCCCTCCTGCCCGTCCTGTTCTGCAACCCGGCCACCAACGAGTCCTGCACCACCGCGGCCGCCCACCAGACCTTCAACACCCCGCTCCACACCCAGTTCACGATCAACCCGGTCGTGTTCAGCGGGAACGACATCGTCGCTTTCCTGGGCACGGTGGTCATCGTCATCGGCCTCGCCTTGTTCATGCGGCGCTCCAAGTACGGGCTGGCGATCCGGGCGGCCTCGGAGAACGGTGAGCGGGCCACCCTCCTCGGCGTGCCGGTGCCCCGGCTCGACACGATCATCTGGGTGGTCGCGGCGGTGCTGTCGACCGTGGCGATCCTGCTGCAGACCCCGGTCCTTGGGTTCGGCGGGTTCCAGACCGTGACCACGGCCAGCGACGACGTGCTCATCCGGATCCTCGCCGCCGCGGTCATCGGCCGGATGGAGTCGATGCCGCGGACCGCCATCGCGGCGGTGGCAATCGGGATCTTCGACGCGGGCGCGACTTGGACCTACTCGAACACCACCTTCGTCGACGCCACCTTGGTCATCGTGGTGATCGTGGCGCTCCTGCTCCAGCGGCGCAGCTACAGCCGGATCACCGAGTCCGACCAGTCGACCTGGCGCTCGGTGGCGGCGGTGCGGCCGATCCCCCGGGCCCTCATGGCGCTGCCCGAGGTCCGTTGGACGCTTCGGGGGTCGCGGGTGGTGCTCCTCGCCGTGGCGATCCTGCTGCCCTTGGTCATGTCGGACAGCCAGACGTACCTGGCCGGCTACATCCTCATCTACGCGATCGTGGGGCTGTCGCTGCTGGTCCTCACCGGCTGGACGGGCCAGATCTCACTGGGTCAGTTCGGGATCAGCGGGGTGGCCGGCGCGGTTGCGGCCGTCCTGTACGCGAAACACGGGTGGGACTTCTTCCCGGCCCTGGCCGTGGCCGTCCTGGTCGGGGCGGCGGTCGCACTGGTCATCGGCATCCCGGCCTTGCGGATCCAGGGCCCCTTCCTGGCCGTGACCACCCTCGCGTTCGGCGTCTGCGCGTCCGTGTACCTGCTCTCGCCGTCCTACCTCACCTGGCTGGTCCAGACGTCCGCGAACCGGCCCTCCATCTTCGGCAATGCCAACCTGCTCAGCTCGAACCGCAACCTCTATTACTTCTGCCTGATCGGCTTCTTCCTCTGCCTCATGGCGGTGCGCTCGCTACGCCGCAGCCGGATCGGGAGGAGCCTGATCGCTACCCGTGACAACGAGGCGGCCGCCCGGGCGACCGCCCTCAACACCACCCGCCAGAAGCTGACCGCGTTCTTGATCTCGGGGGCGATCGCGGGGTTCGCCGGGGCGATGTTCGTCGTCCAGCAGCAGGGCGTGAACAACGGCTCGTTCACGGCCGACATCGACATCGCGCTGTTCACCATGGTGGTCATCGGCGGGCTCGGTTCGCTGCCGGGGGTGGTCATCGGCGCGTTCGCAGTGTGGGCCGCCACCTACTTCCTGCCCGCCGGGTGGGCGTTGCTCGTGAACGGCGGGGGCATCCTGCTCCTCCTGATCTTCCTGCCCGAGGGCCTCGGCGGGATCATGTACCGGCTCCGAGACGCGCTCCTCGGGCTGGTGGCCCGACGAAGGGGTATGACCCCGCTCGGGCTGATCCAGCAGATCGAGGAGCTCGACGGCCAGATCGGCGAGGACCTCCTGGTCGAGCGGGCGGCGGTCGCCACCGAGCACCTGGAGGAGGCGACCGAGGGCGGTGCGCACGAGGGGGTGCTCGCGACCAGCCCCACGTTGGGTGGCCCCGGCGCCGGTGGCATCGCATCCACGGTCACCCAGGAGACCTCGGCCGGCGAGCGCGGTGAGCGGCCCGGGCCAGAGGTCCGGGGACCCTCCGGGGCGCCGTGACCGCCACCGCATCGGTCGCGGTGGCCGACCCGAAGCTGGAGCGCGACCGCCTCTCCGTCTTCGACATCCGCCGCCTCACCGCCCCGTACCCGGTGACCCCGCTGCTCGTCCTGATGGGGTTCAACACGGTCTTCCTCATGGTGGGGGCGCTGGTCGTCCTCCAGTTCGCCGGGATCCAGAACGCGTACCACTCTGCGCTCGTGTCGCTGAGTGGCGCGGTCGTCCAGCAGATCCAGCTCGGCATCGGTCCGGACGTGCCCGTCGCGATCGGGGCCAACCGGGGCAACCGGTGGCGGACCCTCGTCGGCGGGATGGTGGTGGTGGCCGCGTTCTCCGTCCTGCTCGGGATGGCCGGGCTCCAACCAAACACCGTCGTCCTGTACTTCGGGGTGTTCCTGGTCCTGTCGATCTCGCTGGCGTTCACCTCGACTCAGCACGGTGCCCTCGCGCAGTACTACCCGGTCGAGGTGCGGACCCGGGCGATCCTCGCCCACCGGTTCGTCGGGGTGACCGCCTACGCGCTGGCCGCCCCCGTCGCTTTCCTGTTCGGCCTCGGGTTCTCCTGGCAGGCGCCGTTCATCGCCTTGGCCGCCGCCGCACTCGTGCTGGCCTTGGTGGGCCGCCGGCTCCTCCCGGTCCACAAGGAGAAAGCCGATCGGCCCCCCCGTCGGCGGCGTAGGGAGAAGGGCGCGCTCGTCGCCGAACCGGAGGTCTCGAGGCCGAACGCCGAGGGGCCGGCCACCCTCCCCGAGGCGACCCGGGTGCTGTTCTCGATCCCTTCCATCCGGGCCATGTACCGGGCGCTGCCGCTGCTCTCGGTCACCTTCTTCGGGGTGGCCTACTACGCCAACCTCCTGTTCCTGAACGTCTTCCACCAGGACGCGGCCACCCGCCGCCTGACCATCGACTTCTCGTTCATGGGAGCGGCGGTGGGCGTGCTCATCGCCGCGCTCGTGCTGCCCCGCCTCTTCCGTACCGATCCGCGCCGGGGCATGAGGATGGTGGTGCGGGGGGCGCTGCTCTCGTTCGTCGCGGCGATGGTCCTTGCTACCAGCCCGTCGGCGGCCCTCGCGATGGCCGCCGACATCGTCTTCACCGGCGCGGCGGCCTGGGTCGTGGCCGGCGTCTACGCGACCTTGTCGGTGGCCCTGCCGACCCGCCTGATGACGCTCGGCTACGCCCTCTCCTCGCTCTGGTTCACCATCGGGGTGCTGCTCATCGGCCCGGTCGGCACGGCCGGGACCACTCTGGCCGCGGTCATCGGCAACGACTTCGGCTACCGGGCCAGCTTCTGGCTCTTCGGCCCGCTCCTCTTGATGGGGACCGGCATCCTCTCGCGGTCGTCCCGGTACCTGGCCGAGGACATCCAGCGGCTCGAGGCCTCGGTCGAGGCCGACATCAAGGTGCGCCGCGACCGGGTCGAAGGCCGGGGCAAGCTGCTCATGGCCCGGGGCATCGAGGCCGGCTACGAGAACGTGAAGGTGCTCTTCGGCGTCGACTTCGATATCGATGACGGCGAGATGGTCTCGGTCCTCGGGACCAACGGCGCCGGAAAGTCCACACTGGTCAAGGCCCTGTGCGGGCTGATCACCCCGACCGGGGGAGAGGTCCTCTTCGACGGCCAGCCGATCACCACCCTCGATCCCAGCCGGATCGTGAAGTTGGGCATCGCGATGGTTCCCGGCGACCGGGGCATCTTCCCGGGGCTCACGACGCTCGACAACCTGAAGATGGCCGGGTGGCTCTACGACAAGGACCCCGCCTACATCAAACAGGCGACGAAGACGGTGCTTTCGTACTTCCCGGCGCTCAACAACCGCCTCACCACCCCGTCGGGAAGCCTGTCGGGCGGCGAGCAGCAGATGCTCAGCCTGGCCATGGCGTTCATCGCCCAGCCGCGCCTCTTGATCATCGACGAGCTGTCGCTCGGCCTCGCCCCGACCGTCATCGAGTCGCTCCTGCGGATCGTGAAGGAGATCAACGGGCGGGGGACCGCGGTCATCCTGGTCGAGCAGTCCGTGAACCTCGCCCTGCGCATGACGACGCGGGCCACCTTCATGGAGAAGGGCCAGGTCGTCTTCCAGGGCACCACCGACGAGCTGCTCCAGCAGGAGGACATCGTGCGCTCCGTCCTCTTGGAGGGGGCCCGCCAGGAGGCCGTCCAGGGCGCGGGCAGGACCGTCACCGACACCGAGGCCGTGCCGGCCGGCGCTGGGGACAACGGGGGCCGCCGCTCGGGTGTGCTCGGGGGGACCTCGCTCGGCAATCTCCAGGCCGGCGATCGGCATGCGGCTGCCAACGGCGACGGCGGGGTGGTCCTCGCCGCCAACGGACTGGTGAAGCGCTTCGGCGGCGTCCTCGCCGTCGACGAGGTGAGCCTCGAGCTGAACAACGGCGAGATCCTCGGCCTGATCGGCCCCAACGGCGCCGGCAAGACCACGGTGTTCGAGATCATCTCCGGGCAGCTGCGTCCGAACGCCGGGCGGGTCACGATGCACGGGTCCGACATCAGCGACTGGCCCGCCTACAAGCGGTCGTCGTTCGGACTCGGCCGTTCCTTCCAGGCCGCCCGGCTCTGGCCCGGCCTCACCGTCCAGGAGACCGTGTCGCTGGCGGTGGCCCGCCGGGTCCACTCGCCGGGGGTCATCCAGACGATGCTGTACCTGCCCATGGTCGGCCGGGCCGAGAAGCGGGTCGCGGTCGCCGCCGAAGAGGTCATCGACATGCTCGGGCTCGGCGACTTCAAGGACCAACTCGGCTCCGACCTCTCGACCGGGCTGCGCCGGCTGCTCGAGCTGGCCGTGATCGTCGCCCAGCGCCCCTCGATCGTGCTCCTCGACGAGCCCTCGGCCGGCCTCGCCCAGGCCGAGACCGAGGCGCTCGCCCCGGTGCTGCGCGACATCCGCATCGGCCTCCAGTGCAGCCTCATGCTCATCGAGCACGACATGGGCCTGACCAAGGAACTGGCCGACCGCATCGTCGCCCTGGACACCGGAGCGGTGGTGGCGGTCGGGTCACCCGAAGAGGTGCTGAGGCACCCACGAGTCGTCGAGTCCTACCTCGGTGCCGCGGCGGTCTGAGCGCGACCGGCGGGCCGTGACCCCCCGCGGACGGTCCGTGCGTGGCCGGGTCACGGCGCTGCTCGGCCTGGCGCTCGCGGCCGGGGCCCTGAGTGCCTGCAACTCGTCGGGCAACCTCGTCGCCAAGACCACCGTCGTGCCGCCCCCGGCCGGGTGCGACACCGGCCGGGTCATCGTCATCGGCGCGTCCCTCGACCTGTCCGGTCCCGGTGCGGCCCTCGGCCACCAGTACCTGCTCGGGCTGGAGATGGGCATCGCCAAGGTCAACGCGGGCAACGGCGTGCCCCCGCGCAACACCTGCTTCGAGCTCGCCTACAAGGACAACCGGGGGAACCCCGCGGTCGACTCCCGGGCCCTGCTCGACCTCGTGAACGTGGAGAAGGCGGGGATGGTGGTCGGGTCGTTCCTCGGGTCCTCGACCGTCACCTACCTCGGGAGCCTCGGGGTTCCCGAGATCAGCTTGTCCCCGCTGGCCGACACCTTCCTGCCGAAGACCTATCCCAACACCTTCCCCATGACCGCCTCGATGGAGTCGCAGGCCTTCGTCATCGGCAAGGCCCTCAAGGCCGACGAGGTGCACCGGGTCGGCCTCATCGTGACCGGGGACAAGGCCAGCCGGGAGGGCGCCGCCCACCTGGCCGCGGTCTCCTCGACCGACCAGTTCGCCATCGTGGCCCGGGCCACGGTGTCACCCTCGGGAGCGGGTGCCGCCGCCGCGGTCTCGACCGTGCAGGCGGCCCACCCGAAGGTGCTGGTGGTGCTGGACGACACCGGCGCGGTGGCGGCCGTGCTGGCGGCCCGGGCGGCCGCTGGGTGGACGGCGCCGGTCATCGCCGGTCCGAACACCACCGAGTCGCCGATCCTGGCCAAGCTGCGCGGCGACACGGCCGGGGTGTCGGTCGCCGTGCCCGACGGGACGATCTCAGGGACGGGAGTCGGTGCGGCGGGCACCCTCTCGTTCCGCCACAAGCTCCTGGCCCAGCTGAAGACGTCCTCGCTCTTCGGCTCGATCATCCCGTACGCGCAGACCTACGACGCCATGACGATGATGGGGAACGCAGCCAACGGCGCCATGAGCGTCGTGGCCACCCAGGTGACCACCTATCTCCAGAACGCCAACTACCAGGGCGTGCTCGCGTCCTACACCTACACCTCGGGGGCCCACACCGGGATCTCGGCGTCCGACCAGAGCGTCGTGCCGCTGCGGGGGCTGTCGAACGGCCTGCTGAAGCCGGCCCCGAAGCCGGCCAGGCCCGCCAAGGCCCTCTAGCCGTTCACCCTGCTGCCGGGGCCCTTGTGGGGTCCCGACGGTCGATCTGCGGGCTCGACGGGGGACCCGAGGGTCTCGACCGGGGACTTCCTCTCGATCACAGGTCTTCTCCGACGGGGGCGACAGGCTCCGAACTCGCTCAGCTCGGAGGGTTCTCGTCGCCCGGCGGCCGGAGCCGATCGATCCGCCGGGAGAGGTTGACCGCATGGTCACCGAGCCGCTCGTAGAAGCGGGCCAGGAGCGTCACCTGGGCGATGACCGGTGCCTCCATCGCCCCCTTGGCGATCTCCGCGGTGAGCCGGTCATGGAGAAGGTCGATCTCCTCGTCGACCTCGGCGAGATCCACCGCGTCGTCGCTCCCCACGAGGTAGCGATCGGCGACCGATCCCCACATCGCCAGGGCGGTCTCGGTCATCCGCTGCACGATGCCCCGACTGAGTGGCGTCATCTGATGCCCGAGGCTGTTCACCGCCCGCTGGGCGATGTGCTCCGCGAGGTCGGCGCTGCGTTCGAGCTCCGAGAGGATGAGGAGCGTCCCGACCAGATGTCGGAGCTCGTCGACCGGGGGTTCTTGTTCGAGCTCCGCCCAGACGAGCCGCTCGACCTCGGCCGCCAGCTCGTCGACTCGCTGATCCCGCTCGACGACCGCCAGCCCGGTCTCGCGCTCCCCGGCGAGCAGCGCGTGGGTCGCCTGAGCCAGGCCCTCACTCACCAATGCGAACAGTTGGAGCACGGAGCGGTCGATGGGCGACTGGCTCGCGATGTCCCCAAACACCGACCCCGAAGCTACTCAACCCCGTCACCCAGAAGTCACGCAATGGTCACTGTTCATTCACGCTCGAACAGGCGGAGGGTTGGCGGCGGCGCCCCGCTCGGCGCCGCTCGAGCAGGAGCAGGCCGCGCCCTGAGGAGCTCCGGGCAGGACGAGCTGCCCCGGCCCGTCCCGACCGGGCCCGTTCCTCTGTCGCTCAGCCGGTGAACATCGCCGGCAGCTTCGTCGGCCACTGGCCGAGCGAGAATCGCTTGCCGCCGAAGGCCGCGATGTAGGTGCCGAGCTTGCCGTTGAGCGGCGAGGTCTTGCCCGCGTCCCACCAGATGAAGCGGGCGTCGGTGCTGGCCGTGTGCTGGCCGTCCCCGGCCACCCCGTTCGCCCCGACGTTGTAGTTCCACTTCCCGTACTGGAAGAGCGGGGCCCCCATCACCGGTAGGGCGTGGATCCCCCGGGCCATGTTCTGGGCGGTGAGGTCGGGGCCGGCCGCCTGGAGGTAGTTGAACATCTGGATCAGCGCCGAGTAGTTGCCGTCGGTCTCCTTCGGGATCACGTGGCCGGTCAGCTTGAAGTAGAGCTTGCCGGCGAGCGAGGTGGGGCCGGTGAGCACGTTCGAGGGGGAGAGCTCGCTCATCCCGAACAGGTGCCCGGTGACCTCCTTGACGTTGTCGTAGGTCTGCGGGGACGGGTCCTGGTCGGTGAGCGCGGTGCCGATCGTGAACCACTCGGGGTAGTAGTTCTGGGCCGCCGCGGCCATGGTGAGGAACCCGGCCGAGAACGGGTCGCAGGCCAGGATGACCGTGGTGACACCCTCGGCCTTGAACTGGACGATCGCCTGCTGGGCCGACTGCTGGAAGGTCGAGATGTCGAGCCCGTAGGCGAACTTGGTGAAGTCGGCCGAGGGCACGTGGTACTTGGTGGTGAGCAGCTTCAGGGCGTTGCTGGTGCAGCTGAGGTAGGAGGGGAGGCCCGGCACATAGGTGCCGAACTTGCGGTCCTTGGCCTGGAGGTCGGCCTCACCGGCGTAGATCGCCTTCTTGTTGGCCAGCATCGTGCCGACCACCTCGGCCTCGGTGTCGCTGATGGTGGTGCAGTTCTGGGTGCCGGACCAGACGTAGGGGTTCTCGTTCTGGAAGGTGGCCTCGTCGAAGTAGGCGTTGCCCTGGAACTCGACCACGTGGTTCTGGGCCGCACACACCGAGAACGGGCCGCTCCCGCCCGCCTGGAAGTTGGTGGCGATCCCGGTCTCGCCGAACGCGTGGAGCTGTTGGGAGATGGTCGCGGCGTCGGCGCAGGCCTGGGCCTGGCCCTCGTTCAGGGCCTCCGCGGTGGTGTTCCCGGTCGCGTTCATCGGCTCGATCACGACCTTGCGGCCGTACAGGTCGTAGACCTTGTTGAAGTAGTTGAGGAAGACCTGCTCGACCTCCTGGGTCACCTGGGGCAGGGCCACCCCGGCCGCTTCCGCCTGGGCCGCGACCTGCTGGCTGTTGGCGGTGGTGGGGAACTCGCGCTGGGCGAGCAGGATTTCGTTGGAGGTCACGCCGTTCGAGGTCGCGCCCCCGTTGTTGCCGGTCCACTTGGCGATGCACGGCGCGGCGTAGGGCGAGGGGAACTGGGGCGTTCCCGGCCTGCACTTGAAGCCGCCGATCGTGGTGCCGGTGCCCACCTTCACGGTCGCTGCGCCGGTGGCCGGGTAGGCGTAGGGGTAGGGGCCCTCGTCGGCCGGGCCGGACTTGGAGAGCGAGATGCCCCCGGTCGCCCCCCCGGCCACCCCGGCGAGCGCCAGGGTGCCCATCACCACGAGCCCGGTGACCGCGCTGCGAGCGACGCCGAATCGACCCAGCCGACCAGTGCGCATCTGACCTCCCCCGGTGGTGAGCCCGACCCCCCGGACCCAGCCGGGCCCGATGCCCGGCTCACTGCGGTGGGAACGATACCGGGCGGGCGGGTGGGTCGCCGGGTCGACGGGGCAACTTGCCGACCGTGTATTAGGCATTCCTAAACTTCGAAGGATGGATATCCGAATCAGACCCACGCCGTGGCGGGTCGGTGCGGGGCTCCTCGTCGCGCTCGTCGCCGGGGGCGGGCTGGCGGCGTGCTCGTCCGGCACGCCGGCGAACTCGATCACCCTCTACAACGGCCAACACGTGCAGACCACCGACGCCCTGGTGGCGGCGTTCGAACACGAGACCGGCATCAGCGTGCGGATCCACTCCGACGACGAGTCGGTCCTGGCCGACCAGATCGTCACCGAGGGGTCCAACTCGCCGGCCGACGTGATCTTCACCGAGAACACGCCCGCCCTCGAGTTCCTCCAGTTCAAGCACCTGTTGGCCCCACTCGGGGCGGGCCCCGGGGCGACCACCCAGCCCCGCTACGACTCGGCCGAGGGCGACTGGGTCGGGATCTCGGCCCGGGTGAGCGTCCTTATCTCCAACCCCTCCCTGATCAAACCGTCGGCGCTGCCGACCTCGGTCCTGGCCCTCGCCGACCCCCGCTACCGCGGGATGGTGGCCCTCGCCCCCGGCGAGACCGACTTCCAGCCGATCGTGACCTCGGTCCTGCGGGCCGAGGGCAAGGCCGCGACCCTGCGCTGGCTCGAGGGCCTGAAGGCCAACTCGGCCGGCCACCTCTACCCCGACAACGAGACGATCACCTCGGAGGTCAACGCCGGGCAGGTCGCCATGGGGGTGATCAACCAGTACTACTGGTACCGGCTGCGGGCCGAGATCGGGGCCACGGCGACCCACTCGGTCATCACCACCTTCGCCCCGCGCGATCCTGGGTACGTGATCGACGTCTCGGGGGCCGGGGTGCTCGCGACGAGCCGGCACAAGACCGACGCCCTCCGCTTCGTCCGGTTCCTCACCACGAAGCCGGCCCAGGAGATCATCGCCCGCTCCGACAGTTTCGAGTACCCGGTCGACTCTGGCGTGGTGACCGCGGCACCCGAGACCCCCTTCGCGCGGCTGCGCCCCGATCCCATCTCGCTCCTCGAGCTGGGCGACGGCGCGGCCGCGGTCGCGCTGCTCCAAGAGGTCCAGCTCCTGTGACCCCGCTGCGCCAGCGGGCGCAGCGCAGCGTCGACCGATTCGAGTTCGACCCGGCCGACCTCACCCGCCTGCTCGAGGTCACGGCCTGGCTCTCGGCGCACCGGGACGGGTGGCTGAACCTCCTGCCCGGGGTCGAGTCCTCGGCCGACCCGGTCGAGGCGCCGGGCCTCTTCTCACTGTTCGGCGCGACCGCTCAGCCGGTCTCGATGTGCACGTGGATGCCGCCCGGACGGGCCCGCCACTCCCTCGACGAGGTGACCCTCGGGATCATGCACGCCCGGGGCCGCCGGGTCGTCCCCGAGCTCGAGGCGGCCGGGCTCAGCGTCCCGCCGACCTGGCGGGTGTGGGGGGACCACCCGCGGCGCGGGCTGGTGGTCAAGATCCCGAGCACCGCCCCGGACCGCGAGGTGCTCCGGTGGGCGCTGGCGGTCGGGGAGCAGCTGTGCAGCCTGCCCACCACCGGGTCCTGGCAGGCCGAGGTCTACCAGCCCCGCTGAGGGCCCGGAATAGGGGCGGGCCCGCCCACGTTTTCCTTGCTACAGGGTGAACCAGCGCTCCGCTTGGTCCGCCCGAACGATCGGAGGAGACGTGACGAGCGAGACCCTGACGCTCCCGGTGCTGCCCCTGCGCTCGGGGGTGATCCTCCCGGGGATGGTGTTCACCATCGCGCTGGAGACCGACGAGTCGAAGGCCGCGGCCGAGGTCGTCGGGACCTCGGGCGGCCGGCTGCTGCTCGTGCCCCACATCGACGGCCGCTACGGCACCGTCGGTGTGGTGGGCGAGGTGGTCGAGCGCGGCGAGCTGCCCGGCGGCCTACCCGCCCTCGTGGTCCGGGGTGAGCACCGGGCCACCCTCGGCACCGGGGTGCCGGGGACCGGTGCCGCGCTCTGGGTGGAGGCCGAGCCCGTGACCGAGACCTCGGCCGACGAGGAGCGATCGGTCGCGCTGGCGCGCGAGTACCGGGCGGTGCTCGAGAACATCCTCTTGAGCCGGGGGGCCGGGCGGCTCGCGGCCCAGCTGCGGGAGGTCACCGAGCCCGGCCGGGTCGCCGACCTGGCCGGCTACTCGCCCGACCTCACCCTCGCCCAGAAGGTGGAGGTGCTCGAGACCGTCGACGTCACCGCCCGGCTCGCCCTGGTCCTGGGTTGGGCGCGCGACACTCTCGCCGACCTCACCCTCCGGGAGCGGATCAAGAGCGACGTCGAGGAGGGGATGGAGAAGTCCCAGCGCGAGTTCTTGCTCCGCCGCCAGCTCGAGGCGATCCGCAAGGAGCTGGGCGAGCTCGGCGGCGCCGACGCCGGTGCCCCCGATGACTACCGCGCCCGGCTGGCCGAACGCGAGCTGCCCGAGAAGGTCCGCGAGGCGGTCGAGAGGGAGATCGACAAGCTCGAGCGCACGAGCGAGCAGAGCCCCGAGCACGGCTGGATCCGGACCTGGCTCGACACCGTCCTCGAGGTCCCCTGGGGGGTCGAGTCCGAGGATCGGCTGGACGTGCCGGCGGCGGCCGCCATCTTGGACGAGGACCACGACGGCCTCGACGACGTGAAGGAGCGGATCCTCCAGCACCTCTCGGTGCGCAAGCTCCAGGCCGAGCGGGGGCTGGCCCCGGTCGACGGCCGGGGGGCCGGGGCGATCCTCGCCCTGGTCGGCCCGCCGGGGGTGGGGAAGACCTCCCTCGGGGAGTCGGTGGCCCGCGCCCTCGGGCGCAAGTTCGTCCGGGTGGCGCTCGGCGGGGTCCGCGACGAGGCCGAGATCCGCGGGCATCGGCGCACCTACGTCGGCGCGCAGCCCGGCCGGCTCGTTCGGGCGCTGCGGGAGGCCGGGACCATGAACCCGGTCCTGCTGCTCGACGAGGTGGACAAGATCGGCGCCGACTACCGCGGCGACCCGTCCTCCGCGCTCTTGGAGGTCCTCGACCCCGCCCAGAACCACACCTTCCGCGACCACTACCTGGAGGTCGACCTCGACCTGTCGCGGGTGCTGTTCATCGCGACCGCGAACGTCGTCGACACGATCCCCGGGCCGCTGCTCGACCGGATGGAGGTCATCCGACTCGACGGCTACACCGACAACGAGAAGGTGGCCATCGCCCGCCATCACCTCCTCGCCCGCCAGGCCAGCCGGGCCGGGTTGCGCGAGGACGAGGTGGTCGTGTCCGACGAGGCGCTGGCCAAGATCGTGGAGGACTACACCCGGGAGGCGGGGGTCCGCTCGCTCGAGCGGGAGCTCGGCCGGCTGCTCCGCAAGGTGGCGACGAAGATCGTCGCCGGTGAGGCGCACGCGCCGGTCGAGGTGGGCCCCGACGACGTCCGGGGGTGGCTCGGGCGGCCGCGGTTCTTCTTCGAGGCGGCCGAGCGCGAGGCCCTGCCGGGGGTGGCCACCGGCCTGGCCGTGACCGGCGCCGGTGGCGACGTGCTGTTCGTCGAGGCCAGTGTCTCGGAGGGCCCCGAGGGGCTCACCCTCACCGGTCAGCTCGGGGAGGTGATGAAGGAGTCGGCCGAGATCGCGCTGTCCTTCGTGCGCTCGCACGCGGCCGAGCTCGGGATCGACCCCGACGCGTTCGTGGGCAAGCGGTTCCACCTCCACGTGCCGGCCGGGGCCGTGCCCAAGGACGGCCCGTCGGCCGGGGTCACCATGACCTCCGCCCTCGTCAGCCTGCTCACCGGTGTCCCGGTGCGCAGCGCGATCGGGATGACCGGCGAGGTGACCCTGCGGGGCCGGGTGCTGCCGATCGGCGGGGTCCGCCAGAAGGTGCTCGCCGCCCACCGCTCCGGCCTGACCGAGGTGATCCTGCCGGCCCGCAACGGCCCGGACCTGGAGGACGTGCCCGAGGAGGTCCGCGAGGCGATGACGTTCCATCTCGCCGAGCGCGTGGACGACGTGCTCGGCCCGGCGATGGGGGACGGCCCGGAGCGGGCCGGGGACATGCCGGCCGACGCCGAGGGCCTGTCCCGGGTCGCCTGAGCTACCCAGGGCCGCTCCGGCCGGGGTCGGGCGCCGCCCGATCCTCGAACCCGACCCGAACCGTCTGCTCGGGGCGGCGGCGGCCCTGCTCGACGATCGCGGCCAGCACCCGCTCGTCGGCCTCGGTGAGCGGGGGCTGCACGAGGGAGCGGGGCCACAGGTGGCGCGCCCACACCACGTTCGCCTCGGCGGCGAACACGGTGAGGTTGGCCCCGAGGTAGATCCAGGCGATCAGCCCGAGCACCACCGCGAAGGTGCCGTAGACCTGCGAGGTGTTGCGGAGCTGGTGCTCGACGAGCGCCGTGCCGACGTTCTGGAGCGCGGTCCAGGCGACCGCCCCGGCGAGGGCGCCGGGGACGAGGCTTCGAGAGCCGATCTCCTTCGGGGTGAGCACCCGGAAGGCCATGAGATAGAGCGCGCCGTTCACCACGAGTGACCCGGCGATGCCCCCGATCCGCAGCAGCGCCGAGTGGTGGCCCCAGGTCCCGACGGCGGCGAGCGCGGAACTGAGGACGAGGAACAGCCCGAGCACACCCATCAGCACCCCGGTGCGGGCGAGCCTCGCCCAGAAGTTCGGGCGGTTGACCCCGGGCACGTTCCACACCTCGGCCATCGCGAACTGGCCGGTCTGGCTGACGCCCTGCGAGCCCCACAGCAGCCCGAGGATGCCGACGACCAGGCCGATGGCGCTGTTGCGGTGCAGGGCGTGGATGGTCGAGTCGAGCGAGTGCGAGGAGCCCGATCCGATGACCGGGAACTGGGCCAACGCCGAGCTCTCGATGTGCTTGGCGATCGACGAGCTTCCCCCGGCCACGATCCCGAGCACGGTCACGAGCAGGAGGAGGAGCGGGAAGAGGGAGAGGAAGCCGTAGTAGGCGAGCAGCGCGGCCAGCTGGCCGCCCCGGTCGTCGCCGTACTTCTTGTTGACCCCGAAGACGAACCCGAGCACCCGGTTGCCCTGCTGGGCCCGGTCGACCGCCCGGACCGCCCGCTCCAGCCGGTTCACCGTCTGGGTCGGCGGCTCGTGCGCACGGGAGGAAGGTACCCGGATCGACGTTCGGACATGTCGAAGCCCCTGGTACCGTCGGTCCGCCCACCGCGCGTCGAGCGACCGCCGGGTGCTCGCGCTCGTCGAGCTGCCGGCCGACTTCAGCGTGGAGCGCGACGAGCTGCCCTCCGCCGACCGCGGCGCCGACGATCTCGACCTCGCCGAGCTGGGCACTGCGGCGCGGGCACTCGCCCGGGCCGAGAATGTCGCCGTGTTCCACGGGTGGGAGGACGCCGGCATCATCGGAGTGACGGGGGCATCGCGCCATGCGCCCCTCACGCTCTCGGCGGACTTCGCGCGGTACCCGGCCGACGTCGCCCGAGCGGTCCGGGCGCTCCTCGACGCCGGTGTCCAGGATCCCTACGGGCTGGCGCTCGGCCCCGAGGCCTACACCGGCGTGGTCGAGACCACCGAGCACGGCGGGATCCTGGTGTTCGACCACCTTCGCCAGATCCTGGGCGGTCCCATCGTGTGGGCGCCGGGTGTCGAGGGGGCGGTGGTCGTCAGCCAGCGCGGCGGCGACATCCACTTCGTGTCGGGCCAGAACACCTCGATCGGCTACGACCACCACGACGCCGGCCGCGTGCATCTCTACGTGGAGGAGAGCTTCACCTTCCAGGTGGCCTCGCCGGAGGCCGGGATCGCGCTGCGGCAAGCGTAGCCGTCACACCGCCGGGTGGGCGAGGACGAGGAGGAACTCGCCCTCGACGGCCCCCCACGTGGCGTCGAGGATGAAGCCCGCGTCGACGAGCTCGTCGGCGAGCTGTTCGGGTGCGAACTTCGCGCTGATCTCGGTCAGGAGATCCTCGCCCTCTTCGAACCCGACCGCGAGCGCGAGGGCCGCCACCCGGACCGACTGGCGCCGGACCGAGCGCAGCCGCATCTCGATCCAGCGCTCCTCGTCGTTCCAGAGCGCCACGTGGTCGAACAGATCGGGGTCGAAGTCCGCGCCGAGCTCGTTGTTGATCACGTGCAGCACGTTGCGGTTGAAGGCCGCGGTGACGCCGGCGGCGTCGTCGTAGGCGGCAACGATGACGGCGGGATCCTTCACCAGGTCGGCGCCGAGGAGCAGATGGTCCTGGCTCCCCATGGTGGTGCAGAGCTCGCGCAGGAACGGGCGCCGTTCCGCCGGGACGAGGTTCCCGATGGTGCCGCCGAGGAACGCGACGAGACGGGTCCCGGTCGTCGGCACCCGGTCGAGGTGGCGTCGGAAGTCGCCGACGACCGCGTGGACGGAGAGCCCCTCGTACTCCTGGAGCAACCCGACGGCCGCCTCGCGGAGGAACTCGTCGCTCACGTCGAACGGGACGTAGCGGTGCAGCGGCCTGGTGGCCCGCATCGCGTCGAGGAGCAGGCGGGTCTTATCGCACGACCCGGCACCGAGCTCGACGAGCGTGTCGGCCCGGGCCAGCCTGGACAGCTCACCGGCGTGCTGCGCGAGCAGCCGGCGCTCGGCACGGGTTGGGTAGTACTCGGGTAGGCGGGTGATCTCCTCGAAGAGCCGGCTGCCGGTCTCGTCGTAGAACCACAGCGGCGGGATGGCCTTCGGCCGGGCGCTCAGCCCGCACCGCACGTCCTCCTCGAGGGCGTGGCGGAGCTCGGCGGCGGTGAGGAAGACGTCGACGGTGAGGCTCGATCCAGGCATGGGGCGGCTCCGGAGTCGGGTTAGAGGTCGCGGGCGACGCGCAGCCCGCTGAAGGCCCAGCGCGAGCCGGGGTGGAAGAAGTTCCGGTAGGTGGCCCGGGTGTGGCCCTCGGGGGTCACGCAGGCCCCGCCCCGCAGCACGTGCTGGTTGACCATGAACTTGCCGTTGTACTCACCGACCGCGCCGGGAGCGGCCCGGAACCCGGGGTAGGGGCTGTAGGCGCTGGCCGTCCACTGCCACACCTCCCCGGCGAGGTCGGACAGCGGTCGGTCGCCGGCGAGGGGGTGCAGATGCGGCGCCCGGCCGGTCCGGCGTGACTGCGTGGCGACGGCCTCCCACTCGGTCTCGGTCGGGAGCCGGTACCCGGTCCAGTGGGCGAAGGCGTCGGCCTCGTAGTAGCTGACATGGCAGACGGGCTCGCTCTCGATCACCGGCCTCGACCCCGTCAGTGTGAACACCCGCCACCCGTCGTCCTCGCGGCGCCAGTACAGCGGCGCCTCCCAACGCTGCTCGTTGACGGCGGCCCATCCGTCCGACAGCCACAGCTCGGGCCGTCGGTAGCCGCCGTCGTCCATGAACTCGAGCCACTCGCCGCAGCTGATCAGCCGGTCGCCAAGCGCGAAGGGGGTCACCACCGCCCGATGCCGGGGGAACTCGTTGTCGAAGCCGAAACCCTCCCCGCGGTGGCCGATCTCGACCTCGCCGCCCTCGTGTTCCGCCCAGCCGAGGCGGTTCGCGGCGGCGAGGGGCGCCACCTCGTCGGTCCGGTAGGCCGGTTCGAGGGTGTTGCACGAGAGGACGTGCTTGATGTCCATCAGCAGGAGCTCCTGGTGTTGCTGCTCGTGATGGATGCCCAGCTCGACGAGCGAGAGGGTCTCGGTGCTCGCCCGGCCCCCGAACAGCTCGGCCATCGCCTTGTCGACGTGGTGCCGGTAGTCGGCCACCTCGGCCACCCCGGGGCGGGAGATCACTCCGCGCCGGTCCCGTGGGTGCCGCGAGCCGATCGCCTCGTAGTACGAGTTGAAGATGTAGCCGAAGGCCGGATGGAACACCGTGTAGCCGTCGTCGTGGCGCGGCAGGACGAAGGTCTCGAAGAACCAGGTGGTGTGGCCGCGGTGCCACTTGGTCGGGCTGACGTCCGGCATCGATTGGATCGTCTGGTCCTCCGGGCTGAGGGGGGCGGCCAGCTCCTCGGTCGTCTCGCGGACCTCGACGAACCGCTGTCCGAGCAGCGACACGCGACCCTCGGGATCGGTCGTGGACATCGGCGGACCTCTCGGGTCGCCCGGTACCAGCCAGGCCGTCTGGCGCGTCGGGGGTGCGGCTTCACCGCCCACCGTAATGTCGGGCTCCAGCGGGTCGTGCCGCACCCCCGGGACTTTTTTTGCCTGAATTGCCTGGTCAGCGACCTGTCCCAAAGGTCCGCGCCGGTAGGCTCGGGGCCGATCGCTGCGTTGGGGGTCGTCGCCGGGGCGCCGACCGCCGTCCCACGGTTCCGACCGGGGCCCATACTGAAGCAGCCCGCAGGGAGAGGAAGGTCGTGCGATGAGACTGTTCTCGAGCCACAAGACCCAGTTGGTCGATGCGGCGGAGGCGCTGCCCGGGCGACCCACTCCGATCACCCATCCGGGGAAGCACCTCGTCCTCGGCACCCCCATGGCCCCGCCGTTCCCCGACGGCCTCGAGCAGGCGGTGTTCGCCATGGGTTGCTTCTGGGGCGCAGAGCGCCGGTTCTGGCAGCTCGACGGCGTCTACACCACGGCCGTCGGGTACGCCGGGGGATACACCCCGAATCCCACCTACGAAGAGGTGTGCAGCGGACGGACCGGCCATGCCGAAGCGGTCCTCGTCGTCTTCGATCCGGCCAAGCTCACCTACCGGCGGCTCCTCGCCGAGTTCTTTGAGAGCCACGATCCGACCCAGGGCATGCGGCAGGGCAACGACATCGGGACCCAGTACCGCTCGGCGATCTACGTCGCCACTGACGAGCAGGCGTCGGCGGCCGCCGAGGTCAAGACCTCGTTCCAAGAGCGGCTCGCTGCAGCGGGATTCGGGCCGATCACGACGGAGGTGGCGCCGGCTGGACCCTTCTATTACGCCGAGGACTACCACCAGCAGTATCTCGCTGCGAACCCGAACGGCTACTGCGGACTGGGCGGAACAGGAGTGTCCTGTCCGGTCGGCCTGCTCTCGGAGTAGGAGCCACAGCCGCTCGCGCCCTCGTCGCGGGGTCGACAAGGTGCGATCCAACGCTCAGAGGAGCTGAGAGTGGTGCACAGAAGTGATGTATGCACCGCACGAACCTTTGCCGGGGAATGGCCTTGTTGCCGGGCTTCAGACCGGCACCGGAGTCTTTTGCCCGGCCGGTCGGCCTTCGGGGCAGCCACACCGCGGTAGCCCACACCGCGACGGCGCAATGTCGCGGCGGATGCCGCGGCCTCCGACTAGCTCGAGGGGCTGACCGCGTCGGCGCGCAGCGGATCCAGCCTTTGCAACGCCGTCTCGGCTTCGTCCATGAAACGCGCGACCAGGTCGCGTGCGGGAACGAGCGAATCGATGCCGCCGACCCCCTGGCCCGCCGGGAAGCCCTCCTTTGAGAGATCGACGCCCTCTGTGGTCTCGTCGCCACCCAGATGCCAGGCGTTCGCCCCGATCGACACACCCAGTTGCGCCGGGAATGGCTTCAGCTCTTCTGGGTGGGCGACGAAGTGGTCGGCGAACTCGTTGCGGAGCACCCGCATCGGCTTCCCCGAATAGGCGCGGCTGATGACGGTCCCGTCCTCTCCCGAGGCGATGAGCGCCTCTTTGTAGCCGACGACGCCGCGCGCCTCGGGGGTGGCGATGAACCGGGTGCCCACCCAGGCCCCCTCGGCCCCGAGGGCCAGGGCTGCGGCGAGGCCGCGGCCGTCGAAGATGCCCCCGGCGGCGACCACCGGGACTTGGTCGCCGACGGCGTCGACGATCTGGGGCACGAGCGGCATCGTGGCCACGAGCCCGGTGTGGCCGCCGGCCTCGGTCCCCTGTGCGACCACGAGGTCACAGCCCGAAGCCACAGCACGTTCGGCGTGGATGACCTTGCCGCACATGTTGGCCACCAGCACGCCGTGGTCGTGGCATAGCGATATCGCGTCGACTGGGACTCCAAGGCCCGCCACGAACAGGCTTGCCCCGCCGTCGATCAGGAGCTGCACCCGCTTCAGGAGCTCGTCGCCGATCACCGCCAGCAGGTCGACCCCGAAGGGCCGGTTCGTCGCGGCCCGGACCGCCGCCATCTCCTCGACCAACAGCTCCGAGCTCATGGTGGAGGCCCCCAGGCACCCGAAGCCCCCGGCATCGGAGACGGCGGCCACGAGGGGGGCGTAGGAGACGCCACCCATCCCCGCCAGCATCAGCGGGTGTTCGATCTCGAGGAGCTCGGTCAATCGGGTGCGCACCCGCACCTCCTCAGCTCGCGATACTTGGGGCCCGGACCGCTCCAGCATTCCAGATTTGGCTCCCCCCCAACCTGGCCGTCAAGCTGCGACGAGCGGACCCGCGACCTGAACCCCAAGAGGAGAGGCGTCTTGGTAGACCGGCTGTTCCGGGCGCTCGGGCGCGGGGTCGTCCGCTACCGGTGGATCATCATCGTCGTCTGGTTGCTCGGGACGGTCGCGGCCGTGCGGGCGCTCCCGAGCCTCGGGAGTCAGGTCAACAACAACAACAGCGCGTTCCTGCCGGCGAGCGCTCCGTCGAACCTGGCCGCCGATCTCGCCGAGCCGCTCACCGGGCCGGCCGACCAGACCCTCGTCCAGGTGGTGGGCGTCGCCACCTCGGGCCCCCTCACCGCTGCCGACGCGGCCACCCTGGAGTCGATCACCGGGACGCTGCGCCGGGTCCCGACGGTCGACCTCGTGCAGTTCGCCGGCATCTCGCCCGACGGCGAGGCCGCCCAGCTGCTGGTCCTCTCGAAGAACTCGCCCAACGACGTCCAGGACGACAAGACCCTCATCGATCGGTTGACCGCGGTCGCCGACCGCGCCGAGACGCCCGGCTTGCGGATCCACCTGGCCGGGGCGGTCGCCACCGCCGTCGCCAACAACGCCCAGTCGGCGGCCGAGGGGAAGCAGACCCAGTCGCTCTCCCTCCTCTTCATCATCGTCCTGTTGCTGTTCATCTTCCGATCGGCCCTGGCCCCCCTGCTCACCTTGATCCCCGCCGCCGTCGTGCTCGCCCTCTCCCAGTCGCTCATCGGCGGACTCGGGTCTCTCGGCCTCAAGATCTCCTCGATCACCCAGCTCCTCCTCATCGTGCTGGTGCTGGGTGCGGGGACCGACTACGGGCTGTTCCTCGTCTTCAGAGTCCGAGAAGAGATGCAGTCGGGTCGTTCCGCCCACCAGGCGGTCGAGATCGCGGTATCCCGGGTGGGGGAGTCGATCACCGGCTCGGCGTCGACCGTGGTCCTCGCCCTCCTCAGCCTGTCGCTCGCCGACTTCGGCCTCTACAAGGACCTCGGCCCCCCGCTCGCGATCGGCATCGCAGTCATGCTGATCGCAGGGTTGACGCTCCTGCCGGCGCTCCTCGCGATCTTCGGGAGGGCGACCTTCTGGCCGTTCAAGCTGCGCCAGCAGGAGCTCCAGGCGGGGATCTGGGGGCGCACCGCGTCACGATTCGTGCGGCGCCCCGTCCTGTCGCTCATGATCGGCGTCGTCGTGTTCGGGGCGCTCGCCGTCGCCGTGATCGGCTACAAGCCGGGCGGTTTTGGGGGGAACCTCACCGCGCCTCCCGGCACCAGTGCGGCGATCGGGAACGCCGAGATCACGCACCACTTCCCCCAGGCGAGCCAGAACCCGACCAACCTGATCATGCGGCTGCCCGCTTCGGCCTGGCAGGACCCCGGTCGCCTCGAGCGAGCCGGCACGTTGCTCAAGGCGAGCGGGCGGTTCACCACGATGACCGGTCCGCTCGATCCGAACGGGACGGTGCTCACCCCGACCGAGTTGGAATCGCTGCACGCGCAGTTCGGCCCGCCTCTCACGCTGTCGACGACGGAGCCCGCCGGCACCGGGGTGCCGGCCCGTCTCTACAACGCCTACCGGGCCACCGCCCGGTACATCTCGACTGACGGCTCGACGGTGCAGTGGGAAGCGGGACTCAAGGCCGGGGACCCGTCGACCAGCGCAGCGCTGAACGCGGTGCCGGCGATCCGCGCCACGCTCGCCAAGGTCGCCCACGAGGTGGGGGGGACCGCCAACGGCGTGGCGGGGGAGGCGCCGGCCCTCTACGACGTGAGCACCATCTCGGACCACGACCTCAAGCGCATCGTGCCGGTCGCGGTGGTCGTCATCGGGATCGTGCTCGCGCTCGTGCTGCGGAGCCTCGTCGCGCCGCTGTACCTCCTCGCGAGCGTCGTCGTCTCCTACCTGGCGTCGCTCGGGCTGGCGGTGATCGTGTTCGTGTACCTCGCCCACCAGGGCGGCCTCACGTTCATCCTCCCGTTCCTCATGTTCCTCTTTCTCCTCGCCCTCGGGGAGGACTACAACATCCTCGTCATGTCCCGGATCCGGGAGGAGGCCGCGCGCAGCCCGCTGCGGGAGGCGGTGGTGAAGGCGGTCGGCGCGACCGGATCGACGGTGACCTCGGCCGGACTCGTCCTCGCGGGGACGTTCGCGGTGTTCGCCCTCGTGGCGGCGCGACAGGCGGGCGGCAGCTCGGTCGAGGCGGTCGGCTTCGGGCTGGCCGTCGGTGTCCTCCTCGACACCTTCGTCGTCCGGACGGTCCTCGTGCCCGCTACGGTGACCCTGATCGGCCGGTGGAACTGGTGGCCGGCCGCGATGGGCCGAAGCCCGGCCGCCCTTGCCGACCCGCCGTCCGCGCCGGCCCCGCCGGTGGTGGCACGATCGGGTCGACAAGACTGAAGGGGACCGGACCAGAAGGGGGCCGCCATGTCGCTGCCGCATGAGCCAGGCGAGCACCAGGTCCAGCCGGAGGCGGCCCCGAGCCGCCGCCGCGACGTCCGGCTGGTCGTCTCCGGCGTCCTGCTCGCCCTCGGGGTCTGGTTCGCGCTGGCCAACACCCAGGACGTCCGGATCCACTTCTGGGTGGTGAGCACCAAGTCGCCGGTCGTGGGGGCACTCGCGGTGGCCGCCGTCTTCGGGGCCGGGCTCGGCCTCCTCGTAGGCCGCCGGTTCCGCCGGCCGCCCTCCTGAGACGATGCCTCGGCCGGGAGCCCGGATTTGGGCGGTCGCGTGCGGCGAAGGGCCGAAGCTCGCCGTAGAATCGCGCGCAGTGAGGTCGCCTGAGGGTGTGGCGATGGGATCGACCGGAGGTGGGCGCGTCGCGCCGGTTCCCACCCCGGGACAGGCGGGGGGGAGCAATGCCGCTCTCTGACCACGAACAGCGGATCCTGGCCGAGCTCGAGGAATCCCTCGTTCGCCAGGACCCCCAGTTCGCCGAGCGGGTCCGGTCCGAGACCGTCTACCGGCACGCCGGGCGCTACTGCAAGTGGGCCGCCCTCGGATTCTTGGCCGGGATCGCCATCCTGGTGGGCTTCTACCCCCACTCGGTGGCGGTCGGCTTCCTGGGCGTCGCCCTGATGTTCGCCTCCGCCGTCGTGTTCGAGCGCAACCTCAGGCGCATGGGGAAGGCCGGCTGGCACGACCTGACCCGCTCGCTGCAGAAGGACCGGCCCCAGGGGTCGGAGCCCGCCGGGATCGAGGGCGCCATGGACAACGCCCGCACCTGGCTTCGCACCCGGTTCCGTCGCGACCGTTAGTCACCGGCGGCGTGCCGTCGCTCTGCCTGGCCGTCGACATCGGCGGCACCAAGATGGCGGTGGCCCTCGTCGACGGTGACGGGGACGTCAGCCACTCCGAGCAGGTTCCCACGTCGCACGACGGCGACGCCGAGGCGGTCTGGTCCCCGCTCGCGGCACTGATCGGACGGGTGAGCGCGCACGCGCCGCGAGGCGCGCTGCGGGTCTGCGGCGTCGGATGCGGGGGTCCGATGGCGCCCGGCGGGGTCACGGTCTCGCCGCTCAACATCCCGGGTTGGCGGGGCTTCCCCTTGCGGGCCCGGGTGGCCGAGCTGGTCAACCTCCCGACCGCCGTTGACAACGATGCAAAGGCGCTCGCATTGGGTGAGCGCTGGCGCGGTGCCGCCGTCGGTCATGACAACTTCCTCGCGATCGTCGTGTCGACCGGGGTCGGGGGAGGCATCGTCCTCAACGGCCGGCTGCTCGACGGTCGGCTCGGGAACGCCGGCCACATCGGTCATGTCGTCGTCGAACCCGGCGGCCGGAAGTGCTCGTGCGGCGGCTTCGGCTGCCTCGAGGCGGAGGCCTCCGGCACGGCGATCGCGGCGATGACCGGGGGAGTGCCGACCGAGGCGCCGCCTCCGGTGGTGGCCCGGACCGGGACGATGGTCGGACGGGCCGTCGCGTCGGTGGCCAACCTGCTCGACCTCGACCTCGCCGTCGTGGCGGGCTCGGTCGCGCTCGGCATGGGCGAGCCGTTTTTCGCGGCGGCACGGGCCGAGCTGGCCCGCCACGCGCGCCTCGAGTTCTCGGCCGGCACCCGCATCGAGCCAGCCGGCCTCGGCGCACTCGGCCCACTGGTCGGGGCAGCGGCCGTCGGGTGGCGCTTGCACACCGGCGACGCAGTCCCGCGCCGGTGAGTGAGGACCGAACCGCCGGACGGACCCGGGCCGCGCTGGCGGTGGCGCGGGCGGTCGCGCCGCGGCCCCGATTGTGGGGCGAGGCGTTGTCCACCCTGTCCCGGTTGGCCCCCGAGCGATGGTGGCGTCACCCCCCATTTCTCCCGGTCCCCGATGCCGACTACTGGCGGTTTCGGATGCACACCGCCTACGGCGACGAGGGGAAGGGTCGACCGACGACCGCAGAGGTGGTCGACTACCTCCAGTGGTGTCAGCGGACGCGCCGGTGGCGCCGATAGCCTCGCTGGACGTGACGGGCCGCGTGCTCCTGCTCAACGCCACCTACGAGCCGCTGTCGCTCGTCTCGGACCGGCGGGCGGTGGTGCTCGTGCTGGCCGGTCGGGCCGAGCCGGTCGCCTTCCGGCCCGGCGGCTCGGTGTTCCACTCGGCCCACCTGAGCATCGAGGTGCCCGCGATCGTCCGGCTGTTCCACATGGTGCGGATCCCGCGGTGGGCCCGCACGCCACCGCTCACCCGACGCGCGGTGCTGCGCCGCGACGGCGGGCGGTGCGCCTACTGCTTGGCGCCGGCCGACACCGTCGACCACGTGATCCCGCGTAGCCGTGGCGGTCGTCACGAATGGGCCAACGTCGTGGCCTCCTGCCAGCAGGACAATCTCATGAAGGGCGACCACCTCCTCGACGAGCTGGGCTGGACCCTGTCGTTCCAGCCACATGCCCCCGACGGGCACCTCTGGCGGCTCCGCCACCTCTCCGAGGTGGACCCCCTCTGGGCCCCCTATCTCGCGCCGGCCTCCTAGCGACCGACCGCACCAGGTGATCGAGGGCAAGCTCTTCGAACCCGAGGAGCTGCGTCGGCTGGCGCAGCGGACCGCGTTCGTGCGCGGGGTCGATCGTCCGACCCTCGTCCTCGGCAGCACCCAGCCCGAGGAGGTGGTCGACTCCGACGCCGTCCGCCGCCAGGGGATCGCAGTGCGCCGGCGCAGAAGCGGTGGTGGCGCGGTCCTGGTCGAGCCGGGTCGGGCGGTGTGGGTCGACACATGGGTACCCCGTGCCGACCCCCTGTTCGACGACGACGTCGCCGCGGCGACCCGTTGGGTCGGGGAGTGGTGGGTCCGGGCCCTCGAGGTCGATGGCCTCGGGGTGCACACCGGTCGCCCGGTCTGCCCGCGCTGGGGTCGGCTCATCTGCTTCGCGGCGGTCGGTGCCGGCGAGGTCGTGCACGAGGGCCGCAAGGTCGTCGGGGTCGCGCAGTGGCGCAGCCGCGAGGGCATGCTCACCCACTCCCTCGCCTACCAAGCGGTCGACTGGGACGCCACGACCCGGATGCTCGCACTGGGCTCGGACCGTGACGCCGCGGCCGAACAACTCCGCGGGTCCACCCGCACGCTCGGCGACCTCGGACATCCCGACGCCGAGGCGCTCACCGCCCGCCTGCTCGGAGCGCTGCCCGGGAACGACACCTGGGTCGTCGAACGTCGCTGAGCCCGCGCCCCGACCGTCGGTGAGGCGCACGCCGACCCGGCCCGCCACCGGCGAGTCTCGCTGAAGCGCGAGCCCCCTCCACTCCACCTCCCCCCACCACTCCACCTCCTCCCACCGCTGCGACCTCGCCCGCGCGGGCGGCTTCCGCTGGCCGACGCGCGTCGCGTGGGGGATGGCCGACGACCCCGGGGAACGGCTCAGCCATGACGACGTGGGGATTTGGGGTGATGTGGGGCGGAATGTAGTTGACCGGTGGGGGAAGAGGGCGTAAGGTGGAGCGAAGTGGTTGACAGGGGAGCGACAGGCGATCCGGGGACGGATGGTGGGAGTGCGGTCTGGTGTCTGGATTCGTCGGGAGGTACGAGCATTCGCTCGACGCGAAGGGCAGGGTCATCCTGCCCGCGAAGTTCCGCGTCGACTTCGAGCGGGGCGGGTACCTGGCCGAGAACCGCGAGGGCTGCCTCGCCCTCTGGACCCTCGGGGAGTTCGAGCGACAGATGGCCAACATGCAGGAGCGGGCGGCCTCGGGCCGGATCGACCGCAACCGCGCCCGTCTGTGGGCATCGAATGCCCAGGAGGTCGAAGTCGACCGACAGGGTCGCATGGCCATCGCGGCCCGGCTGCGCGAGTTCGCCAAGTTGGAGAGCGAGGTGCTCGTGGTCGGAGCCATCGACCGGATCGAGCTGTGGAACCCGGCGGTCTGGGAAGAGCGTGTGCAGCCGGCCGAGCAGTGGTTCCTCGCGGACGAAGAAGAGGACTGAAAGGAGCCCCCAGACACGACAGCCATGACATAGGTCTGCAGAGACCAGGCGCTCGGTACATGCGCAGCCCCTCGACCGGCACGGTGGAAGACTCCTCCTCCGCCCTCTTCCCCGTCGGTCGCGCAGGGAAATCCCCTGACAACACCTCGCCCGTCGGGGGGCTGCGGATGGACCGGGACCCACTGCATGAGCCGGTCATGGCCGCCGAGGTGGTGGAACTCCTGGCGACGGTCCCCCCCGGGGTGGTCGTCGACGCGACGGTCGGCACCGGCGGGCACGCCCTTGCCGTGCTCTCCGCGCACCCCAAGCTGGGGGTGTTCGGCATCGATCGGGACCAGGAGGCCCTCGGGATCGCCGCACCGCGGCTCGAGCCCTTCGGCCACCGTGCGGTCCTCCAGCACGCCCGTTTCGCCGAGCTCGACCGCGTGGTGGGCGAGGCGCGGGCCGCCGGCCGGGGCCGATGGCCCTCGACCGGCGAGGCCGAAGGACCCGCGGGCGTCTCGGGGGTCCTGTTCGATCTCGGGGTCAGCTCGCTGCAGCTCGACCGGGCCGAGCGCGGGTTCTCCTACCGCCTGGACGCGCCCCTCGACATGCGCATGGACGTCGCCGAGCCGACCAGCGCCCTCGCCGTCGTCAACGAGACCGACGAGACCGAGCTGGCCGAGTGGTTCCGGGCCAGCGGGGAGGGCCGCCTCGCCCGTCGCCTCGCCCGGGCCATCGTGGCCGCCCGTCCGATCTCGACGACCGCAGGGCTGGCCCAGGTGGTCACGGCGGCGGTTCCGGCCCCGGCCCGCAGGCGCGGCAATCCGGCGACCCGGGTGTTCCAGGCCATCCGCATCGCGGTCAATGACGAGTCCGGCGAGCTGGCCCGCGGGCTGCCGGCGGCCCTCGGGCTGCTCGAACCGGGGGGCCGCTGCCTCGTGCTCGCCTACCACTCGGGCGAGGGCCGGCTCGTGAAGCAGATCTTCGCCCAGGCGGTGTCGGGCGGGTGCGTCTGCCCACCTGGACTGCCGTGCGGGTGCGGTGCGGTCGCCACGTTCCGTTGGGTCTTCCGGGGCTCGCGGGGCGCGGGGGCGGCCGAAGTGTCGGTCAACGCGAGGGCGTCGAGCGCCCGCCTCTGGGCGGTCGAGCGCCTTGAGGACCGGGGCGAGGTTGGTCGGTGAGCCCGTCGGCGGCCGCATCGCGCGCCTCGGCGCGCCCGACCGGGGACCTCGCGTCCCGCGCGACACCGCGCCGGCCGTCGCTGCGGGTGCTGGACGCCCAGCCGCGGCGGCGGGGACGGGCGTTGCGGGCCGTGGCCGCGGTCGCCGTGGTCGGCTCGCTCCTGGCGGTCGTGGTCGCGCACTCGATGCTCGCCGAGGGTCAGGTGCGGCTGACCGCCGCTCAGGCCCAGGTGGCGGCGGAGCAGTCGGTGCACCGCCAGCTGCTCGCCTCGGTGGCGAAGGCGGAGAACCCGGCCCAGATCATCGCTGAGGCGAAGAAGCTCGACCTCGTCCCGCCCACCGGCGTGATCCAGCTCCCCGCCGTCTCCCTCTCCGCGCCGGCCGGGCAGACCACCACCTCCACCACGTCGCCGACCGGGCGATGAGCCCGACCGGGACGCTCGAGCGGCCGCGCGCGCGGGCCCGGAGCACCTCGGCCTGGCCGCGCCCCGCGGCGCCGCGCGGCGCGCGACGGGTCCACCATCCACCCCGCCGTCCGGCGCGCCCGCACCGCCCGCCCGTCCGGCGCGCCCACGCGCCGATCTCCCGGCGGCTCCGGATCTTCCGCATCCTCCTCGTGATGGTCCTCTTGGCGGTCGTGGCCCGTCTCGTCGACCTGCAGGTCCTCCACTCGGGCCACTACAAGGCGCTGGCGGCGTCCGAGCTGTCGGTCACCGTGGCCGACCCCGGCCTGCGCGGCGACCTCTACGACCGCAACGGCGCCGTGCTCGCCATCTCGGTCCCGACCAAGACGGTCGTGGCCGACGACTTCCAGATCGCCCACCCGGACGCGGAGGCGGCCGTGCTCGCGCCGCTCCTCAAGGTGCCCGAGGCCACCCTCGCCGCCGAGCTGCACCAGCACGCGGGGTACGTGCGGCTCGCCTCCCAGGTGGGTGCGACCGTGGGAAACACCCTTGTCGCCGACGACCTGCCGGGGATCACCCTGCTCGACTCCTCCGAGCGGGTGGACCCCGACGGGACGCTCGCCGGCCCGCTTCTCGGCCAGGTGCACGCGTCGGGGGCCGGTGCCTCGGGCCTCGAGTACGAGTACAACTCGCTGCTCGCCGGGCAGGCCGGGACCCAGACCCTGCTCGAGTCGCCGGCCGGGGTCGACATCCCCCAGGGCGCGTTGCTCACCCGGTCGGCGGGGGAGAACGGGACGGGCCTCGAGCTCACGCTCGACCAGCCCCTTCAGTACGTGACCGAGAACGCGCTCGGCGCCGAGATCGCGGCCAGCCACGCCACGAGCGGCGAGGCGATCATCGAGGACACGAGGACCGGCGACATCCTGGCCATGGCCAACCTGGTGGCCGGCAACAACGGCCTCGGGCTCGTCCCCGGGATCGGCGCGCCGGTGAGCGAGGCGCCCGAGAACCTCGCCCTCAGCCAGGCCTACGAGCCGGGCTCGGTGTTCAAGCTCGTGACCTTCTCGGCGGCCCTCCAAGACGGCCTCATCAACCCCGCCTCGGTGTTCTCGGTGCCCGACCAGATCCAGCTCGATGGCTCGACCTTCCACGACTCCGAGACCCACCCCACCGAGCAGCTGACCGCCACCCAGATCCTGGCCGAGTCCTCCAACATCGGCACGAGCGAGGTCGCCCACATGCTGGGCGAGGACCGCCTGCTCGCCCAGGTGGAGCACCTCGGGTTCGGCCGGACCACCGCGCTCCACTTCCCCGGCGAGAGCTCCGGGATCCTGGCCGGGCCGGCGCAGTGGGAGCCCACCAACCTGGTCTCGCTCCCGATCGGCCAGGTCGACGCGGTGACCGCGATGCAGGTCCTGGACGCCTACAACTCGGTGGCTGACGGCGGGCTGCTGGTCCAGCCCCGCCTCGTTCAGGCGACGATCTCGGCGGACGGCACCGCGCACGCCACCGCGCCGTCGCCGTCCACCCGGATCTTCTCCCCGGCGGTCGACGCCGAGCTGACCAAGATGCTCGAGGCGGTGGTCGGGTACGGAACCGGGACGAGCGCGTCGATCCCCGGCTACACCGTCATGGGCAAGACCGGGACCGCCCAGATCCCGGCCCAGGGGGCGGACGCGTACGTCTCGGGCGCGTTCATGGCCAGCTTCGTCGGCTCCGCCCCGGCCAACAACCCGGTGCTCTCGGCCATCGTCATCCTCGACCACCCGACCCCGATCTACGGGGGCACCGTGGCCGCCCCGGTGTTCTCCGAGATCATGAGCTACGCGCTGCACCGCTACGGGATCCCGACCACCCCCGGTGCCCCCAGCCAGGCCCCGGCGACGCCCCCCTCGTCGGCCAGCCAGGCCGCCGACATCACGTTCTGAGCGCCATGCCGGGTACCATCGGCCGACCGGTGACGCCCGCCACGGACCCCCCGTGTGCCGGGCCGGTCCGCCGATCTCCTCGCCCCGTGAACATGCGCCGTCTGCTCGACGAGATCGACGTCGTCCACGTGTCGGGGGACCCCGACATCGAGGTCGGCTCGGTCGAGCACGACAGCCGCCGGGTCCGGCCCGGGGCGCTCTTCTGCTGTTTGCCCGGCCAGCGCTCCGACGGCCACCGACACGCCGCCGAGGCGGTGGCCCGCGGCGCGGTGGGTCTCGTGTGTGAGCGGGCCGTCGAGCTCGAAGACGGGGCCTCGGTGGTCCAGGTGCGGGTGGCCCCCGGCCGGGCCCGGCCCTCGATGGGCGTCCTCGCCTCGGCCTTCTTCGGGCACCCGTCGCGCCACCTCCTGACCGCGGGGGTCACCGGGACGAACGGGAAGACCACGGTCTCGCACCTCCTCGGGGCGGTGCTCAAGTCGGCCGGGATCCCCACGCTCGTGATCGGAACGCTGACCGGGACCCGGACCACCCCCGAGGCGACGGAGCTGCAGGCGCTCCTCGCCGCCGAGCGGGACCGGGGGCTCGAGGACCACCTCACCCACGCGGTGGCGATGGAGGTGTCGAGCCATGCCCTCGCCCAGGACCGGGTGGAGGGGATCACCTTCGACGTGGCCGCGTTCACCAACCTGAGCCACGAGCACCTCGACTTCCACAAGACGATGGACGCCTACTGGGAGGCGAAGGCCTCGCTGTTCACCCCCGAGCGCGCCGCGCGCGGGGTCGTCTTCGCCGACGACCCGGCCGGCGAGCGCCTCCTCGCCGAGGCCCGCATCCCGCTCCAGGCGGTCCGGCGCCTCGACGCCGTCGGGGTCGACCTCGGGCTCGGGTGGAGCCGGTTCCTCTGGCGCGGCCGTCCGGTCGAGCTCTCGCTCAGCGGGCGCTTCAACGTGGACAACGCCCTGCTCGCCGCCGAGATGGCGGTGACCCTCGGCCTCGAGCCCGACGACGTCGCCGCCGGCCTGTGCGAGGCTCCGGCCGTGCCCGGTCGGATGGAGCCGGTCCAGCCCGACGACGGGCACGCGACCTGCACGGTGCTCGTCGACTATGCCCACACCCCGGCGAGCCTCGAGACCGTGCTCTCCGAGCTGGCCCTGCTCAAGAGCCCGGGGGCCCGCACGCTCCTCGTGTTCGGGTGCGGGGGCAACCGGGACCAGGCGAAGCGTCCCCTGATGGGCCGCACCGCGGTGCGGCTGGCCGACGTCGTGGTGGTCACCTCGGACAACCCGCGCGACGAGGACCCGGGCCGGATCATCGAGGAGATCAAGACCGGGATCGACACCGCCACCGAGCGCCGGGCCGAGGTCCTCTACGAGCCCGACCGCCGCCGGGCGATCGAGCTCGCCATCGGGCGGGCCGAACCCGGCGACGTCGTGCTCTTGGCCGGCAAGGGGCACGAGACCACCCAGGAGCAGGCCGGCCGCACGATCGAGTTCGATGACCGGGCCGTCGCCCAGGAGGCGCTGTCGTGCTCGCCATGATGGAGGCGGGCGGGGTTGCGCTCCTCGTCTCGCTGCTCGCCACCCCGCTGCTCATCGAGCTCCTGAAGCGGCGCAGCATCAGCCAGCACATCCGCGAGGACGGCCCGTCCACCCACGTGGCCAAGGCCGGCACCCCGACCATGGGCGGCGTGGCGCTCGTCGGCGCGGTGATCTTCGGCTACTTCATGGGTCACATCGGGCCGCAGGTGAAGTTCGCCCGCACCGGGCAGCTCGTGATCATCGCCGTGTTCATGTTCGCGGCGATCGGCTTCGCCGACGACTGGATCGGGGTGCGGCACCGGCGGAGCCTCGGGCTCCGCAAGCGGGGGAAGCTGGCCGCCCAGGTGGTCGCCGGCGTGGTGTTCTCCGAGCTGGCGGTGCACTGGGCCCACACCTCGACCGCACTGTCCTTCACCCGCGCCCTCAACCCCGGGTGGCACCTCGGGGAGGCCGGGTGGGTGGTCCTCGCCACCTTCGTGCTGGTGGCCACCTCGAACGCTCTGAACCTCACCGACGGCCTCGACGGGCTGGCCGCCGGGGCGTCGACGTTCTGTTTCGCCGTCCTCGCCATCATGGGCTACTGGATCTTCCGGCACTACGCGATCTACCACATCCTCCCGGCCTCGGCCCTGGACCTCGCGCTGACCTCGGTGGCGCTCGCCGGGGCGTCGCTCGGCTTTCTGTGGTGGAATGCCGCGCCAGCGCGGATCATCATGGGCGACACCGGAGCCCTCGCCCTCGGTGCCGGGCTCGCGTCGCTCTGCCTCCTCCTCAACCTCGACCTGCTGCTGCCCATCCTGGGCGGGCTGTTCGTCATCGAGACGCTGTCGGTGATGGCCCAGGTCGTCAGCTTCCGGGTCTTCGGGCGCCGGGTGCTGCGCATGGCGCCGATCCACCACCACTGCGAGCTGCTCGGGTGGCCGGAGACCACCGTGATCGTGCGCTTCTGGATGCTCGGCGGGCTGTTCGCGGCGCTCGGTCTCGGCATCTTCTACGGCGAGTTCCTCGTCATGACGAAGGCCGTTGCGTGAGCCGCGCCGCTGCGGTCCACCGCGACGCGCCCGCGGTGCACCAGGCTGGTGGGGTGCGTGCCGACCGGGGCGGCCCGTCGACCTCCTCCATCCTGCTCGTCCTCGTGGCCGCGCTCTGCCTCATCGGCGTGGTCATGGTGGGCTCGGCGTCCGAGGTGATCTCGATCGAGCAGTACCGCACGCCGTGGGCGATCCTCCTGCGCGAGATCATGTGGATGGCCGTCGCGGTCATCGCCTTCGTCTGCGCCATGCGCTTCGACTATCGCCGGCTGCGCCACCTCCGGCTGCCGCTCCTCCTCGGCACGTTCGCGCTGCTCCTCCTCGTGCTCGTCCCCGGCATCGGGGTGACCTCGGGCGGCTCGAGCCGGTGGATCGGGTTCAGCCAGTTCCGGCTCCAGCCCTCCGAGCTCATGAAGCTCGCCCTCGTGATCTTCGGCGCGGAGCTCATCGTGCGGCGCCAGGAGAAGGGCGGCAGCCACCGGACGATCATCGGGCCGCTCCTCCTCGTGGCCACCGCGGCCGGGGGGCTGATCCTGCTCCAGCCGGACATGGGCACGGCGCTCGTCATCGCGGCCATCGCCATCGCGCTCTTGTTCGGATCGGGCGTGTCGATGGGCCCGATCTTGAAGGTCCTCGTCGGCCTCGGCTCCGTGGCGGTGGTCGTCGGCCTCGTGGACCCCTACCGCCGGGCGAGGCTGCTCTCGTTCCTGGACCCGACCGCGCACGCGGCGGGGTCGGGGTACCAGGTGACCCAGTCGCTCATCGGGCTCGGCTCGGGGAACCTGGTCGGGGTCGGCCTCGGCGCCGGGCGCTTCAAGTGGGGCGCGCTGCCGAACGCCCACACCGACTTCATCTTCTCGGTCATCGGCGAGGAGCTCGGGATCATCGGGGCGGTGGGAGTCCTGTGCCTGCTCGTCGCGTTCTGCTGGTTCGGGCTGCGGGCGGCCCAGCGCGCCCCCGACCGGTTCGGGGCGATGATCGGTGTCGGCCTGGTTGCCTGGATCGCGGCCGAGACCTTCATCAACGTCGGGGCGGTGATCGGTCTCCTGCCGGTGACCGGGATCCCGCTCCCGTTCATCTCCTTCGGCGGCTCCTCGCTCGTCATCACGATGGTGGCGGCGGGGGTGCTGGTGAACATCGCCCGCCTCGGCGCGCCCGGAGGGGTCGGCGCGCCGGAGCCCGCGGTGGCCCGGTCCGCCGCCCGGCACCGGCTGGCCGCCGCCCGGGGCCGGTGAGGGCCCGGCGCTACGCCCTGATCGCAGGCGGCGGGACCGGCGGCCATGTCTTCTTGGTGCTGGCCATCGCCCGGGCGCTCACCGACCGGGGCGTGGCCGGTGAGGAGATCGAGCTGGTGGGCTCCGCCCGGGGGATGGAGTCGACCCTGGCCGCCGGCCAGGGCTTCGGCGTGACCCTCCTGCCCGGCCGGGGCATCGTGCGCCGGCTCCGTCCCTCCGACCTCTGGGCCAACCTCGGGGCACTGGCCGGGCTCGCGCTCGCCACCATCGGGGCCTTCGCGCTCGTGCTCCGGCGCCGGCCAAGGGTGGTCGTCTCGACCGGTGGGTACGCCAGCGTCCCGCCGGGCCTGGCCGCCGCGGTGTTGCGGGTGCCCCTCGTCCTCGTGAACATCGACGCCACCGCCGGGGCGGCCCAGCGGCTGCTCGGGCGCTTCGCCGTCGCCAGCGCGGTGGCCTTCCCCGGCACCGCGCTGCGGCACCCGGTCGTGACCGGCGCGCCGGTCCGCCGCGACCTGCTCGCGGTGCACCGCCACGGCGACGGGCCGGTGAGCGCCCGGTTGGCGCTCGGTCTCCCCGCCGACCGCCGCACCGTCGCGGTGGTGGGCGGCTCCCTCGGGGCGGGGCGCCTCAACGACGCGGCGCTCGAGCTGGCCCGGCTGTTCGCCGGCCGCTCCGCCCTGACCCTGTACCACGTGAGCGGGCAGCGGAACTTCGAGGCGGTCGAGGCGGCCCGGGTCGAGGCGGTCGAGGCCGGCCGGCTCCCCGCCGACGGCGCGGCCGGCCTCTGTTACCGCCTGGTCCCCTTCGAGGAGCACATGGCCGCGCTCTACGCCGCCGCCGACGTGGTGGTGTGCCGGGCCGGAGCCCTGACCGTGGCCGAGCTCTCGGTGGCCGGAGTCCCGGCCGTGCTGGTGCCGCTGCCCGGCGCGCCCGGCGATCACCAGGGCGCCAACGCCGCCGCGCTGGCCGACGCCGGGGCCGCGGTGGTGGTGCCCGACGAGGCGTGCACGGGCCGGCGGCTGGCCGGCGTCCTGAACGAGCTGCTCGCCGACCCCGACCGGCTCATCGCCATGGGGCAGGCCGCGGCCGGGCTCGGCCGTCCCGACGCCGCCGACGCGGTCGCCGCCCTGGTGCAGGCCCATGCCCGCTGAGCCCCCGATCCTCGGCTCGGGCCCCCGGCGGGTCCACATCGTGGGCGTCGGCGGGGCCGGCATGAGTGCGATCGCGACGGTGCTCGCCGGGCTCGGCCACCGCGTCAGCGGGAGCGACCTGCGGGCCTCGCCGGTCACCGAGCGGCTCGCCGCCGGTGGCATCCCGGTCACGATCGGGCACCGCGCGGCGGCGGTCGCGGGTGCCGAGGTGGTCACGGCCTCGCCGGCCGTCGGGCCCGACAACGTGGAGCTTGTCGAGGCGCGCCGGCGCGGGCTCGCCGTCCTCACCCGGGCCGACGTGCTGGGGGCGCTCGCGACCCTACGCCGGTGCGCGGCGGTCGCCGGCACCCACGGCAAGACCACTACCTCGTCGATCCTCGCCCTCGCGCTGGTGGCCGCCGGACTGCGGCCCTCCTTCCTCATCGGCGCGGACGTGGGGGAGCTCGACGCCAACGGGGTGCTCGACGAGGGCGACTGGCTGGTCCTCGAGGCCGACGAGAGCTACGGCACCTTCGCCGAGCTCGCCCCGGCGCTCACCGTGCTCACGAGCGTCGAGCCCGACCACCTCGACCACTACGGCACGGTCGACGCGCTGCACGCGGCGTTCGCCCGCCTGCTCGAGGCCACCACCGGCCCGCGCCTCGTCTGCGCCGACGACGCGGCGGCGGCCGCCCTCGGGGGCCGGGCCGACGCGTGCCTGGTGGGGGAGTCGGTGGGCGCCGACGTGCGCATCGTCGGCCTCGAGCTCGCCCGCAGCTCGGTGCGCTTCGGGCTGGACGGCCCGGCCGGACTGCGGCTCGCGCCGGTGACCGTCCCGGTCCCGGGACGGCACAACGCCCGCAACGCCGCGCTGGCGGCCGCCGCCGCCCTCACCATCGGGGCGGCCCCCGACGCGGTGGCCGGCGCGCTCTCCCGGTTCACCGGGGCGCCGCGGCGCTACGAGTTCCGCGGCGAGGCGGGCGGCGTGACGTTCGTCGACGACTACGGGCACCTGCCCGGCGAGATCGCCCCGACCCTCGCCACCGCCCGCCTCGGCGGGTTCGAACGGGTGGTGGCGGTGTTCCAGCCGCACCGCTACACCCGCACCGCCGCGCTGGCGGCCGACTTCGCCACCGCCTTCGACGACGCCGACGTCGTGGTGGTCACCGACGTGTACTCGGCCGGGGAGCCGCCGATCCCGGGGATCTCGGGCCGGTTGGTGGCCGACGCGCTGGCGGCCGCCCGCCCGGGGGCCGAGGTGCACTACGAGCCGGGCCGCGAGGGCCTGCGGGCGCGCGTCGCCGCCCTGCTCCGGCCGGGCGACGTCTGTGTCACCCTCGGGGCCGGCGACCTCACCACGCTCCCGGACCAGTGGCGCGAGGACCTGTCGGCATGACCGCCGACGGCGCGCTCGCCGCCCTCGCCGAGGCCCTCGGCCCGCTCGCCCAGGCCGATGTCCCGCTCGGGCCCTTCACCACCTACCGGGTGGGGGGCCCGGCCGCGCTCTTCGTCGAGGCCGCCACGCTCGCCGACCTCGAGACGGTGCGGGCGGCCCTGGCGGCGGCGCCCGTCCCGGTCCTCTTGGTCGGGAAGGGCTCGAACATGCTCGTGGCCGAGGCCGGGTTCGCCGGTCTGGCCGTGCGGCTCGCCCAGAGCGAGCCGAGCGAGTTCGTCGGCCTCGCCGTCCGCCCCGACCCGGAGGGCGACGGGACCCTCCTCGTCGAGGCCGGTGGCGCCCTCGGGCTCCCGGTGCTCGCCCGCCGGTCGGTCGAGGCCGGGGCGCGCGGACTCGAGTGGGCGGTCGGGGTGCCCGGCTCGGTCGGCGGGGCCCTTCGGATGAACGCCGGCGGCCACGGCTCCGACGTGGCGACCTGCCTGCGCCGCTACCGCTGGATGGACCTGGTCTTGCCGGCGCAGGGCGACGACGGGCTCGAGCGGCTCGCCCCGGGCTACCGGTCCTCGGCGCTCGGGCCGGCCGAGGTGGTGCTCTCGGCCACCTTCGCGGCCACCGAGGGCGACGTGGCGGCCGGACGGGCCGAGCTGGCCGAGATCGTCCGGTGGCGCCGGGCCCACCAGCCGGGGGGTTCGAACGCCGGATCGGTGTTCACCAACCCGCCCGGCGCCGCCGCCGGCGCCCTGGTCGAGGCGGCCGGGGTGAAGGGCCTGCGGCTCGGCACCGCCACGGTGTCCACCAAGCACGCCAACTTCATCCAGGCCGACGAGGCGGGGTCGGCCGACGACGTGTGGCGGCTCATCCGCGCCGTGCGGGCGCGGGTCGAGGCGCACAGCGGGGTGCGCCTGGAGACCGAGGTCCGGCTGGTCGGTTTCGAAGACGAGGCGAGCGAGGTGCGCACATGAGCCCCACCGCGACGAGGGAGCGGCGCCCGGCCACCCGGGCCGGCACCGCGCCGATCGACCCGAGGCTGGCGGACCGGCGGCGGGCGGTGACCCGGCGCGGCTCGCGCCGCCGCCGGGTGCTCGTGGCCGCCGCCGCGGTGGTCAGCCTGCTCGCCGCCGGCGCCTGGCCGCTCCTGCACTCCCGCGTCTTCTCGGCGGCCGTCGTCCGGGTGACCGGCAACGTGCGGACCCCGACCGCGACGGTGCTCTCGGCCTCCGGGCTGGGGACGCACCCGCCGATGATCGACGTCCACGCTGGCGCGCTGGTCGCGGCCCTCGACGCGCTCCCGTGGGTGCGGACGGCCACGGTCACCCTGCACTGGCCGGACGGGGTGGACGTGGCGATCGTCGAGCGGCGCGCGGCGGCGGCGGTGGCCGACCGCTCGGCGTGGGCCGAGCTCGACGCGACCGGGCGGGTGCTGGCCACGACGCCGACGGCGCCGGCCGGCCTGGTGACGCTGACCTCGGTCGGGACGCCGGGGGCGCCCGGGACCACGCTGCGGTCGGCCCGCCGGGCGCTGGCCGTGGCCGCGGCGCTGCCGCCCGCGTTCAAGGCGCTGGTGCAGGCGGTGGCGCCGGCGCCCGGGGGCGGGGTCGACCTCGCGCTCGCCGGCGGCCTCGGGGTGGTGTTCGGGCCGCCCGTCGCGCTGCCCGCCAAGTTCGAGGACATCGCATCGCTCCTGGCCGGGGCCCACCTCGCCCCGGGCTCGGTGATCGACGTGACGGTCCCGGCCTCGCCGGCGGTCACGCCGCCGCCGGCGGGCTCGAACGCGGGCTGAGCCGGGGTCCTCAGGCGAGCGCCAGCAGGGCGCCGATCGCGAAGCCGGCCGCCGCCACCCACAACAGCGTCGGCAGGGCCCGCCGCCACCAGGCCGCGCTCACCGCACCGCCCTCACGCCCGGTAGACGGCGGAGCCGCGCACGGCCACGGCCACCTTGGGCAGCGGGACGGCGGCGGGGCCGTTCACGACCGCGCCGGTCTCGGCGTTGAACTTGGACCCGTGGCACGGGCAGTTGATCGTGCCGCCGGCGACCGACGCGAGCGTGCACCCCTGGTGGGTGCAGATCGAGGAGAACCCGTGCAGCGAGCCGCCCTCGTCCCGGGTGAGGACGACCCCCTTCGACGCGAGCACGATCCCGCCGCCCCTCGGGACCGCGTCGAGCGGGGCGAGGAGCGCTCCGGAGGCGGGGGCGGCCGGGGCGCCGTAGCCGTTGGCCCCGGCGACGGCGCCGGTCGTCTTGGCCCACTTCTCCTTGGCCACGACGAACCCCACCACCCCGGCCGCGAGCGTGAGCGCGCCGCCGACGAGGACGGTGCGGCGGGGGAGCGCGTCGTCGGTCACGGTCGTCTCCTCAGGTGAGCGGGATGCCGGTGCGGGTGAAGAACCACAACGCCGCGGTGAGCCACAGCGCGACGAGGAGCGTGAGCACCGTGCCGCCGAGCACCGGCAGCGCCCACCCCGGCAGGCCCTTCAGCCGCAGGCCGAGCATCTTGGCCGCGTAGGCGCCGTAGAAGAGACAGCCGCAGACGCTGTGGATCACCACGCGCCAGGTGTAGGTGGCGAACCCGAGCGACCAGATGCAGTTGAGTGCGACCGGGACGGTGAGGATGAACGCCACCGCGCCGCTGTAGCGATGCACCGGTGTCACCCAGGAGGGGGCTGGGGTGCGGACCCGCGGCAGCCGGCCCCACATCCACAGCGCGGTGGTGAGCTGCACGAGGAGCAGGAGGGTGGCCGCCGAGGTGAGCCAGGCCTTCATCTGCAGCACGCCGGAGAAGCCGAGGGTGAACAGCGGGTGGCCCGAGGGGTGGTGGGCCTTGGCGTAGACGGCGAGGAACGCGGTCACCGCCACGCCGAGCAGCAGCACCAGGGTGAGCGCGCGTTGGGGCGCCCGGGTGCGCTCGGGAACGGTCGTCATCCCCCCACCGCCTCAGACGGGGGCGGCCCTCTGCTCGCCGCCCGGTCGGGCCCCGACGCTAACGGCTCGGCCCGCCTCACGCGTGGCGTCGCCACCGGTCCGGCCCTGATCGGAGCGCCGCACGCCACCCCCGTTGACCGCGGTGGGGGTCGTCCCGTAGCCTGGAAGGCCGCAGTGTCGGGTCATCACCCCTCGACCTCAACTTGAGATCGCGCCGATTCGGCGAAGGGTGAAGTAACCTCTCCCTGCGACGAGGGGGGTGCGAACGCATGGTACGAACCAGACAGCCCCGTCAGCACCCCACGAGCTCATGACCCTTTCCAGCAGCTACCTGGCCGTCATCAAGGTCGTCGGCGTCGGCGGTGGCGGCGTGAACGCCGTCAATCGGATGATCGACGCCGGCCTGCGCAACGTCGAGTTCATCGCGGCGAACACCGACGCGCAGGCGTTGCTCATGAGCGACGCCGATCTCAAGCTCGACATCGGCCGCACCCTCACCCGCGGGCTCGGGGCGGGCAGCGACCCCGAGATCGGCCGGCAGGCCGCCGAGGAGCACCGCGGCGAGATCGAAGAGGCGCTCTCGGGCTCCGACATGGTCTTCATCACCGCCGGCGAGGGCGGCGGGACCGGGACCGGCGGCGCGCCGCTAGTGGCCGAGATCGCGAAGTCGCTCGGCGCGGTGACGATCGGTGTCGTCACCCGGCCGTTCACCTTCGAGGGCCGCACGCGGGCGATGCAGGCCGAAAAGGGCATCCAGCTTTTGAAGGAGAAGGTCGACACCCTCATCGTCATCCCGAACGACCGGCTGCTGAACGTCTCCAACGAGAAGACCTCGATGGTCAACGCGTTCAAGATGGCCGACGAGGTGCTCCTGGCCGGCGTGCGCGGGATCACCGACCTCATCACGGTCCCCGGCCTCATCAACACTGACTTCGCGGACGTGAAGATGATCATGTCCAACGCCGGCACCGCCATCATGGGGATCGGCAGCGCGAGCGGGGACGGGCGCGCGGTGACCGCGGCACGCGCCGCCATCACCAGCCCGCTGCTCGAGGCCTCGATCGAGGGGGCCCGGGGCATCCTGCTCAACATTGTCGGCGGCAACGACCTCGGGCTGTTCGAGGTGAACGAGGCCGCCGAGATCATCCACTCGGTCGCGCACCCCGACGCCAACATCATCTTCGGCGCAGTGATCGACGAGAACATGGCCGACGAGGTCCAGGTGACCGTGATCGCGGCGGGCTTCGAGCGCTGGGAAGGGGTGGGCCGCGGCTCGAAGGCCGCCGACACCTCCTCGAGCGTGCTCGGCTCGCGGGCCAACGCGACGCCAGTCGACATCTTCGCCGACAGCGAGGACGACGAGATCGAGATCGGTGACGACGACTTCGACGTCCCGTCGTTCCTCCGGTAACAGAGGGCGCTTCCCCCCGGGCGCGACCGCCCGGCCGACGTGGATCCCCTGAGCGGCGAGCTCGTCGCGGCGCGCCTCGGCGCGATCACCGCGCGGATCGAGTCGGCGGGCGGTGACCCCGAGGTGGTCCGGGTGCTCGCGGTCACCAAGGGCTTCGGGCCCGAAGCGGTCGAGGCGGCGGTGGCCGCGGGGCTCGGCGAGGTGGGCGAGAACTACGCGCAGGAGCTCACGGCCAAGCGCGAGGCGCTCGGCGCGGTGGCCGGGCTCCGGTGGCACTTCCTCGGCGCGCTCCAGACCAACAAGATCGGCGGCCTCGCCCCGCTCGTCGACTGCTGGCAGTCGGTGTCGCGCCCGGTCGAGGGGGAGCGGATCGCCCGGGCCCGGCCCGGCGTCGAGGTGCTCGTCCAGGTGGCCTTCTCGGGGGACGCCGGGCGGCCCGGATGCGAGCCGGCCGCCGTTCCGGCCCTCGTCGGAACGCTCGGCGGCCTGGGGCTCGCCGTGCGCGGGCTGATGGTGGTGGCCCCGCGGGGGGAGGCCGAGGCGAGGGCGGCCTTCCGGTTGGTCCGCCGGCTGGCCGACGATCTCGGGCTCCCAATCCGCTCCATGGGCATGACCGAGGACCTCGAGCTGGCGGTTGCCGAGGGCTCGACGATGGTCCGGATTGGCCGGGCCCTGTTCGGGGACCGGCCCTCCGGGTGACCGGAGGGTGACCGGGGGTAACCGTAAAGCCGGGGTGGGAGCGGTACGCTGTCGCCAAGGAGACGTGGAGCCGTGCCCTCTTTGCTGAAAAAGACGATGGTCTACCTCGGCCTGGTTGACGACGAATACGACGACTACGAGGACGACTACGAGGCCCGGGCCACGAGGTCGGTCGGCCCGGTCTCCCGGCTCGAGACCCGCACACCGGAGCTCGACGAGCCCGAGATCCGTCCGGTGGTCGCCCAGTCGGGCCGCATCCGGCCCCTGCCCCGGGACAACGGGTCGGGGGTCACCCCGACGATCCGGCCCCAGGCGGTGTCCTCCTCGGTGCGTCCGGTCGGCTCCGAGGCCACGCCCAAGGTGGTGGCGCCGGCCCGATTCGGGGACGCCAAGGAGATCGCCGACTGCCTCAAGTCGAACCGGCCGGTCATCGTCAACCTCCAGGTGGCCGAGCGGGACCTGCAGCGGCGCATGATCGACTTCTGCAGCGGCGTGACCTACGCGCTGAGCGGTGAGATGGAGAAGGTGGCCGACCAGGTGTTCCTCCTCGCCCCGAGCAACGTGAAGGTGTCTGAGGAGGAGCGCCAGCGCCTCCAGGAGCGCAACTTCGGGCGCTACTGACCGGTGATCTCCAAGATCCTGGTCGGCCTCGTCGAGGCCTTCGTGGTGGTACTGATCGTCCGGGCGCTGCTCAGCTGGGTGCCCGTCCGTCCCGGCTCCCCGGTCCTCCCGGTTCAGCGGGCGCTCGCCACCGTGACCGAGCCGGTGCTGCGGCCGATCCGCCGGATCCTCCCGCCGCTGCGGGCCGGGGGCATGGCCATCGACCTCTCGATCATCCTCGTGATCCTGGTGGCCCAGATCATCGTCATCCCGATCCTGCGGGTCTGACCGCCCGCGCTCGCCGGGGCCGTCGACGAGGCCCGGCGGTAGAGTGTCTGCCCTATGGATAACGGCCAACCCCCCCAGCAGCCGATCCTCGAGACCCTCCGCACGGTCGAGTTCCGACTGGGCCTGAAGGGTTACAACGTTGACGAGGTCGACGAGTACCTGGAGAAGGCGGCCGTCGAGGCAGAGCGCCTCACCGAGCAGCTGCGCCAGACGACCGAGCGGCTCCGCCAGGCGAGCGAGCGCATCGCGCAGCTGGAGAGCGCCGGGCCGGTCGCGGCGCCCGCCGCCCCGGCGGTCGAAGCGGTGGCCGCGCCCGCAGCCCCCGTCGCCGCCGCGCCGGCGGTCGCCGACGAGTCCCTCCAGCAGACGCTCATCCTGGCCCAGCGATTCGTCGAGCAGACCAAGCGGGAGAGCGAGGCCGAGGCGACCCGGCTGGTGTCCGCCGCCGAAGAGCGGTCCCGTTCGCTGCTCGCCCGGGCCGAGGAGGAGGCCCGTCAGCTGATGACCGACTCCCAGGCCCGGCTGCGCGACGAGGTGAGCCGGCTCGAGGGGGCGCGGGCCCAGCTGGCGACCGACGTCGAGAACATGGCCCGCCACTTGGAGTCGGAGCGGACGCGGCTACGCACGATGCTCTCGGAGGTCCTGAAGTGGATCGAGGAGAACGTGCAGCCGGCGGAATCGCTCATGGCCCTGCGGCCCCGCGCCGTCGACGGTGGTCGGCCCGCGGCGGGACGCCTGGGCACGGGGGAGCCGGCCCGGCCGGCGGCCCGGGCCGAGGTCTACGACGCCGCGGACGAACCCGAGGCCGAGGCCGAGGAGGACGCGGACAACGTCGCGCAGGTGCTCGACCTACGCGGCTCGAGCGCCGGCAGCGCCCAGCCCGAGGGCCGCGGCTGAATCGACCGCGTCCCACGGCGCCGTCCGGGTGCGCGCCCATCGCAACGGGAAGTTTTGAGCGCCCGCGGGCGTTCCACTATCGTCACCGCCCCCTGGTCACCTGGTCGTCCGGCACGGGGTAGCGCAGTCGCCGGCCTTCGGCCGCAGAGGAGGAGCAGATGACCCCACCGAGCAGGGCCTCGACCGCAGCCGCGGGCACGGCCACCAAGGCGTCGGCCAAGAAGACTGCGCCCCCGGCCAAGAAGCTCGCGGCCAAGGTCGCCCCGGCCGCCAAGAAGGCGCCGGCGGCCAAGGCCCCCGCCAAGAAGGCGCCGGCGGCCAA
>Ga0209415_10001556_pt1 | contig 43957 bp, 43 predicted proteins | sample PeaSoiSIISIP2007_FD_187696 | JGI IMG/M metagenome (GOLD analysis project Ga0209415, IMG submission 187696) | Peat soil microbial communities from Weissenstadt, Germany - SII-SIP-2007 (SPAdes) (version 2) | ecosystem: Environmental > Terrestrial > Soil > Wetlands > Peat | place: Germany...
TACTCCCACGGTAGCGCCCACGGCACACTCATCTTTCTTGCTGCTCTTTACGGTGGCGTCGACCATGTTGTCATCGTCCGGTTTGTCGCCGACCCGATAGATCACGTCGCCGGCAGTGAGTGCACATTCCGTGCCGTCGGACGTCGTCAGATCCTCTTCGCTGGATACTACGAAGATGCGAATTTTGGGATCGAGCGCCGGCGGCACCTGGTCCCCGGCCGGAGTAGCAGCATTCTGACCGGCCGCTGCCGCAGCCTTTTCCGCCGCGATCTCGTACTTCATCTCGTCGGTAATCGCCTGCTTCACCTCAGGACTGAGTTGGGTACTGCCACTTGCCGGAGGCGCCCCTCCGCCTAACATGTAGGCGCCATACGTAGCCTGGAGTTTTGCGGCAACCAGCGGATCGGTCGACCATAACGCAGCGATTTCATCCGCCGACGCATTTCGAATCGCTGGCGGAATCACTTCCCCTTGGTCGCCATCGGCAGCCGCCTCCTGCTGTGCCGCATAAGCAGCTTGCAGGTTCGCCGCAATCAAATAATCCGTCAGCCAGAATGCAGCCATCGGATACACCGGATACGGTGCGAAGTAAGGACCATAGAAGCCATACCACGGTGCTCCACCCCAGCCCCAAGCGCCAACGCCCCAGTAAACCGGCGCGGGCCACGGGTTGTAGGCCCATCCGTAATATCCGGGACCCCAGTAATAACCAGGAGCGTAGCCGTAATAAGAACGTCCGCCCCAGCCGTAGCCGCGATACCCATAGGCGTAATAATGTCCGCCCCGATAGTAGGTTCGCTGGTAATAGGACCTGCCGCCGCGGTTGAAGTAGGCGCGTTGGCTGTATCCCCCGTGTCTTCCATAGCCGACCACCGTGCGCCCGTTGTGCATGCTCGTAACTTGCCGCCCGCCACGCACACCGTGATTGATCGTCATCCCATGAGTTTGGATCGAGCGAACCTGGCCGTTCTTGCGGAAAGTTGCGCTGCCACCGTTCTTCATGGCGACCGTCTTGCTCCCCGCGGGCTGATGCCTCGTATTGGCTCCGGCATTTCCCGCCCGGTTGCCAGCCGTTTGTCCGGGTTTGTTGCCGCCGGCTTGACCACCCTTGTTCCCGGCTGTCTGCCCGGCCTTGTTTCCCCCCATCCCACCGGCCTTATTGCCGCCCACCTGTCCGGGTTTATTCCCCCCGCCCATAGCACTTTTGTTCACGCCGCCGGGTCCGCGGCTGTTGGCGTTCGCTCCACCTGGTGCGCGGCTATTCACATTCGCGCCGCCGGGTCCACGACTGGCGCCCGTCGCTCCAGGCCGGCTCGTTTGTCCACTCGCTCCACGAGTGTTCGCGCCACCCGGCGCTCCCGCCCGCTGGGTGCTGCCACCAGGGTGCTGAGCCGGGGTTCCATGCGGCGCGCTCGCCGCCGGCCGGCTCGGAGCCGATGCGTGGGGTGCAGCCGCGTGCGGGGCCGCGGCAGGTGCGCTCGGCTTTTTATTTTGCGCCGATGCAAATGCAGCTACGAAGAGAAGGATTAGCACTACGGACCATTGCGGCAGGACGTTCTTTCTTCGGTTGCTCGAATTCATAGCCACTCCTGTGAGATACGAAGCCGTTTCCTCATAAATCCACCAGCAGAAATTACGCACGAACGGGACAGTTTCATCTTTGATATCCGACCATCCGGCGTCCGGCAATCCAGCTTGCGATCCCGCTCATGGATTTTTTCGACGAGAGCTTCCCGGTCCGAGTGCCATGGGGGAGAGCCGGCACCGGCCTTCGAAGTCCCGACAATTTCACACCCGTTTCATCACGGTGTCAAGCAAAGCCCGTCCGAATTTACATTTTGAACCACTCGAAGGACCTTGCTTTTCACGGAACGTTCCCGCGAAGTGTCGCCACACCTTCCGCCGCCACGCCTTCTCATAGTCACCTCTAAGGGTAACCACAGTAATTGGGGAATGCTCCATCGTGCGCCGATGGACCTAATGGCCCCGCAATGTTCTCGCCTTGGCACACTCGGTCGGCACTCCTGGCTCTATGGATATTTACCCATGCCTCGAATTGCGCTGCGGTGGCCGGCGACACGAACGGCTCTTCTGGCCTGCCTACCTATCGCAGCACGGTCTCTGAAGTGCGGGTGACATTCTTCGCCACGGACGAGAACAATCATTCTCTAGCAAATCTGACCCCGTCGGACTTCGCAGTAGTCGACAACGAACGCGTGGTACGCGATTTCCGGAGCTTCACGCATTCCGATGAAACCTCTCTCGACGTGGTGGCGCTGGTCGACATGAGCGAGTCGGTCGCGCCGCTCCTTCGAGTTGCCATGAATGATGTGGTGCGGCTGGTGGCGCAGTCGCAGTCGATCCCGGTTGACAACATTTCCGTACTGTCCTTCGGAGGGACGTCAGGGGGAACTGTTGGAGGAATGCCTCGTGGCTTGCGGCCTGCCATTCTCTGCTCGAGCGGTTGCCGTGCTTCGGACACCGTGAGCAACCTTTTGGCGGTGAAAAGCGGCGGCGCAACTCCGCTGTTCGATGCACTTATATTCGCCGCCGATTTCATCTCGCAACATCGTCCAGCCGGCGGACACGGCGGTGTTCCGGATCGTGTGCGGCATGTCCTGATCTTGTTCTCGGACGGCGATGACACCATCAGCCTGCACTCCGCCAGCGAGGCGCTGCAAGCGGTGCTGGACGAGGGTGCCCTGATCTACTCCGTTGATATGGGGAAATTCGGGTCCGACGTCCATTCCTCGAACCACGCCCCTGGCAGCGCGTTCCTGCGGCAGGTTTCGGAGGCTACGGGTGGCTGTTATCTCTCATATTCTCGCGGTTTCTCCCGCCAGAACGGCGCCGCCGGGCTTCTGAACGCCGCGCTCGAGGATCTGCGCGCGTCCTACGTGGTGACCTACGATCTGCCCAGCCACGAGCCTGGATTTCATTCCCTTCGCCTTTTGCCAACTCACAACCTCAACCTCACATTCCATAGCCGAAACGGCTACGACTACGAGCCTGGCATCCGTTGATTCGGTCGCCAATGGGAGACTTATGAAAGCCACATTGCGATTAACGCTTGAGCTGATACTCATATGGACGATCATTTCAACTGCTTTCGCCGCGCCGATCGGTATCTATCAACATGGAACCGTGGTTCGTATGCGTATGGGCGACTGCACACTCACGCACCGGGGATTCATGAATCAGTTCGGGCCGCCGCAAGCCGTGGCGATCGAGGAGAGCTGTCCCGAATACACGCTGGTGACCGACAAGGTTGTGTTCCTCATCGTGGGCAAGTCGTCGAACCAACTTGTGCCCCTGGCGGAAGTCATCGATTTCCGGCTCCAGAACAAGGAATTGGCGGTGCGCGTCGATGACGCCCGCAAAGAATCCAAATTCGTCATCAAGGAAATGACCCTGCGCTCGGAATGGGAACTCATCCAGAAACATATCGAGGATCGCCTCAAGGAGCCGCCCCGTCAGCCGGTAGATACTTCGCTGGCGCTGCGCAGCCGCGAATAGTGTGGTGACGGGCCGGAGCCTGCGCTGAGCGAGGCCGAAGGGCCCCGTCCCAGCGGGCAGAGCCCCTCTTCCACAGCCGAACCAACGCTGCGATTGACGGGAAACACGCCGAGCGCCAGACTGAAACGTCATGGCCATGGCAAAAATTCGAGTTGGCATCCTCTTTGGCGGACGCAGCGGCGAGCATGAAGTGTCGTTGCTCTCGGCCGCGTCGGTCCTGAACGCAATTGATAAGACGAAATATGAGGTGGTTCCCGTCGGCATCACCAAAGACGGCCGCTGGCTCACTGCGGAACATGCCGAGCGCTTGCTGAAAGGCGACGCGGGCGATGGCGCCCACGCCACACAGGCAACGCAACTGCGGGCCGGCGATCCGGAGGCTACTCCGGGGGCGGCGCTGCTGGCTGCGGGTGAGTCGGTGGTGGTCCCTCCTGAACCGGCGCGGCGCGAGTCCGGTCTGACGCCGTTCCAGAGCGATGCGAATCTGCGGCGCGCTTCCGATCGCGCGATTAACGTCGATGTCATCTTCCCCGTGCTGCATGGCACCTTCGGCGAAGATGGCACCATTCAAGGTCTGCTCGAACTCGCCGACATCGCATACGTCGGCGCCGGCGTGCTCGGCTCCTCCGCGGGCATGGACAAGGACATCATGAAATCCCTGTTCCGTGCCGCGGGATTGCCTATCGTGAAACATGTGACCGTGTTGCGCGGCCAATTCGAGCGCGAGCCGAGGAAAGTCCAGAAGCAAGTGGAGACCAAGCTGAAGTATCCCGTCTTTGTGAAGCCCGCCAACCTGGGATCGTCGGTGGGAATTTCGAAGGCGCACGATCGCAAGGACCTCGGTCCGGCGATTGCGGAAGCAGCGAGGTTCGACCGCAAGATCGTGATTGAGGAAGGTGTCGGCGGAAAAAAGAATAAGGCGCGCGAACTCGAAGTCGCAGTGCTCGGCAACGACGATCCGAAAGCGTCGATTGCGGGAGAAATCGTTCCCTGCAAGGAGTTTTACGACTATGACGCAAAATACCTCGTGGAAGGCTCCGAAGCGGTGATTCCCGCGAAGATCACGAAAGCGGAAATGAAAACGGTGCAGCGGCTAGCCATTGCGGCGTTTCAAGCGGTCGATTGCGCAGGGCTGGCACGCGTCGATTTTTTGATGGACCCGAAATCCCGGAAAATCTACGTCAATGAGATCAACACCATGCCCGGTTTCACCGCGATCAGCATGTACCCCAAGATGTGGGCGGCAAGCGGAGTGGCATATCCCGACTTGATCGATCGGCTCATCCAACTGGGCATCGAGCGGCACGAAGACAAGAAGAGGAATCAGTACAGCCGCTAGTGCGCGTAGGTCGGTTTTGTAATTGATTTCGGATCACGATTTTGGCTGGCGCAGAGCCGGGGTCCCCAGCGCTCCCGGTTTTGGCGTGATGGGGTGGAGCGGTTTACCGTTGCGATTCAGCCGATCAAATTTCGCAGGCTTTGGCCGCTGAGGCGGCGGTTCGCGCCAATTCACCTGTACTATGGAGGCAGGCCACAATTTGAACGCCCTCGTTCATTTTCTGGAAACGAATCAGGGCAGGCGTCCCTAACCGCCGATCAACCAGGAGCCAATATGGCGCAAAATCATTACACCACCAAGACCAAACGGCGGCCAAAAAACAGCAACCGCAAAGACCCGTCGGCAGCCACCATGGCGGCGTTGCGCAAGCTCGAAGCAGCCGGAAAAAAGTAGCCAGACGGACTGCGGGAGTGTAATCGCTTCCCCCGCCTGGCTTTCCCATTGCCGGCTTGAAGCGATACTAGCGTTTGCCGAGCCACGGCGCACCCGGAGACGCCATCTCGAGTCTGAAGTTTCTTCCTAATTCCATGATTCCAATGGCGAGGGGAAGTTTCTCGGCGCCCTCGGCGTCTCGGCGGTGAGAAATCGCCCTTGACAGACCAATCGGTCGGTCATAATATCGATACCCAAGTTTGCTCTTAATTGAGTAAATCGGAATTTCATGCAGAGTGGCTGAGGGACGAGCCCTAGGACGCCACGGCAACCGGATCGGGATCATCTATCTCCATCGCAGGTGCCAACTCTCGCCCGGTAACGGGGACCATGAGATTCGGGGTAGCGAAATTTGTATTCGCATTTCCCGAGCCTCTTTTCCCATTCGGAAAAGGGGTTTTGTGTTAACTGGGGTATTTTTACCCGGCTCGTCCCGCAGTCACAGAAAGAAGTTGTTGAATGACGACGGGCACCTACGAACTCCGCTGCCGCGAATGCGGCAAAACCTGGGGCAACCAGCCGCGCAGCTACTGCGAAGACTGTTTCTCGCCGCTCGAAATTACCTACGATTACGATTCGCTGCGCTCGACCGTTTCGCGCGAACTGTTCGCCGCGCGTGCGCCGAACATCTGGCGTTATCGTGAACTGCTGCCCCTTCCGGCGGATTTTCAGCCGTCGCTGCCAGTCGGTTACACGCCTCTGGTAAGCGCCCCGCGGCTGGGCGAAAGGATTGGATCGCGGCGGCTGCTCGTCAAAAATGACGCCGTGTGCCTGCCCACCCTGAGCTTCAAGGACCGCGTGGTAGCGGTTGCTCTGGCGAATGCCCGCAGTTTCGGATTCGATACCGTCGCCTGCTCATCGACCGGAAATCTCGCCAACGCGGTTGCGGCGCAAGCGGCCCGCGAAGGTTTGAAGGCGTGGATTTTCATCCCTTCGGATCTCGAGCCGGCGAAGATTCTCGGCACGCAAGTGTTTGGCGCCGAACTGGTGCGCATCAACGGCAGTTACGACCACGTCAATCGCCTGTGTTCGCAAATCGCCGACGAACATCGCTGGGGATTCGTGAATGTCAATCTTCGCCCGTATTACTCCGAGGGTTCGAAGACGGTGGGCTACGAAATTGCCGAGCAACTGGGCTGGCGCTTGCCCGACAACATCGTGGTGCCCATGGCAGGCGGGTCGCTGATCACCAAAATCAAGAAGGCGTTTGATGAACTGATTCTTCTGAAACTGGTCGATCCGAAGCCGGTGAAGTTCTTTGGCGCGCAAGCGACTGGGTGCTCGCCGATTTCGACCGCCATCAAGCAGTACAGCACTGAGATCGAACCGCAGCGCCCCAAAACCATTGCACGCTCACTCGCGATCGGCAATCCGGCCGACGGACACTACGCGTTGAAGGCCATCACCAAAAGCGGTGGATGGTCGGAAGACGTTTCCGATCCCGAAGTGGTCAGCGGCATCCAGTTGCTGGCGGAAACCGAGGGCATCTTCACCGAAACCGCAGGCGGCGTCACGGTTGGAACCGCACGCAAGCTGATTCAGCAGGACCGCATTCTGCCCGACGAAACCACCGTGCTCTGCATCACTGGCAATGGCCTCAAGACCACCGACGTGCTGGCGGACAAGTATCAAGCGGAAACGCCGATCGCTCCGAAGCTCGCCGAGTTCGAGGCGTATCTGGCGGCAAAAGCGGCTGCCTTGCCGGCAGCGATTGCGGACGCCGCGGTCGTTGGCCGCTAGTCGTTCGCTGTTCGCTCAAGCTTTCCGGGATGCCGTGCGACTTGATGAGTCGAATAGCGGCGTTTAGCGAAAAGCGAACGACGAACAGCGCAGTGTTTGTTCGGGTGTTTTGCCCAGGAGGCTTTTTTCATGAGCATCACAGTTCAAATCCCTACCGCCTTGCGGCGGCTGACTTCCGGAACGCCGCGGGTTGTTTGCTCGGCCGCGAACCTAAGTGAGCTATTCTCGGAACTCGACTCGCAGTTCCCCGATTTGAAGCCGCATTTGCGGGATGAGGCGGGAGAGACGCGCCGCTTCCTGAATATTTACGTAAATGAGGAAGATATTCGCTTCATCGGAGGCGCTTCGTATTCGTTCCAGGACGGCGACGAGGTCCTGCTTGTGCCTTCGATCGCGGGCGGCGTGGGATAGCACCGTCGGCGGCTTTCCGATGATGCAATCCCCGTCGGTCGTCATCTGAGGCGCTTGTTTTTCGTCTTCGTTTTCTATTTGTCTGCACGCGCTCTTCGTGTCTTTCCCTTCGTCGCTGTTGCCCTCTTCCCCAACCGAACGCGGGCCGTCGGTTGCAACGTGTTGACTAGCCTAGCCCCCGTGGATAGCCGAGGCCGGTTGCCCCACAACTTTATGGCTTGCCGCGGAGAATCGAATCCGATACAATCTAACTAACTGGTTAATTATATGAAAGCATCTGCAAATCTGGGCAGGCGGGCCGCCCGCTCCCGCCGCATAACCAGGCCGCACCTGGGAACGCGGGGCCAACCGGAAGAGAGTCGCGCAGCGATCCTGAGGGCGGCGGTCGGGGAATTTGCCGAGCACGGCATCGCCGGAGCCCGGACGGATTCCATCGCGCAGGCGGCGCATGTCAACAAAGCACTGCTTTATTACTACTTCAAGGACAAGGATGCGCTGTACGCTGCCGTGCTCGACCATGTCTTCGGAGGGTTGCGGGACCGGGTGATGCCGGTGCTGGATAGCAAACTGTCTCCACGTCAGAAGATGCTGGAATATCTGGGAACCTATTTCGATTATATCGCCGCCAATCCGAGGTTCCCGCGCGTAGTGCAGGCGGAGTGGATGCGCTCGGGCAGCAAGGGCAGCGCACCGATGCAGCGGGTGGCGAAGCAATATTTCCGTCCGATTTTCGAGAAACTGGTCGAGGTGCTGCGAGAGGGAATGGCCGCCGGAGAATTCCGGAAGGTGAATCCGATGGACTTTCTGCCCTCGGTGGCGGCGGTGATTGTGTTTTATTTCGCTGCGGCGCCGGTGATGAAGACGCTGTTGAAGGTGGATCCGTTGTCGAAGGAGCGGATTCGGGAACGGCGGGCGTTTGTGCTGGACTTTATTTCCGCGGCGCTGTTTGTTGGTTAGCTGTTAGGAGATTTCCATGAGTGCTCGAAACAAATTCCTGATTGTCCTGGCGATCATCCTGACGATTGCTTCGGGATACTACTTGCTCTCCACTCCTGGCGGGAAGGATCTGGTTCTGGTGGGGACGGTGGACGCGAACCAGGTCGTGGTGAGTCCGCAGATTCAGGGTCGGATTCTCAAGCTGCTCGTGGAGGAAGGGACACAGGTGAAGCAGGGCGATCTGATCGCATTCCTGGATCCGTCGGAACTGGAGGCGGAGGAGCGTGCGGCGGCGGCCACGATTACGAGCATGCGCTCACAGATGAGCGCGAACGAGTACACGCGTGAGTCGACGAAAGGATCAACCTCGGGTGACGTCTCGAATGCGCAAGCGAAGCTGCAATCCGCGCGAGCCCAGTTGGCGCAGGCGGAGGCCATGTTGACGCGGGTCGAGAGCGACAGCCGGCGGACGATAGGACTCGCCCAGGCGGGCGTGGCATCGGATCAGGACCGGGTGCAGGCGGAGATGAATCTCAAAGCGCAAGAGGCAAGCGTGCAGTCGCTGAAAGACCAGGTGACGGCCGCTCAGGCGGATTTGAGTTCCGCGATTGCGCGCACGCATCAGGCGACTGCGGCGCAGAGCACGGTGGAATCGACGCGAGCTCAGGTGGAGAACGCGACGGCGCAGATGAAAGAAGCGGAAGTGCGGCTGGGATATACGAAGATTTATTCGCCGGTGACGGGGACGGTGCTGGTGCGGGCGGCGCGTGAAGGTGAAGTGGTGAATGCAGGCCAGGCGATCGTCACCGTGGTTGATTTCAGCGACACGTGGGTGTTCGCGGCGATTCCGGAAACGGAGGCCGATCATATTGGCATTGGGGACACCCTGCGGGTCCGGCTGCCCGGAGGAACGGTGATTCCGGGGAAAGTTTTTTACAAGGCGGCAGAGGCGGATTTTGCGACGCAGCGGGATGTCGGACGCCGGAAGCGGGATATACGGACGATAGCGTTAAAGGTGCGGCTGGAGAACCCGAAGGGAGCGTACGTGCCCGGGATGACGGCCGAAGTTCTGGTCTCCCCTGACCAGGTGAAAGGTGCCCCGCGCAGTGCGGAAGCAGCGGGGAAATCATGAATGCGGATGTGAATGAGACGAATGGCGCGCCCGTTTCGGCTTCTGAATTCAGCAAAAACGAAGTAGCGGCGGATGCTCCGAATACGATTGAAGTGGATCATATCGTGAAGCGCTATGGCGACTTCACGGCCGTGGACGACGTTTCGTTTGCGGTCAAGGAGGGGGAGATCTTTGGGTTGCTGGGGCCGAATGGCGCGGGAAAATCTACTTTGATCCGAATGATGACCACGCTGATTCCGATCTCGGCCGGAGCGGCACGGGTAGCGGGATACGATGTGGCCTCGGATCCAGATGACGTGCGGCGGACGATTGGGGTGATTCCGCAGGCTTTGACCAGCGATCTGGATTTGACGGTGGAAGAGAACCTGAATATTTACGCCAAGCTGTATGACGTTCCTACGAAGCGTCGCAAACAGGCAATTGCTGAGTTGTTGGAGACGGTCGACCTCACTAAGTGGCGGGGAGCACAGACCAAGACTTTATCGGGCGGCATGCGGCGTCGGCTGGAGATTGCCCGTGGGCTGGTGCATAGTCCGAAGATTTTTTTTCTGGACGAGCCCACCACGGGACTCGATCCGGTATCGCGTGTAGCGGTCTGGGAGATGCTGACGAGCATCAAGGCCAAGCGCCAACTGACCATATTGATCACTACACACTACATGGACGAAGCGGACCGCCTGTGCAACCGGATTGCAATCGTAGATCACGGCAAGCTGGTCGCTTTGGACACTCCGGAAGCCCTGAAGGCGAGCGTGCCCGGATCAAATGTGATTGAGGCGCACTTCGAGCGCGCGCCGGAGGATTGGGAAGAGCGGCTACGCGCATTGCCGGGAGTGACGTCGGTGCAGAATGAGAGCGCGGGGATGTTCCGGGTATTGACCGCGAATGGGTCGGGAACAACGACCGACCTGGTGGAGATGGCAGTGGTCGCGGGGGTCGGGCTGAAAACACTGACGGTGCAGAACACTACATTGGACGATGTCTTTGTCCACTATACGGGGCGGCAATTGCGCGATGAACTGGTGAAAGCTCACGCGTTCACTATGCCGCAGAGTCCGGGGTTACGGCCATGAACAGGATGATGGCGATTATCGAGCGCGAGATGCGCAAGTTCTTCCGGTCACCGGCTCTGATGATGGCGTCGATGATTTTTCCCCTGGTGCAACTGATCATTCTGGGGAATGCCTTTGGAGGAAAAATCCGCGACGCCAAGATGGGTCTGGTGGATGAGGATCATGGCACGCAGTCAATCCGCATCAAGGAAGCGTTTGACGCGGTGCGAGCAAATGCGGGGACATTCATAGCGGTCCCGTATGACAACGAAGTGCAGGCGCGGGAAGACGTGCGCAATGGCAAGATTCAGGGAGCGGTGATTATCCCCGCGCAGTATTCGAAGATGGTGTACGAGAAGAATCATCCGCGGATCGCGTTGATTGTCGACAACAGCGACAACTTCATGAGTTCGTCCTTCGAAGACAAGATGACCGAGGTGACGAACGCGCTAAACCAGCCGGACGTGTCGCCGCGGCTCTTGCAACAGACCGCACTCGAGGTGGTGGAGCTATATCCGTATATCGAGTACATGAAGTACCTGCTCCCAGGATCGATCACTCTGGCTATGTTCGTCTCGGTGATGATCGGCGGCGGGATGTTGTACATCGACGACAAAGCACGCGGGGTGCATGAGGGATATCTGGTAACTCCGATCACGAAAGCGGAGCTGGTGTTTGGGCTGAATGGGGCGGGAGCAATCAAGGCTGTGATGACCGGGATAGTGATTACGGTCATCGGGTCGCTGATGGCGGGGGTGGGATCGATATTCAATCCGGCAACGATGCTGGGGTTGCTGGTGATGATTGCGCTGACGTCGGCGGCGTTCAATACCATGATGTTCTTGATGATGGTGCGGATCGAGGACCCGCTGGTGCCGCGGGCAATTTTCGGGATTCTGAATACGCTTCTGTTTTTCCCCAGCGGATCGATTTATCCGGTGGAAGCGTTTCCCGTGTGGCTGCGGGCGATTGCGAAGGTGGATCCATTTACATATGCGGTGCATGGATTCAAGTCGCTGCTGCTGAAGGAAACGGGACTAGGGCCAATTGTTCCGGACATGATTTATCTGAGCATTTTTGCGGTGGTTACTCTGGCATTGGCAGTGCCGCTGTTTAAGCGGACGCTATAGACCTCGCAACTGTGGGAACGGGCGCACCCGCCCGTCCAAGCTGAGCGCAGCCCGGCACCTTTCAGCAACTATCTCACCTCCTACTTCTAGACTCTGCACTCCTCTCCGCCTTCGTCTGACGTTTCATCACTTGGATCCCAGGCCGTGCATCACAGGGCCCCCGGTGGGATTGAGGAGGGTAGATCGCGGAAAGGAAGGGTGAACGGAAGTGGGCGCGGAGAATCGGCAAAGAGGCGGAAGACGAGGTTGGTCGGGATGGACCGCGGGTTTGACCGCGAATTGGAGCGAAGGTCGCGATGGACATCGAGCCGAAGCCAAATGAAGCGCCCGATGCGGCTTAAGCGAACTTGTCCAGGACTCAGCCGGGCGGTATAACTGGAGGCGATGCGTCCCATTTCGGCCAGGTCGTTCATCGGTCCAAATTCCACGTCGCTGGGCCGGGACAGTTGGCGCATGAGGTCGAGTTGGCGGGCAATGCTTTTGCGTCCGGCAACGCAAGGCTGGGTGCGGCAATCGAGAATTTTTTCGATGGCGTAGAGAGCAGCGTGGTCGACCCGCTCTCCGAAAGCGAGGTACAGCGTGTTGGTCGAGGAGGCGTAGTTGAGGGGCAACATCTGAAAGGCTTCAAGGATGGGAAGCGGGATGCTGCCAGCGGAAAGAACGACCGAAGGATCGAAGGAAGCGGCAACGGGGCACCCCCATTGCAGTGCGAGAGCAGATGTAACTTCCTGTTCCGTGGCAAAGCCCAGTTTTTCGATCCACTCACCGATTTTTCCATAGCGGGCACGGCGTTGGGCTTCGAGGGCGGCACGGACTTCGACGTAGGTAAGTTTGCCGCGGGCGACCATGAGCAGACCGAGGGGAATGCGGTTCGGGGGTTGCGGCGAGGGCGCCATCACACGCATGCGGGAAAGCTGGCCAATAAGGGCGGTCTCCAGGCATTGTGGCTGGCAATAAAAGGCGCCTTGCAGAAAGGTCCCGCTCGGACGGTGACGTTTGCGGAAACGTTGCCAGAATGATTGCGGGCCGCAGCAGGAAGCGAGCGCACAAGGAGGCTCGGATAATTCGAGGCTGCGGCGTTTGAGCCAGTTGACGGGCCAGATTAGCGGCTTGAGGAAATTTGACATGGGCAGTCCTTTCTAGTTTTCGTCGACTGGCTGCAAACTGCGGTTCCTTCCCTCTGCTCGCGCTGACAACTTCTCAGACTCGCCTAGCCCGCGATCAGGATGGCAATTCATAGCGTTATCCGGCGGGCGCGGAATCGACGACATCGGTGACGCGCAATCCGTATTTGCCATCGACAATGACGACTTCACCTTGCGCAATGAGGCGGCCGTCGAGCAGTAACTCCACCGGGGAATGAAGGGTGTTATCGAGTTCGATAACTGCCCCGGCGCTAAGGGCAAGCACATCGCGCAGCAACATCCGCCGGGTTCCAAAGCGGAGCTTGACATCAAGGCCGACGTCCATGATGCGGCGGTAACTGTCGGGGGACGAGGGCTCGCCGGTAGCGGGAGGCGGGGCTGATGCCGCAGTTTGCGACATCGCCTGGAGCGCAGCGGCGAGCGCGGGGCTGACGCGAATTTCGATGGTGACGGGGGTCGCGGTTTCGGATTGGCCGGTGGTTTGGAAGCAGACGATAGCGTCCGAAGACCAGGAGGGAGCGGCGGCGGCGGTGAGATGAAACTGAATTTCGCCCCCCGCTGCCGGGGCAAGGGCGGTGGCGGCGAGGCCGGCAACCTGGCGCAGGAGTTCTTCGAGGGCTTCTTTGTTCCCAGTAGTAATGTTCTCGGCCGCGATGTTTTCAGTCGTGATGTTTTCAGTCGTGACGGGTTCAATGCTGGCGATTTCGGGCGCCGTCTCGTTTTCACCGAGAAATAACTGAGCGAGTCGGTTGCAGGAGGCGGCCGGGAGACGCAGGGTCATTTCGCCATGAACGGCGCCCCCGGCGACGACCGCGTACCAGACGTCGGATTCGTTGACAGGCACGGGCTGAGGAGAGATTTCGAAAGCGTCGCGTTCTCCCGAGGCTCTCCCCGAGATTTGGGAGAGAACGTTCGCGAGACAGGTTTTCCAGACTTCGCACCAATGGCGAAGTTCGGCGCGAAGTTCAGGGCGGATTTCGGATGCCGGGTTCGTGCCGGATAAGTTGGGGACGTCGCTCATGGTTCACCAGTCATAATCCAGTAGTTATGGTTCGGAATTCTTCCCCATCCTGTGAAGGCCTGGCCTTCCCAAGAGATTCAAGCGATACTTCCCGCCATCGCTCATCCACTTGGAAGCGGGGTTTCGAGAGATAGCACACGGGCGGCCCGACGCGCGTTAATGCGCACCGGAGCGGCCGAGCACAGCCGGACATCGTCGACCATCATGAGGGCTGGAGTAGAAACGCTCTTGGAAAAAGGAATCACGTCGCCGGGAGCGAGATCAGTGAGTTGCCGCAGAGGCACATGCAGGTCCGGCATGGAGAGTTCGACGGGGAAGAAACAGTCGAGCAGTTTTTTCTGGATCTGGCGGCGTCCTTCGACCGGACTGCGAGGGCGCTGATAACTGAAGTCGGCGGAGATTTTCCGGAGCAAGGCGTTGGAAACGACGGCGGGAATGGCGAGGTTAAGGGTGCCGCGGGTGTCCGACATCTTTATTTCGAAGCTGAGACAGAGGTTCTTTTCTTCGGGAGGCATTAGGCGCTGGTTTTGCAGGATCTGTTGCCGCGAACCAAAATTGAATTCGAGCGCGATCGCCTGCCAGCTGCTTTGCAGTTCACGGCACATAATGCGGATGATGCCTTCGAGAACCTGCTCCTCGATTTCGGTGACGTCGCGGGATATTTCGCTGTTCGTGCCTTCGCCGCCCAGCATGACGTCGATGACGGGAAAGGCGATGCCGAGATCGAGCTGGAGCACCGCCGTTGAGTCCACCGGCGCGAGGTCGATGGATGCAAGGTAGGTTTTCTCCGGGACGCGGTCCAGGAACTCGCGGTAGGTAAGATGCTCGGCGGAAACTAGGCTGACATCGAAGACTATGCGCAGGTAGCCGCCTACCGCGGTTTTGAGATTGCGCGCAAAGTTTTCGTGGAGCTGGTTGATGGCGCGCAACTGCTCGTGTCCTATTTGCCCGGCTTGACGAATGTCCCACGCCTGGACCACCGGACCGGAAACGCCGGCCACGCCACCCGAGCGTGCCCTTCGCACCATGTCATCGATTTCTTCCTGGTTGAGCACTTTTTCCATGACGGCCTCTACTCGGCGGTGAAACTTGCGGGATTTGTATCAGGGCATCGCTTTTGGCGATGCCGCAAGAACTGCCCTTTCCCAACGCCCCTTCAGGGCCGCATTTTGAGCGACCTTTTCATTTCTACGGGGTCCCAGCGGCTTTGCCGCGGGCCGTAGGCGTAGCGGGAAAGTTCAGGAAATTGAGCCGGGCGCGCAGGCGCACCATGGCCAGAGAATGAATCTGGGAGACGCGCGACTCGCCGATGCCGAGCGTCGCTCCTACTTCTTTCATGGTCAGTTCTTCGTAGTAGTAGAGTGCCAGAACGCGCTGTTCTTTTTCCGGCAATTCAGAAATGGCCTGCTCCAGCAGATGCTTAATCTCCGACCGCAGGCAGTGAAAGAACGGCGTTTCCTCAGGCTTGGAGGGGACACGATCGGTAAGATCCTCTTCCTTGCCGTCACGCGGAGACTCCACGCGCAGGCTCCCTAGTTCGAGGCCGTCGAGTTCGGCCAGCAGGGATTGCAGTTCGTGCAGGCCGATGCCCATCTCGTGCGCGATTTCATTTTCGTTGGGCGCGCGCCCGAGCTTGCCGGAAAGGTCGGAGTAGGTGGAATCGACAAGACGGCCTTTGCGGCGCAATTCGCGCGGGCTCCAGTCCAGTTCGCGAAGACTGTCGAGGATGGCGCCCCGAATGCGAAACTTCGCGTAGGAACTGAACTGCACTTGTTTCGACAGATCGAATTTGTTGAGGGCGTCGATGAGTCCAACGACGCCGGCGTGAACCAGGTCTTCGAAGGGGACGTGGCGCGGCAGCCGCTCGTGAATGCGGCGCGCAATGTAGCGGACCTGGGGAAGCTGTTCCATAAGGACGCGCTCGCGTTCGGCAGCGTCCTGAACGCTTTGATACGCCGCAGCGGGATGTTTGGTCATGGCGGTAGCCTGCTTTCGTAAATCTGTCGTCAGTCCTGTTCGTTGGTCGTTCGCTATTCGCTGTTCGTAGCTCGCTCAACCCGTGGCCAGAGCCGAATGGCGAAGAGCGTCATTTCCTTCATCGCACCGTACCCAGCGACTGCACTGGAACCATGGGAGGAATTTCCAGCGGAGAGAGCACTACTACTTTTGGGAGAAAGGGCTCGAGCAAGCGCCGCAGATGAAAGCGCGCTGGCGTGGAGCAGAGTAGGATAGGCGCGGTTTGCGCGACCTGATCTCCGGCCAATGTGCGCAAGCCATCGAGAATGCGGCGGACAAAAGAAGGCTGCAAGCCGGTGCTGGTGGCGGGCGGCGCCTGTGGGTTGAAGGCGCGACCGAGTTCTTCTTCGATGCTGTGATCGAGAGTGAGCACGCGCAGGCCGCCATCGTCGGAGAGCAACGGGCGGACGAGACCACGTCCGAGCCCCTGGCGGGCGGCCTCGACCAGCAGGATCGGGTTCTTGGTGGTGGCGGAAACATCGATCAGGGTCTCGAGGATGCTGGGAAGATCGCGAACTGAAACCTGTTCGCGCAGAAGTTGTTGCAACACCTTTTGCACTTCGCCGAGGCTCAGGATTTTAGGAACAAGTTCTTCGACAAGTTTGGGCTGGCCTTCTGTCAGGCGATCGAGCAGACGCTTCGTTTCCTGGCGGGTAAGCAGTTCGTAAGCATGTTGACGGATAACTTCGGCGAGGTGAGTGGAAAGGACCGAAGTTTGGTCGACGACGGCGTACCCGGAGGTCAGGGCCTGGGACTCGAGCGCAGGAGCAATCCAGAGCGCGGCGACGCCGAAGGCGGGCTCGCGGGTGGGGGTTCCGGTGAGCGCGGGCGGGGTGACTTCGGAACTGATGGCGAGAACCTTGTCTTCGAGCATTTCCCAGCGGGCGATTTCGACGCCGCGCAGAGAGATCACATATTCGCGCGGCTTGAGGCGAACGTTGTCGGTGATGTGAATGGGCGGAACGATGAAGCCAAGTTGCACGGCCAAACTGCTGCGCAGCGCCTTGACGCGGGCGAGAAGCTGCCCTCCTTGCTGCACGTCAACCAGATTGACGAGCAAATAGCCGACTTCCAGGGAAAGTTCGTCGAGCTTAAGAAGGTCCTCAATAGAGTCGGCCTTAGCGGCGGATTTTTTCTCCTTTTCGGCGGGCAGGGCTCCGGGGTCGGCCGGTTCTACGACTTTGCCGTCTTTGTCTTTGACGAGCTTGGGCAGGCGCGCCGCAAGCAAGGCAACCACGCCGGCAATGGCGAGAAAGGAGAATTTCGGCAATCCCGGAATGCAAGCCAGCGCGACCATGACGCCCGCCGCGATCTGCAGCGATCGGCGCCGGGAGAGCAGTTGAGTGCCGAGATCGGCGGACAGGGTTGCGTTCGAAGAAGCGCGGGTGACGACCATGCCTCCGGCCATCGAAACCAGAAGCGAGGGAATCAAGGTGACCAGACCGTCGCCGACGGTGAGTACGGTGTAGGTTCTAAGCGCTTCGCGAAAGGGAATATCGAGTTGAAAAACTCCAATCAGGAAGCCGGCGAGAATGTTGATGCCGGTGATCAGGATGGTAGCGATCGAGTCGCGCTGGTTGAAGCGGGCAGCGCCGTCCATGGCCCCGTAGAATTCCGCTTCGCGGGCAACCTGTTCGCGGCGGGCGCGCGCCTGATGCTCATCGATGAGACCGGCATTCAGGTCCGCATCGATTGCCATCTGCTTGCCGGGAAGAGCGTCGAGAGTGAAACGGGCGGTAACCTCGGCCGTGCGCACCGCTCCGTGGCTGACGACAATGTACTGGATGGCGATGAGGGCGATGAAGAGAACGAATCCGACGACGTAATTGCCGCCGACAACGAATTGTCCAAAAGCCTCGATGACGCGGCCCGCGGCTCCCGCACCTTCGTTGCCATGGAGAAGAATGCGGCGGCTGGAGGCAAGATTCAGCGATAGGCGGAATAGCGTGAGCAGAAGCAGGAGACTGGGAAAAACGGAGAATTGCGACGGGCGCAGAATTTGAAGCGCGGAGAGCAGAACCAGCACGGACGCGGCAAAGCTGGCGGCCAGCAACAGGTCGAGCACCATCGCCGGCAACGGCACCAGCATGACGAAGACCAGGCTCACCGCGGCGATAGGAATGATCCATTCGATCAGCGGGTTTCGGGTGGGAACGACGGCGGTAACCGCGGCGGCCATTATCTGCGACCTCCACGGGCAGCCGCCGCCGCGAGGGCCCGAGCTTCGGCGCGGTAAATGGCGGCCAGGATTTCGGCAATGGCGGCATAGAGTTTCGCAGGAATGCTTTGTCCCACCTCAACCGTCCGGTAAAGAGCATGAGCAAGCGGAGGATTCTCGACGATGGGAATGTTCTCCCAGCGGGCGATTTCCTTGATCTGGGCGGCAAACAGATTGCGTCCCTTCGCGACCACAACGGGCGCGGCCATGTCGGGGCGGTACTCAAGCGCGATCGCGTATTCGGTAGGATTGGTGATCACCACGTTGGCGCGTTTGGTGGCCTCGAGCATGCGCCGGCGGCGGACTTGGCGCTGCAGGCGGCGAATTCGGCCTTTAATGATGGGATTGCCCTCTGTCTCCTTGTATTCGTCCTTCATTTCCTGGCGGCTCATCTTCAGTTCGCTCGAAAGGTGCTGGCGCTCGAACAGGTAGTCGAGGACGGACCAGATAAGGAGAACGAGCGCCGATTTCCAGGCAACTTCAAAGATGCGGCCGGCGGCAAAACCAAGCATGCCGCGGGAGGAACGAGCGGAGAGCGCCATGAGCAATGGCCAGTCGCGGCCTAGACAGCCGACCGCGAGGTAGGTAACGGCGGCGGCGGGCAGCATCGACTTCATGAGTCCCCGAAGTGCCGTGACGGAAAAAAGTTGGCCTAGTTTGGCGGCAGGGCTCATGCGCGACGCGGCCGGCAGCAGCGAGGTGGGGGCAAACACAAGGCCACCCTGAGCGACGGCGGAGGCCAGCGCGACGACCCATCCCAATGCAAGAGCGGCGCCCGTGGCAATGAAAACTCCGGAGTGCGTGAACAGAAGAACCGGTGTGTCGATGCGGAGGTTGCCGGAGACGGCGCCCTTGAGGCAGTCATGGAAGAAGACGCGAAAAGCATGGGGAAAGCTCGACATCATCGAGAACAAAACGAAGGTCGCAGCCGTACCGGAGGCGGCGCCGATAAGATCCCGACTGCGGGCGACTTGGCCCTTTTCACGCGCCTTCTGACGGCGTCGCGGGGTTGCCTGTTCGGTTTGGTTGGCTTGCGGCATGGGTCGTCAGTCGCCAGCGCTCAGGGGCCGGTGCCCAGCGGCCCGCGAGCGCCGAAACGCGTGAACGCCCTGCAGAAATGGTTTCGTGAAGGGCACGGGTTCAGCCGTGCCGCTAATCGCACACCATGCGGGCTTGAGCCCCCGAGGAAGCCATCGGCCCGCTCCGGCTGTCCAATCAATGAGCAAGTTGCAGAATCCTTTCCGAAGCGTCGAGGGCACGGCCGAAACGGGCGTCAAAAAAGCGCGGCCAGAGGGCCGCCGCCCCGCACAACAGCGTCAGGCCGAGCAGGTTCTTGAGCGAGATGCCAATAAACAGGACCGGCAATTGCGGCGAAGCTTTGCCTATAAAACCCAGTGCGACATCGGCAAACAGGCTGGCAACCAGCACCGGCGCGGCAATCTGCAGGCCGGCCACGAACATGCCGGCGGAGAATTCGAAGAGCGCGTGTACCGCCGGCCAGGTCAGGGAAAGATGGCCGGGCGGCAGATAGTCGAAGCTGCGCGCGAGTCCGCGCAACAGCCAGTGCGGGACGCCGAGCTGAATAAAGAGCAGCAGCACAATCAGTTCGTAAAAAGTGGAAAGCACGGCAGAATCGGCCTGGCTGTTGTCGGGATTGACGATGCTGGCGAGCGAATATCCCATCTGCACGCCGCACACCTGCCCGGCAATCTGTCCGGCTTCGAAGATGAGTTGGAGGGTGAGTCCCAGGATGAAGCCGATGGCAAATTCGCCGAGCAAGAGCACGATGAGCGCCGAAGTGGTGGCCGCAGGAGCCGCTGGGACGAGCGGCACCAGGAACATGGTAAGCAGGAAGGCGAGACCGATCTTGATGCGAGCCGGAACGGCCGCGCTGCCCAGGAAAGGAGCGACGACCAGCAGTCCGGTGACGCGCGAGCCGGCGATCATCCAGGCGCCGATGGTCCGTTCGATCGGCACCGCGAAGGGCAGCGTCGTTGGCAGTTGGAGCACAATCACCTCAGCTGGAGAAATTTGTTCGTATTTCGAACCTCACGCCATTGCCACAAATCCTTATCGGACAAACAGGTGGAAGTCGGACCACAGGCTGATGGTGAAAAACATCAGCTTGCGCAGCATCCAGGGGAAAAAAAGCAGGCCCGCCCCCGCCACCGCCGCCAGGCGCGGGACGGTGGAGAGGGTCTGATCCTGCAACGAAGTCAGCACTTGCGCGATGTTGACGAGCAGGCTGACGGCAACTGCGATCAGCAGCAGAGGTGCGCCCATCAGCAAAGCCATCTGCAGCGTGTGCCGGAAGAGCGTGACGACTTGTTCGGTTCCCATAAGCGCCTTTCAGGAAAAACTCCGCATCAGCGAACCGATCAGCAGGTTCCATCCGTCGACGACCACGAATAAAAGGATCTTGAGTGGGGTCGAAATGATCACCGGAGGCAGTTGCATCATGCCGATGGAAGTGGTGACGGCGGCGGTCACCAGGTCGATGACCAGAAAAGGGAAAAACAGCGCCGCTCCGATACGAAACCCGGCCTGCAGTTCGCTGAGAAGATAGGCGGGCGCGACAATGCGCATTCCGAGCTCTTCGGGGCCGGCCGGACGCGGTTCATGCGCCAGTTCGACAAACAGGGCAAGATCCTTTTCGCGCGCGTACTTGAGCATGAAGTGGCGCATCGGAACGATGGAGCGATCGAGCGCCGCCGTCATCGTTATGTGTCCCTCGTCGAGGGGAACGATGGCGTCGGAATAGATGGCCGCTCCGACCGGCTGCATGAGGAAGAAAGTAAGGATGAGGGACAGTCCAATCAGAGTCTGATTGCTGGGCGTGGTCTGGGTTCCAAGCGCCTGGCGGAGAAAATGAAAGACCACAAGCAGACGCACGAAAGGCGTCATCGACAGGACGATGGCTGGAATCATCGTCAGCAGGGTCAGGAGAATGACAATGTTCCACGAAGCCGAACCACCCGGGGCGGAAGCTCCAGGCAAGAGACCAGGCAGAGAGAATCCGGGTGCCGGCTGCGAACGCGCCCAGAGCGGCGCGGCGGCAACGAGCGGCACGAGCGCGATGCGGAAAAAGATGGCAAAGACCCGCGTCAATTTCTTTCTCCGCTTTCTTTCTCGCTTTCTCCCCCGACAGATTCGTCCGGCAATTGCGCAAGCAGCGTGACCGAAGAAGGGCCGGCGCCGATCAGAAAACGCCGGCGCTCGTGCTGAATGACACAGACGAAGCGGCGGTCGCCGAGAGCCGCGGTTTCGCGAACCGCGAGAGTCTTCCTCTTGCTGCCCGCGCGAGAGACGAGCGAGCGCCAGAAGGCTTTGAGACAGCGGGCGGCGAGCCTGAAAAAGGACGCCGAGTACGCCGGGACCCCGGCCGCGCCGATCTCCGTTCGCGTCCACTCCATTTCCAATAACTTCATCTGCGCCAACTCCATCTTTATCGGTTGCTTCTAGGCCAACTCCGTCAGCCGCACGGCGACGCGATTCTGCACGACTTCAAACTCGCTCCAGGCGATTAATTCGCCGTTGATGCGCAGCGGAACGTCTTGCCCCACTGTCCAGCGCGTCGCAATGATCCGGCCGGGCACCAGTTGCACCAGATCGGCCACCCTAAAACCGGGCACGGGAATCTCGATGCTGAGCAGGCACGGCAGAGCATCGACGCGCAGCCATCGTCCGGCAAAAGGGTCTGCGGCGGGATCGGCCACGGGAGCTTCGACTTTGGGTTGCGCGGCGGCAGGCATGGCATCTGCACTCCTTACATCTGCACCAGAAACTCGGTGAAATAGACGTTCTCGACCGCGACCTGCGGCACTCGCTCCTGTAGGGCTTTCAGAAGTTCGTCCTTGAGCTGGCGCTTGCCTTCGAGCCCCAACAACGCTTCGGGCTGGGCGGTGGCCAGCACCGAGAGAATGGTGTCGCGCACCAACGCCATAGGTACGGCTTCTGGTTGATTGCGCGGGAGCGGGTGCGCCATGCCGAGCGTGATTCCCACCCGGAGGTAGGCACGCTGGCCCGAGGCGTTGAGATTCACGACAAAGGTTTCGAGGACCAGGGTGGATTCCGCAGCGGGGCCTTCAGCGGCACTGGTCGAAGGTCGCGAGTGCAACCAGAAGAAGAGGCCGGCTGCACCCAGAGCCAGCGCCAGGCCGAGCCATAACATATTTTTCTTTTTCCTGGGCTTGTCTTCGGGCGCGACATCCGGCATGAATGCGATGTTTGCAAGCCAGCCTCCGGGAATGTCATCGTGGCAATCCAAAGGGCGATGGAGGAAAGCTGCTTGGAATCAGGGGAATACCGGAAACCTGTCTGGCATAGAGGGACGGGCCCCGCCCCGGCGAAGTCTTCTGAGAGCGGGCTCATGAAGGAAATCAGAGAAGGACCGTGGACTTGTCCGCCGTCCCTAAGGGACGTCGCGATCAGGGGAAGATTAGTCGCTACGGGGATGCCCTGATACGGATCTCCACTACGCGCCTTCGCCCTTTCGTGCGATGGCGATCTCTTCCAAGGCTAGTTCAACAATCAAAGCTTGTTCAGGCCCCTTGAAGCCGTGCCGGCGCCGAACTGCGGTCGGATTGGACGGGCCCCAATGAGCCCGTCCCTCCGCGAGCGTTGGTACCTACTGTTTCAGGGCGATAGTGTCCTGCGCGATCTGATCGAATGTTGTGACGACGCGAGCGTTGGCTTCGTAGCTGCGCTGGGCCACGATGAGGTTCGCAAACTCGGTAGCGATGTCCACGTTCGACTGCTCCAGGGCGCCCCCGGAAATGCTTCCGAGTCCACCGCTGGAGGGCGCGCCAATCGTGGGCTGGCCGGAAGCTAGAGTCGGGGAAAAATCGTTGTCGCCATTGCGCGAGAGTCCTTGCTCGTCGGCAAAACTGGCGAGCGCGATCTGTCCGAGCGTGGCCGTTGTTCCGTTGCTGAACGACCCGGTAATGGAGCCATCGGAACCGATGCTGAAATTCTGCAGCGTGCCGCTACTGGTGCCATCCTGTTGGATGGAGGCGGTGCTGTTCGGGGCGGCCAATTGCGTGATGACTGGAGTCTTCCCATTGAGCAGATTCCAGCTAAGAGTCTGGTTGCTCGCTCCGTCGGCGAAGTTCACGACCGAGATGCCCGCAATATCTACTGGAGGCGTGTGGGTTCCAGCGGAGGCAACCGGCGTAACAATCGAATCGCTGCTCAGAACGCCATTGCCGTCGAAGGTCAAGGTCCCAGTTTCCAGTATGCCTGTCTGCGGAGTCGATACCGGAGGCGTCCCCGCCGTAATAATTGGATTGAGGTCGGCGGCGGGGATCGAAACTTGGAAGCTCCAGGTGTTGGTAGCCGTGTTGGTGTAGGTGAAGGTGAGTTGGTGGGGGGCGCCGAGGGAATCGTAGATGGTGGCTTGCGTGGAATACGTGCTACCGATGCCTCCGGTGGCGTTGAGGTTCGTGGTCGTGGAAATGTTGGCGGTGGGGGTTGCGGGACTGCTGGTTCCGGCCCCCAGCGCGATCGCGCTGAGCCCTCCACTGGTGTTTACTACGCCGTTAACAGCGGGGTATCCGAGCACTTGTTGACCGTCGGCGGTTTCAAGAAGGTTGTTGGTGCCGATTTCGAAATTGCCCGCCCGCGTGTAACTCTGCTCTCCATTTTGCCGCACCACGAAAAAGCCATTGCCGTTGATGGCGACATCGGTTTCGATGCCAGTGGAAGTGACGTTGCCCTCGGTGAAGTCCGAGGGTTGCGAACTGACCTTCACCCCAGCCCCTTGTTGGATAGGATCGCCGGCGCCATCCGAGCCGAGATTCTGGTAGAACAGATCGGCAAACTGGATCTGCTGGTCCTTGTAACCGATGGTGTTGAGGTTGGCCAGGTTGTTGGCGGCGGTGGAGAGGGCGGCGGAAGTGGCGTCTAATCCGGAAAGAGGGATCGAAAACTGGGGCATATGGGCTCCTTAGTGAGAAATGGAATTGGGGTTTGGACTGGAACTTATGTTGGAGCTGGCACTGGCAGAGCCAGCGGTCGGGGAGCTCGGAGTTGTATTCACGTCGTTCACCAGCGTCTGCATGAGTTCCTGAATCTGAGTGAGTTCGCCGAGCGAGTCGAACTGGGCGAGTTGTACGACGAACTGGTTGGGATCGAGCGGGTCGAGCGGGCTCTGGTTCTTGAGTTGCACGGTTAGCAACTGCAGGAAGGTGTTGGTCAGGTCCACGCCGGGAGTGACCGTCGCAGATGATGAAGACGAGGACGTTGTGGCCGATGATGAAGCTGCGGACGGCGTGGAAGCAGTTGGAGCGGACGGGTGGAGCATTTGCAGCAGCGAGGTGTACACGAGTTTGCCCTCCTAAACGTGAATGCTGACGTGATTTCGCCCAGTCCCGACGGCGAGATCGGGCGGAAGAATGCCGTCCGCGGTGGACTCCGATGCCAAGTCGGGTTCTGGCGAGGCCGACCCCGGCAACGCTGCCGATGAGCCGGGCGTTTGAGAAAAACTCTGCCGCGGCTGGCCATGCTGAAAACTGGTCGCGGTTTGGACCCCGGAGCGTCCGCTATCGAAATCGACGGCGGTGAGGTTGAGGTGGCTTTTGTTGAGTCCGGATTCGAGGCCCGGTACTTCGGAACTGAACCAGCGGACAATATCGCGGTCGGCGTGAACCGTGATGCCGACCTGGCTCTGCTGGACGACGGTGTGAATCTCGACCGCGCCGAAGACGTCGGTGCGGATGCCGACATGCATTTGTGCGTTCATCTGTTCGTTCATCTGCACATCGGCTGGGGAACCGGGCACGATGGGTGCGGGCGGTTGGGGAAGCGGCGCGGCCGGCGCGGAGTCAAGCATCTGGTGAGCTTGTGGAAGCTCGGGCGCGGATACGGTTCCGGCTGCGGGCCCGGCACCGGGAATTAGCAGGATGGGAGCGCTGACCGTGCCCGAGGAATCCTTCCCAGCAGCGAGTGCCACCAGAACCCCGGACGATGAGATCGCAGAAGACGAATTGCCGGAAGACGAATTGGCTGAAAGTGAGCCGGTAGAAGATGGTCCGGCGGGAACTGAAGTGGCATTCGGTGAAATCGTGGGGGAGGGTTTTTTATCCGCGATAGTGCTCGCTGGCATTGCGGCAACGGTTGATAGGGCCGGCGGGGAAAGAAGTCCAGGCATGGCGTTGTCGGCACCTTCGCTGCTGGGCGCGGCCATTGCTTCAGACTCTGCCAGCGGACCCGGAACCGGCGCTGTGGCCGACAGCACCTTGTCGACGGCGTTATCGCTGGTGAGGTGGCCGTTGGCGGCGCCGGATCCGGTTTCTGGGGAACTGGCGGATTGCACCGCCGGGTTGGGGTCGGCATAGACGTTAGGGGCTGTCGCGGAGTTAGAAACGGCGGACGCGCGGCTCGGAGCGGATTGCGCGGCGCCAGGTCTGATTGCGGCAGAAATGACAGCCGCGGCAATGACTGCCGAAGCAATGATCGGTGTGGAGTTTTCCACACCGTAGATACCTGGCGTCGAAGTGCTGGCTTTGGAGCCGGTCGAGCTGCGATCTGCGGGCAGCTCAACGCTTCCCGGCTCGGTGAGGAGCACAAAGTTGTTTTCCTTAGCGGGAGATTGCGGAATTGGAGCTTGGAGTAGAGCGGGAACTGCGGTTGGGTTAGGGGCTACCGCTGGCGGCGGAGTGGAAGGCTGCCGTAAGAAAATGCCGCAAGCCTGATCGCTGACGGGATCAGCGCTTGGGTTACCGGATGACGAGACAATGGACGGGTCCATCGAATGATTCGGATCGAACGACGGGTCGGCGATCCTCAGTGGTGTCCCGGCCGGCAGCGCGGGCGCTCCGGAGACTGAGGCTGACGGAGTTGAAGGCTCCGCGGATGTGGTAAAGAGCTGTGTCGCGAAGTTGGGAAACGACGGCGCAGCGTCGGAAACCGCTTCTACGATGGCAGGTGCAAGTTCTGTAGATTTCCGGCCAGCCTCGATTGGAACTGCAGAAGTCGCTGTCGCATTAGGGGCTCCAGCATTAACGGGAGGGACCACACCCAGGTCCTCGCTCACGTTCGGCATCAGAAGCAACGCGGGGCGACTGGTTGCCGAGATTGAATCGAAGGAAGTCGCGGTGGGACGAGTCTGGCACTGCACGGACGAAGCCGTAGTCGCGGCCGAGGACGAGGGCGTTCCGTCCGTGACGCTCGGGGTTGAAATGACTGTCGGCTGAGCGAACGGCGGCGGCGGGGGCACGCCCTTGAGGTTCGCGGTAAGTTGCGGCCCCAGTGGTTGGGAATTCGTCGAAAGATCGGCCGGATTCGGTACGGGAGCAGTAAAAGCCGACCTCTCGAAACGCGCGACAACTGGGGTGCCCGCTGGTAAAGAAGTTGAAGATGAAGGAATGGGTACTAATGCGGATGGTGAAATGACCACAGGATTCGATGCCGGCTCGACATCGGACTTGCCGTCAGATTTGGCAGCGGACTTTGAAACCGGACTAGGCGAATTGAGACTTCGATTGGAGATCACCGTTAGACTCGGAGTGGTGCTGGCACGCGATTTGGAATCGGATCCTTCAGCCGGTGCAGATAGCTTTTGGAAATGTCCCGATCCCAAACCAGACTCAGATATGGATGAGGCAAGCTGCACGCCAAAGCTCGTGGGTGTGGACGACAAAGTCGGGGTCCGGGTCGCCGCGGAAGCCGCCGGTGCTGCCGCCGGAATGAGAGTAGCGTTTACGCGCATCGCAGTACCACGGATGCATTTGCACTCGATGCGCCAAAAGGCGCGAAGTCCGACTCGCGATCCAAAGTGCGCGGTGCTGGCTCCACTTTCAGCGAGTTACATGCAGTGGACGCTTCGGCAACGAAGGTAGCAGGGCGACAGGTGGGCGGATGCGGCAAGAGTTGCCGATGTGCCCCGGCAAAATCAGGGCGGAATAATCGGCCCCGATCTGTCGACCTAATTGCGATGATGCCATCGCTGCAACAGATGCGCGGCATCGAGCTCCTGTTGATCGCGGCGTAATTGTTCCTGCTGATAGAGGCTACGCTGGCGGGCGCGCAGGGTTTCGAGGACTTCCCGTTCGCGATAGGCCTGACGGTATGCGCTGACCGCCTGCTGGCGCAGCAGTTCGAGCTTTCGGATGTCGCATTGGAGTTCCCCCCGGAAGTACTCCAGATTCTCGCGGAGAACGGCAGCGAACTGGAGTTCAGCGCCGGTGCGTCCCGCAGACAGCGCGGCGCAGTCGGACTGCGCGGAGTCCGAGAGGAAGCGGTCGAGTTGTGACAGCGTTTCCTGGGCACGCGAGACCTGGAGATTGGCCTCCTGCAATTGGAGCGTGCGCTGGCGTTCGATGCCCTGGCGAAGGCGGAGTAGTGGCGCAAGTGCGAAACGGAACGACACGGCTTACGCCGGGAGCGCCATCAGGCGATCAATGGACTCCTTCATGACGGCGACTTCCTGCGACGGCTGTATCAGGAATTCGCGAAGCACCGGCATGAGCACGATGGCACGATCAAGATCGGGATCGCTGCCTTTCTGGTAAGCCCCAATGCGTATGAGTTCCTCGGAAGCTTTGTAAGTGGCGAATAGGCGGCGGATTTGGTTGGTTTTCGCCAGATGCGGGGCTGAGATAACGGCGGGCATAATGCGGCTGATGCTGTCGAGAATGGAAATGGGAGGGTAGTGGCTCTGGGCAGCAAGGCGGCGGTCGAGCATGACGTGGCCGTCGAGCAGGGCGCGAGCAGCGTCAACGAGCGGATCGTTTTCGTCATCGCCTTCCATAAGCACGGTGTAGAAACCGGTGATGGTGCCGGAACCGAAAGAGCCCGCCCGCTCGATCAGGCGCGCCAGCAGAGTGAAGACTGAGGGCGTGTAGCCCTTGGCGGTGGGCGGTTCGCCGGCGGCGAGTCCGATTTCGCGTTGCGCCATTGCCAGACGGGTGAGCGAGTCGATCACCAGCAGCACGTGCTTGCCCCGGGCACAGAAATATTCGGCAATGGTGGTGGCAGCAAGACCGGCACGGATGCGGAGCAGGGGATCCTGGTCAGAAGTGGAGACGATAACCACGGAACGGTGGCGCCCAGCTTCGCCGAGCGAGTTGAGAAGTTCCCCGACTTCACGTCCGCGCTCGCCGATCAGGCCGAGGACAGTAAGATCGGCGCTGGTGTTGCGGGCCATCATGCCGATCAGGGTGCTCTTGCCCACCCCGCTTCCGCCAAAGATGCCCACCCGCTGGCCGCGTCCGCAGGTAAGAAAGGCGTCAATGGCGCGAATGCCGCAGCCGAGCGCATCTCGGATGGGGGTCCGTTCGAGGGCGAGCGGCGCTTCGTGGTCGAGAGCAAAGCGCTCACGGCAAACGGGAGCGGGTATATCGTCGATGGGATTTCCCGCGCCATCAAGCACACGGCCGAGAAGTTGCTCGCTCAGGCGCAGGGACGGACGCCGTCCCCAGACGACAACCCGGTCACCATATCGGATTCCCGTGGGACGGCGCAAAGACATCGAAAGAACGGTGTGGCCGCGGAAGCCGACAATCTCTCCCGGCCAGTGCCGGCCGCGCGAATCGACGATCTCGCAAGCCTCGCCCACGGTGCAGAAAGGGCCTTCAGATTCGATAAGCTGGCCGACAACTTGGACGACGCGCCCGCGCCAGCGCAAACCGGAAGATGTTTCCAGGTGAGAGAAGTACGCGGAGAGGATCTGTGAAGTCATCTTAACGCGGCCTTTGATCTGGCGTGGGCGCCGGTGACGTCGATGTCGAAGCCGGTCTCGAAGCGGGCGCAGAGTTGGTGGATGCACCAGACCTTTCCGCCAGCAAGTCGAGCAGTCCCGTTTCTATTTCCTTGAGTTGCGATTCGAGGCCGACTTCGGTCGAACCAAGTGAGGTTTCGATCCGGCATTCCCCAGCTGGAATGGCGGGATCCTCGTGAATGTCTGGCGCGGGAACATCCTCAGGCTGGCAGGCAAAGTAGTGCCGCCAGTCGGTCACCTCTTTGGGGTGAACTCGCAGATTGACTTTGGTGCCGGTATCAAGTTTCTCGAGCGTCACCCGAACGATGCCGGCAAGAGCATGCGGATCGATTTGCAATTCGCGATGCAGGATTTTGCGAGCGATGGCGAGCGCCAACTCGACGACTTCGCCTTCGATGCGGAGGTAATAGTTTTGCCGTTCCAGGCCAAATTCCTGCAGCGCGCGGCCGATCCTGGCGCGCTGTTGGGCAAGGGCCCCGTCGAGTTCGCGACGGAGCTCGGGTTGAACGCTCTGGCGTCCCTGCTCGAAGGCTTCCGCATGCAAGCGGCTCTGCTCCTCGCCGGGTTGACCCGCATTGGATGAGCCGCCCGCAGCGCCCGGTGCTCCGGCATCGGCGTAGGAGAATAACGACGGTTCGGGGACGGCCTGTTGCTTGGAGGCGCTAGACGACATATTCCTCCTGCGACTCCGCGTTCAAAACGAGTTTGCCCTCGGCTTCGAGCTTGCGCGCCATTTCCACGATTTCGTGCTGGGCCAGATGCACGTCTTTGGCACGCAGCGCCCCTAACACCTCCATGTCTTCTTTCATCATGTCAACCGCGCGCGACGACATCGCCTTGAAAACCAGGTTCTTAAGCTCGTCGCTGGCGCCCCGCAGAGCCATCGCCAGCGTCTTTTTGTCCAGTTGTCCGAGCAGTTCGCGGATACCCGATTCGGGGACTCCCAGTAAATCCTCGAAGGTAAACATCAGGTTCCGGATGCCGAGCGCCATCTTCGGATCCTCTTTTTCGATCGTTTCCAGGATGGCCTTGCCGGAAAGCGGATCGAGCTGGTTCAGCAGGTCGGCAGCGCCTTTGAATCCCGCGTAAGCCCGTCGGCTCTGTTCGCCCACCGACTCCAGGTGCTTATTCAGGACCAACGCAACCTTCTGGGCGACTTCGGGCGAAAACTGGCGCAACTGCGCCAGCCGCTTGATGGTTCCGGCACGAACCTCTTCGGGCAGGCGCATCAACAACTCGGATGCCTGGCGGGAAGTCAAATGCGCCAGGATGAGGGCAATGGTCTGCGGATGCTCAACTTCGAGGAACTTGGCCAACTGCTGCGGATCGGCGTCCTGCAAGCTTTCCAGATGAACCGCATTCTGTTCCATCGCGCTGGAAACCTGGTCGAGCAGCCGTCGCGCGCCGCCTTCGCCGAAGGCCTTCACCAGAAGCTTCTGCGCGTATTCCGGGCCGCCCTCGGCCAGGTAACCTTGAGTAAGAGTAAGTTGGCGGTACTCTTCCAGCACGGAAATCGCGGTCTCGGGTTTAAAGTGCTCCAGCTCCGCGATGCACCGCGTCAGGCGCTGCACATCGTTTTCAGGGAGATTCCGATAGATGTGGCTAGCCGCTTCTTCTCCAAGCAACACCATCAGGATGGCTGCCTTCTGCAGGCCCGGGTTGGAGGCTGGGGTGGACATGGGTCGTCGTTGCTTGCTACCGCTTGCTTGCTATTGCCTTCCTCGTTGGCTTCATGCCTTTTGTTACTTCTCGTCTTTTGGCTGGTTGTCCTTTCAGCTTTTACGCGGCGTCAACTCTTCAGCGTCCGCAAGTCACTTCTTTTGGTCGCGGATCCAGGTCTGCACCAGTCGGCTGGCGCCGGCCGGCTCGGCCTTGATTTTGTCCGCCAGTTCCTTCTTCATCGCTCCAGCTCGCCGCGCTTCCTCGCTGGCTGGGGGCAAGTCTATTTTGCCGAGCATATTTCCGCCCGCGACGGCTCCAGCAAGCGACTGCGTGAGATGAGCCGGAATCTGCTTAAAGGCCGCGATCGCCTGCTTCTTCACCGGGTTCAGGACTAGCATATAAACCGCCAGGAACAACAGCGTAATGCCAACGTAGCGCAGCGCACCCGCCCAGGGCTGGATTAGCAGACGATATCGATCCAACTTGCCCGCGGCCGCGGGAGTTTCGACGGGAATGGTTTGAAACGACAGGTTTTCGACCGCGAGCAGGTCTCCCCGCTGATCGTCAACCCCGATCGCCGCGCGCGCCAGTTTTTCGATCGCCGTCATTTCCTCGGGAGTGCGTTTTCGTCGAACCGTGCCGGTAGTCGGCTTGCCATTTTCCGTTTTGATATCGACCGCATCATCCACCAGCACGGACGCTGTAATGCGGCGCACCCGGCCCGCCGGGTTCAGGACGTGGCGGACATTCTTGCTCACCGCAAAGGTTGAGCTGTCCGATTTCGAACTCTGATTGTCGGCGGACAAAATCATGTTGGGACTGACTGCGGCGCTAACCGCGGCATTGCTGGCAGCCCCCGGCAACGCTGAAGGGCCAGCCGAAGGTGCAACTGGCGTAATGGCTGCGTTGCTCCCCGGAACATTGCTGGTGACACCCGGCACACCCGCCGGATTGGCGCCTCCCGCAAGTTCTTCGGAATGCTGCTGCGCCAGCGGGGTGCTCGACTTCGGGTCGTAGATTTCGGAAGATTCTTCACTGCTGCTCAGGTCGTAGTCGACATGCACGCTGGCACGAACGTGGTCAGCGCCGACGACGGGCTCGATGGCATGCACGGCGGCGGCGGCTAGTTCCTCATCGGAGTCGAAAGAGGCGCGGCCGGATGGACCTCGCCGCGCTAGAAAAGACATGGCCGTTTCGGCATCAACCACCGTGACATTTTCCGGCCGCAGGCCATCGACCGCACTCGCAACCAGTTGCGGGATAGCTTGCTGCGCTTCGTGGGAAAGCGTGCCGCCGCGCGTTTTCACGATGACCGCGGCTTTCGACGCGTGTTCCTGCTCGGTGAACAGCGACTCCCGCGGCAGCACCAGGTGCACGCGCACCGCTTCAACTTCGCTCAGCGTCTGCAGCGTGCGTTCGAGTTCCCCTTCGAGGGCGCGCTGGTAGTTCACTTTTTCGCTGAAGTCCGATCCCGCCCAGTTCGGCGTGTCGAAGAGTTCGAAGCCGAGGCGGGCATTGCGCGGCAATCCTTGCGCGGCGGTTTCCAGGCGGGCAGCGTCCAGTTTCTCGGAAGGAACCAGTACGCTTGCGCCATCCGGGGAAATTTCGTAAGGAATGCCTTTGGCCGCCAGACGGCTGCCCATTGCTTGCGCGTCCGGCGGCTTGAGTCCGGAATAGAGAATGACATTCTTGTGATCGAGCAGGGTGACAAACAGCCACAGCGTCAACCCGACCGCCGCCGCCCCTCCCGCAAGCAGAGCTTTCTGCGCCAAGCTTAAGCCGCGCAGAAATTCCTGGATTTGATCTAGGCCCTGGCTCAAAAGTTCAAACTCCTAGCCGTTAAGACATTCCGATCTCTCAATAACAGAGTACCCAGCGGCCGCCGGGCGTTTGGCGGTTCCTAAGTCTGTCTACGCTTCACCACTCCGTGGGCGCCCGTCAGAACTGCATATTGGAGATCGTCTGATAAGCCTGCACGATTTTGTTTCGCACCTGCATCATCAGCTGAAACGACAGATCGGCCTTCTCGACCGCAATCATGGCGCTGTGCAGATCGGCGCCCTGGCCGTTGAGCAACTGCGCGACTTGAGTGGCGGCCTCGCCCTGCGCGCCCTCGGCCTGATCGATGGACTGTTGCAAGGTCTCCATAAACTTGCCCCCATCGGCGGCGCCCGCAGGAGCGGCCCCGACGTCGGCGGGCAGAATGCGAATGGAAGGAATCGAATTATTCATGGCTGGGCCTCTCCTTCACCTCTCATCTGACATCTGCAACGGGCAAGCGCGGCAACCAGGGCGGCGCGCCTAACGCAGCAGATCCAGCGATTGCGCAATCATATTTTTCGTCGCCTGCACGGCGGACGCGTTCAATTCGTAGGCGCGAACCGCACCCAGTAAATCCGTCATCTCCTCAATCGGATCGACCTGGGGATAGGCAACATAGCCTTCGGAATTCGCGTCCGGATGTCCGGGCTCGAAGCGCATCACCGGCGGCCGCCGATCGGAGACCACCGCGGCCACGCGCACCGCCGAGGACGTTTCGTGTTGCAGGCCGGCGAGCGCCAGCGAGAATCGGGTGGCACGCTGCGCCTGGAATACGACCAACTGGCGGCGATAGGGACCGCCCGCCGCCGTGCGTGTGGTTTGCGCGTTGGCCATGTTGCTCGCCACCACCTCCGCCCGCTGCCGCTCGGCCCCCAGGGCCGAGCCACTCAGTTCCAGCATTCCGAACAGGTTCATGACGTGCTCCCTCCTCCGCTGATAGCCGCGGATATCTGATGAAACTCCGATTTCAGGAACGCCACCGCCACCTGAAAGCGCAACTGGTTCTGGGCGAGCAAAAGCGATTCCCGCTCGACCGAAACATTGTTGCCGTCGGGACGCTCCAGCAGCCCGCGGATTTCATGCGCGATGGGCGTGAACGATTGCTCGGGGAACGCCTCCTCGCCCGCCATGGCCTGCTCGATTTCCCCCGCGAACGGACGCAGGTCGCGGGTGCGGTATCCCGGTGTATCGATGTTGGCAAGGTTCGCGGCAATCACCTGGTGGCGGAACGCGCTCAGGTCCAGCACTCGCTCCAGACCACGCATCAGTGGGGTTTCGATCATGGGCATGGTTGCTCCTTGTCATTGGTATTGGTATTGGCATTGGCATCGGCATTTCGAAGATTGTTGGGAAGCCTGCTGTCTGCCAGCTGACTGCGATAGTTGTTCCGCGGCGGCAGGCCGAACTCGCGGACTTTGTTGCGCACCGTCCGCAGGCTGACGCCCAGCAGTTCGGCCGCCCGAGCCCGGTTGCCGCCGGTCGATTCCAGGGTCATGACGAAAAGTTGACGCTCCATTTCTCCCAGCGAGAGGCCGGGTTTCCACTCCGGGGAGCGAGGTTCACCGAGCGGAATTTTCCCGGGCAGACTTCTCCCAGGCAGACTTCTCCCAGGAAGGTTTTTTCCATGATCCAGAGCTTCCATGCCGATCTCGCCGCCGCGCCCCAACGCTACCGCCCGGCGCACAAAGTTTGCCAGTTCGCGCACGTTGCCCGGCCAGGTCTGCTCTTCGAGACGGGCCAGCAGCTCGCCTGACAAACGGACGTGGCTGAGGTTGGCCACGCCAGTTGCCGACTTTGCGGTGGCTGCATAAAGTTCGGTGAAATACTCGGCCAGTTCGCCAATGTCGCCCGTGCGGTCGCGCAGCGGCGGCAGCGAAATCGGAATCACGTTCAGGCGATAGTAAAGGTCGGCGCGGAAAAGGCCTTCCGCGACCGCCGCTTCCAGTGGACAGTTGGTAGTGGCAATCACGCGGATGTCAACGTGCACCGTCTGATTCGATCCCAGACGATCGAACTCGCGCTCCTGCAGGGCGCGCAGCAATTTCGGCTGCAGCGCCAGCGGCATCTCGCCCACCTCGTCCAGCAAAAGCGTGCCGCCATTCGCCGTCTCAAACTTGCCGGGACGGGCCGCAACGGCCCCGGTGAAAGCGCCACGGGCGTGTCCGAATAACTCGCTTTCGAGAAGCGTTTCGGGAAACGCGGCGCAATTCACGGCGACAAAAGGTCCTGGTTTGCGGCGGCTCAGACGGTGGATCAGCCGTGCGACCAGCTCTTTGCCCGTGCCGCTTTCGGCTTCGATCAGAATGTCGGCATCGGTCAACGCAGCCTGGCGCGCCCGCTCGAGCGCCTGCTCCCATACCGGCGAGTGTCCGATCAGGGCCGCGGTGCCTTGGATTTTATCTTTGCCAGACTCTTCGGCGCGGCGCAGCACTTGCTCGACCGCGAGTTCGAGCTTCTCGAAGCAAACCGGCTTCACCAGGTAATCGCAGGCTCCGTTGCGCATGGCTTCGACCGCGTCGGGCACGCAACCATAGGCCGTCAACAGTATCACCGCCACGCGCGCCGACGAGGCTTGCACCGCGCGCATCAGCTCAAAACCGTCGTGTCCCGGCATGCGCACGTCGGTGATCACCAGCGAATGCTGCCCGGCGCGAAACTTCTCCAGCGCTTCGGCTCCATCTACGGCCGCATCGACCAGCCATCCGCGGCGCTGGAAGCGGGCTTCGAGCGCGGCGCGCATGCCGGCATCGTCGTCGGCAATAAGCAGCCGCTTCACCGCTCACCTCCGGATGCGGCGCCTGCCGAGTGCAATTCTGCTAAGAGTTCCGGTAGCTGCTCGGGTATATTTCCGGGTACCCCCCCTGACGATCCGTCGAACGAGTTCCCGGCTCCAATCAACCCCATCGTGCCAGTCTTTGCATTGCGCGGAAGCCGAACCCGGAAGGTCGCGCCGTAACCTGGACGGCTTTCCACCCCAATCGAGCCTCCATGCTGTTCGAGAATGCGGCGGCACACGGCCAGCCCGAGTCCGGAGCTGCCCGGCCGGGTGCTGAAGCCCGCCACAAAAATTCGTTCCAGGTCGTCGGTCGCAATACCGGGCCCGGTATCGCGCACAACGATTTCAACGCTGCCGGTGGTGACGTTGCCCTCTCCGTGAAAGCCAGCGTTCTCGCACAACCGGTCCGGCGCGGCGCAATCGGCGCCGCGAATCGAGAGCCATCCGCCGCCGGGCATGAAGCGAAACGCATTGAGCGCGAGATTCAGCAACACCTGCTCGAGACGGTGCCGGTCAGCCTGGATGTCGACGCCATGGAGGCCGTTGATGATCTGCATTTCGACGCGGGCCTGCTTGGCCAGCGGCAGAAGAAACTCGTAAGCCCAGTCGAGGAGTTGGCCGGCGTCGGTCGCGGCGAGTTCAGGCTGCGGCGTGTTGTACAGGTGAAGCACATTGTTGACGGTAGCGGAAAGCGTGCGTAGGCCGGCCTGGACATGTTCGATCCAGCGGCGGCTTTCGCCGGACAGATCCGTCTCGGCTAAGAGTCCGGCGAAAAGCTCAAGACTGCCCAGCGGATTTCGGATTTCATGGGCCAGCAGGGCCGACATTTCCACCAGCGCCTGCTGGCGGCGGAGATGCTCACGGTCCTGCTCGAGCTTTCTCGACTCGCTTACATCGCGCAGGATAAACACCGAAGTGGCGCGGGCCTGACTCTGCTCCAGCCACGCGTGCCGGATGGCGACCCAGATGGGATTGGCCAGGCGCAAAGTCGGCGGACTGGAGGTAGGTTGGTCAAAGATGGGGAGCGGAGTAGAAAGCGGTAGTTCGAACTCTTCGCCGCTCCGGCGCGCGCGGTCGAGCGCGGAGGACAGCGCCGCGGGCAACCCTTCGGCCGTTTCGAAGTTGCCCCCGAGCAGCCGCGCGGCTTCCGGGTTCAGGGTCGAAATCCGGGATCCGCCTTCGAGCACCAGAACGCCACAGGGCAAACCTTCAAGAATGCGCCGCAACCGTTCGCGGATGCGGTGGTTCTCTTCGAGACTGGTCGCGAGGTCGCGGTTGGTAACTTCGAGTTCCTGGCGAAGATGCGCGACCTGCCCTTGCAGTTGTCCATAAGTACGCTCCAGCGAAACTGCCGCCTCGGTGAACGAAGCAAAAGCGCGGGCCAGGGGATGGTCGGGGTCCCGCGCCGGTTCCCGCGGGATTGGAAAGTTGGTGGACATGTGGATCACTCTGCAACGGCAATGCCAGCCCGGCATAAATTGCCTTAGAACGCACTTATGACCGGTGCGGATGAAGGCGACCTATTGCTCGGCCCGGGCGTATTACGGAAGCGTGTCCGATTTCCCGTAGAGACGCGTCCAAAGAGACGGGGCAAGCCCGGTCTCTACAACGTCTCGTTCTAGCGCGGGTAGCGAAAGCTGTCATCGGCGAGCAACAAGTGTTCAGGGCGAATCACTGGTTGCTCTTCGCAGAGAATCAAGGCCCGCTCGATCACGTTCTGCAGTTCTCGAATGTTTCCATTCCACGGGTGCGCTTTCAGCACCTGGAGCGCTGGATACGACAGTTGCGGGGCAGGCGCGCGCGACGCATATTTTTCGAGAAAGTGCACGGCCAGTTGCGCAATATCTTCGGAACGGTCGCTGAGCGGCGGAATTTCGATGGGGAAGCCGCACAGACGGTAGTACAAATCATCACGGAATTTTCCCTCGCGGAGCAGGCTCAGCACGTGGGCGTTGGTGGCCGAGATGATGCGGGCATCGACGTGCACCACTTCTGCGCTGCCCAGGCGCTGCACTTCTTTCTGCTCCAGAAAACGCAGCAGCTTGGGCTGCAGGCTCAACGGCATTTCGCCGATTTCGTCGAGGAACAGCGTACCTCCCTGCGCCGCTTGGATTCTTCCCGCATAGGATTGCATGGCTCCGGTAAAAGCGCCCCGGGCGTATCCGAAGAGTTCAGCTTCGAGCAGGGTTTCAGGAATCGCGGCGCAATTGACCACAGCGAAAGTGCGCGCGGCGCGCGGACTCAGTTGATGAATGGCGTGGGCAACGATTTCCTTGCCGCATCCGGTTGGCCCCGTGATCATCACGGCGGTATTACGCGGCGCCAGCAAACGCGCCAGACGATACACGGGTTGCATCAGGCGCGAGTTGCCAATCATGCCGGGCAATGGATCGACCAGAGTGGAGCGGACGGCGGGCAGAAACTTGTCTTCAGCCCCCTCCGTTGCCGAGCTTTCCTCGGTTGGATTGAGTTCTGATCGAAGTCGGAGGAGGCCGCCCGCCCCTGCTTCGCCCGCCGATGGACCCACCACAGGCCACGTTCCTGAAAGCAGGTTTTCCTGCCCCTCGGGCGCGGTCGCCTCGGCATCGCCGTTCTCATCGAGCAGGACGACTTCGATTCCAGGAAAACGTTTTCGCACCGTGTGACTCAGTTCTTCGGCGTCGAGGTCCGGCAAACGGCGGTCAAGAAAGAGTACCTGCCAGATGCCGCTCTCCAAATGGTCCAGGGCTTCGGCTCCTCCCGTCGCCTGTTCAAAACGGCGGGCTGGCGAACGTAGACTTTCGAGGACACGCTGACGCACGACGGTGCTGGGACTGGCCACCAGAATGTGGTCAGCGTAGCTGTGTGGGATCGGGAAAGTCGTCATACCGTCGATTTGAACCGGTGACGGTTAGAACGAGATTAGATGAAGATTAGAAGCCTCTATCGGAGGGAAACCAACGTGTAGCGCAAGCGGCAAATTTTGCTTTACAGAAGCATCATTTCGTAGGCTCCGGCACTCTCTGCCGGGTTATGGCTCCAGCAACGACTGGTTCGTGTAGGGAGGGCGTGTGGGGACGGGCGCCCTCGCCCGTCCAGCCGAGCGCAGCTCGGCCACCACTCCGCCCACGTCTTTTGCGAAGTTACTTCTCCACCAGCACCAGTTCCCCATTTTCTATTTTGATGTCTTTCACGTTGTTGGGCAGCTTCAACTGATCGCGCTGCTCGGATAATTTCTTCTGCAGCACTCCATTGACCAGCGATGCCGGAACGGAGAGATCGCCAACTTTGACTTCGGTGGCATCGAAGGTGGCGTAACCATCCTTTGACCCAAGATGTCCAGCCAGAGTTAGATACACATCTTTGCCGGCGATCTGGGTGAGGAATTGACCGCGAACGATGTCTCCATCCATCGAGACCTGGTAATCCTTGATATTGGGAACCGCGCCGGGAAACTCCATGGCCGGGCTGGCGGGGGAAGAGGCGGAAGGTGAGCTGTTAGCAGTATTCGTGGGTGCCGGCGCGGCTGGCAACAGGCCGGCAGCTTGTGCGAGCGCAGCCGACAATTCTCCCGAATTCATGCGGACTTCGCTCTCTCCTTCTCCCGGCATCTTGGGCTGCGCGAGTTGGTTCACCTTCTCCTGGAAGGACTGCGCATTGGCGGCAGTCGCCGCCGGCGGGAGCGTGGGCGTGACCGGCGCGGGGCGCTTTAAGACGAGGACGAGCGTGAGGATCGAGATGGCCAGGGTTGCAAAACTGATGATGCGCTGCAGCTTCATGAAAACGACCTCCGCTGTTTGCCAGCCTTTCTAATGGTACGCGCCGGGAGAAACAGGTTTTAGATAACGTAGGTGCTGGAGCCTGGGGATGGTTTGCGGCGTTAAGTTGTGGCCTAAAGACTGTCTGATCGCGGCGTGAAAGACCAGCCTCTTTATTCCACGATGGCTAACACGTCGCCGGGGTTTACGGCTGCGCCTGGGGCCGCCGAAATTTTCCTTACTACTCCCTTTCTTGGCGATTTGATTTCGTTTTGCATTTTCATGGCTTCCACTACCACGATGCCCTGGCCGGCTTCGACTTCGGAATTTTCCGTAACTAGCAGCCGCACGATACGGCCCGGCATGGGAGCAAGGATTTTCTTGGGGCCTTTTTCGTCTCCAGTAGTTTTCTGGCGCGAGCGCAGGGACCGGGGATCGCGCAACTCAACCGCGAAGCGGGCATTGCCTACCCACATGTGGAGATCGCTGGCTGTCTGTTCGCGCTTGATTTCATAACAGCGTCCATCGACCAACAGCGACAAAACGTCGCGGCGCGGGATTAACGCGTCGACATGGATCGAGTGGCCATCCAATCGGCACTCCCATCCGGCGGCGGATTTTTCCAGCTCGAGGCGGTGGGGCTTGCCTCCCGCGATGATTTCATAAACCATAAGATCTGATCTCTGACCACTGATCTCTAATATTGGCCCTGACTCAATTTGAAAATCTCCTAAATTCCCAGAAGAATTCAAGCGCAAAGATGACAGTTACAAGCAGCCAGAAGGCCGGCGATTCGGTATGCACGCGCCAGATCGGAAGATCGACTCCGCGCGGCCTAAAAAGCACCGCAATAGCCCGTAGCGCGGCGATATAGATGACCGCCGCTGCAAGGAACAGCGCAGCCACCCCCGCGACTGTGCTTTTGAAGTAGATCATGCCCAACCTCACGAGGCTGTAATAGAGCCACTACCTAAGTTTGATCGAAGTTCAGCGCAGCGTTTCCTCACGTCCCTTCTGTTTCCATTGGGATCGCACCGAACTTGTCCTACCGCCATTCCCATCCTTGGCGGACGACGCCGGGTCGAGCACGGCAAACATTCCCGCGGCAATCGCCGCGATCATCTCCAGTTCTTTGATCTCTTTTGGCGCGAGCGACGCCACGGCCGGGTTGGCTTTCGCGAGCAGGCGGTCGAGGTATCCGGTATCGAGTTTCCCAGCCCGGAAATCGGCGTCGCTGAGGATGCGCTGGAATAGCGAAATATTAGTCTTGATGCCGGCCACGAAATATTCGTAGAGAGCGCGCTCCAGCCGCATGATGGCCTGCTGCCGGTCGGCGGCGTAGCCAATCAGCTTGGCGAGCAGCGGATCGTAATCCATGGGAACATTCCAGCCTTCATACATCCCGCTATCGCGCCGGATTCCCGGGCCTGAGGGCTGCAGCAGCACCGTGATCTTGCCCGGGCTCGGGAAGAATTTGTTGTCCGGATCTTCCGCGTAGATGCGGCACTCGATAGCGTGCCCGCGAATCGTCACATCAGACTGCGCGAAGGGCAACTTCTCACCGGCCGCGATACGGATCTGCAGGTGCACCAGGTCGAGTCCTGTGGTCAACTCCGTGACCGGATGTTCCACCTGCAGCCGTGTGTTCATTTCCAGAAAGTAAAAGCTCTTTTGCTGGTCGACCAGGAATTCGACGGTGCCGGCATTGGTGTAGTTGGCCGCTTGTGCGACTTTGACCGCCACGTCGCCCATGCGGCGGCGCATTTCGGCATCCACAATCGGTGACGGCGCTTCCTCCAGCACCTTCTGATGTCGCCGCTGGATGGAACACTCGCGCTCGCCGAGCCAAACCGTGTTGCCGTGCTCATCGGCCAGCACCTGCATCTCGATGTGGCGGGGATTGACGATCGCTTTCTCGATATAGACTTCGCTATCGCCGAAGGAGCGCTGCGCCTCGCTTTGAGCGGATTCCAGGGCGGAACGAAGCTCCTGGCGCGTGTGCACCAACCGCATGCCTTTGCCGCCGCCACCGGCCGCCGCCTTCAGCATCACGGGATAGCCGATGCGCTCCGCCACTTCTTCGCCTTCTTCGGGCGAGCTGAGGCCGCGCGACGTCCCGGGAACAAAGGGCACGCCGGCTTTCTCCATTTGCTGACGTGCGCTCGTTTTCGAGCCCATCAGTTTCATGGAGTGCGGCGTAGGCCCGATGAATTTCACCCCCGCATCGGCGCATGCCTGTGCGAACTTCGCGTTCTCGGAGAGGAAGCCGTACCCGGGATGGATGGCCTCAGCGCCAGATCGTTTGGCAACGTCGAGTATCTTGTCCATCCGCAGATAAGACTCGGCGGCCGGCGCCGGGCCGATAGGGTAAGCCTCATCGGACTTGCGGACATGAAGCGCGGCGCGATCGACGTCGGAGTAGACGGCTACAGCAGCAATCCCCATTTCGCGGCAGGCGCGAATGATGCGCACGGCGATCTCTCCGCGATTAGCGATCAGAATCTTCTTGAACATTCTGCTTAGGCGCGCCTGTTGGGCGCAAAGTGTCCACTGATTCTACCTGCGGGCGCGGAACTGTGTATGACGGAAATCACAGTTGGCTGTGATTTTAAGGCATCTGTCGATGGAGCGGTGCGATCACGCGGCCCCCGCCGCGAAGAGGCCAAACAGGAAAGCCCGGCACGTAAGTGCCGGGAGGAAGTTGGAGAAAAATCGAGTCCCGCAAGGGACGCCACCACGCCAGTTTGGGGCGGGCGAGGCACGCTGTCCCCAAAAAGCAAATATTTACTTGTTCTGATCCATGACGATGCCTCCGCCGGGCTGTTTTTCGGCTTTGGCTTTCTTGGTCGCCATGGTTTTGTCCACCCACTCGTCAGCTGTCTTCAGGTCGGCGGCGCGGGCTGCCGGATCGTCGCACTGTATGTCGGCACGCTCCCGGTACATCAGATTCATATACGCCATCGCATCGTCGTAGTCCGGACGAAGTTGCAGCGCCTTGTTCAGGTTGTCGATACCCTCCTGTACATTGGGGGTGTTTTTCTCCTTCACCATGGCGCAAACCTTCTTATCCTTGGCCGGCAGCGAGTCCTCCGGTTTCATGGCGAGCTTGGCGCGCTCTTCCTGGCGCGGCACATAGGTCTGCGTCCAGTCAATGACGGCGACCGAGTAATACGGCTCCGGGTCGTTCGGATCGTCTTGCGAAGCTTTCTTGTAGTACTCCTTGGCCAAGTCGAATTTCTTCATCTGCAGGTGGAGATATGCAATGCCCTTGACACTGTTGATGTTCCTGGGATCGACCTGCAACACCTGCTTGTATTGATCAATCGCCTGTTCGCCGAAGCGGTTGTTGTCGGGAGTGTCGGCGCCCGGAATGTACTGCTGGGCATAGGCTGTTGCCAGATACAGGCGGGCGTTGATCAGCGACGGGTCCAGAGCAACGGCCTGTTGGAAATGATCAATCGCCTGCTCGAACTTCGAGTTCTTGTAAGCCTGCACACCCTTGTTGAGGTGGTCGCGCGCCTTGAGCTTGTTGCATCCGGTGCTGGCCAGCAGCGCCAGTGCCGCGGCGAATACAACCAGAAGCCTTCGAGTAGTTTTCATTGCTTTATAAATCTCCCTTGCTGCGGAGTTGTCGGAAAGAACCTGATGTGGAGCGACCAATGAAAAGCGAGATCCAGAACACATGCCGCCGGACGATCGGGTTTTCCGATCACCCGATGTCTAGCCACCCGCTTCGATCTTGGCTGTGATCAAACCCACCTTGTCAACTCCGGCCGAATGCGCAATATCAATCACGCTCGCGACGTCGGCGAAGGGCACGTTGTCATCGCCCTTCACGAACATTACTTTTTCTGCGCGGGTCTTGAAAATGTCTTCCAAGCGGCCCTGCAAAGTCTCCCACGTAGCTTCGTCCTGGTTGATCTTGAGTCCTGGAGGATTGCCGGCGCCATGATCGATCAACTGCACCACGATGGTGCGATCGGGGGTGGGTGGCTGCTGTTTCTGGTCCTTCGGTGGAGGCTGTGGCACCAACGCCTCCAATCCCTTGGGCGTCAGCGGCGTAATCACCATGAAAATAATCAGCAGCACCAGCAACACGTCAATCAGAGGCGTCACGTTCATGTTCGCGCTCTGGCCCCCTTTGGGGCCCACTGCCATACTCATAATCGATCTCCTGTATCGCTACTGCTGCCTTGCTATTGCGTGCTATTGCCCGCCCGTTGGCGTCGATGGAGTAGTGGTAGCGCCCGGCGGCGGGGCCATCGCTCCCGACTTCTTCTGGTCCGTCAAAAGCCCAAGTTGATCCACGCCCGCGGCCCGAACATCATCGACCACTTCCACCACCCAGCCGAACTTCGCCCGCATGTCGGCCTTGAGAAAAACTCGCTTGTCAGTCCGGTTCGCCAGTTTGTCCTTGATCTTTTGCGTCAGGTCGTCGGGCTTGACCACATCGGTGCCGAAGAAAACCTTGTCATCGCGAGTGACCGCAACCAGCAGCGCGTCTTCCTTGTCGGCGTCGTGCATATCGATGGGATTGTTGACCTTGGCCATGTCCACTGGCACGCCGTGTTGCAACATGGGCGTGACCACCATGAAGATGATCAGCAGCACCAGCATCACATCCACCATGGGTGTGACGTTGATGTCGGAACTGACGTTCGCCCCTTCGTTTCGCTTTGCTAATGCCATGGAATTCTGTCTCCTGCTTACGCGTGCCCTGCCCTCGCCCCAAATTTGCTCGTATGGAGAGCCGGGCGTTTTCGCCCGGCCCCATCAGCAACTCATGGGCAACCTCGCCTTACGACCGGCGCATGCTCCGGCGCTTCAGGAAGTAATCGATGAGTTCGCTCGACGAGTTATCCATCTCCACGTCGAACGCTTCCACGCGGCCGGTCAGATAGTTGAACATCATAACCGCCGGAATCGCCACGAACAGACCGACAGCCGTGGTGACGAGCGCTTCCGAAATGCCGCCCGCGACCGCTGCCAAGCCGGTTGCCTTTTCTTTCGCGATGCCGTTGAAGGCGTTCAGAATGCCGACCACCGTTCCGAACAGTCCCACGAAGGGGGCCGTCGAACCGATTGTCGCCAGACCACCCAAGCCACGCTTCAACTCCGCGTGCACGATGGCCTCGGTGCGCTCCAGCGCGCGCTTC
>Ga0209415_10001557_pt1 | contig 43947 bp, 40 predicted proteins | sample PeaSoiSIISIP2007_FD_187696 | JGI IMG/M metagenome (GOLD analysis project Ga0209415, IMG submission 187696) | Peat soil microbial communities from Weissenstadt, Germany - SII-SIP-2007 (SPAdes) (version 2) | ecosystem: Environmental > Terrestrial > Soil > Wetlands > Peat | place: Germany...
TGGGATTCGTCCCTGCAACGGCGCCGTGCCGCGATCGTCGAGCAACGATCACCTCCAGCGGTTGAACGGCTCCCGACGGCGTCTGCATTTCATTTGCCGCATACGCCGCCAACCTCACCACGCGATGCACAAGTTGCGTTTCCCCGATGGGGGGCATGGTGAGCGTATCGCGCCCGAGTTGCTCGCTTTCAGTCTTTCCCCCGGATAAGCAGACCCATGACGAGCATGGACCAGGAGCGCTGGCAGCGGGTGAAGAGCCGCCTTCGCGTTGAACTCGGCGATGACGTGTTCACCAGCTGGTTCGCGCGCATGGAACTCGAGGCCATCGAGAACGGCGGCGTGCGGCTGTCGGTGCCGACGCGCTTTCTGCGCAATTGGATTCAATCGCATTACAGCGAGCGCGTGCTGAGCAACTGGCAGTCGGAAGAGCCCGCGATCACTCGCCTTGAACTGAGCGTCCGGTCAGCAGCGATCCGCCCGCTGGCGATCAAGCCCAAGCCGCCGGAGGCCCCGCTGCCCCAGCGCGCGGCGCACGACACGGCGCAAAACGGCGCCGGCCTGCGCGGGAGCGTGCCCTTTATGTCGGTGCACGAAGCCCTCAGCGGGTCGCCGCTCGACCCGCGGCTTGCCTTCGAGACCTTCATCGTCGGCCGATCGAACACGCTCGCCCATGCCGCGGCGAAGCAGGTGGCGACCACCCGGCACGGCGACGCGCTGATGTTCAATCCGCTCTACGTTCATGCTGGCGTCGGACTCGGCAAGACCCACCTGTTGCAGGCGATCACCTGGGCCGGCAATGGCAGCGATCGCAAATTGCTCTATCTGACGGCCGAACGGTTCATGTACGGCTTCGTTTCGGCGCTCCGCAGCCAGACGACGTTGGCTTTCAAGGAGGCGGTGCGCGCCATCGATGTCCTGATCATCGACGACATGCAATTCCTCCAGGGCCGATCGACCCAAGCCGAATTTTGCCACACCCTCAATACGCTGATCGACGCCGGCCGCCAGGTGGTGATCGCCAGCGATCGTCCGCCCGCCGATCTCGAAAGCCTCGATGACCGCGTGCGCTCGCGGCTTGCCGGCGGCCTGGTGGTGGAGATCGGCTCGCTGGGCGAGGAATTGCGCCTGGAAATCCTCAAAAGCCGGGTTGCGGCGGCGTGCAGCCATCACCCCGGTTTCGAAGTCCCGGCGCCGGTTCTGGCGTTCATCGCCAAGTCGGTGACGCATAACGGCCGCGACCTCGAAGGCGCCGTCAATCGCCTGCTCGCCCACAACAAGCTCACCGGCCAGCCGGTGACGCTGGAGATGGCCGAACGCGAAATGCGCGACCTGATCCGGCCGGCCGAACCGAAACGGGTGCGGATCGAGGACATCCAGCGCGTCGTTGCCCGGCAATACAACGTCAGTCGCGCCGACCTCCTGTCGTCCCGGCGCACGGCCAATGTGGTGCGTCCGCGCCAGGTGGCGATGTATCTGGCGAAAATCCTGACGCTGCGCTCGCTGCCCGAGATCGGCCGGCGCTTCGGCGGGCGCGACCACACGACTGTGCTGCACGCCGTGCGCAAGATCGAAGCGCTCGCCGGCAACGACAGCGCGTTCGCCGAAGAGATCGAGGCGCTCAAGCGCCAGCTCCAGGATTGACGGCGGACCGATTGGCCCGCCGCCGCGCCGGACGCCAGACATGAGCCGCGAACGTGCCGCCCCTGACCGCGTTATTGCTGTGCGAAACGAGGGAAAAAGCCCCACGGGCCGCGCGCAACCCTTGCCGAAAGCGCCGCGCCGCGCCACTTTTGCTACCCCCGTGTGAACGGGCTTTTGAGCGGGTCTTGCGATGAAGGTCACCGTAGAGCGTTCGGAATTGCTGAGGTCGCTTGGCCACGTGCATCGCGCGGTGGAACGGCGCAACACCATCCCCATCCTCGCCAACGTGCTGCTGCGCGCCGACCGATCGAAGCTCAGCCTCAAGGCCACGGATCTCGATCTGGAGGTGACCGACACGATCGCGGCCGAAGCCGGCCCCGGCGGATCGACCACCGTTCCCGCCCACATGTTCTACGACATCGTGCGCAAATTGCCGGAAGGCGCGCAGATCGTGCTGGAATCGTCGGGCGACCGTGCGGCGCTTTCGATCCGCGCCGGCCGTTCGCGCTTCACCCTGCAAACCCTGCCGGAGAGCGACTTTCCCGATCTCGCTCCCGGCGAAATGACGCACAAATTCGTGCTCAAGGCCGCCGACCTCAAGCGCCTGATCGACAAGACGCAGTTCGCCATCTCCACCGAGGAAACGCGCTATTATCTCAACGGCATCTACCTTCACGTCGCCGGCACCGGGCCGACGCAGACTTTGCGCGCGGTCGCAACCGACGGCCATCGACTGGCGCAGATGGAGCTCGAACTGCCGAAAGGCGCCGCCGGCATGCCCGGCGTCATCGTTCCGCGCAAGACGGTCGGCGAAGTCCAGCGGCTGATCGAGGACGGCGAAGCCGAGATCGCCGTCGAGCTGTCGCCGGGGAAGATTCGCTTCACCGTCGGCGCGGTGATCCTGACCTCCAAGCTGATCGACGGCACCTTCCCCGATTACGCGCGGGTCATTCCCTTGAACAATGACAAGGAACTGGTCGTCGACAAAAAGGAGTTCGAGGCGGCGGTCGACCGCGTCTCCACGGTGTCGAGCGAGCGCGGTCGCGCGGTGAAGCTGTCGCTCACCGCCGGGCGGCTCCTGTTGTCGGTCACCAATCCCGACTCCGGCAGCGCCACCGAAGAGCTCGAAGTGGAATACGAGGCCGACCCGATCGATATCGGTTTCAACTCGCGCTACCTGCTCGATATCGCGACCCAGATCGAAAGCGAGGCCGCGGTGCTCAAGCTCGCGGATCCCGGATCGCCGACATTGATCCAGGATAAAGAGGCGCGCGGCGCGCTCTACGTGCTCATGCCCATGCGGGTTTGAGGCAATTTCATCCTGCCCCGCGATAGGGGGAAGGGGGACCGCGCTGCATCAGCAGCGCGGTGGTAGGGGCATCGACCCTAGGAATTCCCCCGCGCACCCCCTTCACCATGCTTCGCATGGTCCCCCCTCCCCCGTTTCGCTTCGCTTCACGGGGGCGGACGATTACTCTCATGCTCTGATGGCCCGCGTCCTTCGTTTAACGCTCACTGATTTCCGCAATTACCGCGCGGCCACGCTGCAAGCCGACGCGCGGCCGATCGTGCTTTACGGGCCGAACGGCGCCGGCAAGACCAATCTGATCGAGGCGATTTCGTTTCTGGCGCCCGGCCGCGGTTTGCGCCGGGCGACGCTCGAGGAGGTGGCGTTCCAGGAGGGCGACGGTTCCTGGGCGGTCGCCGCCGAAGTGGAGGGCGCGCTCGGGCTCGCCACTTTGGGCACCGGAGTGGAGCGAGCGCCCGAGGAGGGCGCCCTCACGCAACGCAAATGCCGGATCGATCGCGAGCCGGTCGCCTCGGCCGCGGCGTTCGTCGATCATTTGCGCGTGGTTTGGCTGGTGCCGGCGATGGATTCGCTCTTTGTCGGCGCGCCCTCGGAGCGACGCCGCTTTCTCGATCGCCTGGCGCTTGCGGTCGACGCCGAGCATGCCGGCCGGATCAATGCGCTGGAACGCGCGCTGCGCTCGCGCAACCGGCTTTTGCTGGATAGCCGGCCCGACCCGCACTGGCTCGACGCCGTCGAACACGAGACCGCGGAGCTTGCCGTCGCGGTGGCGGGACTGCGCGCGGAAGCGGTGCGCCGCCTCGGCGCCGTGCTGGCGAGCCGCCAGGATTCGAGCTTCCCGCCGGCCGAGATCGCGCTTGACGGCTGGATGGAGCAACTCCTGCCGACCCATCCCGCGGTCGAAATCGAGGAACGTTATCGGGCGGTACTGCGGGACAACCGCGGCCGCGACGCGGCCGCCGGGCGCACGCTCGACGGCCCGCACCTCACCGATCTTTCGGTGCTCTATGCGCGCAAGAGCATTCCCGCCGCCGACGCTTCGACCGGCGAACAGAAGGCTCTCCTCATCGGCCTCGTGCTGGCGCATGCCCGCCTGATCGCCGAGATGACGGCGTCCGCCCCGGTCCTCCTGCTCGACGAGATTGTGGCGCATCTCGATCCGGCGCGCCGCACTGCGTTGCATGCCGAACTCGCCTTGCTCGGCGCACAGGTGTGGATGACCGGCGCCGATCCGGCATTGTTCGCCGAGATCAAGGACGATGCGGCGATGATCGAAGTCCGCTCCGGCCGTTTGCAACTGCAAAACTGAGCGCGGCCGCCCGGCGGCCGGGAAGAGTTCCAACTTACAGGTAAGGTTTGCTTTTCCCTGGCGGAAAAACTGGGGAACAAATGGACGAACAGTCTCTTACCCTTGCAGGAGCAGGAAATGCCGATCGCGGAACAAAGGCACAACAATGCCGGAAGAACCGGAAGACATGATCGTCCGCAATCTGTCCGAGGCCCTTAATCGTCTGCGTGACGATCTCGATCGCGTCGAACTTTGGACTGCGGCGCTCAGTCATTTTCAGCAGCCGCCGCCCGACTACCGGCCGGATAGCGAGTATCTGTTGCCACAGCGCAAAGCGCGCCCCGATCTTTAGCCGCCCATTTTGCCTGCCGGTGAAAGAGCGCCGCGCCGCGCACGCTTTTTCGTAAAATTTTCGGCCGGCAAATTGCCGCCGCCGCGCCTTGCGCCGGGGTCCCGAAGACGTCGTTCGAGGGCCGTGATTTCCGGTCGTTTGCCGCCGTGCGGAATCCTTGAAAAATGGCGTTTTGACAATATGTTATGTATAGGTATTTTAGCCTGTACGCAGGCCTGTTTTGGTGTACAAGACAACGAGCGATTCTCCCACCTTCCGCAAGCGATTCGAGAGCATTTCGCATGGCCGAACCAGCCCGTAAGGCAGGCACCGTCGCACCGTCCGATTACGGCGCGGAATCGATCAAGGTGCTCAAGGGGCTCGATGCCGTGCGCAAGCGCCCCGGCATGTATATCGGCGACACCGACGACGGCTCGGGCCTGCATCACATGGTCTACGAGGTCGTCGACAATTCGATCGACGAGGCGCTGGCGGGCTTCGCCAAGGAAGTTGTCGTCACGCTCAATCCCGACGGGTCCTGCACCGTGCGCGACGACGGTCGCGGCATCCCGACCGACATCCACAAGGGCGAGGGGATATCGGCCGCCGAAGTCATCATGACGCAGCTACACGCCGGCGGGAAATTCGACCAGAACGCCTACAAGGTATCCGGCGGTCTGCACGGCGTCGGCATCTCGGTGGTCAATGCGCTGTCCAGCTCGCTGAAGCTCACGATCTGGCGCGACAGCCAGGAACACTTCATGGAATTCCGCGACGGCGAGGCGGTCGCTCCGCTCGCCGTCGTCGGCCCGGCCGGCGACCGGCGCGGCACCGAAGTCACTTTTCTGCCGTCGAAAAAAACCTTCACCATGACGGAGTTCGATTTTGCGACGCTGGAGCACCGGCTGCGCGAACTCGCCTTCCTCAATTCCGGCGTCACCATCGTCCTCTCGGACATGCGCCATGCGGTCGAGAAGCGCGAGGAGATGCGCTACTCGGGCGGCGTCGAGGCGTTCGTCAAATATCTCGATCGCAACAAGACGCCGCTGGTGCCGCAGGCGATCGTCATGAAGGCCGAACGCGACGGCATGGGCGTCGAATGCGCGCTGTGGTGGAACGACGGCTACCACGAGACCGTGCTGTGCTTCACCAACAACATTCCGCAGCGCGACGGCGGCACGCATCTCGCCGGCTTTCGCGGTGCGTTGACCCGTCAGGTCACCGGCTACGCCGAATCCGGCGGCGGCGCGCGCAAGGAGAAGGTGGTACTGACCGGCGACGACTGCCGGGAAGGCCTGACCGCGGTGCTTTCGATCAAAGTGCCCGACCCGAAATTCTCCTCGCAGACCAAGGACAAGCTGGTTTCGTCGGAGGTCCGTCCGGTGGTTGAGGGTGTGATCAACGACATGCTCAAGGCGTGGTTCGAGGAACATCCGGGCGAAGCCAGGGTCATCGTCGGCAAGGTCGTCGAGGCGGCGGCCGCGCGCGAGGCGGCGCGCAAAGCGCGCGAGCTGACGCGGCGCAAGGGCGCGCTCGATATCTCGTCGCTACCCGGCAAGCTCGCCGATTGCCAGGAGCGCGATCCGGCGAAATCCGAGCTGTTCATCGTCGAGGGCGATTCCGCCGGCGGCAGCGCCAAGCAAGGCCGCAACCGCGCCTTTCAGGCGGTGCTGCCGCTGCGCGGCAAAATCCTCAACGTCGAGCGCGCGCGCATGGACAAGATGCTGTCGAGTCAGGAGATCGGCACGCTGATCACCGCGCTCGGCACCGGCGTCAGCGATGAATTCAACGCCGACAAGCTGCGCTATCACAAGATCATCATCATGACCGACGCCGACGTCGACGGCGCCCACATCCGCACGCTGCTGCTGACCTTCTTCTACCGGCAGATGAAGGAGATCATCGACCGCGGCCATCTCTATATTGCGCAGCCGCCGCTCTACAAAGTGACGCGCGGCAAATCCGAGCAGTATCTGAAGGATGAGCGCGCGCACGAGAATTATCTGATCGCCGGCGGCCTGGAAGATGCGGTCTTCACGCTCTATTCCGGCGAGACGCGGGCGCATGAAGATTTACGCGAGCTGGTCGAGGAGGCGCGCAACATCCGCCATGTGCTCGCCGGACTGCACAGCCGCTACAATCGCCAGGTCGTCGAGCAGGCCGCCATTGCCGGCGTGCTCAATCCCACCATCTTCAACGATCCGCAAAACGCCACCGCGGCCGCGCAATATATCGCGCGCCGGCTCGACGCGCTGGCCGACGAAACCGAGCGGGGCTGGAAGGGCGAATTCCGCGACGGCTTCCGCTTCGAGCGCACTTTACGCGGCGTCAAGGAAGTCGCCGTGCTCGACCAGGCGCTGCTCGGCTCCGCCGACGCGCGCAAGCTCGACGAGCATGCCGCCTCGCTGCAGCAGACCTATCCGCGCCCCGGCATGCTGCGCCGCAAGGACGAGGAAACGCCGATTCACGGGCCGATTGGCCTGTTCGACGCGGTCATGGCCGCGGGCCGCAAGGGCGTGACCATGCAGCGCTATAAGGGCCTCGGCGAGATGAACCCCAACCAGCTCTGGGAGACGACGCTCGACACCAATGCGCGTTCGCTCCTGCAAGTGAACGTCAAGGTCGTCGACGAGGCCGACGACATGTTCGCCAAGCTCATGGGCGATATCGTCGAGCCGCGCCGCGAGTTCATCCAGGATAATGCGCTGGCGGCGAGCGTGGACGTTTAAGGCTTCCGTCTAGAACAAATCGAAATATTCGTTCTGCTCCCAGGCGGTCACCTCGGCCGTCTCTTTGCTTTCGGCCGCAAAGCGCGCCAGCTCGGCCTCCTTGATGCGGGCGTAATAGTCGACGAAGGCGGCGCCGAAACTTTTCTCGAAGACTTTGTTTCCGCGCAGCGCGGAAAGCGCCTCGCCGAGAGTCTTCGGCAAAAGCGGAGCCTTGGTCTCGTAAGGCGTGTCCGCCGAGGGCCCGGGGTCGAGACGCCGGCCGATGCCGTCGAGGCCGGCGTAAATCTGCGACGCCATATAGAGATACGGATTGGCCGCGGGCTCGCCGACGCGATTTTCCAGATGCGTCGCCGGATCACCGGGCTGGCCGAGCACGCGCACCATCACGCCGCGATCGTCGCGCGCCCAGATGGCGCGGTCGGGCGCAAGCGTGTAAGGCCGGTAGCGTTTATAGCCGTTGACCGTCGGCGTGGTGAAAGCCGCCGCCACGCGCGCATGCGCCAGAAGTCCGGCGAGATAATGCAGGCCGATCGCGGAAAGGCCGTCGCGCTCATTGCCCATGAATGCGTTGCGCCCGCTTTTGCGCTCGATCAGCGACTGATGCAGATGCCAGCCGCTGGAAAACAGATTGGGCAGCGCCGGGCGGCACATGAAGCTCGCCAATAAGCCGTGGCGGCGCGCGATCTGCTTTACGGCGGCGCGGAACAAAATCATGCTATCGGCGGCGGGGAACCCGCTTTGCGGACGGAAGGTGAATTCGCACTGGCTCGGCCCGAGCTCGACCTCGAGCGAGCGCAACGGCATGCCGAGCGCCGCGACGCCGCGGCGGATCGGCTCCAGAGCGGCATCGATCTGATCGAAGCGCGACTCGGTGAGATATTGGTAGCCCTGATTGAGCAGGCTCACCTCGGGCGCGCGCGGCGGCCAGGTGGCGTCGTCCGGCGAAAGCCGCGGATTCTCGAGCTTGAACAGATGGAATTCGACTTCGAGCCCGGCGAGATAATCGAACCCCGCCGCTTGCAGCCGCGTCAGCGCGTCGCGCAACAGCTGCCGCGTCGAGAACGGCACCTTCTTGCCGTTGGTGAAATAGATGTCGCAGAGCAGCCAGCCGGTATTCGGCGCCCACGGCAGCACCTGGAACGTCGCCGGGTCGGCGACCATGACGAAGTCGCCGCCGCCCTGCATTTCCGCCATGGCAAAGCCGCCGCCGGGGGTGAAGACCGGATAGACCGTCTTGTGCGCCGTGTCCTTGGCAAGGAGCGTCGTCGTCATGGTGACGCCCGCTTGCATCATCGCGGGGGCGTCAGCGGCCACGACGATTTTGCCGCGCAGCACGCCGTGCTGATCGGCAAATGAAAACCGCACCAATTCGAGCTTGTGCTTCTTGATCGCCTGCGCGACGGCCTTCGCCCGACGCGCCTGTTCGTCGGTCCAAAGACCGTGCCGCTCGACAAAATTCTGCGCGGAGGCTCGGCGGCGCGAGGCCATTCGTGACCGTCAGTGCCCGTTCGTCCAGCTTTTAGTTTCTTGCCGGGTACGGTCCGTGCGCCGCCAATAGCCTTGCCAGTCGCCGGCCGGACCGATGCCGTCGACGCAGGCCGGGCCGATGATCTTTTCCGCCTCCGCCACCTCGAGCACCATCAGCGGCTTGCCGCCGGCGCGGGATTGATCGAGCGCCGTCCGCAGCAGGCGGCGGTAGGCGCTGATCGCCTTGTCCGAAGTGCCGAGATGCTCCGCCGTGCGGTCCTGGATGGCGCCCATGGACTCACAGGCCCATTGATCGTGCACGTTGATGTCGGCCCCCATGCCGGTATAGGTCGCGTGCTCCTGCTCGTGCGGGTCGAAGCCGTAATCGTTGCTCTTGTTCTTGCGCGGTACGTAATCCGGCAATTCGTAGAGCTCGAGCCGCTGCCGGCGCATCTCGTCCTTGTCCACGGCTGCGCCAAACGAGGTGAAGATCGCGTACCAATAGTGTTTCACGTCGTCGATCGGGACGTGCCATTGCGAGATCGTCATCTCGCGGCTCATCGGGATGATAAAGGTGTTGGGAAAAATCAGATTGGTGACGCGCACATGGGCCTTGTCGGCGCCGATCTGGCGCAACGTGATCAGGCGAAAGCCGTAATCGGTCGGCTCGACCTCGATGCGCGGGCGGGGAAAATCGCGCATGATTTTCGTTATCGGCATATCCGAGTCTTTCGACGTGTCCCGGAACATCTTGCCATAACCCTTGTCCGGGTCCTCGTCTTCGAAGAAGCGGTGCAGGAACGAGGTGTGCGCCGGATCGATGCCGACTTCGAGCGATTGCAACCAGTTGCAATCGATCATGCCCTTGAACGCAAACGTGTGTGTCGACGGCGCGGCGAAGCAATCGAAATGCGGAAATGCCGGCGGCTCGCCCGGGCCGAGATAGGCGAACAGGATGCCGCTCTTCTCCACGACCGGGTAGGATTTCTGCTTGATGTTGGTGCAGAGATTGCTGTTGTCCGGCTCCGCCGGCGTTTGCAGGCAGCGGCCGTTGACGTCGAACAGCCAGCCGTGAAAGGCGCAACGCAAGCCGCCGTCCTCCAGCCGCCCGTAAGCGAGGTCGGTGCCGCGATGCGGACAGTGACGGCCGATCAGCCCGTAGCGGCCTTTGCCGTCCTTAAACACGACGAGGTCTTCGCCCATGAGCCGCACCGGCTTGACCGGGCGATTGCCGGCGAGTTCGTCGACCAGGGCCGCCGGCTGCCAGTAGCGGCGCAGCAGCGTGCCTGCAGCCGTGCCGGGCGACGTGCGGGTGATGAGATCGTTTTGCGCGGCGCTCAACATCGGCTTTCTCTTCCGTCACCCTGAGGTGCATAGGTTATACCGACCGGCCGCGGAAGATTCAAAATCCCGGCAGCACCAGGACTTTCGGGCTCTTCGGCAGGGTGGTTTTCGACACCACCACCGAGGGGATTTCGGCCTTTTCCACGGGCCATTGCTGCTGCGCCCGGTCAAGAAAGCGGTCGAGCGTGTACCAGCCGAAGAAATGCATGGGAATGATCAGCGGCGCCTTGAGCGCGGTGAGCACCTCCATCATGCCGTCAAGGTCGAGCGTGTAATTGCCGTCGACCGGCGCCATCACCACGTCGACGCGGCCGATTTCGTTGAGTTGCTGCTGCGTGAGCGTGTGATGCAGATGCCCGAGATGGGCGATGCAAAGATTGGCGATCTCGAAGATGAAGATCGAATTGCCGTAGCGTTCGGTGCCGCCACTCCAGTTGCGGATATTGGTCGGCACGTTGCGCACGCGCACGTCGCGGTATTTCAGATCCCAGACGGCGGGCTTGTCGGGGCTCTCGCCCCAGCCGCGCAGCACGTATTTGATCGCCGGATCGGGATGGTCGGTGTAGTGCGTGTCGTGCGCATGATTCATGGTGGCGATGTCGGGGATGACCGCCGGCTTCACATAGTCGTTGTAATCGGTGGCGATGCGAACGAGTTGCGGGCTTTCGATCAGGAACGTGGCGTGGCCGATAAAGGTGAGCCGCACCTGGTCTTCGTTGACCGCGGCAAGCCGCAAGGCCGCAGGAACGACCGGCAGCCGGTCGGCGGCGACGAGACCCGGACAATTCTCCTGCATCTCCGGCTTCGGCGGCGTCTCCGCCGGCGGCGATTGGGCCGCGGCCATCGCAGGAAATGCTCCGCAGGCGAGCGCCGTCACAACAACGCGCGCACAGCCGGCAACAGCGCCGATGGGCGACGGGCTCAACGGCCAACTCCCTTGTCTGCGCCCCGGCAGGAATATTGAGTGACGCATGATCTTTATCGGAAAACCGGCCTCCACTTTTCCGGATCATGCGCTATCGAAGCGGGTAAATTGGCACGGAATGAGGCGCCGGACTACCTATGGCCCGTCATTGCTGGGCTTAGACCGGCAATCCAACTTTTTGGCATGCCCGATAAGATCACCGGGTCATTGGCGAAACACGGCACTTCGTGCCTTTTGCCCGGTGATGACGCTGCGCTAGGGTTGTATCAAGGCGCGGATGAGATCAGCCCGCGGGCGGTGACGACGATCCACTGCCCGTCCTGGGGCTTAATCGTCTCGACATGGCCGAGTCCGGGCAGCACACCGCCGGCGGCGACGTCGAACACGCCGCCGTAACGGTTCTCGACCAGCGCATGACCCGCGCGCACGTCTTGCACGATCCAGTCATCCAAAATCTTGTCCGCGGGCTTGGCTTCGACGGGCGCCACTGCCACTGCCGTCGCCGGTTGGTTGTTGGCGACCGAGCCCGTGGTCTCCGGCACTGTGGCCGGCGGCGTCGCCGCAGCGGTTACGCTTTTCTTCTCCAGCCGATCCATGGCATCGGCGACATGGGCGAGCTTGGTCGCCGACTCGATCTGCACGCGCTCGACGCGATCGAGGCGCTCCGCAAGTTTGGCGAATTGACCGTTGGCGCCGCGCGCCGCACCGTCGACATTGGCCTTGAGCGCGGCAAGCTCGGCGAGCTCGGCTTTGTTCGCTTGCGGCGTATTCGCCGCCGCCATGGCCGCGCTTGCCGGCGCGGCCGGCCCGCCCGGCCAAAGACGGGTCACGCCGGCCGCCGACAGCGATCCGACAAACGATCCGAGCGCGGCCGCGGAGGCGACCGCGGCCGCCAGCATCGCGAAACGGATTGAGCGCGACAACGTCGCCTGCGCGGCGGTCTCGCCCATCGTCTCGCTTGCGTCTTCGTCGGCCCCGGAGCCATCGAGCTTTGGCGCCTGGACGATCGGCAATAACGGTTCGGCGCGTTCGCCGTCGCCCTCTGACGGGTTGGCCATATGCGGATCTCCGGCTTGCGGCCGATCCGTCGGTAGCCTTGTTTGGTTAGTTTTTGGTTAGCGAAGGCCGCAACGGTCAATCGGTCAAGCCGTTTTCGCGCGCCAGGTCTTGCAGCGAGGCCTCCGGGCGGGCGCCGAGATGCTGGATGACTTCGGCGGCGGCGAGCGCGCCGAGGCGGCCGCAGGTGCGGTCGTCGGCGCCGCGCGCGAGCCCGGCGAGGAAGCCGGCCGCGAACAAATCGCCGGCGCCGGTCGTGTCGACCACGCGCTCGACCGGAAAGGCCGGCACCGCCTCCGTCCCCTCGGGACCGATCACCAGACAGCCCTTCTCGCTGCGCGTCACCACCGCCGCGCCCACGTCGGCGCGCAACGCCTTCACCGCGGTGTCGAAATCCGCGGTCTGATACAGGCTGTGCAGCTCGGACTCGTTGGCGAAGATCAGATCGACCGTGCGCGAGCGCATCAAATGCAAAAACTCCGCGCGCCAGCGATCGACGCAAAACGCATCCGACAGAGTCAGCGCGACCGTGCGCTCGGCCGCATGCGCGATCTTCGCCGCCTCGATGAACGCATCCTTGGCGTTCTTCGGGTCCCAGAGATAGCCTTCGAGATAGAGGATGGCGCTCGCCGCAACCATCTCGGCGTCGATATCCGCCGGGTGCAGGTCCTGCGCGGCGCCGAGATAGGTGTTCATGGTGCGCTCGCCGTCCGGCGTCACCAGCACGTAACAGCGCGCGGTCGAGGGACCGCGCGCGGCCGGCCGCGTCGAGAACGCCACGCCCGCGGCGCGGATATCGTGGGCGAAGGCGCGGCCGAGGCTGTCGTCCTTGATCTTGCCGACAAAGGCCGTGCGCGCGCCGAGCGAAGCCAGTCCCACGATCGTGTTGGCGACCGAACCGCCGGAGGTCTCGATGGCGGGACCCATGGCCTCGTAGATCGCCGACGCGCGCGCCTCGTCGATCAGCGCCATCGTGCCCTTATTCATGCCGTGCTTGAGCAGAAAGTCTTCATCAGTGCGGGCGATGACATCGACGATCGCATTGCCGATGCCGAGAACGTCGTAACGCGGGGCTGGCATGAGAGAACTCTTTGCAGGAGCTACAGCGGCGGGAGCCGCACTATAGCGGCCGGCCCTTGCGGGGCAAGGCAACGGCATGGCACTGGACGCCGCAAGCGGCGTCATGGCATTGGGACGCCGCGAATGGCGTCATGACGTTGGGACGCTCGTTGTCGCGCGGAGACCGTGGATGGCGTTTCAGGAGCGGGTTTTTTCGGGGGTCCAGCCCACCGGCAATCTGCATCTCGGCAATTACCTCGGCGCCATCAAGCGCTTTGTCGAGCTGCAGGACCGTTACGACTGTCTTTATTGCGTCGTCGATCTGCACGCGATCACGGTCTGGCAGGATCCGGCCGAGCTCCCGCGCGCCACGCGCGAAGTCACGGCGGCCTTCATCGCTTGCGGGATCGATCCCACAAAGCACATCATCTTCAATCAGAGCCAGGTGGCCGAGCACGCCGAGCTCGCCTGGGTGTTCAACTGCGTCGCCCGGCTCGGCTGGCTCAACCGGATGACGCAATTCAAGGAAAAAGCCGGCAAGGACCGCGAGAACGCGTCGGTCGGCCTTTATGCCTATCCAACGCTGATGGCGGCGGATATTCTGATCTATCGAGCCACCCACGTGCCGGTGGGCGAGGACCAAAAGCAGCACCTCGAACTGTCGCGCGACATCGCGCAGAAGTTCAACAACGATTTCCGCCATGCCATCCGCGAGCATGGCTACGGCGACGGCTTCTTCCCGTTGCCCGAGCCGCTGATCACCGGGGAAGCGACCCGGGTCATGTCGCTGCGCGACGGCACCAGGAAAATGTCGAAGTCGGAGCCCTCCGACTATTCCCGCATCAATCTCACCGACGACGCCGACGCCATCGCGCAGAAAATCCGCAAGGCGAAAACCGATCCGGAACCGTTGCCGAGCGAGGAAGCCGGCCTGAAGTTGCGGCCGGAGGCGGACAATCTGGTCGGCATTTACGCGGCGCTCGCCGACACCACGCGCGCCGGCGTGCTCGGGCAATTCGGCAACGCGCAGTTCTCGACGTTCAAATCGGCGCTGGTCGATCTGTCGGTCGCCAAGCTCGGCCCGATCGGCGCGGAGATGAAACGGCTGCTGCGCGACCCGGTCGGCATCGACTCGATCCTCGCCGAAGGCTCCGCGCGCGCGCAAAAGCTCGCCGGCGAGACGATGAAAGCGGTCAAGGACATCGTCGGCTTCGTGCGCTCGTAGCATCATCCTCATCCTAAGGTGAGGGAAAAAGTCTGCTTGTGGTACGACGCGCCGCCGTGGCAGCATTGTTCGCTTGGCGTTGCCCGGAGAAATGCCATGTCGCGCAAGCGCCGCAGCTACGAAGCCGGCCATCAACCCAAGCTTCTGGTCGTGATCGACGACACCCCGGAATGCGATCGTGCGGTCTATTTCGCCAGCCGGCGGGCGGCGCGCATCGGCGGCAAAGTCGTCATGCTGCGCGTCAACGACATGGAAGGGCAAAGCCAGCAATGGCTCGGCGTTGCCGACATCATGCGCGCGGAAGCCCGCGAGGAAGCCGACGCGGAGCTCAAAAAATACGCGGCCCGCGCCAAAGCGCTCGCCCGCATCACGCCTGAGCGCGTCGTGCGCGACGGCGACAAGGCCGAGGAAATTCTCAAGCTGATCGACGAAGACGAGGATATTTTCATCCTCGTGCTCGCCGCCGGCACGGGAAGCGAAGGGCCGGGGCCGCTGGTCGCCACCATCGGCCGCACTGCGGGCGATTTTCCGATCCCGGTGGCGATCGTGCCGGGGCACCTCAGCGACGAGGAAATCGACGCTTTGTCGTGAGCGCCATTCCGGGGCCGGGCGCCGGCGAGGAACTCGAAACGGCGAGCCACTTGAACTTTCACCGAAATTCGCCACGTAGTAGAATGGATTTGACAGAGTTACCGACGCCAGAGGCAGCCATGTTCATCCAGACCGAAGCGACACCAAACCCGGCCACCCTGAAATTCCTGCCCGGCCGGGCCGTGCTTGAAGGCGGCACGCTGGACCTGCGCGACAGGGATGACGCAGCGCAGTCACCGCTCGCCGAGCGGCTGTTCGCCATCGGCGGCGTCAGCGGGGTGTTCTTCGGCTCCGACTTCATCGCGGTCACCAAAGACGCCGGCGAATGGCAGCAGCTCAAGCCGATGATCCTCGGCGCCATCATGGAACACTTCATGTCCGGCGCGCCGCTCATCGTCTCCGGCGGCGCCGAGCCGAGCGATGCCGACGAGTTTTTCGATGCGGCCGACGCCGAGACCGTGGCGACCATCAAGGAACTGATCGAGACGCGCGTGCGCCCGGCGGTCGCCAATGATGGCGGCGACATCACCTTCCGGGGCTTCAAGGAAGGCGTCGTCTACCTCAACATGAAAGGCGCCTGCGCGGGCTGCCCGTCGTCGACGGCGACGCTCCGCCACGGCATCCAGAATTTGTTGCGTCATTTCATTCCCGATGTGACCGAGGTCCGGCCGATATAACTCGGCGATCGAGCCGGGCTTCTCGCCGCACGATTGTTTGATGCGTGTGCTCGCCATTGATACCGCGCTGGCGGCTTGCTCCGCCGCGGTGCTCGACACCGTGTATGGCGGCATTGTCGCCAGCGAAAGCCTGCCGATGACGCGCGGGCACGCCGAAGCGCTCATGCCGTTATTGAAGCGGGTGATGGACGAGGCGGGATTGGGCTTTCCCGATATCGACCGGGTGGCGGTCACGACGGGACCCGGAAGTTTCACCGGCTTGCGGGTCGGCATTGCCGCCGCGCGCGGCATTGCGCTCGCCGCCGACAAGCCGGCGGTCGGCCTTTCCACGCTGTCGGCCTTTGCCGCCCCGCATTTGGCCGCCGACGATCGCTTTCCGGTGATCGCCGCCATCGATGCGCGGCATGCGCATGTCTATCTGCAAGTGTTCAGCCCGGGCGGCCGCTCGTTCACCACGCCGCGGCTCGCGAGTCTGCGCGAAGCGGTTCAGGCGGCGTCCGAAGCGTCGGCCTGCATTGTCGGCTCGGCGGCTCAGGCAATCGCCGATGCCTTGCCGGAATCGTGCGTGCCGGCCGCGGTCGTCGATGCGCGCGCCGCCCCCGATATTGCCTGGGTGGCGCGAATGGGCGCAGTCGTGCCGGAAGGTCAATCGCCGCCCAAGCCGCAATATCTGCGTGCTCCGGATGCGCAGCCGCAAAACGCCGCGCAACTTCCACGCCGATGATGAACTTCGTCACGCGCCTGCTCGCCCGGTCGCAGCCGGTCATTGCGGAAGCCCGTGCACAGGATGCGGCCGCAATCGCCGCCGTGCATGCGGCTTCATTCCAGCGGAGCTGGGGCGAGGATGAATTTCAACGCCTGATGGCCGAACGCTCCGTCGTCGCCCACCGCGCCACGATCGGCCGAACGCTGATCGGTTTCATCGTGTCGCGCATCACCGCCGGCGAAGCGGAAATATTGTCGGTGGGGATAGCGCCGGCGTGGCGCGGACGCGGCTTCGCGCGTCCGCTGCTCGATCTGCATCTGCGGCGCCTCGCCGGGCTCGGCGTCCGCACGGTGTTCCTCGAAGTGGGTGAGAATAACGCGCCCGCCGGCCGGCTCTACCGTCGGGCCGGCTTCCGCGAGGTGGGCCGGCGTCCGGGCTATTATGACGGCGCTACGACCGCTTTGGTGCTGCGCCGCGACCTTGGCTGACGCGCGCGCGCAAAAACGCTATGATCCGGCAACGGCTTTGGAAAGGCGCAGATTCTTTGGGAATGACAGGTTCGCGCAAGCTCTATGTGAAGTCGTTCGGCTGCCAAATGAACGTCTACGATTCGCAGCGTATGGCGGACACCCTGGCGCCGGAAGGCTATGTCGAAACCGCGGCCCCCGAGGACGCCGATCTCATCATCCTCAATACCTGCCACATCCGCGAGAAGGCGGCGGAGAAAGTCTATTCCGAGCTCGGCCGCATGCGCCGCCTCAAAGAGGCGGCCTCGGCGGACGGCCGGAACCTCCTCATCGCCGTTGCCGGTTGCGTCGCCCAGGCCGAAGGCGGCGAGATCGTCCGCCGCGCGCCCGCGGTCGACCTCGTGGTCGGCTCGCAGAACTATCATCGCTTGCCGCAACTCATCGCCCGCGCCGAGCGCGAAGGCCGCATCGTCGATACCGAGTTTCCGCTCGACGATAAATTCGATCATCTCGCCGTGCCGGGACGAGCGGCGACGCGCGCGCGCGGTGTCACCGCTTTCGTCACGGTGCAGGAAGGCTGCGATAAATTTTGCTCGTTCTGCGTCGTGCCTTATACGCGCGGCGCGGAAACCTCGCGGGCGGTGGAAAAGATCACCGCCGAAGTCGAGCGGCTGGCAGATGCCGGCGTTCGCGAAGTCACGCTCATCGGACAAAACGTCAATGCCTATCACGGCGAGGGCCCGGATGGCCGGGCCTGGTCGCTGGCAAAGCTGCTCACGCATCTCGCGCGGCTCTCCGGCATCGAGCGGCTGCGCTACACAACCAGCCACCCGCTCGACATGAGCGAGGATTTGATCGCGGCGCACCGCGATCTACCGGCGCTGATGCCGCAGCTGCATTTGCCCGCGCAATCCGGCTCCGACCGCATCCTTGCCGCCATGAACCGTCGTCACACCCGCGCCGATTATGTCCGCGTCGTCTCCCGATTGCGCAAAGCGCGGCCCGATATGGCGCTCACCTCCGATTTCATCGTCGGCTTTCCGGGCGAAAGCGACAACGATTTCGCCGCGACGCTCGGTCTGGTCGGCGAGATCGGCTATGCCGGCGCGTTCTCGTTCAAATACTCGCCCCGGCCCGGCACCCCCGGCGCCGACATGGACGCCCAGGTGGACGAAGCGGCGAAATCCGGGCGCCTTCACCGCCTGCAAGAGGCGATCGACCGCAACCAGGCGGCGTTCAATCGCCGCTGCATCGGCCGCACTCTTTCGGTGCTGTTCGAAAAGCCAGGCCGGCACGACGGCCAGATCGTCGGCCGCTCGCCTTATCTGCAGCCGGTGCAAATCGAGGCGCCGGCCTCGCTGATCGGCGAAATCGCCGCCGTCACCGTCACCGACGTCGGCAGCAACAGCCTATTCGGCGCACTCGCGCAAAAGCCTTCACAAGTGCCGGTGCTCGCCGGCGCAGGAGCCTGAATGCGAACACCTGGTCCTCCCCTTGAAACCGACGCCGGATCGCTCATCGCACCGGACAACGCCGCACAGATCACGCTCACCTTCGACGACAATCGCCTCGCCTCCACGCTATTCGGGCAATACGGCCAGAACCTCGCGCTGATCGAACGCCGCCTCGGCGTTGCCGCCACGTCACGGGGCAATCAAGTCACACTTGCCGGCACGCGCGAGGCCGCCGAGCAGGCGCGCCGCGTGCTGGAAACCCTCTATGAGCGCCTAAAGCGCGGCGACGAGGTGGTGCAGGGCGACGTCGACGCCATCATCCGGCTGGCGATTTCGCAAGGTTCGCTGTTCGACTTCGATCCCGCTTCGGCGCGGGAGAGCTTCGAAGAGATCAATCTGCGCAAGCGGCGGGTGCGCGCCCGCACGCCGGCGCAGGACGCTTACATCCGCGCGCTCAAGCGCCACGCGCTTGTTTTTTCCACCGGCCCGGCCGGAACGGGCAAGACCTGGCTCGCGGTCGCTCACGCCGTGCAGCTGTTCGAGCGCAAGGAAGTCGACCGCATCATTCTCTCGCGCCCGGCCGTCGAAGCCGGCGAGCGACTCGGCTTTCTTCCCGGCGACATGCGCGAGAAGGTCGATCCTTATCTGCGGCCGATCTACGACGCGCTCTATGACCTGATGGATGCCCGCATCGTCGAGCGCGCGTTGCAGACCACCGAAATAGAAATCGCTCCGCTTGCCTTCATGCGCGGGCGCACCTTGTCGAACGCCGCGGTGATCCTCGACGAGGCGCAGAACACGACCGCGATGCAAATGAAGATGCTGCTGACCCGGCTCGGAGAGAACAGCCGCATGGTGGTGACCGGCGATCCGAGCCAGGTGGATCTGCCGCCGGGCCAGACCTCGGGCCTGGCCGAGGCGGTCCGCTTGCTCGAAGGCATCGAGGGGATCGCTCACGTCGCGTTCACCGCAGCCGACGTCATCCGTCACGAGCTGGTCGCGCGCATCGTCGAGGCCTACGACAAGGCCGCGGCGGTCAAGCGCGAGCGGTCCTGATGACGCAGGCGGCGCGGCGGACGCGGCGTGCGCGGCGGACGCGGACGGCGCTCAAGATCGACGTCCTCGTCGAATCCGACCTCTGGAAAGTACTGCCGGACGCCGCGTCGGCGGCGCGTCGCGCCATCGCTGAAGCCGCCACGATGCTGTCAACGCCGCGCGCGGAGCTTGCAATCGTCCTGACCGACGATTCGGCTGTCCGCCTGCTCAACCGCGCCTGGCGCGGTGTCGATGCCCCGACCAACGTCCTCTCATTTCCGACGCGCCGCGCCGGCGGCGAGCCGCCGCTCATCGGCGACGTCGTTCTGGCGTTCGAAACCATTGCGCGGGAGGCGCGCGCCGAAGGCAAGCCCATCGTCCATCATGTCGCCCACCTTGCCGTGCATGGTTTCCTGCACCTCTTGGGTTACGACCACGTGCGCAAGGCCGATGCCGAGGCGATGGAGCGGATCGAGCGCGACGTTCTGCGCCGGCTTGCCATCCCCGACCCCTACCCGCGTATTGGCAAAGCTTGAATAGAAGGCCTGAATAAGCCCCACCCGACATCTAACGTCCTGATATGCTAGGCTTATATTCTACGCTTATGACTCAATCTCCGACCCGCAGCGAACCGAACGAATCCGGGCACTACCCCGGCCTTCCCATGGTCGTGCCGGAAACCGGCGAGCTGCATGAAGGCTGGCTCACGCGCGTCATGCGCATTCTGTTCGGCTGGAAAGCCGCGGCGACGCGCGCCGACCTTGAACAAGTCCTGACCGCCGAGCAGCCGGAATCGGGCTTCTCGCCCGCCGAAGCGGCGATGCTCAAGAATATTCTCGGCCTGCGCGAATGCCGGATTGAGAGCGTCATGGTGCCGCGCGCCGATATCGTTGCCGTGCAGCAGGATATCGCCATCGGCGAACTGGTCATGGTGTTTGCCGGCGCCGGTCATTCGCGGCTCGTGGTCTACAAGGACACGCTCGATGACCCGACCGGCATGGTGCACATCCGCGATCTGCTCGCCTTCATGGCGGCGCGCGCCGCGATCGACCCCGCCGCCGCGCGGCCGGAAGATCTGCCGGCCGCCGATCTCGATCTGGCCAAGATCGATCTTTCCATGTCGCTGGCGGCGACTAGGATCGTTCGCGAGCTCCTTTACGCGCCGCCTTCGATGCCGGCGCTCGATCTCCTGGCGAAGATGCAGGCGACCCGCATTCATCTGGCGCTGATCATCGACGAATACGGCGGCAGCGACGGGCTGGTCTCGATCGAGGATCTGGTCGAGCTGATCGTCGGCGACATTGCCGACGAACATGACGAAGCCGAAACCGCGGCGGTGACGCGCCAGAGCGACGGCTCGTTCCTCGCCACCGGCCGCGCCAGCCTCGACGATGTGCGCGGCGTGATCGGCGAGGAGTTCGATGTCGGCGACGCCACGCAGGACGTCGACACGCTCGGCGGATATTTGGTCATGCGCGCCGGTCACGTGCCGGTGCGCGGCGAGCTGGTACCCGGCCCGGGCGCGTTCGAGGCCGAGGTGCTCGACGCCGATCCGCGCCGCGTCAAGCGTGTCAAAATATATCGGAGCAAGAGCCGCGGCACCGGCACGCCGCGCGAACTGCCGACGCTGCTGCGGCCGGTGCCGCGCGCTGCGGCCCCGCGCGATGAGAGCGCTCAACCAAACCCAACCTCTCCGCCGACGCCGTGAAGCCGACGGTCCTGATCCACATAATCGTCTTATCCTTTGGTTGGCGGCGTTGGCTGATCGCATTCGCCGCCGGCGCGTTTTCGGCCCTGGCCATGGCGCCGATCAACGCGTGGCCGGTCCTGTTCCTGACTTTTCCGACGCTGGTCTGGATGATCGACGGCACGGGGGCCGGCCGCTGGCGTGGGACGATGGGGGCCGCGACCATTGGCTGGTGGTTCGGCTTCGGCTATTTTCTCGCCGGCCTCTATTGGGTGGGTTACGCCTTTCTGGTCGATGCGCCGACCTTCGGCTGGCTGTTGCCGTTCGCGGTGATCGGGCTGCCGGCGGGGCTAGCGATCTTCATCGCGATCGCGACGGCGTTGGCGCGCCTTCTTTGGACGCGCGGGGCCGTGCGTATCCTCGCTCTGGCCGTCACGCTGACCGCGGTCGAATGGTTGCGCGGTCATATCCTCACCGGCTTTCCCTGGAACACTTTCGGCTATGCGCTCACCGCGCCGCTGGCGCTGGCGCAAGCGGCTTCCGTCATCGGCATCTGGGGTCTTACCTTCGTTGCCGTCGTCGTCTTCGCCAGCACGGCGACGCTCACTGACGATCGCGCCGAAACCCGCAGGCCGTGGCTGCCGCTTGCAATCTCGGTCGCCGTCCTTGCCGTCATCGCCGGCTTGGGCGCGCTGCGGCTCGCGCGCACGCCGACGCGATGGGTCGACGACGTGCATCTGCGCATCATGCAGCCCAACCTGCAGCAGGACGTGCGTTTCAATTATGCGGCCAAGCAGCAGGTCATGGACCGCTACATCGCGCTGTCCAACCGCGCTTCCGGACCGCAATCGCTCGGCGTGCGCGAGGTCACGCATTTGATCTGGCCGGAATCGGCCTTTCCGTTCTTCCTCGCGCACGAGCCCGACGCGCTCGCCCAGATCACCCGGCTGTTGCAGAGCGGCACCGTGCTGATCACCGGCGCCGTGCGCGCGGCGGAGCCGGTCAATCCCGCCGAGCCCGCGGTCTACAATTCGATCTACGTCATCGACCGCACCGGCTCGATCGTCTCCTTCTACGACAAAGTGCATCTCGTGCCGTTCGGCGAGTATCTGCCGTTCCAGCACTTCCTCGAAAGCCTCGGCCTGCAGCAGCTCACCAAACAACGCGGCGGCTTTCTCGCCGGAGACCGGCGCAGACTTCTCAGCGTCCCCGGCGCCCCGCCGGCGCTGCCGCTGATCTGTTACGAGATCATCTTCCCGGGCGCGGTGGCGCCGAAAGGCCGGCGGCCGGACTGGATCGTCAACGTCACCAATGACGGCTGGTTCGGCGTTTCCAGCGGCCCGTATCAGCATTTTCAAGAGGCGCGCGTGCGCGCCATCGAAGAGGGCCTGCCGCTGGTTCGCGCCGCCAATACCGGTATTTCCGCGGTCGTCGATCCGCTTGGGCGGATCGTCAATTCATTGCCGCTCGGCGCTGAAGGCGTGATCGATGCGCCGTTGCCGCGGCCGATCGGCAAGCCGATTTATGCCCGCTTAGGCGACGTCCCCGCCGCCATGATCGTCGTGCTGGCATTGCTTGCGATTATTCGCCGCCGGTCGCAGCCGAACGTCGAGACAATTTAGCGGCGCACGCACAATGAAAGTTTATCCTAATACAGATCGGTAAAGCGGTGTGGCGGACACGCGGGCGGGCGTGTGATAACGACCACCGGATGTATATTGCACCGCCTGCTCAACTATCACGCGCAGTCAGGAGTTCGCTGATACTCGCCAATATTACGATTAATCGTATTTCGTGCGATCTAACGCCTAAAGATCATGATGAAAACGCGGGTCTGCCAGTATTTCACAGGACCAGATTTGATATTCGAAACTGTTACGGTAAAGAGGTAGGGTAGAGGAGAACGTTTTTATGATGGCCAAGAAGGCACCGAACCCCGTCGACAAGCACGTCGGCAGCCGCGTGCGCATGCGCCGAATGATGCTTGGGATGAGCCAGGAGAAGCTCGGAAACAATCTCGGCCTGACCTTTCAGCAAGTTCAAAAATACGAAAAGGGGACCAATCGGATCGGGGCGAGCCGCCTTCAGCAGATATCGCACATCCTGCAGGTGCCGGTGTCGTTCTTTTTCGATGGCGCTCCGACCGTCGGAACGGGAATACGCGCGGAGGGCATGAGCGAGGCACCCTCGCCCGCTTACGTCTCGGATTTTCTCGCCACTTCGGACGGCTTGGCGCTCACCAAGGCCTTCATGCGCATCGGCGACTCCAAGCTGCGGCGACGCATCGTCGATCTCGTCGAGCAGATCGCTCTCAACGACAAACACTGAAGAAAGCCGCGCCGTTTTTGTCGGCGCGTCCCTCGCTTTCGCCCACGCTTCGCCCACATCTTGACCGCGCGGAGCGGCGCTGCAACAACCCTGTCACGGAGCGGCGCGCGGCCTCGCCACCGCTCGAACCGACAAGGCCCGGCGGCGATCGGGCCGGCTACGGAGGGGAGTGTTTCGCAGTGTCACGTGCAAATTATCTGTTCACCAGCGAGTCGGTATCGGAAGGTCATCCGGACAAGGTCTGCGACCAAATTTCGGATGCGATACTTGATGCGTTTCTCGAGAACGATCTCAAGCTCGGCATCGCCGACGAGAGCAAAGTCAATACGCGGCTCGGCTGCGAGACGCTGTGCACCACGAACAAGATCGTGATCGCCGGCGAAGGGCGCGGGCAGGCGCCGTTGTTCCACAAGCACGGCGACAAAGCGGTAGTGAACCGCGAGTTGATCACGGAAACCGCGCGCCGCGTGGTGAAGGATATCGGCTACGACCAGGACGGCTTTTCCTATTACGGCGCCGACGTCGAGGTGCTGCTGCACGGACAATCGCCGGATATCGCCATGGGCGTCGACGCCAAAAAGAAGAAGAGCGGCGAAGAAGAAGGCGCGGGCGACCAAGGCATGATGTTCGGCTACGCCTGCACCGAGAGCGAGGTCTATGAGAAGGGCTCGTTCATGCCGGCGCCGATTTATTTTGCGCACAAGATTCTCAAAGTGCTCGCGGAAAAGCGCCGCTCCGGCGCGCTGTTCGATCTGCAACCCGACGCCAAGAGCCAGGTGACCGTCAAATATGTCGGCGGCAAGCCGATCGGCTGCACCAAGGTCGTGGTCTCCACGCAGCACAACGCCCAGACCCGCAACGGCAAAAAATACTCGCCGGGCATGGTCAAGGAAATGATCGCGGACGCCGTCGAATCGGCGCTGCCCGAAGGCTGGATGCCGCAAAAGGCCGGCGACTTCCTGGTCAATCCGACGGGGAATTTCGTCATCGGCGGGCCCGACGGCGATTGCGGCCTTACCGGACGCAAAATCATCGTCGACACCTATGGCGGCTACGCGCCGCATGGCGGCGGCGCCTTCTCCGGCAAGGATCCGACCAAGGTCGACCGCTCCGCGGCTTACGCGGCACGCTATCTCGCCAAGAACGTGGTCGCCGCCGGTCTCGCCGACAGCTGCACCATCCAGATCGCTTATGCGATCGGCGTCGCCGACCCGATGTCGGTCTTTGTGGACACGCACGGCACCGGCAAGGTCGAAGAAGCGAAGCTGCAAAAGCTCCTTCCGGAACTGTTCCCGCTGCGTCCGACCAATATTCGCCGCGCGCTCCAGCTCAACCGGCCGATCTACCGCCGCACCGCGGCCTACGGCCATTTCGGCCGTGCACCGGAAAAGGACGGGGGCTTCTCTTGGGAGCGCACCGACCTCGCCGATGCGCTGCGGCGCAGCTTGCGCTGACTATCGGCATCGCACTGCCCTCATGGCTGGCCTTGTGCCGGCCATCCATGTCTTTGATATATCGTGAAGCAAGACGTGGATGGCCGCGACGAGCGCGGCCATGACGGCCAATGACCCTCGAAATAGATCAAAAGCGCGCCTTTTTCGGCCGGCGCAAAGGGCACAAGCTGCGCAAGCGGCAAGCGGAGCTTATTGACGCATTGCTGCCGCGTCTTGCGATCGATCTCACGCATCCCGCTCCCGCCGCGCTCGCCGCGCTGTTTCCGGCACCGGTCGGCGAGGTGCAGCTCGAGATCGGCTTTGGCGGCGGCGAGAATATGATCGCGCAGGCCGAGGCGCGACCGAGCACCGGATTTATCGGTGTCGAACCGTTCGTCAACGGCATGGCCAAGGCGCTGGCGGCGATCGACGACTTACGCCTGCAAAATGTCCGCTTGCACTTCGATGACGCCACAAGCTTGATCGCCTGGCTGCCGGACGCGTCGCTCGAGCGCATCGACCTCATCCATCCCGATCCATGGCCGAAACGCCGGCACTGGAAACGCCGATTTATTCAGGACGCGACGATCGCGCAATTCGCCCGCATTCTCCGCCGCGGCGGCGAGCTGCGCTTCGTCACCGACGTCGCCGACTACGCCGCGTGGACGCTGCAGCGTCTCTTGCGGTCGGCCGATTTCGATTGGACCGCGCAACGTGCGGACGATTGGCGCAAGGCCTGGCCCGATTTCACCGGCACGCGCTACCACGCTAAGGCCGCGCGCGCGGCGCGCGCCCCCTGCTTCCTGATCTTTCGCCGGGTTTGACGGTCCGACCGCCCTTGCAACGCCCTGTAGAAACGCTATGTTTAAAACATCCGTAATGGATACCTCATAACGGTCGGTTGATCCGAACGGCTTTGAGAGTGGGCCCCCCGGGACCCGCTCTTTTTTATTACCTGAAGCCCGAAGGTTCCGCTGGCGGATGCATCCGGACGCATCGTGCAAGACCTGTAGTGCAAGAAACGCTCTCGCGAACAGCATGGACGACAGGACGACAGCCTTCGCCGAAGAACCGCGGCTCATCAGCGAGCCGGGGCGCGCAGCGCGCGTCGCCGCGCTCGCCGAGCCGGTCCTTGCCGCGCTCGGCTATCGGCTGGTGCGCGTGCGCGTTTCGGGCTCGGCCGGCTGCACCGTTCAGATCATGGCCGAGCGGCCGGACGGCACCATGGCCATCGAGGACTGCGAGGCCGCTTCGCGTGCGCTCTCGCCGATACTCGACGTCGCCGATCCGATCGAGGGCCCTTATCAGCTGGAAATCTCTTCGCCGGGCATCGACCGGCCGCTGGTGCGGCGCTCGGATTTCGACCGCTATGCCGGCCATGTGGCCCGCGTGGAGACGCTCGTTCCGGTCGAGGGCCGCCGGCGCTTTCGCGGCGCGCTTATCGGCGCCGAAGGCGAATGCGTGCGCCTTCGCCCGGACGAGCCGGCAACGGCGGCGCCCGCCGACATATTGCTGCGGATCGACGACATCGCGGAAGCGAGGCTCGTCCTCACCGACGCGCTCATTGCGCAATCGCTGCGGCGGAGCAAACACGGCGGCAAGCCGGACGGGTTTGCGGCCGGAACTCAGGCAAACAACCGACGGAATCCGCATCCGCGGCAACAGATGGACGCCGCGCCGGAACAAGATCGGCGCGTGAACCAAATCAAGGGAGACTGACCATGGCGACGGTTAGCGCCAACAAACTCGAACTTTTGCAGATCGCGGATGCAGTCGCGCGCGAAAAGGCGATCGACCGCAAGATCGTGCTCGGCGCCATGGAGGACGCGATCGCCAAGGCGGCGCGCTCGCGTTATGGCAGCGAAACCGAAGTGCGCGCGGAGATCGATCCGAAGAGCGGCGAGCTGCATCTGTCCCGCCACATGCTGGTGGTAGAGACCGTCGAAAACCCGGCATCGCAAATCAGCCTCGACGAGGCGCGCCGGCGGCATCCGGCCGCGCAGATCGGCGACACCATCGCCGACCCGCTGCCGCCGCTTGAATACGGCCGCATCGCCGCGCAATCGGCCAAGCAGGTGATTGTGCAGAAAGTGCGCGAGGCCGAGCGTGACCGCCAATACGACGAATACAAGGATCGGATCGGCGACATCGTCAACGGCATCGTCAAGCGCGTCGAGTATGGCAACGTGGTGGTCGATCTCGGCCGCGGCGAAGCCATCGTGCGGCGCGACGAGATGCTGCCGCGCGAGGTTTTCCGCAACGGCGACCGCGCCCGCGCCTACATCTACGACGTGCGACGTGAGCAACGGGGGCCGCAGATCTTCCTTTCGCGCACACATCCGCAATTCATGTCGAAGCTGTTCGCGCAGGAAGTGCCGGAAATCTACGACGGCATCGTCGAGGTCAAGGCGGTCGCGCGCGATCCCGGCTCGCGCGCCAAGATCGCGGTCGTCTCGCGCGACTCCTCGGTCGATCCGGTCGGCGCCTGCGTCGGCATGCGCGGTTCGCGCGTGCAGGCGGTGGTCAACGAGCTCCAGGGCGAGAAGATCGACATTATTCCGTGGTCGCAGGATATCGCCACGTTTGTCGTCAACGCGCTGGCGCCCGCCGAGGTCGCCAAGGTGGTGCTCGACGAAGAACGCGAGCGCATCGAGGTGGTGGTTCCCGATCAGCAGCTCTCGCTCGCCATCGGCCGTCGCGGACAGAACGTGCGGCTCGCCTCGCAACTCACCGGCTGGGACATCGACATCCTGACCGAGCAGGAGGAATCGGAACGCCGCCAGGCCGAATTCGAGAACCGCACGCGCATGTTCATCGATGCGCTCAACGTCGACGAGGTGATCGGACAATTGCTCGCTTCGGAAGGCTTCAACTCGGTCGAGGAGCTCGCTTTGGTGGAAACCAAGGAGATAGCCGGGATCGAGGGCTTCGACGAAGACACCGCCGCCGAATTGCAGACCCGGGCCCGCGAATATCTGGCCAAGATCGAGGCCGAGCTCGACGCCAAGCGCCAGGAGCTGGGCGTCGCCGACGAGCTCAAGGAGGTTCCGGGCGTCACCACGGCCATGCTGGTGCGCTTCGGTGAAAACGGCATCAAGACGGTCGAGGATCTGGCCGGCTGCGCCACCGACGACCTCGTCGGCTGGACCGAGCGCAAGGACGGCGAAACCGTGCGCGAAGCCGGCATTCTCGACGGCTTCGAGATTTCGCGCGAGGACGCCGAGGCGCTGGTCATGCAGGCGCGGCTGAAAGCGGGATGGGTCGCCGAGGCCGATCTCGCGCCGCCGCCCACCATGGAAGAAGAAGCCCCGGTGCCGGAAGCGCAAGCCTAAGGGAAACCCAGCGAACGTATGATCGCCCAAACCCAGGATATTGCACCGGACGTTGCAGCCGATGTCGAGCTGGACAGCGGACCGCGCGGGCGCGAACGCGCCCGTTTTTGCGCCGCCACACGGACGGTGCAGCCGGTGTCGGAGCTGATCCGGTTCGTGATCGGGCCGAACGGCGAGGCGATAGCCGACATCAAAAGCAAGCTGCCTGGCCGCGGCATCTGGGTCACCGCCACCCGCGACGCGCTCGGCGAAGCGATCAAGCGCAAAGCCTTCGCGCGCGGGTTCAAGCGCGAGGTTCGCCTGCCCGCGGACTTCGTCGAGCGCACCGAGCGGCTGCTCGAACGATCGGCGCTCGATGTCTTGGCCATCGCCGGCAAGGCCGGACTGGTGGCGGCGGGCTTCACCCGGGCCGAAACGGCCTTGGCGGGTAAGGAGGTTGTCGCGCTCTTGCACGCGGCAGAGGCTTCTCCCGCGGAAGCCCGCAGGCTTGATGGAGCGTGGCGCCGGCAGGCAGGATCGCCGGTTGTGATTGGATTCCTTACCTCGGCCCAATTGGATTTGGCATTGAACCGCCCAAATGTGGTACATGCTGCCCTGCTCGCCGGCCCTGCCAGCGAAACCTTTTTGGCCCGTTGTCGGCGCCTGGAACGGTTTCGGACCGGCGATCAGCACGATCAGGCCGTGGTGGCGGCACCGAAGCTTGAGCCGGCCGCGAACTGAACGCGTATAGAAATGGACGGTTATGACTGAGACGACCAAGAATACCGGCGAAAAACTGAGCGTGAGCTCGCCGAAAACGCTGACCCTGAAACGCGGCGGCGTCGAGCAGGGCGTCGTGCGCCAGAGCTTCAGCCATGGTCGCAGCAAGGCCGTCGTCGTCGAGAAGGTCAAACGCCGGGCCGCGGGACCGGGCGAGGCCAAGCCCGAACCCGTCGTCTCCGCGGAGCGAGCCGCACCGAAGCGCGTCGCCGCGACCGCCAAATCCGCCGCGGTCGCCGCCCCGCCGCCTGCGGCCGCGCTTGCACCGGCCGCCGCTCCCGCCGCGCCGAAATCTTCCGGCGTCGTGCTGCGCACGCTCACCGAAGAAGAGCGCAGCGCGCGGGCGCATGCGCTCGCCGACTCGCGTCTGCGCGAGGCCGAAGAACGCAAGATCGCCGAAGAAGAAGCCCGTATTCGCCAGAGCCGCGAAGAAGCGGAACGCGCCGACCGCGCGGCGGCGGAAGCACGCAAGCTCAATGAAGAAGTGCGCCGCAAGCACGACGAGGAAACCAAGCGCAAGGCCGACGAAGTCGCCAAGAAGCGCTTCGGCACCGATGCGACGACGGCAAAGCCAGGCGCACGCCCGGCGCTCGAGGCCGACGAGGACGAAGCTCCGCGCGCCCGCCGCGGCGGCGTGGCAGCGCGCCCGGCGGCGGCACCCAAGGCGCCGCGCGCCGGCGAAAAACGCCGCGGCCGGCTGACGGTCGTCACCGCGCTTTCCGCCGACGAGGTCCGCGAACGCTCGGTCGCCTCCTTCCGCCGGCGCGTGCAGCGCATGACCGGCCACCGCGACAGCGAGCCGAAGGAAAAGATCGTTCGCGAAGTGACCATTCCCGAGACCATCACGATCCAGGAATTGGCCAACCGCATGGCCGAGCGCGGGGTCGACGTGATCCGCATCCTCATGCAGCAGGGTCACATGGCGAAGATCACCGACACGATCGACGCCGATACCGCGCAGCTCATCGCCGAGGAGCTCGGCCATACCGTGCGGCGGGTCGCTGAGTCCGACGTCGAAGAGGGCATGTTCGACGCGCCCGACGATCCGGCAAATCTTCTGCCGCGGGCCCCCGTCGTCACCATCATGGGCCATGTCGATCACGGCAAGACGTCGTTGCTCGATGCCATTCGCTCGACCGACGTCGCCGCCGCCGAGGCCGGCGGCATCACCCAGCATATCGGCGCTTACCAGGTGACCTCCCCGTCCGGCGGGCGCATCACTTTCATCGATACGCCGGGCCACGCCGCGTTTACCGCGATGCGCGCGCGCGGCGCCAAGATCACGGATATCGTCGTTCTCGTGGTCGCCGCCGACGACGGCGTCATGCCACAGACGGTGGAAGCGATCCACCATGCCAAGGCGGCCAAGGTGCCGATCATCGTCGCCATCAACAAGATCGACAAGCCGGATGCCAAGCCGGAGCGGGTACGCACGGAACTGTTGCAGCATGAAATCCAGGTTGAATCGCTGGGCGGCGACACGCTCGAAGTCGAAGTGTCGGCGAAAGAGAAGCTCAATCTCGACAAGCTGCTCGACGTGATCGCACTGCAAGCCGAGGTGCTCGATCTCAAGGCAAACCCCAACCGGGCGGCCGAAGGCACGGTGATCGAGGCGCGCCTCGATCGCGGCCGCGGTCCCGTCGCCACCGTCCTGGTCCAGCGTGGCACGCTCAAACCGGGCGATATCGTTGTCGCCGGCTCCGAATGGGGGCGCGTGCGCGCGCTGATGTCGGATACCGGGCATTCGGTCGTGGCCGCCGGGCCTTCGATGCCGGTCGAGGTGTTGGGCTTCAACGGCACGCCGGAGGCGAGCGACCGGCTGGCTGCGGTCGAAACCGAAGCTCGCGCCCGCGAGATTGCCGATTACCGCGCCCGGCAGAAGCGCGACATCTTGGCGGCGCGGCAAACCGGCATGCGCGGCTCGCTCGAGCAGATGATGAATCAGCTCAAGACCTCTGGCCGCAAGGAATTCCCGCTGGTGGTCAAAGGCGACGTGCAGGGTTCGATCGAGGCCATCGTCGGCGCGCTGGACAAGCTTTCGACCGACGAAGTCGCGGCGCGCGTCATCTTCGCCGGCGCCGGCGGCATCACCGAGTCCGACGTGACTTTGGCGGAAGCCTCGGGCGCGGTGCTGATCGGCTTCAACGTGCGCGCGCACAAGGAAGCGCGCGAGGCCGCCGAGCGCGCCGGCATCGAAATTCGCTACTACGACATCATCTACAACCTGATCGACGACGTGAAGAAAGCGATGTCGGGACTGCTGGCGCCGACTTTACGCGAGACCATGCTCGGCAACGCGGTCATTCTCGAAATCTTCAAGGTCTCCAAGGTCGGCAATATCGCCGGGTGCCGTGTCACCGACGGCGTCGTCGAGCGCGGCGCCAACGTCCGGCTCATTCGCGACAGTGTGGTCGTCCATCAGGGCAAGCTGTCGCAGCTCAAGCGCTTCAAGGACGATGCCCGCGAAGTCGCCGCCGGACAGGAATGCGGCATGGCGTTCGAGAACTATCAGGACATGAAAGTCGGCGACGTGATCGAGTGCTACCGGGTGGAGAGTGTGCAGCGGACGCTGTGAGTTCAACACTCAATCGTCCGCTAGCTCTGTCGTCATTGCCGGACAAAAGGTGCGAAGCGCCGTCTTCGTGTTTAGTGATCCGGCAATCCATGCAGCCAGATAGATTGCTAGAAAAGTAAGATAGATGCCTGGGTCGAGCCCGGGCATGACAAGCAAAAATGGCCCGTCATCAGCATCGCTACCCGTTCGCAACCGCTTCACCGCGCCAGCTCCGCGTCGGCGAACTCATTCGCCACGCACTCGCCGAGATTTTTTCACGCGCCGAGGTTCACGATCCGGTCATCGAAGCGCATATGATCACCGTTCCCGAAGTGCGCATGAGCGCCGATCTGCGGCTGGCCACGATCTACATCATGCCGCTCGGCGGGCGGGACGAGCAGAAAGTGCTCGACGCGCTGGAAGCCAACAAGCGTTATCTGCGTGGCGAAATCGCGCGGCGGATCAACCTGAAATTCGCCCCCGACATCCGCTTTCGCATCGACGACCGCTTCGACGAAGTCGAGCGCATCGAAAAGCTGCTGCGGACGCCCGCAGTCGCGCGCGACCTGAAAGATGATTGAATGCAAAAAGCGCCGCACATCACGACATTTGTCGCCCCCCTTGAGGGGGAGATCGCCCCTCTCAGCAGTCCCTCGCCTCAAGGGGGGAGGGAAAATTCCGAGGGAGCGAACAGCAAACAAAAAAAACCAAAGCGCGACGTTCACGGCTGGGTTGTGCTCGACAAGCCGGTCGGCATGACGTCGACCCACGCCGTTGCGGTCATCAAGCGGCTGTTCGCCGCCAGGCGCGCCGGCCACGCCGGCACGCTCGATCCGCTGGCCTCGGGCTGCCTGCCGGTCGCGCTCGGCGAAGCCACCAAGACCGTGCCGTTCGTGGTCGACGGCCGAAAGACATATGTCTTCACCGTGCGCTGGGGCGAGGAGCGCGACACCGACGATGCGGAAGGCCGCGTCGTTTCCAGCAGCGAAAGCCGCCCCGAGGCTGCCGCGATCCGCGCCTTGCTGCCGCGCTTTGTCGGCACCATCGACCAGGTGCCGCCGCAATTTTCCGCCGTTAAGATTGACGGCGAGCGCGCCTACGACCTCGCCCGCGAGGGCGAGGCGGTCGAAATCGCGCCGCGCGCGGTCACCATATACCGCCTCGATTTGGTCGAAATGCCGGACCGGGATCACGCGGTGCTGAGCGCCGAATGCGGCAAGGGAACTTATGTCCGGGCGCTTGCCCGCGACCTCGGTCGCGAGCTTGGGGTGCTGGGCCACGTGAGCGCGCTGCGCCGCAGCCGGGTTGGCCCGTTTGCCGAGAGCGACATGATTTCACTGGTACAACTGGAGCCTTTGTGCCATAGAGCGGCCGCTGGCGAGGGAAATCTCGCCGATATGCTGCTGCCGATCGAGACCGCGCTGGACGACATCCCGGCGCTGGCCGTCAGTCCGGCAGACGCGGCAAGGCTCCGCAGGGGTCAAGCCATTTTGTTGCGCGGACGGGACGCTGCCGTCGTCCGCGGCACGGTCCAGGTGGCCGCGGGCGGAGAGCTCGTGGCGATTGCCGAGGCCGCCCGCGGCGAGATCGTCCCCAAGCGCGTGTTCAATTTGACCGGCGTGACAGGTCGCGCCGGCAGACGAAAAGGTTGGTGACGATGTCGCTTACGACCGCGCGGAAGGCGGAGGTTATCAAGACATACGCCGTCAAGTCAGGTGACACGGGTTCGCCCGAAGTACAGGTCGCGCTCCTTTCGGAGCGGATCAACACCCTGACTGATCACTTCAAGACCCACGTCAAAGACAACCACTCGCGGCGCGGGCTGTTAAAGCTCGTGTCGCAGCGGCGCCAGATTCTCGACTATCTGCGCCGCACGGATGAGGGGCGTTACAAGGAGTTGATTGAACGGCTCGGTATTCGCCGTTGAAGAGTTTGCGCGCGGGTTGCATCCCGCGCGTTTTGCCGGCGGAGCGCAAAACGCGTCCGCCTCTATGTGCGGCAGCAAGGCTGCCGATTGGATGGCGAACCGTTGGTTCGTCGAAATCAGGGAAGGCCCGAAGGCCATGGCAGGATCGCCAGACGCTGGCAAGCTCGGCAGCAAACGCGCTGCGCGCCGACAGCGTCTCGCCGTCTTGCTTATGGCTTTCGCACCCTTCGCGAAAACCATGAGAGACAATCGCAATGTTCAACATTCATCGTGTGCAACTTGACTGGGGTGGCCGCAAGCTAACGTTGGAAACCGGCAGGCTCGCCCGCCAGGCCGACGGAGCGGTGTTCGCTTCCTACGGCGACACCAGCGTCATCGCGACGGTGGTCGCCGCCAAGCAGCCGAAGGAAGGCATCGACTTCCTGCCGCTGACCGTCAACTACCAGGAAAAATACTTTGCCGCGGGCCGCATCCCCGGCGGCTACTTCAAGCGCGAGGGCCGTCCCACCGAAAAGGACACGCTCACCTCGCGGCTGATCGACCGGCCGATCCGGCCGCTGTTTGCCGACGGCTGGCGCTGCGACACCCAGGTCATCGTCACTGTGCTGTCGCACGATCTGGAAAATGATCCCGACATTGTGGCGATGGTCGCGGCTTCCGCGGCGCTCACCTTGTCCGGCGCGCCGTTCATGGGACCGATCGGCGGCGCCCGCGTCGGCTTTATCAACAACGAATACGTGCTCAACCCGCAAATCGACGAAATGACCGAAAGTCAGCTCGACCTCGTCGTCGCCGGCACGCAGGACGCCGTGCTTATGGTGGAGTCCGAGGCCAAGGAATTGTCCGAGGAGATCATGCTCGGCGCCGTGATGTTCGGCCATCGGCATTTCCAGCCGGTCATCGAGGCGATCATCAAGCTTGCGGAAAAGGCCGCCAAAGAGCCGCGCGAGCTCGCGGTGCCCGACAATTCCGCGCTGGAAAAAGAGATGCTCGGCCTGGTCGAGAAGGAGCTGCGCGCGGCCTACGCCATTCCCGACAAGATGGCGCGTCACGGCGCTCTCGAGGCCGCCAAAGACCGCGTCATGGGTCATTTCCTTCCCGAGGGCGTCGAGAATCCGAAATATTCCAAGCTCCAGGTCGCCGGCGTGTTCAAGGACCTCGAAGCCAAGATCGTGCGCTGGAATATCCTCGATACCGGCAACCGCATCGACGGACGCGACGTGAAAACCGTTCGGCCGATCGTCTGCGAGGTCGGCCTCTTGCCGCGCACCCACGGCTCCGCGCTGTTCACGCGCGGCGAAACCCAGGCGCTGGTGGTGACGACGCTCGGCACCGGCGAGGACGAGCAATGGATCGACGCGTTGCAGGGCACTTACAAGGAATCGTTCCTCCTGCACTACAACTTCCCGCCGTTTTCGGTCGGTGAGACCGGCCGCATGGGGGCGCCTGGCCGGCGCGAGATCGGCCACGGCAAGCTCGCCTGGCGGGCGATTCACCCGGTTCTGCCGGAAAAGACCGAGTTCCCCTACACCATCCGCGTCGTTTCCGAGATCACCGAATCCAACGGCTCGTCCTCTATGGCGACCGTGTGCGGCGCCTCGCTGTCGCTGATGGATGCCGGCGTGCCGCTGAAGCGGCCGACCGCGGGCATCGCCATGGGACTGATTCTCGAGGACAAGCGCTTTGCAGTGCTGTCCGACATCCTCGGCGACGAGGACCATCTCGGCGACATGGATTTCAAGGTCGCCGGCACCGACCGCGGCGTCACCTCGCTGCAAATGGACATCAAGATCGCAGGCATCACCGAAGAGATCATGCGCGTCGCGCTCGCTCAGGCGAAAGACGGCCGCATGCATATCCTCGGCGAGATGAGCAAGGCGCTGACGCAACACCGGTCCGAACTCGGCGAGCACGCGCCGCGGATCGAGCAGATGCAGATCCCGGTCGACAAGATCCGCGAAGTGATCGGTTCGGGCGGCAAGGTGATCCGCGAGATCGTGGAAAAAACCGGCGCCAAGATCGATATCTCGGACGACGGCACAATCAAGATCGCCTCGGCCAAGGCCGAGGCCATCAAGGCGGCGATCAACTGGATCAAGTCGATCGCTTCCGAGCCGGAGGTCGGACACGTCTATGAAGGCACCGTGGTCAAGGTCATGGACTTCGGCGCCTTCGTGAACTTCTTCGGCGCCAAGGACGGTCTCGTCCACATCAGCCAGCTTGCTCCCCGCCGGGTGCAGAAGACCACCGACGTCGTCAAGGAAGGCGACAAGGTGAAGGTCAAGCTCCTGGGCTTCGACGACCGCGGCAAAGTGCGGCTATCGATGAAGGTGGTCGATCAGCAGACCGGCGAAGACCTCGAAGCCAAGCAGACCGCTGCCGAACCGCGGGAAGCTGCCGCCGGGGAATAGTTTCTCCGGTTAATCTTCGCTAACTCGGCAATCTGGTGAAAAAGCTTCGTCCCCGCACAAGCGGGGACGGTAGCTGTTTCTCTCATTCCACGACGATATGCGCGGCCGCGGGGCCGCGCACCGGCCTGCGGAACACCATCAGCAGCGGCATCACGACTAAAGTCGCGATCATCAGGAACTTGTAGTCGTCGATATAGGCGATGATCTGCGCCTGCTGCGTGATCACGGCATCGAGCGCGGCGCGGCCGGCGGCGGTTAGCGGATTCCACGCATGCGCGATCAGCGGGTTTTCCATCGCCCGGTTCACTGGCGTGACGTTCTGCGCGATGTTCGCGTGGTTGACTTGCGTGTTCTCCACCAGGAGGCTGTTGACGATGGAAATGCCGATGCTCGAGCCCATGTTGCGCGACAGGCTGAACAGGCCGGCGCCTTCGGCGCGCTCCGCCAGCGGCAGCGTCGATAACGTTGCCGCGCTAAGCGGCACGAACAGAAAGCCGAGACCGAAGCCCTGCACCATGGTGACGCCGATGATCGCCGCCTGCGAGATGTCCGGCGTCCAACCGGTCATCTGATTGAATGACCACGCCGTCAGCCCGAGCCCGATGAGCAGCAGGATGCGCGTATCGGCGCGGCCGACCAACCGGCCGACGATCAGCATGGACGCCATGGTGCCGACGCCGCGCGGTCCCATCACCAGGCCTGCGGTGACGACGGGATAGTTCATCAGCTCCTGAAGGTAGGGCGGCTGCAGCGCCATCGACGAGTAATAGGTCAGACCGACGATGGCGATGAAAAGTATCCCGGCGGCAAAGTTGCGATCGCGGAACATGGCCGGCCGCACGAACGGATTCTTCGCGGTAAACATATGGACGAGGAACAGATAGAACGCCGAGGCCGCGACAATCGCCTCGATGATGATTTCGCCAGAACCGAACCAGTCGAGCTGCTCGCCGCGGTCGAGCACGATCTGCAGCCCGCCGATGGCGATGCTCAAGGTGCCGAAGCCGAACCAGTCGAGCTTGGCGCGCGCCTGCCGCGGCGCTTCCGGCAAGAAGATCATGATGCCGATCAAATCGATAATGCCGATCGGCAGATTGATGTAGAAGACGTAGCGCCAGCTGTAATTCTCCGTGAGCCAGCCGCCGAGAACCGGGCCGAGAACCGGGCCGATCATCACTCCAATACCGAACAAGGCCATGGCGAAGCCCTGGCGTTCGCGCGGATAGCTGCCGAGCAGCACCGTCTGCGACAACGGCACGAGCGAGGCGCCGAACGCGCCTTGCAGCACGCGGAACAGCACGATCTGCGTCAGCGACTGCGCCATGCCGCAGAGCATGGAGGCGACGGTGAATCCGGCAATAGCGACGAGGAACAGCCGCCGGATGCCGAAACGGCCGGCGAGAAAGCCGGTCGGCGGCGTCATGATCGCGGCGGCGACGATGTAGGAGGTCAAGACCCAGGCGATCTGGTCCTGGCTGGCTGAAACGCTGCCCTGCATATAGGGCAGCGCGACATTGGCGATCGTGGTGTCGAGCGCCTGCATGAGCGTCGCCAGGATCACGCAGACGGTCAGTCCCGCGCGATTGCCGCCGGCTTCTGTCAGCTCGCCGCCCATCACGGGGCCCGATGCGACCGGCCGAACAATGCGGTGAGGAAATGCGGAAAGCCGCGCGCATGCCCGGTCTCGACGTCGACTTCGACGCTCATCCCGGCGCGCAGCGGCGGCAGGTTCTTGTCGCTCACGTCGAGGCGCACGCGCATCGGAACGCGCTGCACGACTTTGACCCAATTGCCGCTGGTATTCTGCGCCGGCAGCAGGGAGAATTCCTGCGCCGCGGCCGGACTGACGCTCTCGACCACGCCGTGCCACTCGTAATCCGGGTAGGTGTCGACGGTCACCGTCACCGGCTGCCCGGCGCGCACATGGGTCAGCTCGGTTTCCTTCGGCGTGGCATCGACCCAAACGTGATCGGTATCGACCAGAAAAAAGGCCGTCGTCGAAGCCGCGAGATATTTTCCGGGCGCAATCGCCGGCACATTGGTGACGGTGCCGGCAAACGGCGCGGTGATCACCGTGTGATCGAGCTGCCGCTGCGCCTCGTCGACCTGGGCCTTGGCCTGCAAATATTGCGGATGTTCGGTGGTGACGATATCCCGATTGCCGCCGAGCTTGGCGAGCTGCACCTGCGCCTGCTCGCGCAAGGCGGCGAGCTTGCTCTTGTCGTTTTCGAGCGTGTAATGCGTCTGATCGTAAACCGACTGAGGAATGGTAGCACTGCGCAGCAGCATAGCATTGCGGTCGGCGTTGAGCTGATCGAGATCCACTTGCGCCTGCTGGGCGGCCGTATCGCTCAGCATCCGCTTGTAATCCTGTTTCATCGCTTCGATGGTCAGCGCTGTCTGCGCCATATTGGCCTTGGCGTTGTCGAGCGCGATCTGGAATTGGCGGGGATCGAGCCGGTATAGGACCGCGCCGGCGGCGACGTGCTGGTTATCCTTGACGTTCACGTCCTGCACGATGCCCGACACGTCGGTCGAGATGCCGACCTTGTCGGCCTCGACATAAGCGTCGTCGGTGGACATCACCTTGCCGCCGGCGACGTACCAATAGCAGCCGACGATCAGCACGATCGGCAGCAGCGCAAACAGCGCCCAGCGAATCCGGTCGCGCCGCCGCATGGAACGAAGCTTGTCGGTGGCGGCGGTCCGCATGCGCGAACGCTTTTGCCCGGGAGCGACCGGGGCGATCGGCACCCGCGGCGCATCCGGCGCTTCCGCGCGCGGCGGCACCGGCTTGCGAAGAGGTTCAGCCATAACGCCGCTCCCCCGCCGTGGGGTCGGCGCCGCGCTGCTGAATGAGACGGCGCAGATTTTCCTTCACCACCGAAAGCTTGGCGACCATGTCTTTGACGCTCGCGCCATCGACGCCGGCAAGCGTGTTGGCCATCGTCTCCTCGCCTAGCTCGCTCAGCCGTTCAAGCAGGGGCCGCGCCGCCGGGGTAAGGAAAAGCCGCTTGGCGCGGCGGTCGGCGGGATCGGGCCGGCGCTCGATCAGACCGCTGTCGCAGAGCTTGTCGAGCAACCGGGTCAACGTGATGGGCTGCAAATCGAGCCCTTCGGCGAGTTCGGACTGGTTGAGCCCCTCAAAGCGGTCAACCCGGACCAGTACGGCCCACTGGGCGCGTGTGATGCCGAGCTGTGCCGCCTTGTAATCCGCGTAGGTGCGGAGCAGACGAGCTACATCATTGAGCGTAAAGGCGAATTCTCTGTTGATCGATGGCTGTGGCATCGCCGCGTACCCCGAGGGCAATAGCTACCGATACATAATATAAGCTAGCTTATATAATATCGAGTGATTTTTCACGCAGGTCAGGATTGCATCAGGCACAGTCCGGCGCGGGTGAGTAGGTTCAGGCAAGCCCAAGGTCGGCAAACGCCGCCATGTGATGCCTGGCCGCTTCCGGCGCGAAGCAGCAATAAACGACTTGCGCGATGCCGCGCGGCGACGCGGCAAGTTCGGCGGCGACGGTCCCGACGGCAATGCGCGCGGCGCGATCCGGCGGGAAGCGGTAAATACCGGTCGAGATAGCCGGGAAAGCGATCGAGGCGAGCCGATGCTCGGCGGCAAGTTCGAGCGCCGTGCGATAGCAGGATGCCAGCAGCTCCTCTTCGTTGTTGCCGCCGCCGCTCCACACCGGCCCGACGGCGTGGATCACATGCTTGGCCGGCAACCGATAGCCGCGTGTGATTTTCACGGCTCCGGTGTGACAGCCGCCGAGCGTCCGGCACGCGGCGAGCAATTCCGGTCCGGCGGCGCGATGGATCGCGCCGTCGACGCCGCCGCCGCCGAGCAAGGTGCGGTTGGCCGCATTGACGATGGCGTCGAGCGTCAGCGTCGTGATGTCGGCCACGCAGATATCGAGCCGGGCGGCGCCGACTTCGGCGGATAAAAGCGGCGTCACGTTCGTCTCACGCCCACTCGGCCTGCGCTTCCGCGGCCAGATCGACGGTGCTGTGCACGCCGATATCGTCGAAATGGTCGTCGAGGAAGCGGCGGGCGGCTCGTTTGCCGTTGATGTGCAAGGCTTGGAAAAAATCGTAATCGGTCGAAATCTTGCTGGCGGCGTCGAGACTGGTGCCGAAGCTGTCGAGCACGATGCGATGGACGTTGACGCGGCGGTATTCGCCGGGCCCGGTGCCGCGCGGCAGCCGGCCCTGATCGATCAGGCGGGCGACAAATTCGATGGCGCGGTATTCGGAGAGGAGCGAGGAGTTGAAGGTGACCTCGTTGATGCGGTTCATGATCTCGCTGGCCGACGTCGGCGTCGCTTGCCGGATCAGCGGATTGATCTGCACCACCACCACATCCTCCGTCTTGGTGGTGCCGAAAAACGGAAAGATCACCGGATTGGCGAGATAGCCGCCGTCCCAGTACGGGATACCGTCGATTTCGACGGCACGAAACAAAAGCGGCAGGCAGGCCGACGCCATCAATGCTTCGGCGGTTATTTTCTCGCGGGAAAAAATGCGGACGCGCCCAGTCTGCACGTTGGTGGCCGAAATAAAGAGCTGCAAGTCGGAAAATCCGCGCACCGCATTGAAATCGACGAAACGCTCGAACAGGTCCTTGAGCGGATTGATGTTGAGCGGATTGAAATCGTAGGGCGAAAAATACTTCGACATCATGTCGAGCCACGCCTGCATGGGCGTGCCTTCGAGCGGAATGAACGACAACATTCGCTCGACCACCGCGCGCTGCAGCGGCGGCAGATTGCCATTATTACTCACCGCGCGCCAGAAATCGGCCAGCCGCTTTTGCGCTTCCGCAGGCCCACCGCGCGCCAGGCCGTCGGCGAGCATCACCGCATTCACCGCGCCCGCGGACGTGCCGGAAACACCTTCAAATGTCAGCCGGCCGTCGGTCAAAAGCTGCTCGAGCACGCCCCAGGTGAAAGCGCCGTGCGCGCCGCCGCCCTGCAGCGCCAGATTCACGCGCTTGGTCTTTTGCGCCGCCGGCTCCTGGGCGCCTCGGCCGGGCAGCAGCGCCGCGAGAGGATTTTTCATGACGATGCGCGCCTCACTGTCGCGAGGCCGGAATTATCGCGCCGTAGTAAAGGTTCATTCCGCGGTCCAGCCGCCGTCGATCGACAGATTGGCGCCGGTGATCGCCTTGGCCGAATCGGAGCAAAGATACACGGCAAGCGCGGCCACTTCCTCGACGGTGACGAATTCCTTGGTCGGCTGCGCGGCGAGCAGCACGTCGCGCTTGACCTGCTCCTCGGTCATATTGCGCGCTTTCATGGTGTCGGGAATTTGCTTCTCGACCAGCGGCGTCCACACATAGCCGGGACTGATGCAATTCACCGTTATGCCGAAGGTGGCGAGTTCGAGCGCGACCGTCTTGGTGAGCCCGGCAATGCCATGCTTGGCGGACACGTAGGCGGCCTTGAACGGCGAGGCCACCAGCGAATGTGCCGACGCGGTTGAGATGATGCGGCCCCATTTGCGCGCTTTCATGCCGGGAACCGCGGCGCGGATGGCGTGGAACGCGGACGAGAGGTTGATGGCGATGATCTGATCCCATTTCTCGATCGGGAATTCCTCGATCGGCGAGACGAACTGAATGCCCGCATTGTTGATGAGCACGTCGAGCGAGCCGAAGGTCTTCTCGGTCGTATGCACCATGTCGGCGATCTCCGCCGGCTTGGTCATGTCGGCCGGCGAATAGAACGCCCTGACGCCGAATTCCTTCTCGATGCCGACGCGCTCCTTTTCGATCGCCGCCGCATCGCCAAAACCGTTGATCGTGACGTTGGCGCCCTGCGCCGCCAGGGCGCGGGCGTAGCCCCGTCCGATGCCCGACGTTGAACCGGTGATCAGGGCAGTCTTTCCCTTGAGCATGGTCATCCCCAATTGAAGCAATGCGCCTTGCGGAAAGGCCTCAATGCCTGGCTTTTGCGCAAGCGGGCGGCAATCTGAGACGCTTTTTGCTGCGGCGCAACATAAATCTGCCGTGGCTTACGTTTTCGCTATAACGAACCGAATCGCTACAATGCCAATGGGACTGGGCGAACGCCGCGAAACTGGGGCTGAGGAATGACCGCGATGCCGCAAGTGATTTTCCCGGCGCCCGATCACGATCACAAAAGCTGCACGAGCGCCGCCCTCACCCATGCCGAGGAGCTCTGCGCGGCGCGCTCGCAGCGGCTGACGCCGATGCGCCGTCAGGTGCTCGAGACTTTGCTGGCGAGCCACAAGCCGCTCGGTGCCTACGAAATCATGGAGCGGCTCGGAGACCACGGGCGGCCGGCGCCGATCACGGTTTATCGCGCGCTCGATTTTTTGCGCGACAACGGGCTCGTCCATCGGATCGAGAGCCGGAACGCGTTCGTCGCCTGCGTGCACGAGCACACCGACAGCGATCCCGTGGTGTTTCTGATCTGCGAACATTGCGGCGCAGTCGGCGAAGCCACCGGCAGCGCGGTTGCCGAAGCGCTGAAGACTTCGTGCCGCGCGGCGGGCTTTGCGCCAAAAAGCCCGGTCATCGAAATCGCCGGCATTTGCTCGCATTGCCGCGAACGCTGACCCACCTTTTCGAAATCTGAAATTCAGGCTCAGTGGCGCAATCCCCGCAGTCCCGTCCGCTCGACGCGCTCGCCGTCACGGTGATGCTCATATTGTGCCTGACCTGGGGTTTCAATCAGGTCGCGGTCAAGCTCGCGATCCATGACATTCCGCCGCTGATCCAGTCGGCGAGCCGCTCATTCATCGCGGCGATATTCGTCGGACTGTGGACGCAAGCGCGCGGCATCGCCCTGTTCAAGCGCGACGGTACGTTACTGCCCGGCCTTGCCGCCGGTTTTTTGTTCGCGCTCGAGTTTTTGCTCATCTATCGCGGTCTGATTTGGACCACGGCGACGCGGGCGACGCTATTCATTTATCTCGCCCCGTTTTTCGTCGTGATCGGATCGCGCTGGTTCGTTCCGGGGGATCGTTTTCATCCCTCGCAGTGGTTCGGTCTGGCTTTGTCCTTCGCCGGCATCGCCGTCGCGTTCGGCCTGCCGACGCCGGCGACCGACCCGCATCAGATATTGGGCGACCTGATGATGGTCGGGGCCGCGGCGGCATGGGCGCCGACAACTCTGGTCATCAAGGCGAGCGCGCTCAACCGGGTCAGCGCCGAGAAGACGTTGCTCTACCAGCTTTCGGTCTCGGCGCCGCTCCTGGCGATCGGCGCACTGGTGTTCGGTGAGCACATCGAGACAATGCCATCGGCGCTCGCGCTCGGCGCCATTGCCTACCAGATCGTTTGGGTGGTGAGCGTGACCTATCTGGTCTGGTTTGTGCTGATTGTGCGCTATTCGGCGGCCAGATTGTCGGCTTTCACCTTCCTGACCCCGCTGTTCGGCGTCGCCGCCGGTCACCTCGTTCTGCGCGAGCCTTTGACCCCACCTTTTGCCTTGGCGGTGGCCCTCGTCGCCGTCGGCTTGGTCCTCGTAAACCGGCCGCGATGAGGCTATATCGAGGGTAAATCACCTACCCCGCATAGGGGTGCCCTCGTCCACTGGATAATCGAGGGTTGTGCCGCGCCGCCTTAAAGGACTGCCAATGATGGAATTTCCCCGCCCCGCCGAACGGCACCGCACCGTCGCCGTCAAGGTCGGCAACGTCACCGTCGGCGGCGGCGCGCCGGTCGTCGTGCAATCGATGACCAACACCGATACCGCCGACGCCGAGGGAACGGCGAAGCAGGTAGCGGCGCTGGCGCGCGCCGGCTCGGAATTGGTTCGCATCACCGTCGACCGCGACGAGGCCGCCGCCGCCGTGCCGCACATCAAGGAGCGGCTGCTGCGCATGAATGTCGACGTGCCGATCGTCGGCGATTTCCACTATATCGGCCACAAGCTCCTCGCCGATCATCCGGCCTGCGCCGAAGCGCTCGACAAATATCGCATCAATCCCGGCAATGTGGGCTTCAAGGAAAAGAAGGACCGGCAATTCTCCGCCATCGTCGAGACCGCGATCCGCTACGACAAGCCGGTGCGCATCGGCGCCAATTGGGGCTCGCTCGATCAGGAACTGCTCACGCATTTGATGGACGAGAATTCCCGCTCGAACAATCCGGTCGACGCGCGCGACGTGACGCGCGAAGCCATGGTGCAGTCGGCGCTGTTGTCGGCCGCGCGCGCCGAAGAGATCGGCTTTTTTTTTT
>Ga0209415_10001559_pt1 | contig 43902 bp, 41 predicted proteins | sample PeaSoiSIISIP2007_FD_187696 | JGI IMG/M metagenome (GOLD analysis project Ga0209415, IMG submission 187696) | Peat soil microbial communities from Weissenstadt, Germany - SII-SIP-2007 (SPAdes) (version 2) | ecosystem: Environmental > Terrestrial > Soil > Wetlands > Peat | place: Germany...
GCGCCGCACCCAGGCGGCCGCCTTCGCCGCCCGCCTGGCCGAGAAACGGGGGCGCCGGTCACCCTGACCGGCCCCGCTGACCGGTCACCCTGACCGGCTCGGCCCACCCCGACCCGCTCGGTCGGTTCGCCGATGCCGACCCCGGGACCTGGGATTCGCCAATTTGTGACTTTCGGCCGTGGTCGGTGGGCCCGCACTTCATCACACTGGGGGTCATGTCCGTCCACGGCACCACCGTCTTCGAGGAGATCTCGCCCGCCGAGTGCCACACGCTCCTCGGCCTGAGTTCTGTGGGACGGGTCGCCGTATCGGTCAACGCCCTCCCCGTCATCCTTCCCGTCAACTACGCCTGGACCGATGGCGACGTGGTGTTCCGAACCTCCGCCGGCACCAAGCTGGCCGCCGCCACGGCGGGCGCCGTCGTCGCCTTCGAGGTCGACCAGTACGACCACGGTGGCACCCACGGCTGGAGCGTCCTCGTGCAAGGTCGCGCCGCCGAGATCGTCGACCCGGTGGAGATCGCCGCGGCACGCATGTTGCCGCTCCACTCGTGGGCACTCGACGGTGATGCCGATCACTATGTCCGCATTCGCACGGCGACGATCAGCGGTCGGCGCTTTCGACCGGTCGAGCCCCGTAGCGGACCGGACGACACGATCAGGTAGCCCGCACTCTCCTGCCGGTTATCACCCGAGGGATGATCATCAGCCATCGGTCGGCGGGAGGGGGGGCCCATGAGTGGACGGCCAGCGAACGGAGCGCTTCGGAACGCTCGTCGATGGCGGTGGAGATGTCCTCCCCGAGGCCTTGGATGATCACGCTCCACCCCACCCCCTGATCCCAGTCGACCTGATCCACTTCGAAGCTCACGGAGGTCAGAGGGGCGTGGAGGGCCTTCGCTCCCTGGTTGGTCTGGAGGACTACCGTTTCACCATCCAAGAGGAACTGCATCGGAAGCACGAGGGGAACTCCATCCACCATGACGCCGAGCCGGCCCAGGCGTTGCGTCGACATCAGCGCCAGGCACTCCTCCCGTCCGAGCTCTTCGATGACGCCCCTGTGCTCCACGTGCTGTCCTTTCGCCGACGACGCGGCTCTGACGACGACATCGACACTATGCGATCCATCGCCTCGAACCGAGGCACATCGCCACGGGCATCCTCCCGGGTGCCCGGTCCGTTCGCCCGGCCCGGCGACTGGTCTGACAGGTACCGCCGAGGGGGTGCCGGCGACACATCGGGCGGCCCGCGCCGGCTCTGAACCGGCGACGGCGAGCGGATGGGACGTTCTCCTCTGCACGGTGACGACGGCTGGTGGCGTCCTGGACGAGGTGGCTGCCGTGAGTGACGAGGCCCGACGCGACGTCGACGTCCTGCTCAGAGACGGCTCGACGGCCCGCATCAGGCCCATCGCTCCGGACGACGCTGCCTCTGTCGTGTCCTTTCACAACCGGTTGTCGCCCGAGAGCGTCCGGCTGCGCTTCTTCACTCCCCATCCACACCTGTCGGAGAAGGAGATCGATCGGCTCACCCACCTGACCGGGGGCGACGATCTGGCCCTGGTGGCCTTCCGGGGGGCCGACATCGTCGCCATCGCCCAGTACGACCGGGCGCCCGAGAGCGAGGAGGCAGAGGTGGGTTTCGTGGTGGACGACTCCTACCAAGGGCGGGGCCTGTCCAGCCTCCTCCTGGAGCGTCTCGCCGCCGAGGCACGCCGATACGGCATCAAGCGGTTCGTGGCCCAGACCCTGTGGGAGAACCAGGCCATGCGCGACGTCCTCCGCGACGCCGGCTTCGCCCCCCAGTCCAGCCATGACGCCGATGTGGTCACCGTGGTCCTCGACATCGCCCCGTCGCCCGAGGCCGTCGCCGCCGCCGACGAACGCGACCGGGTGGCCGTCGTGCGGTCCATGGCCCGCCTGCTCCAGCCGGAGTCGGTCGCCGTCATCGGCGCATCCCGGACCCCGGGGTCCATCGGCCACGAATTGGTCACCAATCTCGTCACCGGTGGATTCGTCGGCCGCGTCTACCCGGTCAACCCGTCGGCGTCGGCCGTGGCCAGCCTTCCCTGCTGGCCGACGGTGGAAGACGTGCCCGGCGATGTCGACCTGGCCGTGGTGGCGGTGCCGGCGCCGGCCGTCGCCGAGGTGGTCGCCGCCTGCGGCCGCAAGAACGTTGGCGGGTTGATCCTCATCTCCGCCGGGTTCGCCGAAGCGGGCGCCGAGGGCGCCGCCGCCGAGCGTCAGATCGCCCGGCTGGCCCACGCCAACGGGATGCGGATCATCGGTCCCAACTGCTTCGGCGTCATCAACACGGACCCCGCCGTGTCCATGAACGCCACCTTCGCCGCTGACCAGCCCATCCCCGGAGCCATCGGCTTCGCCTCCCAATCCGGTGGTCTCGGCATCGCCATCCTGTCCGAGGCCCGCTCCCGGGGCCTCGGACTGTCGGGTTTCGTCTCCATGGGGAACAAGGCCGACGTGAGCGGGAACGACCTGCTCACGTGGTGGGAACAGGATGACGCCACCCGGGTCATCCTGCTCTACCTCGAGTCCTTCGGGAACCCCCGGAAGTTCAGCCGCATCGCCCGACGGGTGGGACGGGAGAAACCGATCGTGGCCGTCAAGAGCGGGCGTTCGAGTGCCGGCACCCGGGCCGCCTCCTCGCACACCGCCGCCCTGGCCAGTTCGGACCGAGCCGTGGACGCCCTGTTCCACCAGACCGGCGTCATACGGGTGGACACCATCGAGGAGCTCTTCGACGTGGCCGGCGTGCTCGTCGACCAGCCTCTGCCGGGAGGGCGGCGGGTGGCGGTCATGGGCAACGCCGGAGGCCCGGGCGTCCTGGCCGCCGACGCGTGCAGTGCGTTCGGGCTCGCCGTTCCCGAGCTCTCCTCCGAGGTTCAGGACGAGTTGCGGGCTCGGATTCCGACCTGGGCCGGGTTGAGCAACCCGATCGACCTCGTCGCCTCCGCCACCGCTGACACGTACCGTCAATGCCTCGAGGTCCTCTTGGCCAGTGGCGAGGTCGATGGCGTCGTCGTGATCTTCACCCCACCCCTGGGGATCCAGGCCGACGACGTGGCGTCGGCGGTGGCCCGGGCGGTGGACGACTCCTGTGCCGCCGGTGGCACCGTGCCCGTTGTGGCCACCTTCCTCGGATCCCCCGCGGCCGCTTCGGTCCTGCGCTCGGGGCGTCGCCCGGTCCCGAGCTTCGGCTATCCGGAGACGGCGGTCCGAGCCCTGGCGCACGCCGCCGAGTACGGGCAGTGGCGTGCCCGTCCTCCGGGAACCATTCCCCTCCTCACCAACGTGGACCCCAACGCCGCTCGTCGGTGTGTGCTGTCCGCCCAGGAACGGGGCCTGGAGTGGATCACCGGGACCGAGGCCATGGCGGTCCTCGCCTCCTTCGGCATCGGTTGCGTTCCCACCGTCTCGGTGTCCGACGCCGACGGGGCGGTGGCCGCCGCGGCGGTGAACCTGCCGGTGGTGATGAAGGCGCTCGGTCCCGACCTCGTCCACAAGACCGAGGTTGGTGGCGTGAGACTCGACCTTCGCACGGAAGGCGAGGTCCGAGACGCCTTCGAGTCCATGCGGCAGGCACTCGGCCCGTCCATGACGGGCGCCGTGGTGCAGCCCATGATCAACGGCGGGGTGGAGACGATCGCCGGGTTCGTCGTCGACCCCGCTTTCGGACCGCAGGTTCTCTTCGGCCTGGGGGGGACGGCGGTGGAATTGCTCGGTGACCACGTGTCCCGCCTCACGCCACTCACCGATCTCGACGCCCGGGACATGGTCCTCGGACTGCGCGCCACTCCCCTTCTCACGGGATTCCGGGGGAGTGAACCCGTCGATGTCGATGCGCTCATCGACCTCGTGCTTCGCATGGCCAGACTGGCCGAGGACCTGCCCGAGATCATCGAGGCCGACTGCAATCCGGTCATGGCCACACCAGGCGGCGCCCTGGTCGTCGACGCCCGGCTGCGGGTCGCCACCCGACCGCTCGAGTCACCCGACGACGCCCGGCACCTCAGGTAGGCGGAGGGATCACCACCACGGGACAATCGGCCTGGTGGACGAGCTGCTGGCTGGTACTGCCGATTTCCAGACCGGGTGAGCCCCCGGCGCCCCGCCGCCCCACCACGATGAGATCAGCGGCCTCGTCCCGTGCCGCCGTGATCAGCGCCTGCACCGGTGGGCCCTCCACCATCAGGGAACGGTGGGCGACCCCGGCGTGAGCGAGCGGACGGCACCACTCGTCCATCACGACGGCCACCTCGCTCCGATGACCCACGGTCGGCACAACGGCTCCGGCGAGTTCCATCAGCAGCCCGAGAGCGTGGACGGCGATGATCTCCCCACCGGAACCGTGACCGCCTGTGTCCTCGATCAGGCCCACGGCCCACTCCAGTGCGTGTCGGGAGCCCTCCGATCCGTCGACGCCGACAACGACGCGACGGGACGCACTCACGACCCCGCCAGTGACGTAGAACGTCCCGTCCGACGACGCATTCTCCTGCCTCCCGTGTGAACGAACCGGCGTCTACGGTTTCGGCGCCGCACCGACCTTGGCCGCTAATTCCGCCAGACGGTTGGCGTAGCCCCATTCATTGTCGTACCAACCGAGAACCTTGACCAGCTGTCCCTTCACCATGGTGAGCGGTGCGTCGAAGACACACGAGGCCGGTGACCCGACGATATCGCTCGAGACCAGAGGATCGTCCGAGTACTCGAGGAAACCCGCCAGACGTCCCCGGGCGGCCGCTTCGCGGTAGGCGTCCTGCACGTGGGCCACCGTGACCTTCGACCTCACGTTCGCCACCAGGTCGGTTATCGAGCCGTCGGGCACCGGCACCCTGAGGGCCAGGCCGTCGAGCCGGTCCTGCACGGCCGGGAGGACGAGCCCCGTGGCCCGGGCGGCGCCCGTGGTGGTGGGGACGATGTTCAGTGCCGCCGCCCGCGCTCGCCTCGGGTCCTTGTGGAGACCGTCGACCAGCTGTTGATCGCCGGTATAGGCGTGGACGGTGGTCATGAAGCCTTCCTCGAGGCCGAAGGCGTCATCGATGACCTTGGCCAGCACGGCCAGGCAATTGGTCGTGCACGACGCGTTGGAGACCACCACGTGACGGGCGGGATCGAACGTGTCGTCGTTCACACCCATGACGAAGGTGGCGTCGGCCCCTTTGGATGGGGCCGAGACGACGACGCGTGGCGCGCCGGCGTCGAGGTGGCCGGCGGCGGCGTCGCGGGCGGTGAATCGCCCCGTGGCCTCCACGACCACGTCGACCCCGAGCTTTCCCCAGGGCAGAGCCTTGATCTCGTGCTCGGCCGGTAGGAGGATGCGGTGCCCGCCCACCACCATGACGTTCCCGTCGATGCCGACGGTCCTGTCCAGTCGCCCGTACACGGAGTCCCGGGCCAGGAGCCGGGCCAACGACTCGGGTGGTCCGAGGTCATTGATGGCCACGACGTCGAGGTCGAGCTCGTGCCGTTGTGTCGCCCGGAGCAGGGCACGACCCGTCCGGCCGAATCCGTTGATCGCCACTCGAATGGCCATTGGTGATCCCTTTCTCGTTGCCCTCGGGAGGACAACCTGCCGTCCGTTCCGGGCACGCACCCGGTCGACCACGGAGCTCTCAGGTGGCCCTACCGCCATCTGAACGCCAAACGACCGCCGGCAACAGGGTCCAACGTCACCATCGGGTGGCCTCGGAGCCTCCACCCGGGGTGACGGGTCGGCGCCCCCTCCCCGGTCCCGCATTGGGACCTCCGTCGGTCCTCGGCGGGCCTTTCGGCCCTACCGTCCCGAGCTCCCCGGGCGGACGATGACGGGGACGAGAGCAGAGGCCCGACCGGGGCTCGAGAGCGGGTGAGCGACATGGCGATTGCCGATTCCGGACCAACCCCCGATCAGGACAAGGCGGGCTCGGCCGAACGTCCACTGTCGCCGCGCAACGAGGAAAAGGCCCATGCCCTGGGCCTCACCTCGGCGACCGGCCTGGTCATCGGCAGCATCGTCGGGACCGGGGTGTTCACGATGCCCGCCGTGATGGCCGGCGCCGGCACCATGTCGCTCGTCGTCCTGGGCGTCATCGCCGTGGGTGCCCTGCTGCTGGGCGTGATGTTCGGCCAGCTCACGAAGCGGGTCCCCAACAGCGACGGCGGGCTCTACGCCTACTCGCGCCACGAGTTCGGCGACTTCGCCGGCTACCTGGTGGGCTGGTGCTACTGGATCCAGTCCTGGGCCGGCAACGCCGCCATCGTCTCGTCCTGGGTGTTCTACGTGGACGCCCTGTTCAACATCACCCACCCGGCCGGCATGGAGAACTGGGGCATCGCCCTGCTCGGGCTGTGGGTCCCGGCCATCGTGAACCTGGTGGGGGTCCGGCAGATGGCCTGGTTCCAGAACATCACCGTCGTCCTCAAGTTCCTCCCCCTGCTGTTCGTGGGCGTCGTCGGGTGGTTCTTCGTCAATTCGGTCAACTTCGGGGGCTTCAACATGTCGGGCGGGAGCCTCTACAGCGGCATCGGGATCGCCGCCGGGGTGGCACTGTTCTCCTTCATCGGGGTGGAGGCGGCCGCCATCACGGCCAAGCGGGTGAGAAACCCCCGCCGCAACGTCGGCCGGGCCTCGGTCCTCGGCACCGCCGCCAGCGCCATCCTCTACGTACTGGTGACCGCAGCCGTCTTCGGTCTGGTTCCCCACCACGCCCTGTTGGGCAACGGGTCGCCGTTCGTGAACGCCTTCCAGGGCATCTTCCACCACGGCGCCTGGCCCGGGAAGTTCATCGCGGCCCTGGCCGTCATCTCCGGCATCGGGGCCCTGAACGGTTGGACCCTGATCGTCACCGAGACGTCACGGGCCGTCGCCCAGGACGACCTCTTCCCCCGGCCCTTCGCCTGGTCCGACCGCAAGGGCACGGCCTGGTTCGGCATCCTGGTGGGAACGGCTTTGCCGTCGCTACTCATGCTGTGGCGCTACGAAACGAGCACGGGGCTGACGGTGTTCACCTACCTGGTCGACCTCACCGTGGTCACGGTGGCCATCCCCTACTTCTTCTCGGCCATCGCCCAGCTCACCTATCTCGTCTCACGGCGCCGTCGGGTCCAGGGCTGGCAGCTGGCCCGTGACCTGTCGGTCGCCGGGGCCAGTGTTCTGTTCTCCATGTGGGTGACGTTCGCCTCCGGCTATCAGGTCGTCTACCAGGCCCTGGTGGTGCTCCTGGCGGGGCTCATCCTCTTCGCCTTCCTGAACGCCCGCCGGCAGCGTCTCGGTGAGGCGGCCGAGCCGGTGGACAACCCGCCCGATGAGCCAGCTGTGGCTCTGCCCCGGTCGGCCTGACCCGATCACGCCAACGAATGGCCAACAGACCTGGCAGATCACCGCAAAACGACCCGGAACGACCTTTCCAGTAGATCGAGGAGCAGCCATGGGATCGAAAAAAGCCCTGGTCCGTAGGATCAGCCCCCGCTTGGCCGAGGGTATCGTCACCAACATCGAACGCCAACCGGTCGACGTGCACCTGGCGGCCAAGCAGTGGAACGGCTACGTCGAGGCCATGGAGGACGCCGACTGGGAGATCGTCGAGGTCCCCCCCGAAGACGGGTGCCCCGACGGCGTCTTCATCGAAGACGCCGTGGTCGTGTTCCGCAACGTGGCGGTCATCACCCGTCCCGGTGCCGATTCCCGTCGGCCGGAGGTGACGGGGGTGGAGGAGGCGGTGGTGGAACTGGGCTGTTCCATCAACCGGATCCGGTCCCCGGGCACACTCGACGGCGGCGACGTGCTGAAGGTCGGCGACACGATCTACGTCGGGAGCGGCGGCCGGACCAACGCGGACGGGCTCCGCCAGCTGCGGAGCATCCTCGGACCGCTGGGTGCGAGGATCATCGCCGTCCCCGTCCCGGTGCACAAGACCCTCCACCTCAAGTCGGCCGTGACCGCCCTGCCCGACGGGACGATCATCGGCTACCCCCCCCTCGTCGAGGACCCCGAGTTCTTTCCGCGCTTCGTGCCCGTGCCGGAGGAGTCGGGCGCCCACGTCGTGGACCTCGGCGGCAACAGGATCCTGATGGCGGACGACTGCCCCCGCAGCACCGAGCTCTTCTCGGCCCTCGGCTACGACCCCGTCACCGTCGACATCAGCGAATTCCAGAAACTCGAAGGCTGTGTGACGTGTCTGTCGGTCCGTCTGCGTGAGCTGTCAGGCTTCGGGTCATGACCCTCGGCGTCCACTCCGAGGTCGGGCAGCTCCGCCAGGCGATCCTGCACCGTCCCGGGAACGAGCTCGCCCGGCTCACTCCCGACAATGTCGAGGAGCTGCTCTTCGACGACGTGATGTGGGCCAAGAAGGCCCGCGAAGAGCACGATGCCTTCGCCCAGGAGCTCCGGGACAAAGGTGTCGAGGTCCTCTACTACGGGCAGCTGCTGGCTGAGACCCTCGACCTGTCGAAGGGGCGGGCCTTCGTCCTCGACCGGGTCTGCACGCCGGAGATGGTCGGCCCCGCCCTGGTCGATCCGTTGCGGCGGCTCTTCGAGGACACCGATGGCGCCACGCTGGCCGGCTACCTGATCGGCGGCGTGCTCAAGGCCGACCTCCACCCGGGGCGAGTCCACAGCCTGAAATGGTCGACGCTGCGGGCCGACGACTTTCTGCTCCCGCCCCTGCCCAACCATCTGTTCCAACGGGACAACTCCTGTTGGATCTACGGCGGCGTGACCGTCAACCCGATGGCCAAGCCGGCGCGCCAACGCGAGTCGCTGCACACCCGGGCCATCTACCGGTTCCACCCCCATTTCGCCTCGGAGGACTTCGCCGTGTACTACGGCGACGACGACGAGAGCCACCTGCCGGCCTCGGTGGAAGGCGGTGACGTCCACGTCCTCGGCCACGGCGCCGTCCTCGTGGGCATGGGTGAGCGGACGACGCCGATGGCCGTCGAGATCGTGGCCCAGGCGCTGTTCAGCGGAGGTCAGGCGGACCGCGTCATCGCCGTCTCGCTGCCCAAGTCCCACGCCATGATGCACCTCGACACCGTGATGACGATGCTCGACCGGGACACGTTCGTCCTCTACCCGTACATGGAGCAGTCCCTCTCCTCGTGGTCGATCACGCCGGCCGCGGAACCGGGCCGTCTGGACGTGTTCCGCAACCACAATCTGTGGGAGACGCTGGCCGAGGTCCTCCACGTCGGAGCCGTCCAGGTGCTGACCACCGACGAGGACGTCCGGGCGGCCGAGCGCGAGCAATGGGACGACGGGACGAACTTCCTGGCGGTGGCCCCGGGTGTCGTCCTCGGGTACGACCGCAATGTCGCCACCAACACCATGCTCCGCAAGCACGGCATCGAGGTGGTGAGCGTGGCCGGAAGTGAGCTCGGTCGTGGACGCGGCGGTCCGCGCTGCATGACGTGCCCGATCGAACGGGACCCGGCATGACGCCCCCGGTGCCGGTCCGAAGCGAGGTGGCCGACCTCCGGGGTCGCAGCTTCCTGAAGGAGATCGACTTCACCGCCGCCGAGTTCCTCTCGCTCATCGAATTGAGCGCATCGCTCAAGACCGAGAAGCGCTCCGGAGCAGAGATCCCGCGTCTCGGTGGGAAGAACATCGCCCTGATCTTCGAGAAGACCTCGACCCGGACCCGGGCCGCCTTCGAGGTGGCCGCCCACGATCAGGGGGCCCATGTCACCTACCTGGGGCCCGGTGAGACCCAGCTCGGGCGCAAGGAGTCGATGGTGGACACCGCCCGGGTGCTCGGACGGATGTTCGACGGGATCGAGTACCGCGGCTTCGGCCAGGAAAGGGTGGAGACCCTCGGGAGATCCGCCGGGGTGCCGGTGTGGAACGGTCTCACCGACCAGTGGCACCCGACGCAGATGCTCGCCGACATCCTCACCATGCGGGAGCACTGCTCGAAGGAACTCACCACGATCTCCTACTGCTACATGGGTGACGCCCGCAACAACACGGCGCACTCGCTCCTGGTGACGGGCGCCCTCCTCGGCATGGACGTGCGGATCGCCGCACCGGCCGGCCTCCAACCGGATCCCGCCGTGCAGAGGTCGGCCGAAGAGCTGGCCGTCGATTCGGGGGCACGGATCACCGTGACCGAGGACGTCGCGGCGGCCGTGCGGGGAGCCGACTTTCTCTACACCGACGTCTGGCTGTCCATGGGCGAACCCGTCGAGGCGTGGGGGGAACGGATCCACCTCCTGCTCCCCTACCAGGTCACCACCGACGTGGTCGAGGCGACGGGCAACCCTGACGTGAAGTTCATGCACTGTCTGCCGGCGTTGCACGATCGCCACACGGAGGTGGGAGCACAATTGGCCGCGCAGTACGGCCTCGACGCGCTCGAGGTCACGGACGCCGTCTTCGAGTCGCCCCGGTCGATCGTCTTCGACCAGGCCGAGAACCGGCTCCACACCATCAAGGCCGTCATGGTCGCCACGCTGAGGGACTGACGTGCGGGTCGTCGTCGCCCTTGGTGGCAACGCACTCCTTCAGAGGGGGGAGCCACCCGATTCCGAGGTCCAGGCTCACCACGTGGCCGCCGCCGTCGAGGCTCTCGCTCCCATCGGCCGGGACCACGAACTGGTCGTCACCCACGGAAACGGGCCCCAGATCGGCCTGTTGGCGCTGGAGAGCGCCCGCGACCCGGCGCTCTCCCACCCGTACCCGCTCGACGTCCTCGGTGCCCAGACCCAGGGGATGGTCGGGTACTGGCTCCTCCAGGCGCTGCAGAACGCCCTGCCCGGCCGCCAGGTGGCCTGCGTGATCACCCAGACCCTGGTGGCGGCGGACGATCCGGCGTGGGCCGACCCCACCAAGTTCATCGGTCCCGTCTACGACGAGCCCGAAGCGAGGCGACTGGCCGACGAACGGGGATGGCAGGTCCGCGCCGACGGCGGAGCCTGGCGGCGGGTGGTGGCATCGCCCGATCCGGTGAAGGTGGTCGAGGAATCACTCCTGGAATTGCTGCTCTGGCAGGAGGCCATCGTCGTCTGCGCCGGGGGGGGCGGGGTACCGGTGGTGCGCGATGCCGACGGGCGTCTGCAGGGCGTGGAGGCGGTCGTCGACAAGGACCGCACCTCAGCCATCCTGGCCGCCTCGGTCAAGGCTGATGCACTGCTCCTGCTGACCGACGTCCCCGGGGTCGTCGCCGGTTTCGGGACGGCCGGAGCCCGGACGATCGGCCGGACGACGACCGACGAGCTGCGCACGCTCGACCTGCCCGCCGGATCGATGAGACCGAAGGTCGAGGCGGTCTGCGAATTTGCCGAACGGACGGGACGGTTCGCCGCCATTGGGGCCCTGGCCGACGCCGAGTCCATCCTGCGGGGGGAGGCCGGGACGTTCGTGGCACCGATCGGCTACCTGGCCGACTCACGCCACGAGATGACTTTCGACCCTGGAGGAAAGGCGCCGTAGGGATCAGGGTGGAAGAGTCAGAGAGGGTCCTGGGAGGCAGAACATGGAAGCAGACGTCGGTGACCGGCTGGTGGTGAAGGGGCACCACGAGGGTGAACCGGACCGTGACGGAGAGATCCTGGAGGTCCACGGCACCGACGGCGCTCCTCCCTACCTCGTGCGGTGGTCCGAGGACGGCCATGTCGGTCTCGTCTTTCCGGGCCCCGACGCCGCCGTCGAGCGATTCGCCCCCACCCCCACGGTGCCCTGAGGGATCTACCCGTCGGCGCTCGCCCGGCGGGCACCGATGCACCGCAGAGCGTCGGCCACGACCAGATCGGGGGCCCGGGCCGTGTCGATGGCCTTCGCCCAGGGCCACGGGGTCTCGACCCGGGCCATGGCCCGCGCCACCTCGACCGTGGCCTCCGACGGGTCGGTGGCGTCCCGGAGCCGCACGGCGATGCGCTTCTCGGTGACATCGGTCGGTGCGGTACAGCGGAGTGCGGTCAGATCGGCGACCGACTCCCGGGCCAGTGTCCGTGCCGCGTCCCGATGCGACGGGTCGATCCACGACGCATCCAGGACGACAGACTCTCCGCTGCCCAGGAGCTCCCGGGCCGTGCCGATCAGGTCGTCGTAGACACCCGTCGTCACGTCGGGTGCATAGCGTCCCTGGCCGAACATCACGGTCGACGACGGTCCCGCCGCCGGCGGAGCCAGCGTCCGACGGAGCTCGTCGGAGCGCAGCACCCGGGCACCGAGCTCATGGCCCAGCGCGCTGGCCAGGGTGGACTTGCCCGATCCGGGCAGGCCCCCGACGAGCACGAGCCTGGTCCGAGCCCGCTCGAGATGAGATCGGGCCAGGGCCAGGAGCACCGCCGCCTGGCCGGCGGCCAGACCATCGCCCTGCTCGTGTCGGAGACAGGCCACCTTGGTCCGGACGTACGCCCGGAGCGCGACATAGAAGTCCAGGAGGGAGGGAGGCAGCCGGGCTCCGGCGCTCTCCTCGTAGCAACGGACGAACGTCTCGGACGCCGGCCGGGCGCCGAGGCGCTCCAGGTCCATGGCCAGAAAGGCCACGTCGGCGGCGACGTCCCCGAAGCGGAGCCGGTCGTCGAACTCGAGACAGTCGAGGATCCGAGGCCCGTCGTCGAGGCAGTAGATGTCGTCGGCCTGCAGGTCGCCGTGGCCGTCGCAGATCTGCCCGGCGACGATGCGTTGCGTGAACAAGGGCGAGCGGCCCGCCAGGTAGCGTCGGACGCTGCCGACGACGGCCTCGTGGGCCGCCGGATCGAGAGGGGTCCCGACGAAACGCGCCATCGCCGTCACGTTCGCCTCGAACTGTCGGGTCACCGCTTCGACGGAACCGGCGCGTGAGATCTCGGCCGAGCGGTCGGCCCGGGCGTGGAATCGGGCCAGGGTGGCGGCGACCTTGGCCAGCTCGACCCCCCAGACGGACTCCGGTTCGGCGCCGACGAGCCGGGACAACGAGCGCTCAGCCGGCAGCCGGCGCATCACCACACAGTGGTCGAGGGTCGCACCTCCCAGTGTGACCTCGGCCACTCCCCGGTAGACGTCAGGGGCCAACCGACGGTTGAGCTCGACCTCGCGTCGGCAGTCTTCGGCGCGGGCCGACGGCGTGGAGAAGTCGGCAAAGTCCAAGCGCAGGGGCTTCCGAAACTTGAGGACCCTGTCCCCGAGGAACACCAGGACCGAGACGTGGGTCTCCCGGACCGCCGGGCCGTCCATCGGCCGCACGCCGAGTTACGAGGGACGCTGCAGAAGCACCTTGAGCGCCCCCGTGTCCCCGGCGTTGGCAAAGGTGTCGTACGCCTCCATGGCCTGGTCCAGACGGAACCGGTGGGTGGTGAAGCTGACAGGATCGATCCGTCCGGCGCTGATCAGCCTGAGCAGTGTCGGGATGCTGGAGGTGTCGACCAGACCCATGGTGATGGTCACGTCCCGGATCCACAGCGTCTCCAGGTGGAGAGTGGCAGGCTTGCCGTGGACACCGACGTTGGCCACGTGACCGGCGGGACGAACGAGCTCGGTGCACAGCTCGAAGGTCTCGGGGACGCCGACCGCCTCGATGGCCACGTCGGCCCCGAGGCCGGCCGTGAGCTCACGCACCGTGTCGGCCGCCTCCTCCGGAGAGACGGCCCGGTCGGCGCCGAACTTGAGGGCCAACTCCCGCCGGCTGGCCACCGGGTCGATGGCGACCACGGCGGCCGGCGAGTACAGCGACGAGGCGACGAGGGCGGAGAGGCCGATCGGTCCGCAGCCGACGATGGCGACGACGTCGCCGGGCCGGACGCTCCCCGCCACGACGCCGACCTCGTAGGCCGTGGGCAGGATGTCCGACAGGTAGATCACCTGCTCGTCGCTCACCCCGTCGGGGACCAGGTAGGTGGAGGTGTCGGCGAAAGGGACCCGGGCGTACTCGGCCTGGACCCCGTCGATCAGGTGACCGAAGATCCACCCTCCCCCTCCGAGGCACTGACCGAAGCGACCCTCACGGCAGAAGCGGCAGTGCCCGCAGGCGGAGACGCACGACAACAGCACCCGGTCGCCCTCGTGACGGTCGTGCACGCCCGTGCCGCTTTCGATCACGGTACCGACGGCCTCGTGACCGAGGATCCGTCCCGGGGTCACCTCGGGCACGTCACCCTTCAGGATGTGGAGGTCCGTTCCGCAGATGGTCACGGAGTCGACCCGCACGATGGCGTCCGTGTCGGCCTCGAGCTTCGGTTCGGGGACCTCGTCCCAACTCTTCTCGCCGGGACCGTGGTAGACGACAGCGCGCATGACTCACTCCCGATCACATCCGGGCACTATTCCCTGATCTGCACCCATCGTGCGCCTGCTCGCCACCGGCCTCCAGAGGCGAAGGTCCCGGATCGTCGGGGTGGAGGTCGGGCGCCCGACGGGAGCGATGCTCGCCACGGCTGCGCAGGCAGAGTCCGGGACTACTCGCCGATCCCGTCCAGCCTGATCGCCCGTGCCGACAGGATTCCCTCGAGCCGAGCCCGCGCCCTGTCGGGCTGGTCGAACTCCGACGCATCGCACTCCACGCCGAGATGACGCGCCAGCTCGATGAGGGCCACGTCGTAGTTGAGATTGTCGACCAACGCGGCGTACGTCCCGTCTCCGTCACGTCCGGTCGTCCGGTCCTCACTCATGTCCGCCCGGCATCGAAGGAGCCGGGCCAAGGCCGCTCCCGTCGGGTCCTCGTCTCCGGGAGGTCGGACGATGTCGAGCGCGGCACCGAGGAGATGGCTGTACATGGACATGTCAGCAGGTCTCAGAACACGTGGGCCGTCACTCCGAGCGACCGCGGCGGAACGCAGCCTCCGCCGATTCGTACATGTGCCGGAGGTCGACCAGGAGCTTCTCGGTCCCATCGCACAACCCTTTGGCGTTCGAGGCGGCGTCTCGGCGGACGTCAGAGAAATGTGACCGAGCCGCCAGGTAGACGTTCTCGGTGACATCGATACGCTTGCGGACCTGATCACGGACCTCGTGACCAGCCAGGTCGAATTGCACCCACAGCTCGTCTATCCGGGCACGCCATCCGTCGAGCGTATGACCCAACCTCTCGACGAGAACATCCTCCGACTCGTCGTCCAACCGACCATTGTCTTCTGGTTCGGGCATCTTCGACTCCTCTGTCCACTCGTCCTCACCACCTGTGTACCGACTCGGAGTGGCCAGGGATAGGGCCGATCGTCCCATCGTCATGTCGGCCCCACGATTCGAGCCCCCGTTCCCCCCGTCGAGGGACCTTCGGCCCTGGCCGGATCGACCGGGGCATGGTCGGCTGGACGGGTGAGCACCGAGACACGGTCCCCCACGCCGGACACCTCCAGTACGGCGTCGCCCCGGCGCTGGGCCATCCTGGCCGTGCTGTGCGTATCCCTTCTGATCGTCTCGCTCGACAACACCATCCTCAACATCGCACTTCCGGCTCTGGTGAGGGATCTCCACGCCACGGAGTCGCAGCTCGAGTGGATCGTCGACATCTACGCGTGCGTCTTCGCCGGGCTCCTCCTGGTGGCGGGAAGCATCGGGGACCGGGTCGGGCGCAAGAAGGTCTTCTGCGTCGGGCTGGCCATCTTCGCCGCCGGTTCTGCGGGGTCCGCCTTCTCGACATCGGTGACGGCTTTGATCGTGGCCCGATCGGTCATGGGCCTCGGCGCCGCCTGCATCATGCCCGCCACCCTCTCGATCATCATCAACGTCTTCCGGGAGCCCGACGACCAGGCGCGGGCGATCGGTATCTGGTCGGCGACGACGGGCTTGGGTATCGCCATCGGCCCCATCGCCGGTGGCTGGCTGCTGGCGCACTACTGGTGGGGGTCGGTCTTCCTCGTCAACGTCCCCGTGGCCACCCTCGGACTGTCGGCGGCGCTGTGGCTGGTGCCGGATTCACGCGATCCCGAGAGGCGCCCGATCGACGTACTGGGGGCGGTGCTGTCGACGGTGGGACTGGCCATGCTCCTGTGGTCGATCATCGAGGCGCCCGTACGCGGATGGGATTCGCCGTTCGTGCTCGCCTCGGGCGTCGGGGCCGTCGTCGTCCTGTCCGCCTTCGTGGTCTGGGAGCGTCACACCACCCATCCGATGCTGACCCTCAAGCCCTTCGCCGACCGTCGCTTCTCGGTGGCCATGGCGGCGGTGGCCATGGCCGTGTTCGGCCTGATGGGTGCCCTCTTCGTCCTGACCCAGTACCTCCAGTTCTCTCTGGGGTTCTCGGCCCTGGACGCCGGCGTGCGAATCGTGCCGATCGCCGCTGTCCTGGCCGTGGCCGCCGTCACGTCGACTGTCGTCGACCGTGTCATCGGGACCAAGGTCGTCGTCGCCGTCGGCATGTGCATCGTGGCCGCAGGCTTGTGGCAGCTCACCACCACCACGACAGCGCAGGGCTTCGGGCACTCCCTGATCGGCATGATCCTGCTCGGGCTGGGCGCCGGCCTCATCATCGCCCCGGCCACGGCCTCGGTCATGGGGTCGCTCTCTCGTGATCGGGCCGGCGTCGGATCGGCCACGAACAGCACCGCCCTGCAGGTGGGCGGCGCCCTGGGGGTCGCCGTCATCGGCTCTGTTCTCACCTCCCGGTATCAAGGCAGGATGACGGACACGCTGGCGGGTCACTCCGTCCCGCCGGCAGCGGCGCACGCCATTCTCGGGTCCATAGGAGGAGCATTGGCCGTGGCCCGGATGGCCGGGGGTGCGGTGGGCACGGAGCTGACGGTTGCCGCCCGCCGGGCGTTCGTGGACGGCATGGACCTGGCCCTGTTGGTGGGGGCGGTCGTCGTGGCCGCCAGTGCGCTTCTGGTGATCGCGGCACTGCCGTCTCGCCGACGGGTGCGACCGGATGCTCCCTCTCCCGAGGACCACCGTCCGGCCGTGCCCCCGACCGGATCCGGTGAGCCGCCGACCGGATCCGGTGATGGGGTCGGTGACCCCGGGCGTCGTGAGGACCAGACCGGCCACGCCGTGCCGGTGAGCCGAACATAGTCTCGTGCCCCTCCCGGCCGCGGGCACGTCCGCTCGCCGTCCCACCTCATTCGGATGACCATGCCCTCTGTGGCGGGCGCCGGCTCACTCGCTCCCGAGCGAAGGTTGGACATGGTGACCGCCGCCCGGGCCGACGCCGGTGACGTGCTCAGGCAACTCGGGACCTCCGACACCGGGCTCGCCGGATCCGATTCCGCCGCCCGACTGGCGCGGACCGGACCCAACGTCATCGGGTGCCACCGTGTCCGGGCGCTCAGCGTCCTGGTCGGCCAGGTACGCAACCCCCTCATCCTGCTGCTGCTTCTCTGCGCCGGAGTCTCCGGACTGACCGGTGATCCCACCGACGCCGTGATCATCGCCGTCATCATCGGGCTGAGCATCGCGCTCGGCTTCTTCAACGAGTACCGGGCCGAGGTGGCGGTGGCCGCCCTGCACGACAGGATCAGGCGTCGGGCGCTCGTCTGGAGAGACGGACGCCCGACCGAGATCGACGTCACCGAGCTCGTGCCCGGCGACGTGGTGGCCCTCCGAATGGGTGACCTCGTCCCCGCCGACGTCCGCCTGCTCGAGGCCCACGACCTCGAGTGTGACGAGGCGATCCTCACCGGTGAGTCGATGCCGGCCTCCAAGTGCGTCGAGGCGGTGACAGAGGCCGAGGGGATGGATCTGCCCTGCTGCGCCTTCATGGGCACGATCGTGCACGAAGGGTCCGGGCGGGCCGCGGTCGTGGCCACGGGGCCGGCCACCGAATTCGGCCGGATAGCGGCCGGCCTCTCCGAAAAGCCGGCGGAGACCGCCTTCCAGGCCGGGCTGCGCGGCTTCTCGCGCTTTCTGGTGGCCGTGGCCGCCGGACTGACCGTCTCGATCTTCGCCATCAACATCGGCTTCCACCGGCCGTTGATCGAGGCCCTGCTGTTCTCGTTGGCCATCGCCGTCGGCATCACCCCCGAGATGATGCCGGCCATCGTCACCGTCAGCCTGTCGGCCGGCGCCCGTGAGCTGGCCAAGCGCCGCGTCCTGGTCAAGCGCCTGGTGGCCATCGAGGATCTCGGGAACGTCCAGCTCCTCTTCACCGACAAGACGGGCACCCTCACCGAGGGGGCCGTCACCTTCAGCCGCTCGCTCGGCCCCGGGGGGGCCGATGATCGTGCCGCGCTCGTCCTGGGGCTGGTCTGCAACGAGGCGGCCGCCACCGAGAACGGCCCCGTCGGCGGCAACGCCCTGGATCAGGCGCTGTGGGCGGCCCCCGAGGTCCGGGAGCTCGACGCCACGGGAGACGGTCCCGCCGCCTACCGCCGGATGGGCGTGCTCCCCTTCGACCATGAGCGCCAGCTCGTCAGCGTGGGCGCCGTCGGCCCCGACGGCCGTCATGTCCTCATCACCAAGGGCGCACCGGAGGCCGTTCTGGCCCGCTGCCCCGATCCTCCCCCGGAGTGCCATGCCACCCTCGACCGGCTCTTCCACGACGGCGCCCGCGTGGTCGCCGTGGCCACCCGCCCGGGGGCGACGGTGGAGCAGACCGAGACACCCGGCGCCGCTGACGAGCATGACCTCGTCCTCGTCGGATTCCTCACCTTCGTCGACCGGCCCAAGCCCGACGCCGGTTCGTCGATCGCCCGGCTGCACGGGCTGGGGATCGACGTGAAGATCATCACCGGGGACAACGGCATCGTGGCCGCCAAGGTCTGCACCGACATCGGCCTCGACCTTTCCGGGGTCCTCAACGGATCTGATCTCGACGCACTGGACGACGACGCCCTGGCGGCGGCCATCCCCGCCACGACCGTCTTCGCCCGGGTGAGCCCGGAACAGAAGTCGCGCATCATCAAGGTGGCACGGCGAACCGGCGTCGACGTCGCCTACCTGGGTGACGGGGTCAACGACGCCGTCGCCCTCCACCACGCCGACGTCGGGATCTCGGTCGAGTCGGGTAGCGACGTGGCCAAGGACGCGGCGGACATCGTCCTTCTCGACAAGGACCTGGGCGTTCTGGCCGACGGTGTCATGGAAGGCAGGAGGATCTTCGCCAACACGATGAAGTTCGTGTTCATGGCCACGTCGTCGAACTTCGGCAACATGTTCAGCGCTGCCGGAGCGTCGTTGTTCCTCACCTTCCTTCCCATGCTGCCCTCGCAGATCCTGCTCAACAACCTGCTCTACAACGTCGGGCAGCTGGCCATTCCCAGCGATCGCGTCGATCCCGAGATCCTGGCCCGGCCCGCCGCCTGGGACATCGGCTTCATTCGCCGATTCATGGCCGTCTTCGGCCCCGTCAGCTCGGTGTTCGACTTCCTCACCTTCGCCGTGATGCTCTGGTTGCTCCACGCCGGGCACGCCGAGTTCCGAACCGGATGGTTCGTCGAGTCGATCGCCACGCAGACGCTTGTCATCTACGTGATCCGGACCAGGCGGATCCCCTTCCTCCGCAGCCTGCCCAGCAAGACGATGCTCACCGTGCCCATCGCCTGTGCCCTCATCGGTGCCGCGCTCCCGTTCACCGCCCTGCACCGCATCCTCGGGTTCACCGCGTTGCCCCTGGCCTTCTTCTTGATCCTGGTGGGGATGATCGTCGCCTACCTGATCCTGGTCGAGCTGGCCAAGAGCCGCTTCTACGCCGTACGCCCCAGCCCGGCCGTACCGACGACCACCCGTCGGGAGCGCCTCGAGCGCCGGATCGTCCGCCGGGCGGCGCCGTTCACCCTCCACGTGATCTCGGAGCCGGGCCGTCTCCTCGGCCGCCTGCCGGCAGGTCGTCGGGACCGGTCGGCCCACCACCCGACCCGCTCCGGCACCGAATAGTCACGATCATCACCTTCAGGACCTTGTCCCCTACAGCGAACAGCCCTGAGCTTTCATGATGTTCTGAAACAACCGGAGAGGCGCATCCATGGGCTCACCCGCCATCCACACCGAAGGGCTCTCGAAACGCTACGGGGACGTCGACGCCCTCCGAGACCTCGATCTCGACGTCGACCCGGGGGAGGTCGTCGGATACCTGGGGCCCAACGGCGCCGGGAAGACCACGACGATCCGCCTGCTTCTCGGGCTGGTCCGGCCCACGGCGGGGCGGGCCCAGATCTTCGGACTCGACAGCCAACGCCGGACCGTCGAGGCCCATCGCCGCCTGGCCTACGTCCCCGGCGAGTCCAACCTGTGGCCGTCGCTCACGGGAGCCGAGACCCTCCACCTCCTCGGTCGCGTCCAGGGCCGTGTCGACGTGACCTACCGCGACGAGTTGATCGACCGCTTCGACCTCGATCCGTCGAAGAAGGTCCGTGCCTACTCCAAGGGCAACCGGCAGAAGGTGTTGCTCATCGCCGCGCTCATGACCCGCCCCGACCTGCTGTTGCTCGACGAGCCCACCGCGGGGCTCGACCCGCTCATGGAGCAGGCCTTCCGGCACTGCATCGCCGAGGCCCGCCGGGTGGGACAGACGGTGTTCCTGTCGTCCCACATCCTGAGCGAGGTGGAGGCGTTGTGCGACCGGGTGGGCATCTTGCGCCAGGGACGCCTCGTCGAGATCGGGACGCTCGAGGAGATGCGGCACCTCTCCGCCTTGACCGTCGAAGCCGTCTTCGACGCCACCCCGCCCGACCTCTCCGGCGTCCCGGGCGTCAAGCGGGTGGCGGTCGACGGACGGCACGTCCATCTCGAGGTCCAGGGTCCGATCGAGCCGCTCGTCGATGCTCTGGCGGGCACGGGCCTCCGGGAACTGCTCAGCCGGGAGCCCTCCCTCGAGGAGCTGTTCCTGGCCCACTACGGCCCCGACGGGGCGGCACCGGCGGCACCGGCGGCGGCGGGGGGGGCGGGACCGGAGACATGACCGCTGTTCTGGCCGACGACGCTCCGCGCGCCCTCACACCGGCCGGGCGCCACCCGGCGGCCGTCGTGGCCGGGCAGGTGTCGCGCCACACCGGGCGCTCGGGTGCGCTGTGGGGGCTCATCTTCGCCTTCTACGTCGTGGCCCAGACCTTCGGGTACACGGCGGCCTACAAGACGCAGGCGGCGCGCGACCAGCTGGCCCGGTCGTTCGGGTCGAACATCGGTATCAACGCCCTGATCGGACCGGCCCGCGCCATCAATACGGTCGCCGGCTACACGTCGTGGCGCGCCCTCGGCGTCCTCAGCCTGCTCGGTGCCGTCTGGGGTCTGCTGACGTCCACCCGCATCCTGCGGGGTGACGAAGAAGCAGGGCGATACGAGTTGCTGCTCGCCGGTCAGACCACGCGCCGGCGGGCCGCCGGCCAGGCGATGGCCGGGCTGGGCGTGGGCCTGGTCACCCTGTGGGCGATCGCCGCGCTGGCGACGATCGCCACCGGTCGCGCCTCCTCGGTCGGATTCAGCCTCGACCAGTCCCTCTACTTCTCGGTCACGCTGGTGGCCGGCGCGGCGGTGTTCCTGGCCGTCGGTGCACTCACCAGCCAGCTGGTCACGACCCGCCGCCGGGCGGCCTCCCTGGCCGGTGCCGTCTTCGGCGTCGCCTATGCCCTCCGTATGGTGGCGGACTCGGACCCGGGGCTGCACTGGATGGTCTGGTTGAGCCCTCTCGGCTGGATCGAGGAGTCCCAACCCCTGACCGACCCCCACCCCATGGCCCTGGTGCCGGCGGTCGTCGTGATCATCGTCCTCACCGGTGTGGCCCTGCACCTGGCCGGCTCCCGCGACCTGGGGGCCTCCACGTGGCCCGACCGTGACACCTCCCCCCCGCACCTGACTCTGGTGGGACGACCCACGGGGTTGGCCATCCGGCTGATGAGGCCGGTGGCGTTGGGCTGGCTCTTCGCCGCCGCCGCCTTCTCCGTCCTCATCGGCACGGTGGCGGAGTCGGCCACCAAGGCCATCAGCGGCAGCAGCGCCATCGAGAAGGCGCTGGGTCGCCTCGGCGGGCACGGTTCGCTGGTCGAGGCCTATCTCGGCCTCACCTTCCTCATGCTCGCCCTGATGATCGCCCTGGTCGCCGCCGGTCAGGTCACGGCCATCCGGTCCGAGGAGGCCGACGGGAGGCTCGAGAACCTCGTGGTGCGCCCCTTCGGCCTGACGACGTGGTTCGCCGGACGGTTGGGGCTGTCCGCCCTCCTGCTCGCCGTGGCCGGGGTCGTCTCCGGGATCGGAGCGTGGGCGGGGGCCGCCAGCCAGCACAGCGGGGTCGGCTTCGGCCCGCTCGTGGTGGCCGGCCTGAACGTCGTCCCCCCGTCGCTGTTCCTCCTCGGCCTCGGCGCCCTGGTCATGGGCGCATGGCCGCGGCACACGTCGGCCGTCGTCTACGGATACCTGGCCTGGTCGTTTCTCCTCGAGTTCGTCGGTGCCGTCATCCACGCCGATCACTGGCTGTTGGACACCTCCGTCTTCTTCCACATGGTCCCCGCCCCCGCCACCGCCCCGGACTGGGCCAGCGTGGCGGTGATCACCGGCCTCGGCCTCGGTGGTGCCGTCGTGGGTGGCGTCCTCCTCGGCCGTCGCGATCAGATGAGCGCATGACCGCGGCGGCGTCGACCAGTGCCGGGCCGGACGCCGGCGACTGGCGCGCCACGTTCGTCGAGCGGTTCGGCGTGGTCGGCGATGAGATGGGCCTGCCGCGCACGATGACCCGATTGCTCGGCTGGCTCGTCGTGTGCGACCCTCCCCACCAGTCGGCCCAGCAGATCCAGGCCGGGCTCCGGCTCTCCTCGGGGTCGGTCAGCTCCGGACTGAGCGCACTGGCACGCGGGGGCCTCGTCGACCGTCTCACCTTTCCCGGTGACCGCCACACCTACTACACGGTCGGACCCGACGGATGGCGGCAGTTGGTGGCCGGGCGGTTGCGGGTCCTCGGAGCCGTCCGACGGATGGCCGACCAGGCGTTGGCGGCGGCCGGGGGGCGGGCCGACCACCGGTTGCACGAGATGCGGGACTTCTACGCCTCGTGCGAACGGCTGGTCACCGATCTCCTGGACCAGGCGGCCCCCCCGGACGAGCACCGGTGACGTCCTCGGAACCCCGGCTCGACGACGACGGGCCCGAGCGGCGTCCGACGGTCTCGCTGGACGAGACGGACGGTTGGATCTTCGACCTCGACGGCGTGCTGACCGATACGGCCTCCCTGCACCTCCAGGCGTGGACGGAGGTGTTCGAGGAGTTCTTCGCCTCGGTGGCGGCGGACGGGGCCACGGTGGCGCCCGCCCCCTTCACGGGGGACGACTACCGTGCGCTGGTCGACGGTGAGGACCGCATGGACGGGGTCCGCAACGTCCTGGGCGACCGCCACATCCCGCTGCCCGAAGGGGGACCGGACGACGCCGCCGGGTCCCGCAGCGTCGCGGGGTTGGCCAAGGAGAAGGACGCCCGCTACCTGGCCCTGCTGGCCGAGCTCGGACCACGCCCCTTCGCCTCCTCGGTCGAGCTCCTCCGGCGGCTCCGGGCCGCGGGCGTCGGCGTGGCCGTCGTCTCGGCCAGCCGGCACTGTGCCCAGGTGCTCGAGGCGGCCGGCCTGACCGCCCTCGTCGACGCCCGCGTCGACGGGGAGACGGCCCAGGCGATGGCGCTGGCCGGCAAGCCCGATCCGGCGCTGTTCCTGGAGGCGGCCCGACGCCTGGGGGTGGAGCCGTCCCGGGCGGTGGTGGTCGAGGATGCCCTCGCCGGCGTCGAGGCAGGTCGGCGAGGGGCGTTCGGCGTGGTGGTGGGGGTCGACCGCGACGCCCACGGCGACGCGCTGGGTCAGGCTGGCGCCGGCGTCGTGGTCACCGACCTGGGAGATCTCACGTTGACCGGACAGGGCCCCCACGAGAGCCCGTGGTGGCTCACCTACGACGACCCCGATCGGACCGACGAAGGAGTGGTCGAGACGCTGTGCACCCTCGGCAACGGGTACCTCGGCACCCGGGGGGCGCGGCCGTGGGCACGCGACGACGGCACCTCCTATCCGGGCACCTACCTGGCCGGGGTCTACAACCGTCTCGAGAGCCCGGTGCTCGACGAGCTCGTCGAGGTGGAGAGCCTGGTCAATGCCCCCAACTGGCTGCCGATCACCTTCCGTGCCGATCGCGGGACGTGGCTCGGGACCGAGGGGACGGTCGTGTCGTCGCATCGGATCCGCCTCGACCTGCGCTGCGGGCTCCTGGTCCGCCACTGCGTGGTCACCGACGGTGACGGTCGGCGCACCGCGGTGGTCGAGCGGCGAGTGGTGTCGATGGCCGATCCCCACATCGTCGCCCTGGAGTTGAGCGGCACACCGCTCAACTGGTCGGGAGACCTCGAATGGCGGGCGGCGCTCGACGGAAGCGTCGTCGACGACGAGACCGTCGAGGATCGGCTGCTCAGCAACCGCCATATCGAGTTGGTCGACCAGGGCGCCGACGATGCCGGCGGGCTGTGGCTGCGGGTCCGGACCGTCCGGTCCCACATCACGGTGGCCATGGCGGCCCGCTGCCGCACGCCCGATGCCGACCCCGACCGGCACTGGTCGAGCGAGGGACCACCCGGGTCACCCGAGACGCGCACCTCGGTGGTGGCGTCGGCCGGCGCCCGCGCCGCCGTGGAGAAGGTGGTGGCGATCTTCACGTCGAAGGACCGGGCCATCTCCGAACCGGGGCTCGCCGCACGCCAATCCGTCGCCGACGCCCCCGGTTTCGACGACATCCTCGCCCGTCAGCGAGCCGCCTGGGAGACGGTGTGGCGGCGGGCGGCCATCACGGTGAACGACCATGCCGGCTCGGACACCATCTTGAACCTCCATCTGTTCCACCTCTTCCAGGTGGCCTCCCCTCACGTCACGGAGATCGACGCCGGCCTCGGGGCGCGGGGGCTGCACGGCGAGGGGTACCGGGGCCACGTCTTCTGGGACTCGCTGTTCGCCTTCCCTGTCGTGAACCTCCGCTTCCCGGCGGTGGCGCGGGCCCTGGTGGCGTATCGCAGCCGTCGCCTGCCCGCCGCCCGCCGGGCCGCCGCCGCCGACGGTCGCCAGGGTGCGATGTTCCCCTGGCAGAGCGGCAGCGACGGGAGGGACGAGACGCCGACCATGCTGTTCAATCCCCGCTCGGGCCGGTGGATGCCCGACCGCTCGCGCTTCGAGCGCCACGTCGGCCTGGCCGTCGCCTACGACGCCTGGCAACACTGGCAGGTCACCGGGGATCTCGACTTCCTGGGCGGCCCCGGCGCCGAGCTGATCATCGAGATCGCCCGGTTCTTCGCCAGCCTGGCCAGTGGCGACGACCCTCCCGGGCGCTACCACATCGCCGGGGTGGTCGGACCCGACGAGTTCCACGACGGCTACGCATGGTCGCCCGACCCCGGGGTCACCGACAACGCCTACACCAACGTCATGACGTCCTGGCTGTTGTGGCGGGCCGGCGAGCTGGCCACCCTGCTGGAGGCGGAGCATCGAACGGAGACGGTCGAACGTCTCGGCCTCGACGGGGAGGAGCTCGCTCGATGGGACGCCATCTCGCGGAATCTCCACGTGCCGTTCCACGACGGCGTCATCTCGCAATTCGCCGGCTACGACCGGCTCGAGCCGTTCGACCTGGACGGCTACCGCCAGCGCTACGACAACATCGGGCGCCTCGACCTGATCCTGGAGGCCGAAGGGGACGCCGTTCGCCGCTACCAGGTGGGCAAGCAGGCCGACGTCTTGATGCTCCTCTACCTGCTGTCGGCCGAGGAGCTGCGGGCCGTGATGGGGCGGATGGGCTACCCGCTGGGGCCGGAGGTGATCCGGACGACCGTCGAGTACTACGCGTCACGGGTGACCCATGGATCGAGCTTGTCGAGGATCGTGCACTCGTGGGTGCTGGCCCGGGCCGACAGGCAGGCCTCGTGGCGGTACTTCCAAGACGCATTGGCAGCCGACGTCGCCGACAGCCAGGGGGGAACGACCCGCGAGGGCGTCCACCTGGGGGCCATGGCCGGCACGGCCGACATCCTCCAGCGCTGCTACGCGGGCTTGGAGGTTCGCGACGAGGCTCTCTGGCTCCATCCGCTCCTCCCACCCGAGTTGACCAGGCTCCGGTTCGGCGTGCTGTTCCGGGGCAACGACATCACGGTCGACGTCGACCGGCACAGGGTGCGGATCGGGGCGGCGGCGGGCCGGGGCGGGCCGTCCACCGTGATGGTGTCGAACGAACCCATCGTCCTGCGGCCGGGCCACGCGGCCGACGTGCCCATCATCGACATGGACTGAGGGCCGGCCCCAAGGGCCGAAGGGCCCTGGTGCACGAACCGTCGACGGCCCACCATGAGAACATGACAGGAGGGGTGAGGATGGTGAGCAGTGACGTGGGAGACCTGGGGCGGCGGGTGTCGGAGCGTCGCCGTGTGCTGGGGCTGAGCGTCGAGGCCCTGGCCGAGCGGGCGGGGATGGACCCGTCCTATCTCCGCACGTTGGAGACGAGCCCGTCACCGCAGCTCTCACGGGCGGCGCTGTGGCGGCTGGCCGCCGCTCTGGAGACGACGATGGACCTGGTCACCGGGGGCGGGATGCAGGCCCCACCGGGCCGGGACCAACCGTCGGGCAACCCTGTCCTCGACGCCCTCGACCCCGGCGATTGCCGAGACCTCATCCGTCCCGGCGGCGTGGGGAGGATCGTCTTCTGCGAATCGCGGGGTCCGGTGGCGCTGCCGGTCAACTTCCGCGTCCTCGACGGCGATGTCGTCTTCCGGACGGCGGCGCTCCCGGAGCTCACGTCCACCGAGGGGCTGGGGACGGTCTCGTTCGAGGTCGACCACATCGACGAGGCGTTGGCCGAGGGGTGGAGCGTGCTCGTCTCGGGCGTGGGCCACGTGATCACCGACGCGTCCGAGCTCCGACAGGCGGAGGCGACGGGCGTGGCCCCGTGGGCCGGTGGCGAGCGGGACCTCTACATCCGCATCGTCCCCCGTGAGGTGACAGGTCGGCGCATCCGCTGCCGCTAGGTGCACGGCCAGGGCCGATCAGGGCTCGGGTGGCTTCTTCTCCCTGGCGGCCCGCAGGACAGCCCCCAGGACGTCCAGGGCGGACGCCAGGCCCAGGGCGGAGTCCTCGTCGACCACGGCCACGACCTCGAGCTCGTAGGCGGCCATCTCCTCGCCGACGTCGGCCGGGTGCTGTTCGGAGCTCACCATCCGCGGTGCCGCACGCATGACCTCGCCGGCCCAGACGACGTCGGGATCAGCGCCGGCCGCCACCGCCTCGATGACATCCTTCGCCGTCACCAAGCCGGCGGGTCCGCCGGGGATCTCGACCAGCACGGCACCCATTCCCGACTCCACCATGCAACGGGCCACGGCGCGCAGGCTGGCCAGCCCGTCCACCTGAGCCGGGACCCGGACGGGGATGCGTCGGACCCGCTCGCCCCCGTCGCCGGAGCGATCGGCCGTCACGCTCACGTCCCGGCGTCCGGCCCGTCCCACGTGAGACGGCGTCCCGAGATCAGGGTCGACGGCACCTTGACGAGGAACGGGTGCGGCCCCGGTGCCCAGGGCAGAAGGTGCGAGCACGCCCATTCCCTGTCCGCCGGTTCGGTGACCAGCTGTGCGATCCCCGTCACCAGGACGCTCCATCCCGTGCGGTACATCAGGTCCGCGTCATCGGCCTCGACGCTCACGACCTGTCCTTCGACGGCGGCGGTGAGCTTGGAACCTCTGTCCGTGCAGAAGATCACGTCCTCGTCGAGGACCGAGACGTTGACCGGCAGGGCCACCGGTATGCAGTCGATGCTCAGCACCACCCGTGCGATGCGGGCGCCGCGGAGCAGGGCCAGGCACTGGGCACGGTCCAACTCGACGGTGCAGAAGCTCGCTTCACGCTCGGTCGCCGTCATCACGCCCCATGGTGCGCGCCGAGCGCCGACATCGACCAGGGCCGAACGACACATTGGTCACGATCCGGCGCTGTCCACGAGGACGGCAGCTCCGGTGACGCGGTCGTGGGCCAGGTCCGACAGCGCCTCGTCGGCCTGGTCGAGCCGGTAGGGCACGGTCGAGACCCGGACCGGAATGCGGGCGGCGAGCGCCAGGAACTCCTCACCGTCGCGCCGGGTGTTGGCCGTCACGCTGCACAGTGTCCGCTCCTGGAAGAGGTGATCGTCGTAATGGAGGACGGGGATGTCGGAGAGATGGATACCGGCGACGGCGAGGGTGCCCCCGCGGTCGAGGGCGGCCAGCGCCGGTGGGACCAGGGTTCCGACCGGTGCGAAGAGGATGGCGGCGTCGAGCGGCTCGGGAGGGAGGTCGTCGGAGCCGGCGGCGCTGGCCGCACCGAGCCGCAGGGCCAGCTGGCGGGCTTCGGGCGCCCGGGTGAGGACGTGGACCCGCGCTCCCTCGGCGATGGCGATCTGCGCCGTGATATGGGCCGAGCCACCGAACCCGTAGATGCCGAGCCGCCCTCCGGGCGGGAGCTGCGACCGACGCAGCGCCCGGTAGCCGATGATCCCCGCGCACAGAAGGGGGGCCGCCTGTTCATCGCTGAACGCGGCCGGCAGCTCGTAGGCGTACCTCTCGTCGACGACCAGGTACGGGGCGTAGCCCCCGTCGAGATCCCATCCCGTGAAGCGCGGATCGGTGCAGAGGTTCTCCCGGCCGGCCGCACAGAACGGGCACGTCCCACAGGTGCGGGCCAACCACGGCACACCGACCCGGTCGCCCACCGCGAACCGGACGCAGCCTTCACCGAGGTGGTCGACGACGCCGACCACCTCATGGCCGGGAACGACCCGGTGTCGCTTGGGGACGAGATCCCCCTCGGCCAGATGGAGGTCGGTGCGACAGACCCCGCAGACACGGACACGGACGCGCACCTGCCCGGGACCGGGAACGGGGACCGGGCGCTCGATGCGCCGCAAGGGTCCGGCGTCCATCGGCCCCGGCACGTCGACGACCCACGCCGGCATCATCTCGGCCATCGCCTCGCCTCCTGTCTCGTCGAGCAGCGAGCAGGGTCCAGCGTCCCACGAACCGAGGCCGACCCGGTATGGACTTTCGGCCCTGTTGCCGACGGGGCCGGCTCCGTAGCGTGACGGGAAGAAGGCAGTCTCGGACCTGGAGGCGACGATGAGCCTGACGACCGACCCGGTGACGACACCGACGACACCGACGAACGACGAGTTCGTCGCCCCCGGCCGACCCGGCAGCCTGGTCGAGGTGAAGCCGAGGTACGAGAACTTCATCGGCGGGCGCTGGGTCGCTCCCACCAAGGGCCAGTACATGGAGAACGTCAGCCCCGTCACCGGTCGGCCGTTCTGCGAAGTGGCCCGGTCCACACCTGAGGACGTGGAGCTGGCCCTCGACGCCGCCCACCAGGCCAAAGAGGCCTGGGGCGCCACCTCGCTCACCGAACGGGCCGCCGTCTTGAACCGTGTCGCCGATGCCATCGAGGCGAATCTCGAGATGTTGGCCGTGGCGGAGACCTGGGAGAACGGCAAGCCCGTGCGAGAGACCCTGGCGGCCGACATTCCGTTGGCCGTCGACCACTTCCGCTACTTCGCCGGTGCCACCCGTTCGCTCGAGGGCCGGTCCACCGAGATCGACAAGGACACCGTCGCCTATCACTTCCACGAGCCGCTCGGCGTGGTGGGGCAGATCATCCCGTTCAACTTCCCGCTCCTGATGGCGGCCTGGAAGATCGCTCCCGCCCTGGCCGCCGGCAACTGCACCGTGGTCAAGCCGGCGTCACCGACGCCCTGGTCCATCCTGAAGCTGGCCGAGGTCATCGGCGGCATCGTGCCCCCCGGCGTCCTCAACATCGTGACCGGTCCAGGTGGTGAGATCGGCAAGGCCCTGGCCTCGAGCCCCCGTATCGCCAAGATCGGCTTCACCGGCGAGACGACGACGGGGCGGTTGATCATGCAGTACGCGGCGCAGAACATCATCCCGTCCACCGTGGAGCTCGGCGGTAAGTCGCCCAACATCTTCTTCGCCGATGTGATGGACGAGGACGACGAATTCCTGGACAAGGCTATCGAAGGGCTGGTGCTGTACGCCTTCAACAAGGGAGAGGTCTGCACCTGCCCGTCCCGGGCGCTCATCCACGAGTCGATCTACGACCGGTTCATGCAGCGCTGCCTGGAGCGGATCGGCAAGATCCGCCAGGGGAACCCGCTGGACCCCGCCACCATGATCGGTCCGCAGGTCTCGGCCCAGCAGATCGAGAAGATCACCTCCTACGTCGACATCGGTCGCCAGGAGGGCGCCGAGTGCCTGATCGGCGGGCACCACGCCCATCTGGGCGGGGAGCTCGAGGGTGGGTACTTCTTCGAGCCGACGGTCCTGAAGGGCAGCAACAACATGCGCGTCTTCCAGGAGGAGATCTTCGGGCCCGTGCTGGCCGTGACCACGTTCACCGACGAGGCGGACGCGCTGTCCATCGCCAACGACACCCTCTACGGGCTGGGTGCGGGGGTGTGGACCCGCAACGGCAACCTCGCCTACCGGATGGGTCGGGCCATCAAGGCCGGGCGGGTATGGACGAACTGCTACCACCTCTACCCCGCCGGGGCCGCCTTCGGCGGCTACAAGATCTCCGGCGTGGGGCGGGAGAACCACCAGATGATGCTGGAGCACTACTCCCAGACCAAGAACCTTCTGGTGAGCTACAGCACCAAGCCCCTGGGGTTCTTCTGAGGCCGAAGCCACCATGAGCGAGCCCACCCCCGTCGCCCGGGTCGTGGCCACCCCGGAGGCGCTCGAGGCCATCGGCCTGCTGGTGGCCGAGAGGGGGCCCGTCATGTTCTTCCAGTCCGGTGGGTGCTGCGACGGCAGCCTCCCGCTGTGCTTCGACGACGGGGAGCTCATCATCGGTGACCACGACGTCTTGCTGGGGCGGGTGGGCGGTTGCCCGTTCTACATCGACGGACGCCAGTTCGAGGTGTGGCAGCACACCCAGATCATCCTCGGCGTCGGGGCCGGGGCGCCCGAAGGCTTCTCGCTCCCGGCCGGCGAGGACGGGCACTTCGTCATCACGTCCCGCGTGTTCGCACCCGACGAATTGAGGGCCGGACCACTCCGCAAGGGTGACACCGTCGTCGACTCGTGACAGGCTACGCCCCCACTGCCCCCTCGATGAACCGCACCATCGTGGCACTGAGCCCGAGATCCAGAGAGACGGAGCCGCCCGTCAACCGGATCCTCGATCCGTCGGCGGTGATCTCCGCCCTCCACCCATGGAGCTCCACGTTGCGTAGCGCCGATTCCAGGATGCGATCCGCCCGTTCGTGGCGTGCGCCGGTCGTCTCGGGACGGTCGAGGACGAGCTCGAGGTACGCCAGGATCTCGTGAGGCTGGATGTCCCGCAGTGGCTGCAGGTTGCGATCGATCATGACCGCCACCGGGGCCAGAGACAGATCGCGGGGTTCCTTGGGAAGCACCAGGAGATGCGTCGACATGGAGGCGTCCTTTCGTTGACGTAACTCAGCGGTCTCGAGACGGAATCTCGGGATCGAGGACCTCGTGCGCCACAGGAGACACTACGGCACCGAGTTCGAGGACCAGCGCCACCAGGAGATCATCGGCCGTGATGATCCCGGCCAGATCCCCGTCCTCGAGGACCGGAAGCCGTCGGACTCCGGCGTCTTTCAGGAGCCGGTAGGCCTCGAGGACATCGGCGGACCCTTGGATGGTCACCAGGGGTCCGCTCATCACGGCGTCGACCGCGGTGCTGAGCGGCCGCCCGGCTCCGACGGCCCGCACGGTGATGTCCCGATCGGTCAGGATCCCGAGAAGCTCGTCACCGCTCACCACCAGCACCGACCCCACCCCGTGGCTACCCATCAGCTGGGCGGCCTCCTCGACGGTGCACTGGGGCGGCACGGTGACCGGTGCCTTGCGCAAACAACTCCTCACCTGCATAGCTCCCGTCTCCTTCGTCATCGCCTGCCTCACGGACACCCTCGCCGTGTCGGGCTCCTTCCGGCCGTGCCTCTCGGGGACGCTCGGAAACGACGGGCGGCGACGGGCTCCGACACCCATCCTCGCCTCCCGCCAGTGGGCTGACCAGGGTCGAACGTCCCGATGAGCGGGCCTCGGTCTCTCGATTGGTGACCTTCGGCCCTGTCGTCGGAGACGTCGCCGGGCGATCATCGACCCATGAGCAGAATCTCCGTTCCCAGCCGGCCGAAAGGGTCGCCACCGCGAGGAGGCAGGCGATGAGGGTTGCCGAATTGATGCGCACGCCCGCTGTGGTGTGCCGTCCGACGACGTCACTGAAGGAAGCGGCGAACATGATGGAGGCGCGGAACGTGGGGAGCGTCCTCGTCGTCGACAATATCGGATACCTCACCGGAATCGTCACGGACCGTGATCTCGCTCTCAAGGGTGCGGGCCAGGGCCGGTCGCCCGACGTCACCGTCGAATCGATCATGACGCGAGACGTCGCATCCGTGGCTCCCACTTCCGACGTCTCCGAAGCGTCGGCGATCATGCAGAAGCGGAGCGTCCGCCGTGTCCCCGTCGTCGACGACAGGGGAACGATCCACGGAATGGTGGCGTTCGACGACCTCTTCCGCAATCTCAGCCACGAAGCCGACGACCTCATGGACACGGTCCTCTCGCAGGCGATCCGCCTCCACGCCAGTCCGTAGCCCGGGACCGCTGGACCGGGAACCGGTCCGTGGTGACCCCCGCCGCCCATGGCGCCCCGGCCCCGGGGGCGGGTAACGTTGCTGGTGGAGTCACCCCCCGTGGGACTCACCTGTTTCCGTTGCCCGACCCCTGGCGATGCCGCAGAAAGTGGGTGGCGTCAGAATGCCCTATCGATCGATCGAGGACCCGGCCAGGCTGCGGCGCGTCCTCGAGGCGACCCTTCAGATCGAAGCCGATCTCGATCTCTCCGTCCTCCTCCGTCACATCATCGAGGAGGCCCGCTCCATGGCGGGCGCACGCTACGGCGCCATCGGGGTCCTGAACGACGATCGCACCGCCCTGACCGAATTCCTCACCGTCGGGCTCGAGCCGGACCAAGAGGAACGGATCGGCCCTCGGCCCACCGGCCAGGGGGTGCTCGGCATCCTCATCACCGATCCCCATCCCGTTCGACTGGCCGACATCGGCTCCCACCCCGACAGCTTCGGCTTTCCGGCCCACCACCCCGCCATGACCTCGTTCCTGGGGGTGCCGATCAAGGTGCGCGACGAGGTCTACGGCAACCTCTACCTGACCGACAAGATCGGCTGGTCCGAGTTCACCGGGGACGACGAGGCCCTGGTCGAAGCACTGGCGCTCGGCGCCGGCATCGCCATCGAGAACGCCCGCCTCCACCAGCGCGTGCAGAGGGCGGCTGTCTACGAGGACCGCGACCGGGTGGCCCGGGATCTCCACGACAACGTCATCCAGCGCCTCTTCGCGGCCGGGCTCTCACTGCAGAGCATGGCGGCGGCAGCGACCACGGCCGGGATCGCCGACCGGCTCCAGACGGTGGTCGCCGATCTCGACGAGACGATCCGCCAGGTCCGGTCGACCATCTACGAGCTCGGGTCGGCCGAGATCCGTCGAGGGGTGCGGGACAGCGTCGTCACCCTCGTCCGGGAGCTCGATCCCGTCGTCGGTTTCGGCGTCCGGGTGACCTTCGACGGTGCCGTCGACACCCTGGTGTCCGACCAGCTGGCCGAGCACCTCCTGGCCGTCGTCCGGGAGGCGGTGACCAACATCGGGCGCCACGCCCAAGCCACCGAGGCCAGCGTGTCCCTGAGCGTCGCCCATGGCCAGTGTCGCCTGCAGGTCAGCGACAATGGCCGCGGGATCGGTGGCGCCGACATGAGGCAGGGAGGGCTCGGTCTGGGCAACCTCAGGCGCCGGGCCGAGAAACTGCATGGTCAGTTCACCGCGGACTCTCCCGACACCGGCGGAACGTCCCTGGTCTGGGAGGTCCCCGTCCACTGAGGCCCGTCGCCGCCGGCCGAGAACCTGTTGCGGTGGCTGAGAGAGCGAATCTCTCGGCGAACCCGGAGGTACGGTCCGGGTTGGACCGAAGGGTACCCCAGACGGCAGGCGAAGGCGATGTCGAAGGACTCGGGGATGGACAGGATCTGGCGAAGCTCCTCCTCGACGCCCCCGGCGCTGAAGACGCTCATGATCTGCATCCCGATGCCCAACTCCTCGGCCGTCAGCCACATGTTCTGCATCACGCATCCCAGACTCATGATGCCGAGAAAGTCACCGGCCGATGCCGGGGCCCGCTTGCGGGTGTCGTAGACCACGATCATCACCACCGGGCACGACTGCATGGTGGCGTCGAGGAACCCGTGCCCGATGTCCGTGGCGCCCTCGGGCCGGGCCTCGGGGTCCCGCCACGCGGGCGGGAACATGGTGGCGAGGAGCCCGGTACCCTTGCGGACCAGCTCCTCCTCGCTGAAGGAGAGCTGGGCGTAGTTCTCCCGGATGAAATCCTCCGACGTCCCACCGGGCAGTCGGCCGATGGCCGCCAGGGTCGCCTTGTCGTCGACGACGATGATCTCGAAATTCTGCATGTTGTGCGCTGTCGGAGCCCAGCGAGCCGCCTCCAGGATCGCCAAGAGGTCCTGAGGGGCCACCTGGTGGTCGGGATCGAACGGGACGCGCTCCGAGTGACGCGCCCGGATCACCTCGCTGATCCGAACGCCCTCACCAGTTTCGATCGACACCAGCCATGTCCCGTCGTCTTGGCTCAGGCGTCCACTGTGGCGTCCCGAGCCGGTCCGAGCTGGCGTGCCACCGCTTCGAGGGCCGAGCGACGGTCCCGCAACCGCTGGCGGAATCGAGGGTTGTCCGTGTCGGCGATCTCGTGACTCAACTCGCCCAATGCGCCGTCGAGGAGGAGCCGGAGCTCCGCCGCCTGGTCGTCAGGCAGGTCGATCTGCACTGTCGTACCTCCTTTCCCTGATCGCTTTCCCCTGATCGGAATGTCGAGGACACTCATCGAACGGGGGCGGCCCGCGATGCCCGCTCCCCGTGTTCCACCCTGCCCAGCGGGACTTCGGGACGGAGCAAGGCGCGTCGACACCTGAGGCAGGTCCCCCGGTGCACGGACTCGTCGGAGCCGCAGACCCGGCAGACGCGGAACTGCCCGGCCCCATAGCCACCGCCCGGCATCGCCCCACCCTGATGGCGGTCTCCGGTCGGACGGGGCCAGAATCCGGTCACGTCTGCGTGATCGGGATCTTCCTGGCCTCGGCCCTCTCCCCGTCGACGGGGATGCGGACCTCCAGGATCCCGTTCTCATAGGTGGCCTTGACGTCCTCGTCGGTGGCTCCCGCCGGTAGCAGGATCCTCCGCGCGAAACTCCCGTAGCGGAACTCCGAGCGACGACGGTGGTGACCCTTGGTCTCGCTCTCTTCGCGGCGCTCAGCCCGGAGCGTCAACACTCCGTTCTCCACCACGAGTTCCACGTCCTTGTCGGGATCCACGCCCGGCAATTCGGCCCGGAGTACCAGGGACCCGTCCTCGACGACCTCTTCCACACGGATGAACGAATCGTCGTCGAAGAGATCCATCAACCGGCCCGGCCAATTGAGCAGCGAACGAGCCGGTGACACCAGTTCTCGTGCTGTCATAACCGTCCACCTCCCATCGTCACAGCTTCCTTACGACTCATCTAGGCACCTTCCTTACGACTCATCTAGGCACCGCCGCCGTCGGGGCACCAGAGGCGAAGGTCACGATCGAGACGCCCGGGAATCGGGTGTGCGGGACCGTGCCGGCGGGCCCGGCATCGATGACGTTCGGCCCTACCGCGGTGCAACGCCCGGGACCACGCTGGAACGGTGTTCGAAGTGAGAATCCATGGACGAGGCGGCCAGGGTGTCGTCACCGCCGCCGAGCTCTTGGCCGTCGCCGCCTTCGAGGAGGGCCGATTCGCCCAGGCCTTCCCGAGCTTCGGCTCCGAGCGGACGGGGGCGCCGGTGGTCTCCTACTGCCGTCTCGACGAGCGCCAGATCCGGACCCGTGAGCCCGTGGTCGCCCCCGACGCCCTGATCGTCCTCGATCCCACCCTCGTGCACCAGGTCGACCTGTTCTCCGGACTGTCGCCGGAGGGGTTCGTCCTGGTCAACACCACCCGTACTTTCGACGCCCTGGGACTGGGGTCGCTCCTCGACCGGTTCCGAGAGGATCGCCTGGTGACGGTGCCCGCCTCCGAGATGGCCCAGCGGCACACCGGTCGGCCGGTGCCCAACGCCGTGCTGCTGGGCGGGTTCGCCGCCGTGACGGCCGAGGTGTCGCTCTCCGCCGTGGTGACGGCCGTCCGGGACCGGTTCGGCTCCGAGCCTTCGGTGGCCGAAGGCAACGTGGCGGCCGCCGCCGCGGCCTACGCCTACGTCCGTCAGCAGATGAGAGGCGTTCCGGGGGAGGCGATGCTGAGTGCTCCGCCAGATTGAGGGATCGAGGGCGGTGGCCGAGGTGGTCGCCTCTTGCCGGCCCGAGGTGGTGTGCGCCTACCCGATCTCACCCCAGACGCACATCATCGAGGCCCTCGGGTCCCTGGTGAAGGCGGGGGACCTGTCGCCCTGCGAGTTCATCAACGTCGAGTCCGAGTTCGCCGCCATGTCGGTGGCCATCGGAGCCTCGGCCGCCGGCGCCCGCGCCTTCACCGCCACCTCCAGCCAGGGACTGCTCTTCATGATGGAGGCCGTCTACAACGCCGGGGGCCTGGGCCTGCCGATCGTCATGACGCTGGCCAATCGCGCCATCGGCGCTCCGATCAACATCTGGAACGACCACAGCGACGCCATGGCGGTGCGCGACGCGGGCTGGGTTCAGCTGTTCGCCGAGACGAACCAGGAGGCGGCCGACCTGCACATCCAGGCGTTCCGCCTGGCCGAGGAGCTGTCCCTGCCGGTCATGGTGTGCATGGACGGATTCATCCTCACCCACGCCAGCGAGCGGGTGGATCTGCCCACCCAGGAGCAGGTCGACGCCTACCTGCCTCCGTTCCAACCGCGTCAGCGGCTCGACCCGGACGAGCCGGTCTCCATCGGCGCCATGGTCGGCCCCGAGGCGTTCGAGGAGGTTCGATTCATCGCCCACACCCGGCAGCAGCAGGCCCTGGTGCGCATCGGCGACCTGGCGGAGGAGTTCGCCGAGGCTTTCGGCCGGGACTCGGGCGGGCTGGTCCATCAGTACCGCAGCGCCGACGCCGAGACGGTCGTGGTGGCGCTCGGGTCGGTGCTCGGAACGATCAAGGACGTCGTCGATTCGTCGCGTGACCGGGGCATGCGCATCGGAGTGGTGGGCGTCACGTCGTTTCGTCCCTTCCCGATCGATGCGCTGCGAGCCGCCCTGCAGCATGCGCGCCGGGTCGTCGTCGTCGAGAAGGCCTTCAGCGTCGGATTCGGGGGTGTCCTCTCCACCGACGTGGCCATGTCTCTCACCGGACTGCCCATCCCCGTCGCCACGGTGGTGGCCGGCCTCGGTGGCCGCCCGATCACCAAGGCATCCCTGCAGACGCTGTTCGAGACGGCCGACCGTGGGGAGCTGGAGCGGCTGACCTTCCTCGACCTCAACCGTGGCCTGGTCGACCGAGAGCTCCAACGGATCGCTCAGAGCCGGACGTCGGGGCCCAGCGCCGAGAACATCCTGCGCGATCTCGGCACCGTGGCATCGGGAATCGGGTGACCGTGCCGGTCCGCTTCTACCAGGTGGGAAGTTTCGCCGTCGGCAACCGGTTGGTTCCCGGAGCGGAGCGCACCGTGCAATCGGACCCGAGCCGGACCAATTCGCTGACCTGCGGACATCGTGCGTGCCAGGGCTGCGGCGAAGCACTGGGCGCCCGCTACGCCCTCGATGCCGCCATGCGGGCCACGGCCGGTCGGATGGTCGCCGTCAACGCCACCGGCTGCCTCGAGGTGTTCTCGACCCCGTACCCCGAGAGTTCGTGGCAGATCGCCTGGCTTCATTCCCTGTTCGGCAACGCCCCGGCCGTGGCCACCGGCGTGGCGGCCGCCCTGCGGGTGAAGGGTCGCCACGACGTCCGGGTCGTCGGTCAGGCCGGCGACGGCGGCACCGTGGACATCGGGTTCGGTTGCCTCTCGGGGATGTTCGAGCGCAACGACGACGTGCTCTTCATCTGCTACGACAATCAGGCCTACATGAACACCGGGGTGCAGCGTTCGGGTGCCACGCCCCCGGCGGCCCGCACGGCCACGACGGAGACCGTGGGACCCGAACCGGGAAACCCCTTCGGCCAGGGAAAGAACATGCCGGCACTGGCCATGGCCCACGAGATTCCCTACGTGGCCACCGCCACCGTCGCCGATCTCCACGACCTGGAGGCGAAGGTCGAGCGGGCCATGACGTTCCACGGCGCCCGCTACCTCCACATCCTGGTCCCCTGTCCCCTGGGCTGGGGAGCGGCACCGTGCGACACCGTGCGGATCGCCCGCCTGGCCACCCAGACCGGGCTGTTCCCCCTGCTCGAGGCCGAGCACGGCGAGGTCGTGCGGGTGACCAAGATCCGCCGCCTGGCCCCCGTGGCCGACTACCTCCGGCTCCAGGGCCGCTTCGCCCACCTCTTCGACGGGACCGGTGAGCCCGCCCGCCCTGACATCGTGGCCGCCCTCCAGGAACTGGCCGACAGAACCATCCGTCGTTACGGCCTGGTGGACGACGGGGGGCGGCCGTGATGGACAAGCCGTTCGCCATCACCCTCGACGTGGGCTCGAGCCTGGCCAACAAGACCGGATCGTGGCGGGTGGAGCGACCGGTCTACGTCGACCGCCTGCCACCGTGCAACGACGCCTGCCCGGCCGGGGAGAACGTCCAGCAGTGGCTCTACCTCGCCGAGGACGGTTCCTATGAGGCGGCGTGGCGCCAGATCATGCTCGACAACCCGTTCCCGGCGGTGATGGGACGGGCCTGCTTCCATCCCTGCCAGACGGCATGCAACCGGGCCACCGTGGACGAGACGGTGGGGATCAACGCAGTGGAGCGGTTCCTCGGCGACCGGGCCCTGAGCGAAGGATGGCGCCCGGACCCACCCGGGCCGTCGACCGGCCGCAGGATCCTGGTCGTCGGCTCCGGTCCCGGTGGCCTGGCCGCCGCCTATCACCTGCGCCGGCTCGGCCACGAGGTGGTCCTCCACGAGGCCGCCCCCCGTCCCGGCGGGATGATGCGCTACGGGATCCCCGCCTACCGGCTCCCCCGGGACGTCGTCCAGGCGGAGATCGACCGCATCGTCGAGATGGGCGTCGAGATCGGATACGGCAGGCGGGTCGACGACCTGCAGGCGACGATGGCCGCCGGCCGGTTCGACGCCGCCTTCGTCGCCGTGGGCGCCCAGAAAGCGCACAACGCCGGCATCCCAGCGGGAGATTCGGCACGCATCGTCGACGCCGTCTCGCTCCTGCGTGACGTCGAGGAGCACTCGCCGCCCGCCCTCGGCCGCCGGGTGGCCGTCTACGGCGGTGGTGACACGGCCATGGACGCGGCCCGGACGGCTCGTCGCCTCGGGGCTGAGGACACCGTCGTCGTCTACCGGCGCACCCGGGACCGCATGCCGGCCCACGACGAGGAGGTGGAGGACGCCACCGACGAGGGGGTGCGCCTGCGGTGGCTCTCGACCGTGAAGGACGCCGCGGGGACGGCATTCACGGTCGAGAAGATGGTTCTCGACGAGACCGGATTCCCGCGTCCCACCGGTCAGCTGGAGGAGCTTCGGGCGGACTCGTTGATCCTGGCCCTCGGCCAGGAGGCCGATCTGTCGCTGCTGAGGAACATGGCCGCGGTCACCGTCGAAGACGGTGTGGTCCGGGTGGGTCCCGACATGAGCACCGGGCACCCCGGCGTGTTCGCCGGGGGTGACATGGTGACCGGCCCACGCACTCTCACCGCGGCCATCGGGCACGCCAGGCACGCCGCTGTGGCCATCGACGACTACCTCCACGGAACCGCCGTCGAGCGGCCGCGGCGCCATGGGCTGGCCACCGCCGATCGCCTCAACACCTGGTACTACGCCGACGCACCGAAGACCGTTCGCCCCCGCCTCGACGAGGCCAGGCGCACGTCCACCTTCGACGAGGTGGTGGGTGGACTCGACGAGACGACCGCTCTCTTCGAGGCGCGCCGTTGCCTGTCGTGCGGTAACTGCTTCGGATGCGACAACTGCTTCGGCATCTGTCCCGACAACGCCGTGCTCAAGGTGGACGTCGGCCACGGCTACCGCTTCGACTACGACTACTGCAAGGGTTGCGGGCTGTGTGTCCAGGAATGTCCGTGCGCGGCGATCGACATGGTCCCCGAGGAGATCTGACGCTCGTCGCCGACCCCGGGCCCGAGATCCACAGGTGTCTCGACGGTCAGCGACCCCGTCCCCGATGATGTGATCCTCGACCTGTCGACAACCCGACGTGCCCCTCCCGGCGGCCCGGGACGGTCGATTCGAGGAGCAACCGCCATTCGGCGTCGGCCACCGACTTCCGGACGGCATCGATGGCATCAGGGTTCACCGACACCGAGGTGATACCCAGGCGCACGAGGTGCTCGGCGAACTCCGGTCGGTTGGACGGAGCCTGACCGCACAGCGACGACGTGATCCCCGCTGTCCGGCATCCCTCGATGATCCTCCCGATGGCGTCGAGGACGGCGGGATCGGCCTCGTCGAAGAGCTCGGCACAGATCTCGGAGTCCCGATCCACTCCGAGCATCAGCTGGGTGAGGTCGTTGCTCCCGATCGAGACCCCGGCAATGCCCATCCTGGCGTACTCCGGGATCCAGAACGCGACCGACGGGACCTCGGCCATGACCCACACCGGCACGGTTCCGGACAACGGACTCGAGTCGATGACTTCCAGACACGCTTCGAGCTCCCAGGCCGTCCGCACGAAAGGGATCATGAGGCCAAGGTTCGGCGACTCCTCCCGAACCTTCGCCAGCATGGCCAGCTCCAGGCGGAACAGGTCCGGCTCGCGTACGTACCGGTAGCAGCCGCGGTAGCCGATCATCGGGTTCTCCTCCCGCGGCTCGAACCGTTCGCCACCCTCGAGGTTGCGGAACTCGTTGGTCCGGAAGTCGATGCTGCGATAGACGACGGGCCTCGGCTCGAACGCCTTCGTGATCCGCAGGAGCGACGCCGCCATGCCCTCGACGAAGGTCTTCTCCTCCCCTCGCTCGAGCAACAGTCGAGGGTGCACGCCCCCCAGGGCGTCGGTGACCATGAACTCGGCACGCAGCAGACCGACGCCGTCGGCGGGAAGCGCCGCCACCTCCTCGGCGTGTTCGGCGAAGGCCAGGTTCACGTAGATCTTGGTGGCGAGGGCGCGCTGCTCGGGCCACACCGGGGACTCGGGGCGGTCCACCCGGGCCACCGCCTCCGGGCCACGGCCGACACCCTCGACGACCGTGCCCGATGCGCCGTCGACGGTGACGATCTCGCCGTCGCGCAGCACGGTGGTGGCGTTGCGGGCGCCCACGACGCACGGCACCCCGAGCTCCCGGGCCACGATGGCGGCGTGACACGTCAGACCGCCGCCGTCGGTGACGAGCGCAGCCGCCCGACGGATCGTGGGTACCCAGTCGGGGCTCGTCATGGGGGCCACCAGGATCTCGCCCGCCACCAGGCGCTCACTTTCGTCGGGAGAGTGCAGCACCCGCACCGCCCCCGAGGCACGTCCCGACGACGCCGCCAGTCCCTGGACCAGGACGCGCCCGGTGTCGCCGGCGGCCTCGTCCTCCCCACCCATGGCCGTGATGGGTCGCGACTGGACGAGGACCGTGCGGGCACCGGCCATGGCCCACTCGATGTCCTGAGGGGCGCCGTAGTGGTCCTCCACGGCCAGCCCCATACGCGCCAGTCCCAGTATCTCCTCGTCGGTCAGGACACGTCGGCTCCCCTCGTCGGGGCTGAATTCGACTCGCTGGTCGGCACCGTCGGTCCCCCGGACGATCTCGAAGGCCTGCGACCCGACTCGGACCTGCAGCACCCGGGGCCCTTCCTTGTCCACGACATAGGTGTCGGGCTCGACCTGGCCGCTCACCACCACCTCCCCCTGCCCGAAGGCCGCCTCGATGACCATGTGACGGCGCTCCCCGGAGGCCGGATCGACGGTGAACATCACGCCGGACCGTTCCGATGGGACCATCTCCTGCACGACGACGGCAATGGCGGGTTCGTCCACCAGCTCCTTGACGGCACGGTACGAGATCGACCGGGCACCGTAGAGCGAGGCCCAACAGTCGACCATGCGCCCGAGCACCTCGTCGTCACCGGCGACGTTGGTGAAGGTGGCGTTCATCCCGGCGAACGAGGTGCCCTCGGCATCCTCGCCGATACCCGACGAACGCACCGCCACGCGCGTCCGCTCACCCAGGCGGTGGTAGGCCTCGACAACGGCCGCAGCCAGATCGTCGGGCACCGCCACGCCCCGCACGAGGTCCTGCGCCTGGTCGGCCAGGGGTCCGAGGTCCGCCGGGCCGGCCTGCCGAGCATCGGCCAGGACCGCCGCCAGGCGGTCACGCACGCCGGCACGACCGAGGGCGTCGAGGTAGGCCTCGCCGGTGACGACGAAACCCGAGGGCACGGGCAACCCGGCGGCGGTCAGCTCCCCGAGGTTGGCACCCTTGCCCCCGACCGAGCCCGCGTCGTCGAGGCGGATGTCTTGAAACCACCGAATCGGTCCCACGTTCCTGCCCTCTCTGCGGACGCCGACGGCACCGCCTCTGTCGATGGTCACCCACGACCGACCTCGGCGGTAGGGCCCAAGGTCACTGCCACGGGCCCGGGACCTCGGATGACCGTCGGTCCCGGGGCCCCTTGGCACCGCACCGGTGTCAATTCCCCCCGTGCGCGAGAGTGAGGGCGACAACGCCCCACCTCGTGGAATGAGGACCAGACCAGATGACCCACACTGACCTGCTCACCGACTCGTTCGGGCGAATCCGCGACCTCGTACACGGCGTGACCGACGGGCTGACACCCGACGAGCTGTCGTTCCGGCCCGACAGCCAGGCGAACCCGATCGCCTGGCTGGTGTGGCACCTGACCCGGGTCCAGGACGATCACGTGGCCGATATCGCCGGCTCGGAGCAGGTCTGGACGTCGGCGGGCTGGGCCGGACGGTTCGCGCTGCCCCTCGACATCTCCGACACCGGCTACGGCCACGGGCCCAGCCAAGTGGCCGTCGTCTCCGCCGATTCCGAGCTCCTGTGCGGCTACCACGATGCTGTCCACGAAGCGACGGTCCGGTTCGTGCAGCGGGTGACCGAAGCGGACCTCGACCGCGTCGTGGACGAGCGCTTCGACCCGCCCGTGACGATGGCCGTACGGCTCGTCAGCGTCGTCTGCGACGACCTTCAGCACGCCGGCCAGGCTGCCTACGTGCGCGGGATCCTCGAGCGCAGGTAGCGGTGATCCGACCACCCGACGCCCGGTTGGCCCTCCGACGCGGCCAACGGAGGCCAGCTCGGGACCTTCGGCACTAACCGCCCCCGCCGGATTTGGGTGATGGTGATGGGAGGAGGGCCCGGGAAAGGGGACACCATGTTCGAGAGCATCCTGACAGCGGTCGACGGATCGGAGCACGACAGCAAGGCGCTGGCGGCGACGAAGGAGTTGGCCAAGCTCGCGGAAGGGACCGTCCGCGTCGTCCACGTCCGGGAGGGTGACTTCGTCGGACGAGCGGGATTCATGGCCCGGGAGGAGCCCGGCGAGGCGTCCAAGCTCCTCGACGAGACCGTTGCCGAGCTGGTCGAAGCCGGAGTGAAGGCGACGGGTACGGTCCGCTCTTCACTGGTCAACCTCGTGGCTCTGGAGATCCTCGAGGAGGCCGAGGAGTGCGGGGCCTCCGTGATCGTCATGGGCTCCCGGGGAGTGAGCGACTTGAAGGGGCTCCTGGTGGGCAGCACCACGCACAAGGTCCTCCACTTGGGCCAGCTGCCGGTCGTGGTCGTCCGCTGAGACCTGGCGGACCACAGAGCGCGGTGCCTCCGGGATAGGAGCCGGCGGCACCGGCGGTCCGGGCGGTCGCGCACCATGCTGCACCCGGTCTGGCAACATGAAGCCCGTGGCCGTGCGTGTCTTCCTCCTCGATGACCACGAGCTGGTCCGGCGGGGGGTCCGCGACCTGTTGTG
>Ga0209415_10001560_pt1 | contig 43886 bp, 44 predicted proteins | sample PeaSoiSIISIP2007_FD_187696 | JGI IMG/M metagenome (GOLD analysis project Ga0209415, IMG submission 187696) | Peat soil microbial communities from Weissenstadt, Germany - SII-SIP-2007 (SPAdes) (version 2) | ecosystem: Environmental > Terrestrial > Soil > Wetlands > Peat | place: Germany...
TAGCCGTAGAGGAAGAACGTCTTCCAGCGGTCGTCGTCGGTGATCTCGATCTGGTCCTTGGAGATGTCCTGGAAGTTCGCCAGCTCGGCCTGCACCTCCAGCAGCCTCTCGGCCTCCTCGCGGATGACCATCCAGTTCTCCTCGATGTGCGCAACCCAGGGGAAGCGCTCGAGCGGGAAGAAGGTCGCGTCGCCCACGAGCGAGCGTTTGCCGATGAAGCGCTCGACCGGCGCGAGGATCCGTTCGCCGATCGCGATCGTCCACTCGACCAAACGCTCCCACAGCGTCTTCTGCTTCATCCGGCGCCTCCGAAGATGGATTGCGGTGCTGAGCTTAGAGCCTTCTCCCGACCGCTCGCGCGGCGGCGTGTCCACCGACCATCGCAGCCCGCGGCGCATGCGGCGACCGGAACCAGGGTTGGCACCCAGCGAAGGGCTAGCCACGCGCGCCCGCCCCCGACCACGGATCCTGGCGGTCGAGGGTCGAGCGAATCAAGGACGCAGGGAGCGACGTGTGCTTCGCACACGAGCGACCGAGGACGCCGATGCGCGAAGCGCCCGCGGCCGTCAGGATTAGGCGGCCTCGCGGAGTGCCGCGAGCTCCGGCGACTCGGCGAGCTTCTTCAGCGCCCGCTGCTCCAGCTGGCTCGCGCGCTCCGCCGAGAAGCCGAGCCGCTTGCCGATCGCGGTGAGCGTCTGAGGCTCCTCGCGGCCGGTGCCGAAGCGTAGGGTGAGCACCTTGCGCTCGGTTTCGGGCAGCTGGGAGATCGCCTCGTGGACGATTCGCTCGCGCTCGTTGTCCCAGGCCGTCTCCTCGGGCGCCTCGGCGTCGGAGGGCAGCAGGTCGCCGAGCGCGGTGTCGCCGTCTTCGCCGATCTGCTGGTCGAGGCTCACAAGCGCCGCGCGCTGGTGGCGGACCTCTTCCACCTGATCCAGCGGCAGGCCCGTCTCCGCGGCCAGCTCATCGAGCGTCGGCTCGCGACCGAGGCGCACCGACAGCTCGCGCTCCACGCGCCCAACCTTGCGCGAGCGCTGGGCCACGTGCACGGGCAGGCGGATCGTGCGGCCGGAGTTCTCCAGGCCGCGCTGGATCGCCTGGCGGATCCAGAGCGTCGCGTAGGTCGAGAAGCGGAAGCCCTTGCGCCAGTCGAACTTCTCGCTGGCTCGGATCAGGCCAAGCATGCCCTCCTGGACGAGGTCCGCGAGGGGCAGGCCCTGGTTCTGGTAGCGCCGCGCGTTGGATGCGACGAGGCGCAGGTTGGAGTTGACGAGCAGTTCCTTGGCGTGCAGGTCGCCGCGCTCGATCCGCTGGGCCAGGTCGATCTCCTGGGCAGGGGTGAGCAGCGGGTAGCGCCGCGAGTGGGCCAGCAGCTGGTCCACGGACTCGGGGATGAACGTGTCGGGGGTGGTCGTGTCGATGCGCTCGATCGGGCTGTCCAGCTGCGCGGCGGCAGCGGTCACCTCGCCGTCCACGACGGCGTCAGCGTCCGCATCGCCGTCTGCTACGGCGACGACGGGGTCGAGCTCGAGAGTTGTATCTGTGGGGGAGTGGGGCATGTGGCGTCTTTCTAATCCGATGCTTGGAGTCGGAATTATACGCCGCGATAGTTGCGTTGTCAATTATCCGCTGTTCGGGGCGATCGAGACCTCGTTTCGACACCAGGTGGCGCGTACCTGCATCACCGGGCGTTCACGGGGTCCGGGGCGGTGATCTTGATACATAACCCCCAAGATCGCCTAAAGAAGCGCACATTCGGGGATGCCCACCGTATCGACGGCCGGGGACGGGTCGATTAGGGCGGAGGGATAAGCTCGGCGCATGACCAACGTCGACCTCAAGGATCAGGTGGTCGCCGTCACCGGCGCGAGCTCCGGCATCGGCGAGGCCACCGCGCTCGCCTGCGCACGGGCGGGCGCGGCCGTGGCGCTCGCGGCACGACGCAGCGACCGCATCGAGGAACTCGCCAGGCGCATCGAGGGAGACGGCGGCCGGGCGCTGGCCGTGACGAGCGACGTCGGCGAGGAGGACCAGGCGCGGGCCTTCGTGCAGCGCGCCCACGCAGAGCTCGGCCGGCTGGACGTGCTCGTCAACAACGCCGGCGTGATGCTGCTCGGGCCGATCGAGAACGCCCCCACCGAGGAGTGGCGGCGGATGATCGCCGCCAACGTGTTCGGCGTGCTCTACTGCACGCACGCCGCGCTGCCGCTCATGCGCGCCCAGGGCGCCGGCCACATCGTCAACGTCAGCTCGGTCGCCGGGCGCGTCGCGCGCGCCGGCTCGGGCGTCTACAACCTCACCAAGTTCGGCGTCGGCGCGTTCTCGGAGTCGCTGCGCCAAGAGGGAGTGGGGATGGGGGTGCGCGTGACGATCATCGAGCCCGGCGCTGTCGCCACCGAGCTGTCCGGCCACAACCGCCCGGAGATCCTCGAGCAGATGGCCAAGCGCTTTGCCGGCGTCACGCCGCTGGCCGCCGATGACATCGCCGCGGCGATCCTCTACGCGATCGGCCAGCCGTCCAACGTGAGCATCAACGAGGTGCTCGTCCGCCCCAGCGGCCAGGCCGGCTGAGCGCCCCGCCAGGACCTAGCGGCGCTCGGATGCCGCGCGCGGAGCGATCTCCAGCAGGTCGCTGCCGGTGTGGTCGACCTGCAGCGTCGTGTGGTGCACAGCGAAGCGCTCGTGCAGCATCGCCTCCATCCCCCGCCGCGCGGCGTGGCAGTCGTGCTCGGCGCCGACGAGCACGTGCGCGGAGAGCGCCGGGAAGCCGCTCGTGACCTCCCATACGTGCAGGTCGTGGACCTCCACCACGCCCGGCTGGGCCACCAGCGCCCGCCCGATCGCCTCCGGGTCCAGGCCTTCGGGCGCCGCCTCCAGGAAGATCCGCGCGGAGGCCTTCACTAGCGCGTAGCCGGAGCGGACCATCAGCCCGGCGATCAGCAGCGAGGCGATCGGATCAGCTCGCTGGAAGCCCGTCGTGAGGATCACCACGGCCGCGATCGCGGTCGCGATGAACGCGTAGAGATCCGTGAGGATGTGCCGGAAGCTGCCCTCCACGTTGAGGCTGCGGCGCGTCGCACCCGCGAGCGCGAGCACCGCGCCGAGGTTCACGAGCGCCCCCACGAGCGCCACCGCGAGCACCAGCCCGGCGCGCACGTGGGGCGGATGCACGAGCCGCCACACGGCCTCATAGGCGATGAACGCCGCGAGGATCAGCAGCGTCACGCCGTTGGCCTGTGCGGAGAGGATCTCGACGCGCTGCAGGCCGAAAGTGAGCGCGCCACGGGCGGGCCGCGCGGCGAGGCGCAGCGCGAGCAGCGACAGCCCGATCGCGGCCGCGTCGGTGAGCATGTGCCCGGCGTCGGAGAGCAGGGCGAGCGAGTCGGCGATGACGCCCGCGCCCACCTCCACGGCCATCAGCCCGAGAATCAGCCCCAACGCCACCCTCAGGCGGCGGCGATCGGCGTCGCGGGCGATCGCGTGCGCGTGCCCTGAGTGCTCGCCTGCCACGAGCCCACGATACGCCCCCGGCAGGCGCTTCCGCGAGGCTCCTCCACCCGGAGCCCGGTCTAGTCTGCACCGATGGCAAACGCCTCCGCAGGCGATTCCGCGCTGCAGAAGCGGCGCACCACGCTCGTCTCGATCGCCGCCGCGGGCGTGCTGGTCGCGCTGAAGCTGGGCGTGGGCCTCGCGACCGCGAGCCTCGGGCTGATCTCCGCCGGGATCGAGTCCAGCGGCGACGTGATCGCGGCCGTCCTGACGTTCTTCGCCGTGCGCCTCGGCGGCCGCCCGGCCGATCCCGGCCACCCCTACGGCCACCGGCGCGCCGAGAACCTGGGTGCGCTGGGCGAGGCCGCGATCCTGCTCGCCGGCTGCGTGGTCGTGAGCGTGGAGGCGATCGTGCGGCTCGTCAGCGGCGCGCCGGCGCCGCGCATCGCCTGGTACCAGTTCGCGGTGATCGTCGCCGCGCTGGTGGTGGACCTCAGCCGCACGAGCGTCTCGCTGGTGGCCGCGCAGCGCTACAACAGCCCCGCGCTGCGCGCCAACGCGTTCCACTTCGCCGGCGACATGGCCGGCTCGCTGGCCGTGCTCGTGGGCCTGCTGGCGGTGCGCGCGGGCGTCGAGCAGGCCGACTCGGTGGCGGCGCTCCTCGTCGCCGCGATCATCCTCGTGGCGGCCCTGCGCCTGATCGCGGTCAACGCCAACGTGCTCATGGACCGCACCCCCGCCGAGGCGCGCGCCGCGGCCGAGGACGCGATCGGCGGCGTGGGGGAGGACATCGAGCTCAGCCGCCTGCGGCTGCGGGAGTCCGCCGGCCGCTACTTCGCAGACGTGGTCGTGAGCGTGCCCGCCGGGGCCGCGCTCGTCGAGGGCCACCGCTCCGCCGACCTGGTCGAGCAGGCAGTCGAGGCGGCGCTCCCGGGCAGCGACGTGGTCGTGCACGTCGAGCCCCGCGCGCGCGGCCTGGACCTGCGCGAGCGCGTGTTCGCGATCGCGCTGTCGGAGCCGCTGGTCAAGGAGGCGCACGACATCACGATCTTCGAGCAGCAGGACTCCTGCAGCGTGTCGCTGCACCTGAAGTTCCCGGCCGACCTCGACCTCGCCTCCGCGCACGAGATCGCCGAGCGGGTCGAGCGGGCGATCCGCGCACGCCCCGGGGTCAGCGACGTGCAGACGCACCTGGAGCCGCTCGAGCGCCCGCTGACCGCCACCGCGAGCGACGCGGCGGCCGACAGGGTCACCGCGGAGGAGGTGCGGCGCCTCGTGTACGCGCGCACCGGCGCCGATCCCCAGCGCGTGCGAGTGCTCGCCACCGAGGCGGGGCGCGTGCTGTTCCTGACGCTGGGCGTGGCCGCTGATGAGTCCCTCACCGACGCCCACCGGCTCGCCGGCGAGCTCGAGGAGGAGCTGCGCCAGCGGATGCACGGCATCGCCGACGTGGTCGTGCACACCGAGCCCTGAAAGCCGGGAAGGATTCCCGCACCGCGGCATCTAGGAGGGTGGGCGCCAAGTCTCACGTCCGCGAGGACGAGAGCCGAGGTGCCGACCGGTAAGTGCTCCTGCCCACCGGTATCGGCTGGACAGCCACACGCGCTCCTCCCCGCCTCCCTCCGCGGGGAGGAGCGCACCCCATCTCAGGCTCGCGCCCACTCCTGCTCGGTGCGCGAGGCCGCTTGCACGACCAGGCCCACCGCCACGACGAGCGCGCCCGCCACCGCGCGGCGGAGCGGCGTATCGTAGGCGGTGCTGGAGCCTTGCACTGGTCGGGAAGGATCGGCCGCGCGCGGAGTCCCGAGCAGCGAAAGCCCCGACGCAGGAGGATCACACCGTGAGGCCCACCGCACACTTCCCACGTAGATCGCGACCCCTGCTGAGGGGCTGCGCGCCGCCGTTGGCGCTGCTCGCGCTGTCGCTCGCCGGCTGCGGCAGCTCCTCGAGCGCCACGAGCTCGGCCACGAGCGCGCCCGCGAGCCCCGCCACGAGCGCGGCCACGTCATCCACTCCCGCCGCGGCGACCGGCGGCACGAGCGCCGGCGCGGCGCTCAGCCTCGAAGCCAACCCCGAAGGCCAGCTGAAATACGACACCGCGTCGCTGAGCGCCAAGGCGGGCGCGGTCACCATCGACTTCAAGAACAGCGCCCCGCTGGCGCACAACGTGACGGTCGCCTCCGCCGGCGGCGCCGTGCTCGGCCAGACGCCGACGTTCACACGGGGCGCCAAGACGCTCACGCTGACGCTCAAACCGGGGGTCTACAAGTTCTACTGCACGGTGCCCGGACACCGTCAGGCCGGCATGGAAGGCACGCTCACCGTCCAGTAAGCCGCCGGGGCCTGGCCCCGCGTTGGCCTCAGGCTTGGGCCCAGGCCGCGTCGGTGCGCGAGGCAACGTGCACGACGAGACCGACCGCGACGACCACCGCGCCCGCCACCCCGAGCGCGGCGGCGATCGAGACCTCCAGCGCGAGCAGCGCGCCGGTGAACGCGCCCAGCAGCATCGCCGCGACCGCCACCGCACGGCGGCCCAGCTGCGAGCCGGGGCCGCCCACCAGGCGTGCTTCGGAGGCCAGGCCCGTGAGCGTGCGCGTGAGCACCGTGGTGGTCAGCTCGGGGATCGCCAGGCGCTGGGCGGCGGCGTTCTGCACGCCCATCGCGAGCGCGAGCGCGATCAGCAGCCCGTGGCGCGCAGCGCTACCGGGCGGTTCGGTAGCCGACAGGGCGAGGACCAGCGCGAGCATGATCAGCCCCGCCTGCACCGCGGTCGCCGTCCGCAGCATCCGCCCGCGGTGCTCGGGCGTGCGCTGCGCCAGGCGCCCGCCGACCAACGCGCCGAGCAGGAACGAGCCGATCGCGATCAGCGAGCTGGCGCTCGAGAGGCCGCTCGCGCCGGCGATCGCGAAGCCGAGGAACACGATGTTGCCGGTCATGTTCGCCACGAACACGTGTCCGAGCTTCAGGTAGCTGACCGCGTCGACCACGCCCGTGACCACCGTCAGCGCCACCATCATCGGCGCCAGCGGGCCGTGCCTGTCGCCGCGGGGCGGGCGCAGCGTTCGCGCCGCTTCGCCGAGCGCTGCCGCCGGTCCGCCGCCGGCCCCGCTGCTGGGATCTGGTGCCCCTGACACGGCCCCACCCTAGCGCCGTGCGGATAGCCTTCTCGCCTCCAGCGCCGAATCCCAGATCGAGGTGCCCGCCGACCCTGCCATCCCTAGCCCGATCGCCGAAGCCAGTTGAGCCTCGGAGAGATCGCCGCGATCGCCCTCGCCGGCCTCAGCGCGGGCGCGATCAACACGCTCGTGGGGAGCGGCACGCTGATCACGTTCCCGGTGCTGCTCGCATTCGGCTACGCGCCGGTGACGGCCAACGTGTCGAACACGGTCGGGCTGGTACCCGGATCGGTGTCGGGCGCGGTGGGCTACCGCCGCGAGTTGGGCGGCCAGCGCCAGCGGATCCTGCGCCTGGGGAGCATGTCGGTGCTCGGCGGGCTGACCGGCGCGGTGCTGCTGCTGGTGCTGCCGGCCTCCGCGTTCAAGGCGATCGTGCCGGTGTTCATCGCGCTGGCGCTGGTGCTCACCGTGCTCCAGCCGCGCATCGCGCGGTGGCTGGTCCGCCGCGAAATCGAGCTGGAGCGCCACAGGAGCGGCTTCACGCCGCTGGCGGTCTACCTAACGGGCGTCTACGGGGGCTACTTCGGCGCGGCCCAGGGCATCATGCTGCTGGCGATCCTCGGCGTGGCGCTCGACCAGGACTTGCAGCGCACCAACGCGCTGAAGAACGTGCTCGCGGGCCTCGTAAACGGCGTGGCCGGCGTGTACTTCATCTTCGCCGCCCACGTCGACTGGGGTCCCGCGGGCATCATCGCCGGCTCCTCCATCGTCGGTGCGCAGCTCGGCGCGCGCTACGGGCGCAGGCTGCCGCCGTCGGGCCTGCGCGCGGTGATCGTGGTGGTCGGCGTGTCCGCGATCGTGCGCCTCGTGGGCAGCTAGCGCTGCGGACCTCAGTGCAGTTGCGCCACGAACGCGTAGAGCACCAGCACGCTGACCACGACCACGAACACGCGCAGCAGCCACAGGCCGACGCGGGCCCGCCGACCGAGTTCGTGGGCCGGGCAGAGAACCACCGCCGCGCTACTGGCGGGGCGTGTCGCCCGCGCGCGGTGCGCGGAGAAGCAGCGCCAGGTCGAGGCGCAGGTCGATGCGGTCGTCGATGACCAGGCCGCCGGCCGCGAACGCGGAGTCCCATTCCAGGCCGAAGTCACGGCGGCTGACCGCGCCGCTGACGCGCACGCGCGCCTGCTGGCCAGCGGCGAGCCGCGCGGGCTGGGCGAGCAGCTCGAGCGGCCGGGTGAGGCCGCGCATCGTCATCTCGCCGCGCACCGCCAGCACGTCACCGGCGCGTCCGGGCGCGCACACGCCGCTGAAGCTCAGCGTGGGGTGGTGGGCCACGTCGAAGAAGTCCTCGGCGCGCAGGCGCTCGTCGCGGCGCTGGTCGCCGGTGTCGATGCTCGCCACGGCCACGCGCGCGGCGATCGTGGCGAGGCCGTCCGCGCCGATCGAGATCTCCGCATGCGCCTCGTGGAAGCGCCCGCGCACGCGCGCGATCTTCAGGTGGCGAACCTCGAAGCCGATCGTAGAGCTCGCCTGATCGATCTCCCAGGTGCCCTCGGGGAGGATGCCCGCCTGTCTGGTTTCCGCGGTTGTGGCCATGCACGGGAAGGTTCGTCACAGGCGCCGCCTGCCCCCTGCGGGGATCACCGCAGTAGCAGTGCGGCTTTCCCGCACTTTGCCGGGTCGTTTGCGCTCGCGCGGCTCGGCCGGGCGCTGGCGCCGTGCGGGCGCGGCGCCAGCGGCGACGGCGCGGACGGGCCTCAGTCCGCCGCCGCGGGCGCGCCCGCGGCGGCTGGGACCTCGGCCGCGAACGCGGCGATCAGCTCGGCCGTGCGCTCGGGCTGGTCCAGCGAGACGAACGTGTAGCTGTCCTCGATCAGCTCCAGGCGCGCGTCGGGGAAGGTGCGGGCCAGCCGTTCGCCCTGGCTCAGCTTGAAGAAGCGGTCCTCCGGAGCCCAGGCGACCAGCACGGGCTTCTTGAACTCGCCGAAGTGCTCGGCCGCCTGCAGCGTGTAGCGCTTGGAGAACCCCCTGAGGATCGCCGCGATCTGCCGCCGCAGTTCCTTGCTCGCGCGAGCGGGCGCGACCCAGGACTCGGTGAGGGCGTCGTCGGGGCGCTTCATGATCCAGCCGTAGGCGAGCGGCAGGCGTCGGGCGGCCGGGCTGCGCAGCGACTGCACGATCGCCAGCACCGCCCCGGGTATGCGGGCGAGCTCGACAAGTGGACGGAAGGCCGCCGGCGGGAAGTCCTCGAAGGCGTCGCAGGGGGTCAGCACAAGCCGCGCAAGCCGCTCGGGGTGGCTCACGGCGACGAGCTGGCAGAGCGCGCCGCCCGTGTCGTTGCCCACGAGCGTCACGCCCTCCAGCCCGAGCGCCGCAAGGAAGTCCGCGATCAGCTGCGCGAGGCCGACGGGGGAGAGGTCGGCGCCCGCTGGCAGCGCCAGCTCCTGCGAGCCGAGCGGCCAGTCGGGGACCAGCACGCGGTAGTCCTTCGCCAGACGCGGAGCAACGTCCCGCCACAACTCGCCGTTCGTGAGCAGGCCGTGCACGAGCACGATCGGTTCGCCGGCGCCGAGCTCGCGGTAGCGAACGGTGCCCTGCGGGAGGAGTATCTCCTTCATCGTGGTCTCCTTTTCAGGTGGTCGAGGAAACGTGGCGCGCTGGATGGACATACAGGCTGTATGTGTTTAGCATACAGCCTGTATGAATGTCAAACGGCAGAGGCCGGACGGGGAGCGAGCGGGGGGGCGCGGTCCACGAACGCCGAAGGCCGAGCAGTCGGAGGCAACGCGCGCGGCGCTGCTCGAGACCGCCCGGCGGCTGTTCGCCGAACGCGGCTACGCGGCCGTCGGCACCGAGGAGATAGTGCGCGCCACGGGCGTCACGCGCGGCGCGCTCTACCACCACTTCGCGGGCAAGGAGGCGCTGTTCCAGGCCGTCTACGAAGAGGTCGAGCAGCAGCTCGTGCAGCAGATCGCCACAACCGTGCTCTCCTCGGCGGGCGAGGACCCGCTGGCCGCGCTGCGCGTGGGCGCCGAGGCCTTCCTGGACGCCTGCGAGGACCCCGCGGTGCAGCGCATCGCGCTCGTTGACGCCCCGTCGGTGCTCGGCTGGGAGCGCTGGCGGGAGATCGGCCTGCGCTACGCCCTCGGCCTCGTGCAGGGCACGATCCAGGCGGCCATCGACGCCGGGCGCATCGAGCCCCAGCCGATCGATCCGCTGGCCCACCTGCTGCTCGGCGCGATCGACGAGGGCGCCATGCTGATCGCGCGGGCAGACGACGGCGCGGCCACCCGCGCGCAGGTCGGACAGGCGCTCGGACGCTTCCTCGACGCGCTCGCCGCGTCCTAGAGGCGGCGCGCCGCCGCCGGGCGGTACTCCTGCAGGGACTGCGGCCGCTATCCGCTCGCGCTGAGGAAGCGCTGCCCGAGCTCGCGCACGCGGTCGCGCAGCTCGGGCGGATCGAGCACGCGGAACTCCACGCCGATGTCCGCGACGTACACCGCCAGGCCGCCGAGCCAGTCGGCGCCGGTATGCAGGACGCATGCGTCCGCGCCGTACGGCTCGAGCGTGCCCGCCCACGCCGGCACCCGCTGCTGCAGCTCGGCCACAGGCGCCATCAGCAGCACGCGCGCCTGGTAGCGGTCGCGCGCCGAGGACACGCCGCGCGCGACGTAGGCGGCGAGATCCTCGGCGGGCGGCTTGCGCTCGGGGAAGCGGCGGTCGGTTGCGAGCGGCGGCTCGATGCGATCGACGCGGAAGGTGCGCCAGTCCTCGCGCGCGAGGTCCCAGGCCACCAGATACCAGCGGCGCCCGGTGTGCACCAGCCGCAGCGGCTCGACCACGCGCCTGGCGCGCGTGCCGTCGTGGGCGCGGTATGCGAAGCGCAGGCGCTCGCGGTCGCGGCACGCGCCGGCGATCACCGCCAGCACCTCGGGGTCGACGATCGGCCCGTAGCCGCGTCGGGGAACCATCGCCCATGCGAGCGCGCCAACGCGGCGACGCACCCGCGCGGGGAGCATCTGCTCGAGCTTGGCGAGCGCACGCACGGAGGTCTCCTCGATCCCGCTCACGCCGACGCTCGCCGCGGCGCGAAGCCCGACCGCGACCGCGACCGCCTCCTCCTCGTCGAGCAGCAGGGGCGGCAGGCTGCCGCCGGCCCCGAGCCGGTAGCCGCCGTCGATGCCCGGCGTGGCCTCGATCGGGTAGCCGATCCGGCGCAGCCTCTCCACGTCGCGCCGGATCGTGCGGGCGCCCACCTGCAGTCGCTCGGCGAGCTCTGCGCCGGACCACTGGCGACGGGCCTGCAGCAGTGAGAGCAGCTCGAGCAGCCGGGTGGAGGTTTCCAGCACGAGCCCGATCGTCTCACGTATTGCGGACTGAAGCTGACCTAAATGCGCCGTAGCGTTCGTTTCGTGCCCGTCGGTCGGGCTCACACAAGCGAAAGTCAACCGATCAGGAGGGCCAGCAATGGACATGAAGCTCGAGTTGATCTCAATCCCGGTCTCAGATGCAGACCGCGCGAAGGCGTTCTACGTGGACCGGTTCGGGTTCGTGGCCGAACACGACCACACGGTCAGCGACGACGTGCGATTCATCCAGCTGACCCCACCCGGATCGGCGTGCTCGATCGCGTTCGGCAGGGGAATCACCGACGCCGAGCCGGGGTCGGTCGCAGGCCTGCAGCTCACCGTTGCCGACGCCGACGCGGCCCACGCCGAGCTCGCCGCGCGCGGGGTGAAGGTCAGCGACGTCGAGGAGTTCCCCTGGGGCCGGTTCGTGTTCCTCGCCGACCCGGACGGCAACCGCTGGTCACTGCAGCAGCTGCCGGCGCGCGACTAGGAGCGGCCGCGGGCGTATCCTGCGGTGCCTGGACGCGTGCGCCGCCATCCGGCCATCGGTTCGTCTCGGCGCGCTGCTCGCAGCGAGCCTGCTCGCCGCGCAGGGCGCGCCGGCGAGCGCCCTCCCGCGGGCGGGCACCGCGGCAAGCCGCGGTTGCCCGCTCCCGCGCGGCACAGTCGTCCTGCTGCGCGCCCCGGGAGGCCTGATCTACGAAGGCGGCGACGGCCGCGGGCGTCTGTGCTCGGATCAAACGGGCCGCGTGGTGCTCCTGGAAGTGACCGAGCACTTCAACTGGCCGCTGGCGGACTTCGACGGACCCTGGGCCGCCGTCTACACGACCGCCAACGACTCCCCGTGGACCGTGAGCGTCTATGACATGCGCACAGGCCGCGTGCGCTTCGAAGACCAGGCGATCGGCCAGGTGGACACGATCGCGCTCGCTCCCGACGGCGCGATCGCCTGGATCGAAGACAACGGCGACGAAGTGATGAAGCCGTCCGAAACCGTCTTCCGCGTACGCGAGCACAACCACTTCGGGACGTTCACGCTCGATCGCGGCCCCGCGATCGCTCCGAGCTCGCTCGTGCGTCGCGGTGCGACCGTGCGCTGGCGCGACGGCGCCAGCCAGCGCTCGGGGCCGTTGCGCTGATTACCTGGCGCCGTCGCGCCGGGCGACGGCGCACCACCGCCGGCCCGCGTCGCCGCGATGCTCGGCCGCGAGCGTCAGCCCCCCTGCGCTCGATAATGCATGTTATGTCAACTAACGCGCCGCTCCCGGTGGCCGCGGGGTGCGAGACCCCGCTCCTCGCAGCGGCCTGATCGGGGCGCGGGAGCACGGCAGACCAGCAGGCCGCGCGATGTGGCAACCTTGAGCTGTTGTGGGCCACGAGCAGCTCGTCCGCGAGACCTGGGACGCACTTTCGCACGGCGACCTGCGTCCGCTCGAAGCGAGCCTCGCGCCGGACGCACGCTGGCGGGCCGTCGAAGACGGCCCGTGGAACTGCGAGAACCGGGCGCGGATCATGGAGGTGATCAGAACGAACCTCGAACGCGGCCTCGGCGGCGAGATCGAGGAGGTGCGCGACCTCGGCGAGCAGCACACGCTGATAGGCATCCGCCGCGAGAACCAGGGTGCCGACGCGTGGCCGCTGGACGACGGCGTCCGCTACATGGTCCTCACGTTCCACGAGGGGCTGGTCAGCGAGATGAAGGGCTGCCCGGATCGCGCCGCAGCGCTGCGCTACGCGGGCGCGGCGGCGGACGCCTGAACCTCGCCCGCGCTGCTCAGCCGGGTCGCCTCGGGCGCTCGCGGCCGAGACGTCCGCGCCGGCGCGCCTGCAGCGCCCAGCGCCGCCGACGGCGGCGGCGCTCCTCGTCGCGCTCGAGGTCGCGTTCCTCGCCCAAGCCGATCTCCAGGAACACCAGCAGCAGCGCTCCGGCGAAGCCGGCGGACATCAGCACGATCGTGAGGACTTCACCTGTCACGCCCTCCACCAGGGCGGCGCACGCGCCGCCCGCGAGGACCAGCACGGCCGCCGAGCCGAACGCGACTATGCGCGTGCGAGGGGCCACCGCCTCACCCTAGCGCCGAAGCCACAGCCGCGGTGACCGATCTCCAGGCGGCGTCCGGGGCTAGATGGTTGATTCCACGGTGCCCACCGCGAGGATGATCTTGCCGCGAGTGTGACCGGATTCGCTGAGCGCGTGCGCGCGTGCCGCTCCTGCCAGCGGGATCTCCTCGGCTATCTCCACGCGCACCTCGCCGTCGGCGACCAGCGCCGCGATCCGCTGGAGCTGCTCGGCCTGCGGGCTCATGATCAGCAGTTCGGCGCGCACGCCGCGCGCGGCGGCCGCCTGCTCGGGCGGCGCACCCGCGATCGTCACGATCGTTCCACCGTCGCGAACGGCAGCGAGCAGCGCCAGGGTGCTCTCCCCGCCCACGGTGTCGAACGCCAGGTCGACACCGGCTGCGCGACTGGCTACGTCCTCGCTCGTGTAGTCGACATAATCCGCGGCCCCCAGGCCGAGCACGAACTCGCGGTTGCGCGCCGAGCCGATGCCCGTGACGTGAGCCCCAGCGCGGCTCGCGAACTGCACGGCGAAATGTCCCACGCCACCCGCTGCGCCCGCGATCAGGGCCCGCTGCCCGCTTTGCAGAGCGCCCCGGTCGAACAGTGCCTGCCAGGCCGTGAGCGCCGCTACCGGTATCGCGGCAGCCTCGGCGTGGGTCACGCCCGCGGGCTTGCGCGCGATCAGGCCGGCTGGCGCGACCGCGAGCTCGGCGTAGGCGCCGCTCGAGGCCAAGCCGAACACATCCTCGCCCTCCTCGAACCCCTCAGCGCGCGAGCGCGCGACGGTGCCGGAGACGTCGCTGCCCAGCACTGCCGGCAGCTCCTTCGGCATCATCCCGCGCCGGTACTTCCAGTCGATCGGGTTGACCGACGCGGCGTGAACGGCGATCAGCACCTCCCCGTCGGCGGGCTCGGGCGGGTCGGCCTGCTCGAAGCTGAGAACATCCGGCTCGCCGGTCTCGTGCATCAGCACAGCGCGCATCGCTTCTCCCATCTGGCCGAGGTGTGGCACGCAGTCTAGCCCCGCCCGGTGCGCACGCCGCGGCTAGGATCTTGGCTCCAATCGACCTGTGAGGAGAGGCAAGCGATGGCGAACACGCTCTACACAGCCAAGGCGCGCGTCACAGGCGGACGCACCGAGGGACACGGGCGAAGCGGCGACGGCGCTCTCGAGGTTGACTTGCGCATACCGGCCGAGATGGGCGGACCGGGAGGCGGTACCAACCCCGAGGAGCTGTTCGCAGTGGGTTACGCCGCCTGCTTCGAGGGCGCGCTCAGCGTCGTGGCGCGTCGCGCGAAGGCCGACACCGGCGAGGTTGCGATCGACTCGGAGGTCTCGCTCTCTCCCGACGGCAAGGGCGGCTTCCTGCTCGGCGTCGGGCTCAACGTGTCCCTGCCCGGCATCGAGGACGATGCGGCCGCCGTGGACCTCGTCCGCGCGGCCCACCGGGTGTGCCCGTACTCGAACGCCACGCGTGGCAACATCGAGGTAGCGCTCACGGCCAACGGCGCACCCGTCGACTGAGATCGCGCTAGCGCCCGAGCGTGCGCAGCAGCTCGCGCGAGCCCGTGCGCACGCGGCCCAGGAGCACGCGGACCTCCTCGATGCCCGCCCGCAGCTGCGGGTCCCCCACCTCGACCGGGAGCATCGAGTCCTGCAGGTCGGCGAGCATCGCGTCCGCGCGCGCGACCGCATCCACCGCGAGCGTGAGAAAGCCCCGGACCCCATGAGCGGGAGCGCCGGCGGCCGCCGGCTCGAAGGCGCGGCCCGGCAGGCCGTGGCGCTCGGCGAACCCGGCGTGGGTCCGCTGCGCGCGGCCGTAGGCCGCCTGGACGGGCCGGAACAGGTCGCGTTCGAGGCGCTCGGCCGCGTTCTCATCGAGCTGCTCGTAGGCGTCGGTCAGCGCCGCCAGCGCCACGCCCAGCTCCTCGGCCGCCGTGGCAAGGGTGTCGAGCAGCTGCTGGCGTGCGTCGGCGGTGGTGTATGCCACGTCGGCCAGGTTAGCCCGCCGCCGCGGCGCCTACGCCGGTTGCGCTGCACCGGCGCGAGCCGGCGCCCTCAGTCGAGGACGTAGGCGAGCGAGACCTGCGCGCTCAGGGTGCAGCCGCTCGCCGCCGCCTTGCCCGCTGTCGTCTTGCCGCGTTTGCGGTGCCGGGCCGCCGGTTTGCGGATCGCTGGTGCCCCGGCCGTCGGCGCGGCCACGCCCGAGCTCACGCGCAGCGGCGAGACGACGCCGCCGCCGGGCGAGCCGAAGTCCGGCTGCGCGCCCTGGTATTCGGCTTCTTCTGTGCCCACGCAGGAGATGTAGCCGCCGCCCTCGACCACGCTCTGCGCCGGGCCCAGCGACGCGCCCACCTTGCTGGCGAGGAATTCGGCCTTCGACTGCCCGTCGGCCACGGCGGCCGCCATGCCCGCCCGGTAGGCGGCTGTGGCGCTCGCCGCATCGGCGGTCTGGGAGATCGGCACGATCGACACGCCCTCCACGCTGACGGTGCGCGCAGGCGAGCTCGTGGGCGCTTCGGCGGAGGCCACGCCCAGCATGCTCGCCGCGACCAGCGCGGCCGCGGTAGCCGCCGTTGCTGCGATCGGAACCCTCATCCTGCCTCCCGCCTTCGAGACCGTTGTGCCGCGCTCTCAGCCTAGCGCGCCCGGTGCGGGCGGGCGAGCAGACTACGCGCACGTTCTAGTACGCCGTCGATCATCTGCTCGTCGAGCCGGCCGGTGAACGTGTTCTGCTGGCTGGGGTGGTAGCAGCCGATCAGCGCGATCGGCTGATCGAGCCATTCGGCCCCGTGACCGAACCGCGGGAGCGGTCGCGGCAGTCGCACGCGCTCCCCCGGCCCGCCTGCGAGCAGCCGCAGCGCCGCGGCCCAGGCGAACGCTCCCAGGCACATCACCACGCGCACCTCTTGCAGGAGCGCGAGCTCGCGCACCGTCCACGGCAGGCACGCGTCGCGCTCTGCGGGCGTCGGCCGGTTGGCCGGCGGCGCGCAGCGCACGGCCGCCGTTATCCAGGCGTCGCGCAGCACCAGCCCGTCGTCGCGGCCGCTCGAGAGGGGCTGGTTTGCAAAGCCGGTGCGCCACAGCGCGGCGAACAGGAAATCCCCGGAGCGGTCACCGGTGAACATGCGCCCGGTGCGGTTGGCTCCGTGGGCGGCCGGCGCGAGGCCGAGCACGAGCAGCCGCGCATGCGGATCGCCGAAGCCCGGCAGCGGCCGGCCCCAGTAGGTCTCGGCGGCGAACGCCGCCCTGCGCTCGCGCGCCACCTGCTCGCGCCAGGCGACCAGGCGCGGGCAGCGCCGGCAGCCCTCGACCTGCCCGGCGAGCTCGCCGAGCTCCCACTCGTTTTGTGATCGCACCGGGCAGTAGTACCATCGGCCGGAGATGCCACTGTGGGTCTGGATCCTGATGCTTGCCGCGCTGGTCAAGCTTCCGATCGCCGGGCTGATGTTGTGGATTCCCTTCCGCGACGACGAGGCGATGCAGTCCCGCGACGTGTCCGACTCATCTGAAGAGGACGGCGGCTCCAAGGCACTGCCCGGCGGCCCGCTCGATCCGCACCCGCGCGCACCGTTCCCGCGCAAGCCCCGCCGCGGCCCGCACGGCTCGCCCGCGCCCGGTGCTCCGCCGCGCGTGCGCACGCGGGTCCGCAGCACGCGACGCATCGTGCACTCCCGCTAGCGTCCGGCCCTCCGGGGCGGCGCTCGTGCTCAGCGGTTGCGCTTGCGCTGCTGGCGCGCCGCCTTGGCTTTGGCCCGGCGCTTGCGCAGGCGCACGGCGGCGTTGTGGTTCGAGCGTGCTTCCGCGTCCAGCAGGTCGGCCTCGGTGGCCGGCGCCACGCGCCGGGCGTCGCGTACGATCACCATCGCGATGCCCGCCAGCAGCACGACCGCAGCCACCAGCGCGAGCAGGATCACGCTGTGCGAGGTGCCGGTCGATTCGGTCGACGTGCTGGTGCTCGCCACCGTTTTCGTGGTGGCGGGAGTGGACGTCGTTTCCCCCTGAGGGGCCGTCAGTTCGCTCAGGGAGTTGTTCGAGCCCACGCCGGCCGCTAAAGCCGCTCCCGCGCCCGCAGCGCCGAGCGCGAGCAGCGCCGAGAGGCACAGCGCGCCGAGCAGAGCGCGGGTCGACCGCGGCAAGCGTGCAGACCTGAACACCCGTCGAGGATACCGCCGCAACGCCGCGCAAGCGAGCCCTTGGCGGCAGCGGCCCGCCCGGCCCCCACGGGAGCCCGACAACATACAATGCCCGCGCATGGCACCCAAACAACGCCAGATCCGCATGGAGCAACGCGGTGCGATGCAGGCCATCCAGGCTCTCGAGCAGCGCTCCGACGAGGAGCTCGAGGCCGAGACCAAATACAAGGCTGCCGCGATGGCGATCCTCGGGGCGCGCGCATCGGAGCGCTTCGACGCGGAGACCGCGCGATCATACTTCCAGCGCGCGATCGCAGCCGCCCGTCCCCAGGAGCGCATGCAGATCCGGCGTATGGCCGACGCTTCGCTGGCGCTCGCCGAACGACGCGCGGGCGACCTCAAGGATGCCGTCGAGCGGCTCGGCCAGGCGCCCCCCAGCGGGCGTCAGCTGTTCGCGCTGCGGGCCATGGGCCTGCTGGTGCCTCCGGCAAGCGCGGGCATCATCGCGCGTGTGCGCGGCATCCTGCTGATCCTGATCCTGATCGTCGCGCTGCTCGCCCTCGGCACGGGCATCGTTCAGCTCCTCGCGCTTCCCTTCGGCGGCATCGGCCTGCCGGCGAGCGTGCTGCTCGGCCTGTTCGTGGTGATCGCGGCGCTAGCTCTGGCCGCGGCGATCGGACGCCGCAGGCGCGACCGCGCCCGCCCGTCCGCCGGCGGCTGAGGGCGCCCGGCGTCTGCGCGACGGGACACTAGGCTTGCGTGGTGGCCGCACCCGTCTGCCTCATCGTCAACCCGGCCGCCGGTGGCGGCAAGGCCGGACGCCTGGCCCCGCAGGCCGAGCGCGCGCTCGCCGGACATGGCCTGACGGTGCGGCGCGTCGACACGCGCGATCTGGCGCACGCGGGCGAGCTGGCCGCCGAGGCGGCGCGCCAGGGCGAGACCGTCGTCGCGCTCAGCGGCGACGGCATGGTTGGCGCGATCGCGGAGGTGCTGCGCGACTTTCCCGACGCGCGGCTTGGCGTCCTGCCCGGCGGGCGCGGAAACGACCTCGCGCGGGTGCTCGGAATACCCGATGATCTCGAGGCCGCCTGCGCCACCGTGGCCGGCGGACGCATGCGCGCAATGGACGTGGGCGAGGTGCTCTACGGCGACCCCGGAGGGCGCGGGCGAACGTTCGTGGGGATCGCCTCGGTGGGATTCGACAGCGACGCCAACAGGATCGCCAACGAGGCACCCCCGTGGTTGGGCGGGCTCGTGTACGCCTACGGCGCGCTGCGCGCGCTGCTCGCCTGGCGGCCTGCGCGCTTCCAGCTCGAGCTCGATCCCCCCGGCGAGCGCCACTCCTTCTCCGGGTATTCCGTCGGCGCCGCCAACTCCAAGGCCTACGGCGGCGGCATGCACGCGGCGCCGGACGCGCTGCTGGACGACGGCCTGCTCGAGGTGGTGTTGCTCGAAGACGTGAGCAAGCTCGCCTTCCTCACCCGCATCCTGCCGAAGGTGTTCAGCGGGACGCACGTGCGCGAGCCGGGCGTGCGCGTGTTTCGCGCACGCGAGCTCTCGATCGACGCCGATCGGCCGTTCACGATGTACGCGGACGGCGACCCGATCGGCGAGCTGCCGCTGCGCGTGCGCGCGGTCCCGGGCGCGGTGACGGTGCTCGTGCCGGCCACCGATCCGCAGCGCAGCGCGTTCGCGGCCTCACCCCCAGCAGCCGCCGCGATCGCGCCCCCGGAGCGGATGACGCGCGCGTCATCCGCCGCCGAGGAACCCCCGGCCGAGGCCTGATGCCCGACACCCTCGCCCCCAAGCTCGCGCTGGCGCGGACCGTGGGCGCGCTCTCGCGCCTGCGCGGAGGTGGCGGCACGAGCGCCCCCGGCAGGCTGCTCATCCGCATGGCCCCCGACGCGATCGGGACGCTCGGCTCGCGCCTGGCGCGCGGCAGCGTGCTGATCTCGGCGACCAACGGCAAGACCACCACGGCGACGATGGCGGCGGCCGTGCTGCAGCGCGCGGGGATCGCGCTCGTGCATAACCAGGCTGGTGCGAACATGGCGGGCGGCGTGGCAACCAGCCTGCTCGGCGCGGCCCGCCCGGGTGGGGGCATCGCAGGCGAGCTCGGCCTGTTCGAGGTCGACGAGCTCTGGCTTGCGCAGCTCGCCGCCGAGCTGCACCCGCGGGCGATCCTGCTCGGCAACCTCTTCCGCGACCAGCTCGACCGCTACGGCGAGCTCGAGACGATCGCCGACAGCTGGTCGCACCTGCTGGCTGAGGGCGACGCGCGCCTGGTCGGCAACGCCGACGACCCGCTGATCGCCGACCTCGGCCGCGATCGTGCGGACACGCTCTACTTCGGCCTGGAGGACGACTCGCTGGCGCTCCCCGGTATGGCTCACGCAGCCGACGCGAAGCACTGCCGCCGCTGCGGCTCGCCCTACACCTTCGACGCGATCTACCTCGGACACCTCGGCCACTACCACTGTGCGGGCTGCGGCCGCGAGCGCCCGCAGCCCGCGGTGACGGCCAGCGACGTGCGGTTGGAAGGCGTGCGCGCAGCGCGCTTCACCCTGCACACGCCCGCCGGCGAGACGGACGTGGCGCTCGCGCTGCCCGGCCTGTACAACGTCTACAACGCGCTCGCCGCGGCGGCCCTCGCGAGCGCGCTTGACGTTCCGCTGCAAGGGATCAGCGCCGGGCTGCAGAGCACCCGTGCGGCCTTCGGCCGCGGCGAGAGCGTCACGCTCCCTGCCCCGCGCCCCGCCGAGGCCGGCGCCGGTGCGAGCGCACGCGAGCTGCGCATCCTGCTCATCAAGAACCCTGCCGGCGCCAACGAGGTGCTGCGCACGCTCGCGCTCGAGCCCGGCGAGCACGACCTTCTGGGAGTGCTCAACGACCAGATCGCAGACGGTCGCGACGTCTCCTGGATCTGGGACGCGGACTTCGAGCTGCTCGCCGGACGCGTGCGACGGGTGACCTGCAGCGGCAGCCGCGCGGCCGATCTCGCGACGCGCCTGAAGTATGCGGGCGTGGAGGCGGAGCGCATCATCGTCCAGCCCGATCTCGCGGCAGCGCTCGACGAGGCCGCGGGCGACCGCGGCGGCGGGCGCGCGCCGCTGTACGCGCTGCCGACATACACGGCGATGCTCGCGCTGCGCGAGGAGCTCGTGCGACGAGGGGCGGCGAACAGCGCATGGGCGTGAGCGCCACGAGCGGCGATGCCTCGGCGCGACCCGCGGGCAAGCAGCCCCAGGCGCACGTGGTCTGGCACGACCTCGAGTGCGGCACCTACAGCGCGGACCTGCCGCTGTGGCGGCAGCTGGCCGACACGACCGTGCCCGCCCCGGGGTCGGCGCCGATCCTCGATGTCGGCGCGGGCACCGGCCGCGTCTCGCTGGACCTCCTGCGGCGGGGCCACAGCATGACCGCGCTCGACGTCGATCCCGACCTGCTGGGCGCGCTGCGGCGGCGAGCCGGCGCCGGTGCGATCGCGACGGTCTGCGCGGACGCCCGCGAGCTCGACCTCGCCGAGAAGGACTTCGCGCTCGTGCTCGTGCCGATGCAGACGCTGCAGCTGTTCGGCGGCAGCACCCAGCGCCGCGCGTTCCTGGCCCGCGCGCACGCCCACCTGCGCCCTGGAGGGCTGCTGGCCTGCGCGATCGTCACCGCGCTCGAGCCGTTCGACGTCGCCGCCGGCGACCCGCCCGCGCCGGTTGAGCGCACGCGCACCGGCGGGATGCTGTTCGAGAGCCGCGCCCGCAGCGTGCGCATTGCCGGACAGGCGATCGTGATCGAACGCGAGCGGCGTATCCGCGCCGAGCACGAGCACGCCAAGCCGCCCGCCAGCGTGCGCGACATCGTCACGCTCGACCGCCTGGAGAGCTCGCGACTGCGGTGCGAGGGCACCGCAGCCGGCTTTGCGGCGGCTGGGACCCTGCATGTGCCGGCCACCGAGGACCACGTCGGCAGCACGGTGGTGGTGTTCCGTGTCTGAGCTTCGCAGCGGCCGGGCGCACGCCGAGCGCAGCCTGCGTGTCTGCGCCCTGTACCCGGACCTGATGAACATCTACGCTGACCGCGGCAACCTGCTCGTCCTGCAGCACCGCTGCGCCTGGCGTGGCATCCCCTTCGAGCTGCTCGCCAGCGGGCTCGGCGATCGGCTCGACCCCGACGCGGCGGACATGTTCTACCTCGGCGGCGGCCAGGACCGCGACCAGCGCCTGTGCGCGCACGACCTGCTCGAGAACAAGCGCGACGCGCTGCACGCCGCGGCCGGCCGCGGCGCGGTCGTGCTCGGCGTCTGCGGCGGCTATCAGCTGCTCGGACACTCCTACACGCTCGGCAGCGAGGAGATCGCCGGCGTCGGGCTGCTGGATGTGAGCACCGTGCGCGAGCCGGGGCCGCGGCTGATCGGCAACGTCGCGATCGAGGTCACGCTCGGGGACGAGGCTTCAGGAGGGGGCGATCGTGTGCTCGCGGGCTTCGAGAACCACGGCGGCCGCACGGTGCTGGGCGCCGGGCAGGCCGCGCTGGGGAGGGTGCTCCGCGGCCATGGCAACGATGGCCGCAGCGGCATGGAGGGCGCGGTCAGCGGCACCACGATCGGCACCTACCTGCACGGGCCGCTGCTGCCCAAGAACGTGTGGTTCGCCGATTGGCTCATCGGCCGCGCGCGCGGCCACCCGCCCGGCGCGCTCGCCCCGCTGGAGGACTCGCTCGAGGACTCCGCGCACGCAAGCGCGCTCGCGGCCGCCGGCGTGTGAAGGCCGGGGTCGGCGGTCGGCGGGCGCCCGCGTCCCGTGCACGCCGGCCGCAGACGGCCGCGCATCGCGCGCAAACTGCGTGCTCGGACGCGCGCAGCCCCAACCCGACTCCTAGGATCGAGCCATGGAGCTCTCCGACTACCAGCGGCTCTCCAGGCGTACGGCGCTGTACCCGCGCGCGGCCTGGCTGGCCTACCCCGCGCTCGGCCTGGCCGGCGAGGCCGGGGAGGTCGCCGAGCACGCCAAGAAGGCGATCCGCGATGAGCGGGGCATGGTCGGCGAGGAGCGTCGCGCAGCGATGGCCAAGGAGCTCGGCGACGTGCTCTGGTACCTCGCCCAGCTCGCCACCGAGCTCGGCCTGGACCTCGATGAGATAGCCGAAGCGAACCTGCAGAAGCTGCTCTCCCGCCAGCGCCGGGGCGTGCTCTCGGGCAGCGGCGACGAGCGCTGAACGCAGGCGCAGACCGCTCGATCGCGCCCCGCGGCGGCGCTGCCGCCGGCTGAACGTGGATCCGGGCGCCGGCGCTCAGCTGGCGGCGCCGTTGGGAACCATCTGCACGAAGTCCCCGTATTTCTCCGGCTCCTCCAGGCGGCAGGACCACACGAGCTTGCCGTTCCAGACGGTCATGTCGGGGCAGCCGTCGCACATGTTCTGGTGGCCGGCGCTGTCGATGTCGGCAGGCTGGATGATCATGATCGACTGGAAGCGCAGCCTCTCCATCAGGCGCGCTGGGTTGCGCGCTCCGGCGGCAAGCCAGCGGCGGCCCACGCCCCGGAGGCGGCGATCGAGCGCGGAGAGCGCCAGCATCGAGCGGCCGTGGGCGAGCATCTCGGGCGCGGTGTAGGCCAGGTAGCGCCCGGTCCGCAGGTGGTGGAAGGTCTGCGCGAGCTCCATCGAGCGCGGACCCACGTAGCCGTAGATCCGCTCCGGCGTGCCGAGCCTGCCGCTCAGCAGCCACTTGAAGCTGTCGAGCTGCTCGGTGCCGTTGAGGTAGGCGGCCGGGGCGAAGTCGGGGAAGCGCGTGCGGATCTCCGCGACGATGTCCGTGGAGCTCAGCTCGTGCGGAGTCTGGTCCTCGGTGGTGTAGGGAACCTCGGAGAAGTCGACCTTCTCCCCCCGGACGTAATGGTCGAAGCCGCCGCCGACCACGCCGGCACGGAACGCGATGAAGACGATCGTGTTGACGATCTCGATGTTGCGCTGCGCCCAGTCCACGAGGTCAGGCACGTACCGCAACGTGTCCTCATAGACGGTGGCGTTGAACGAGCAGCCGATGCCGCCCGCGGCGGCGACCATCTCGGCATAGTGCTGGCGCAACTCGCAAAGCTCGCGCTCGTCGCTCGTCTTCCAACCGGGCCTGCCCTGCTTGGAGTCGATGTGGAAGGTGAAGCCGGCCACCCCGGCGTCCTTGAGCGCGGCGAGCAGGTCCTCGGTGAGCGCGAGGCCGTTGGTGTTGACGATCGGCTTGAGCCCCTCCCCCGCCACCATGCGCACGATCTCCACGATCTGCGGATGCACAAGCGGGTCGCCGCCCGCGATCGAGACCCCGTCCACCTTGCGGTAGCGCTGGAAGACCTCGAGGTCGGTACGCACCTCCTCGAGGGTCTTATGGCCGCGCGGGTCGTTCTCCCTGTAGCAGCCGAGACACGCCAGGTTGCACTTCTTGGTGGGCTCCAGCCAGGCGATCGCGTTGTCGGTGGCCGACCACGGCAGTCGGTAGAGCTCACGGTGATCCAGCGACGCGCTCACGGCCATCCTCGCAAGCCAACGCGAGCACGCTCGCGAGCGCATCGGTCGCTACTACTGTCGGGAGCTCCGTAGTTCGCCCCCGGGCATCGGCGCTTGCTCGCCGCCGGGATAGCGCGGGGGTGGCTAGGACGCCACGGCGAAGCGCGAGAAGCGCCCGGCCAGCTGCGCGGGCAGCAGCGCGTCCACGCGCACGCCCTCGGGCGTGTCGGTGCGCTGGACCTCGCCGGCCAGCTCGTGCAGCTCGGCGAGGCTGCCGCCGTCGGCGTAGGGCACGAGCAGGTGCACGGGTCGTAGCGTGTGCAGCAGCTCCCGCTCCAGGCGGTCGCGCAGCTCCTGCAGGCCCTCCCCGGTCTCGCCGCTGACCAGCACGGCGTCTGGGTGGCGCAGCCGAAGCTCTGCGCGCGCGTCGGCGTCGAGCAGGTCGATCTTGTTGAGCACGAGCACGCGCGGGCGGTCGCCGGCGCCGATCTCCTCGAGCGTCTGCTCGACCGCGCGCTGCATCGTCTCGCGCTGAGCCTCCGACACCGAACCGTCGAGCACGTGCGCCAGCAGCTCGGCGCGGCGGGTCTCCTCGAGCGTGGCGGCGAAGGCGTCCACGAGCTGGTGGGGAAGCTTGCTGATGAAGCCGACCGTGTCGGTGAGCAGGTTCGGCCTGCCTCCCAGCCGTAGCGTGCGGGTGGTGGGATCGAGCGTGTGGAAGAGCCTGTCGCGCACGCCGACCTCCGCGCCGGTGAGCGCGTTCAGCAGCGTGGACTTGCCGGCGTTGGTGTAGCCGACGAGCGCGATCGTGGGCAGCGCGGCGCGCTCGCGCTCGGCGCGCTGGACCGCGCGCGTGCCCTTGACGTGCTCCAGGCGCCGCCGCAGCGTGGCGATGCGATCTCTCGCGAGGCGACGGTCGGTCTCGATCTGGGTCTCCCCCGGCCCTCTCGTGCCGATGCCCCCGCCGAGGCGCTCGAGATGGCTCCAGAGGCCGCGCATGCGTGCGAGGTTGTACTCGAGCTGGGCGAGCTCGACCTGGAGCTTGCCCTCGGCGCTGCCGGCATGGGAGGCGAAGATGTCGAGGATGACCGTGGTGCGGTCCACCACCGGCAGCCCCAGCGCCTCCTCGAGGTTGCGCTCCTGGCGTGCGGTCAGCTCGTCGTCGCAGGCGATCAGGTTCGCGTCGGCGGCGCGTGCGGCGGCCTTCGCCTCGGCGACCTTGCCGGGCCCGAGATAGGAGTTCGGATGCGGCTGCTCGCGCAGCTGGACCATCTCTCCCACGACCGCCACCCCGGCGGTGCGCAGCAGCTCGGCAAGCTCGGCGAGGTCGTCGGCCTCGGGCAGCGCGGCGATGCAGAAGGCACGCTGTCGCGCGCGCTGGGGCTCAGACCCGTTCGCGGACGCCTCCGTGGCCTTGCGGGTGACGGCGCTACGGCCGTTGCGGCTTCTTTGCATCCACCCTTCAGTCTAGGACGTGCAATGCGCGCCGATCGCGAACGGGTGGTGAACGCGCCGCTCAGATCCACCATCGGGCGCCTTCAGGCTGCGAGCGCTCCCAATCGCTGCACCGCCTCCAGCAGCCGCTCGTCGGGCGTGGTCAGCGAGATGCGAAACCAGCCCTCGCCGGCCGGGCCGTAGATCGCGCCGGGCGAGAGCACCACGGCTGCCTGCTCGAGCACGTGCTCGCAGTAGGCGGCCGAGCTGTCGAAGCCCTCCGGGACGGGCGCCCACACGTAGATCGTCCCGTGCGGCGGGCGCACCTGCACGCCGATGCCCTGCAGAGCCTCGCAGACGAGGTCGCGGCGACGGCGGTAGAGCTCGTTCATCGAGGCCACCTCGCTGTCCGCGTCGGGCGAGAGCGCGGCGACGCCGGCGAGCTGGACGGCCTCGAACAGGCCCGAGTCGATGTTCGTCTTCAGCTGCCAGTAGGTCGCGACGGCCTCGGCGTTGCCGAGGACCACCGCGCAGCGCCAGCCCGTCATGTTGTAACCCTTGGACAGCGAGAAGACCTCGATGCCCACCTCCTTGGCGCCGGGTGTCGCCAGGAACGAGGGCGCGCGGTAGCCGTCGTAGACGATCTCCGAGTAGGCGTTGTCGTGCACGACCAGGATCTCGTAGGCGCGCGCGAACTCCACGACCCGCTCGAAGAAGCCCTCCGGCACGACCGCACCGGTGGGGTTGTTGGGGTAGTTGAGGAACATCAGCTTGGCGCGGCGCGCGACGTCCTCGTCGATCGCGCCGAGGTCGGGCACGAAGCCGTGCTCGGGCTGCAGGGCCATCAGCACCGGCTCGGCGCCCACGAGCCATGGGCCGCCGGTGTAGACGGGATAGCCGGGATCGGCGGCGAGCGCGTAGTCGCCCGGGTCCAGGAAGGCGAGGTTGAGGTTGAAGATCGCCTCCTTGGCGCCGATCGCGGGGATGACCTCGCGCTCGGGGTCGAGCGCCACGTCGAAGCGCCGCTCGTAGAAGTCGCAGACCGCCGCGCGGAAGTCCGCGCGCCCCCGGTTGGTGGGGTAGCGGTGGGTCTCCGGCTCGGTGACAGCCTCCTGCATCGCCTCCACGACAAGCGGCGGCGTGGGCCTATCCGGGTCGCCGATGCCGAGGCTGATCACGTCCACGCCGGCGGCGCGCTTCTCCGCGATCCGGCGCTCGAGCTGGGCGAATGCGTAGGGCGGGATGCGCTCCAGGCGCTTACTCGGTCTCATGCAGCTCCTTCTCGAAGTCCTTGCTGAGGCGGCCCTCGAACACGGGCCGCGCCCAGCCTGTCAGGTTGACGCGCAGGTCCGCCCCCACGTCGACCTCCAGCTCGCCCCCGTCGAGCTCGACGACCACGCTCCCGCCGACCTCGCCGCCCGCCTGCACGACGTGGGCAACGGCCGCGCCGCTCGCGCCGGTGCCCGACGAGAGCGTCTCGCCGACCCCCCGCTCGAAGATGCGCGCGCGGATGCGCGCCGGCGGCCCGGCGTCCAGCAGCGCATACCAGGAGACGTTGGTGCGATTGGGGAACTGGGCGTCGGCTTCGATTCCGGGCCCGATCGTGACCAGCTCCAGGGCGGCGAGCTCCTGCGACGAGTCGACGCGGATGGCGCACTGCGGGTTGCCGATCGAGACGTGCCGAAAGCGCCAGGCGCGCCCGCCGGAGAGGACCTCCCCGAGCCCGTCTGGCGGGCCCGCGGGGAAATCGGGCGAGCTCAGCCGGGCGTTGCCGATGTCGACGGTGCACGTGTGCGGTCCGGTGATCCGCGGGTGGATCTCGCCTGCGAGCGTGCTGATCGTGAAGTCGTCGCGGTCGGTCCAGCCGCGGTGGCGCAGGTAGAGGATCGCCTCGCGCGCGCCGTTGCCCGACAGCTCGGCCTCCGAGCCGTCGGGGTTGAAGATGCGCAGATCGGCCACGTGTGCGGGATCGGTGGGCGGCGAGAGGAGCAGCACGCCGTCGGCGTACACGCCGAGGTGCCCCTCACACAGCCGGCGGATGCGCGCGGGCGTTAGCTCGAACGGGAGCTCAGCCCGCTCGAGGATCATGTAGTCGTTGCCCAGCGCCTGCCACTTCTCGAACCTCATCGAGCGCCGCAGTCTAGGATCTCGCGCGCGATCGCGCCCGCATCACGGCCCGTGACGTCGATCGTGCGTACCGTGGCGAGCTTGCGCATCCAGGTCAGCTGGCGCTTGGCGTAGTTGCGGGTGCGACGCTTCATGCCCGCCACGTCGCCGACGAGCAGCTCCTCGAAGCCGAGCGCCTTGCGCGCGGTCTGCGACGCCCCCGCGGCGTGCGCGGCACGCACCTCCTGCGCTGCTCCCGCCGCCACCATCGCGTCCACGCGCGCGTCGATGCTCGCGTAGAGCGCCTCGCGCTGCATCGTCAGCCCCGCCAGCAGCGTCGGGTGGCGCATCTCCTCGCTCCACAGCTGCGAGGGCCCCTCGGGCGGCTCGAGCTCGCCCAGGTCGAACAGCTCGAGTGCGCGCACGAGCCGCTGGCTGTCGTTGGGGTCGATCCGCGCGGCCGCCCAGGGCGCCCGTGCGGCGAGCGTGTCGTGCAACGCGGGCGCGCCACGCCGCGCCAGCTCCTCAGACCAGCGTTCGCGCACGCCCTGCGGCGGGGGCGGGCGCAGGTCGAGCTCGGTGAGCGCCGCGCGCAGGTACAGGCCCGTCCCGCCCACGACGATCGGGCGCCTGCCTGTGGCCAGCAGACCGTCGATCTCGGCGTGCACCAGCTGCGCGTACTCGCCCACGCTGAACGTCGCGTCGATCGGCAGGAACGACACCAAGCGGTGCTCCAGTGCCGCCTGCTCGGCTGCCGAGGCGACGCCGGTGAGCAGCTCCAGGCCGGCGTAGACCTGCAGCGCGTCGGCGGACACCGCCACCGGGTCCTCGCCGCTCGACCGCAACAGCTCGGCGAGCGCCACCGCCGTCGCGGTCTTGCCCACGCCGGTCGGCCCGAAGATGGCGATCGTCCGCATGCACGTAGGCTCACAGCTTCGCCCGCGGCTCGCCAGCGGCGCACGCACGCCGCCACGGCGAACGCCCGCAACGCAGTCCCGGCGCGAGCCGATTGGCGTAGGCTGCCTGGATGCGACTCTCAGGATCGAGCGTGCTGTTGACCGGCGCGAGCGGCGGCATCGGGCATGCGATCGCGCGCGCCCTGGCCGCCCGTGGCGCACGCCTGACGATCACCGGCCGGCGCAGCGACGTGCTCGAGCCGCTCGCCGAGGAGATCGCGGCCGTCGCCCTCGCCGCCGACCTCAGCGTCGCCGCGGAGGTGCAGCGGCTCGTTCAGGAGACCGGCGAGGTGGACATCCTGGTGGCAAACGCAGCGCTGCCCGCCAGCGGGCGCCTGGAGAGCTTCACCGCCGAGGAGATCGACCGTGCGCTGGCGGTCAACCTGCGTGCGCCGATCATCCTCGCCCAGGCGCTCGCACCGGCGATGGTGCACAGGGGCAGCGGCCACCTGCTGTTCATGTCCTCGCTTGCCGGCAAGGCGTCCTCGCCGGGCAGCTCGATCTACAACGCGTCCAAGTACGGGCTGCGCGGGTTCGCCGCGGCGCTGCGCGCGGAGCTGCGCGACAGCGGCGTGGGCGTCTCGGCGGTCTTCCCCGGCTTCATCCGCGATGCCGGCATGTTCGCCGACGCGGGCGTCGAGCTGCCGCCCGGCGTCGGCACGCGCACGCCCGAGGACGTCGCCGAGGCGGTGCTCAGCGCGATCGAGCGCAACCGCGGCGAGGTGGACGTCGCGCCCCTGCCGCTGCGCGCGGGCACGCTGTTCGCGGGTCTCGCACCCGAGCTCGCGGCCACGGTCCAGCGGCGCATGGGCTCGGAGGAGATCGCACGCAAGATGGAGGCCGGCCAGCGCGAGAAGCGCTGAGCCCGGCCGCGCGCGTTCGGCGGCTCGATCAGAAGAGCGCCTGCTGCGGTGCGGCGAGCGCGGCGTCCTCGAGCGCGGGCGCCTGATCGGCGGGCGCATGTCCGACCAGGCGAAAGGCGCTCGGGCGCCCCCGGCTGGCGACCAGGCGCGTGAGGCGGCGGCGTTCCTGCAGTGGCGCGTAGGCGCCACGGCGGTAGAGCTCGCGGTAGCGCGGCACGAGATCGGGCCGTGCGCCCGCCAGCCAGTCCATGAAGACCTGGCGCACCTCTCCCCGCAGGTGTAGCGCGACCCCGCCGATGCTCGTCGCGCCGGCCTCCTCGGCGGCCGCGAGCAGCGGCTCGAGTTGGTGCGGAGCGTCGTTGATGCCCGGCATCAGGGGCGCGATCAGCACCCCAGTGGGTATGCCCGCGCGGTTGAGCTCGGCGACCGCCTGCAGGCGCGCACGCGGACTGGGCGTGTGGGGCTCGGTGGCACGCCATGCCTGCTCGTCGAGGGTGGGGATCGACAGGCATGCGGTGAACGTGGTGCGCCGCGCGATCTGCTGCATCAGCTCCAGGTCGCGCAGCAGCAGGGGCGACTTGGTCAGCACCGAGCAGGGGTTGCCCGCATCGCGCAGCGCCTCCCAGATGCCCACCATCAACCGGTAGCGGCCCTCGACCCACTGGTAGGGGTCGGTGTTCGTCCCCAGCGCCACGTGCTCGCCCTTCCACGAAGGGCGAGCGAGCTCGGCGCGCAGAATCTCGGGCGCGTTGACCTTGACCACGATCTTGCGCTCGAAGTCGCGTCCGGCATCGAAGTCGAGGTACTTGTGGGTGGGACGGGCAAAACAGAAGGTGCAAGCATGGGAACATCCCCTGTACGGGTTGACCGTCCAGCGGAACGGCATGCGCGAGCTCTGCGGCACACGGTTGAGAACCGACTTGGCGCGCACCTCGTAGAAGTCCATGTCGAGGGCCTCGGGAGCGTCGAATCGGCGCACCGAGGCGGCGTCGCGATAGCCCGGAAGGCGGTGCTGCTCCTCGCCTTCGACGGTGAGATTGCTCCAGCGCACGAACGTATGTTCGCATGCCGTTCGGACGACCCTGCTGCAAGGAGCCTGACAGCCCAGCAACGAACGTCCACGGTCGGCGGGGAGCGTAATTGTGCCCCGGCGAGGGACCGAGCAGTACCCATGTCCTCCGACTCATCGCCGGCGCCCGAGCTTCTCGCGAACAGGTCCTCGTGGCTGTGCGGCGGTGACTTCGACCGCGAACGCATGCTCGACATGGAGGCGCGCGTGCGGCCGGTGCGGCGCAGGACCTTCGTGATCCTCGCGCTGGCGATCGCCGCCGGGGCTCCGTGGATCGGATGGTGGCCGCTGCTGTTCATCGTGCCCTCGGCCGCGTTCTTCGGCTCGGCGGACCTGTTCATGCCGCGCATGGCGCGACCGGAGCTGCTCATGTTCGGTGCCTGGATCGGCAGCGAGCTGATGATCGCCGGCGCGGTCGCGCTCGAGGGGCGCGCGGGCGTGAGCGGCCTGTGCTGGCTTGCGATCCCCGTGATCACGCTCAGCTCGCGCTTCTCGATGCGCGGGATCGTCGCGGGCGTGGCCACCGCTCTGGCGCTGGCGCTCGCGGTCGGCCTCGGCATCGACTCGGGCGCGGTGTTTGAAACACCGCAGATGCTGATCGCGCCGCTTGCGCTGATCGTCTGCGTGGCCGTCCTGTCGGTGCCGCTGATGCACTCCGACATCCAGCATCGGGGCGACGCAGTGATCGACCAGCTCACCGGCATGCTCAACCGCAAGGCCCTCAGCGTGCGCGCCCTGGAGCTCGGCCAGCAGTCGGAGATCACCGGCGAGCCGGTCGGCGTGATCGTGGGCGACCTCGACCACTTCAAGCGCATCAACGACACGCGCGGACACACGATCGGCGACGTGGTGCTCAAGGAGGTCGCCTACGTGCTGCGCAAGGAGCTGCGCGCATTCGACCTCGCCTACCGGCTCGGCGGCGAGGAGTTCCTGATCCTCGTTCCCGGATCAGACCTCCAGGGAACCGAGGAGCTCGCAGAGCGCCTGCGCCGGGCGATCGCGGCCGAGGAACTGGCCGGCGGGGTGTCGGTCACGATGAGCTTCGGCGTTGACGCGTCTGCCCGCCACGAGCGCTTCAACTACGCGGCCGTGTTCGCCCGGGCCGACGCAGCGCTGTACCGCGCCAAGCGCAGCGGACGCGATCGCGTGTGCGCCGAGGCGATCGCGCTGGAGCCCGCGCTCGCCGGCGCCTGAGCCGGCCGGCGACGGCTCTTAGAACTCGATCACGCTGCGGATGCCGTCCTGCGCCTCCATCAGCTGAAAGCCGCGGTTGATGTCCGCCAGCGCGAGGCGATGAGAGATGAAGGGGTCGACGTCGATCTCGCCGTCGAGATAGCGGCGTACGAGCGCCGGCACGTCGTCGCGTCCCTTCAGGCCGCCGAAGGAGGAGCCGCAGACTCGCCGGCCTGTGATCAGCAGGCGCGGCACCACCTCGAGCGTCTCGCCGCGGCCCGCGACGCCGCACACCGTGCACAGGCCCCAGCCCATGCGCGCGGCCTCGACCGCCTGGCGCATCACGGACACGAGGCCGGTGGCCTCGAAGGTGTAGTCGGCTCCGAAGCCATCGGTCATGTCGAGGATCGCCTGCACCGCGTCGGGCCCCCCCTCGATCACATCCGTGGCGCCCTGGCCGCGCGCGAGCGCTAGGCGCTCGGGTGAGAGGTCCACGCACACGATCCGCTCGGCGCCCTGCAGGCGGCATCCCGCTACGGCGCCGAGGCCGACCATGCCCGCGCCGAACACCGCGCAGGTTGATCCAGGCGTGACGGTGGCGGTCTTCATCGCCGCGCCGAGCCCCGTGGAGAGGCCGCAGGCGAACAGGCAGGCGCGGTCCAGCGGCGCCTCGGGATCGATGCGCGCGAGCGCGATCTGCGGCATCACGGTGTACTGCGCGAACGTCGAGGTGCCCATGAAGTGCCGCAGCGGCTCGCCGCCGCGCGAGAGCCGCGTCGTGCCGTCGGGAAGGTAGCCGAGGTTCTGCTGCTCGCGGATCGCCAGGCACAGGTTGGTCAGGGGGCTGCGGCAGTGCACGCACTCGCCGCACTGGGGCGAGAACAGCGTCACCACGTGGTCGCCCTCCTTCAGCAGCGTGACGTTGTCGCCGCAGCGCTCGACCACCCCTGCGCCCTCGTGCCCGAGCACGGTCGGCGCGTAGCCCGAGGGATCAACGCCCGAGGCCGTGTACATGTCGGTGTGGCACACGCCGCAGGCGACCAGGCGCACGAGCACCTCGCCCGGCCCGGGCTCGGCGAGATCCACCTCCTCGACCACCAGCGGCTTGGCGAACTCCTGCAGGACGGCCGCTCGGATCTTCATCGCAGGCTTCCGCCGACGCGGTCCAGCAGGCGCTCCTGGCCTGAGAGCGTCTGGCTCGTGGCCGCGAGGATCTCGACGTCGGTCAGCTCTCCGGCCGCCGCCAGGCCGGTGAAGTTGACGACCTTGTTGTGGCGGGTTCGGCCACGCAGACGCTCGGGGTCGGTGCGCGAGGGCCCTTCCACGAGCACCTCCATCGTGCGCCCCACGAAGCGCTGGGCGCGCTCGCGCGCGCTCGCCTGCACGAGCTCCACGAGCCGCTCCATCCGCGCCACCTTCACCGGATGGGGCACGAGCCCCTCGTCGATCGCGCCCGCCTCGGTGCCGCGCCGGGGAGAAAAGATGAACGTGAACGCGCCGTCGTATCCGACCTCCTCGGCCACCTGCAGGGTCTGCTCGAAGTCCGCCTCGGTCTCACCGGGAAAGCCCACGATGATGTCTGTGGTGAGTGCCGCGTCGGGCACGTGCTCGCGGATCATCGCCACGCGCTCCAGGTAGCGCGCGCGGTCGTAGGTGCGCCGCATCGCCTTCAGGATGCGGCTCGAGCCCGACTGCAGCGGCAGGTGGATGTGCTCGCATACGCTCGCCAGCTCCGCATGCGCGCGGATCACGTCCTCGCGCATGTCCTTGGGGTGCGGGCTGGTGTAGCGGATGCGCTCGATCCCCTCGACCGCATCGATCAGACGCAGCAGGCCCGAGAAGCTAGGCCGCTCGCGCACGCCGCCCGCCGGCGCGCCCGGCCGCGGCGACGCGGCCGGCAGGTCGCGGCCGTAGGAGTTGACGTTCTGGCCAAGCAGCGTCACCTCGCGCACGCCGTCCGCGGCCATCGCCTGCACCTCGGCCACCAGCTCCTGCAGCGGTCGACTGACCTCGCGGCCGCGCGTAGAGGGAACGATGCAGTAGGAGCACGCGCAGTTGCAGCCCACGCTGATCTGCAGCCAGCCCTGGAAGGCCCGCTCGCGATGCGCCGGCAGGTGACCGGTGAAGCCCTCGAACTCGAAGTAGCCCTGCGCGCTCAGCGAGTCGCTCGTCAGGAACTCGGCCAGCTTGTGCACCTGGCCGGGGCCGAAGGCCACGTCGACGAACGGGAAGCGCTCGAACACCTCCTCCTTCAGCGACTGCGCCCAGCAGCCACCGACGCCCACGACCCGCTCCGGCGCTTCGCGCTTCAGGCGCCTGGCCTCGCCGAGGTGGGAGATGAAGCGGCTGTCCGCCGACTCGCGGATCGAGCACGTGTTGAACAGGATCAGGTCGGCCTGCGAGCGCTCCTGCGCCTGCTCATAGCCCAGCGAGCGCAGCATCCCCTTCATCCGCTCGGAGTCGTGCTCGTTCATCTGGCAGCCGAACGTCGTTAAGTGGTAGCTCCGTCGCATGTGAAGTCCTCCCTGGTGAATCCCGCCAATGATCGCAGCCCGCTGCGCTTGCGGCGCGAACGGTATTTCGAGCTTGCCTACCCCGAGATCGGTGGACGGGGCGGCCGCCCCAGGCACGGCGCGAGGCCGAGCGCCTTCTCGTTGTAGTAGATCTGCGCCTGCAGCCGGTAGAGCTGGTCGAGGAGGTCGGGGTGCTCCGTGGACGGACCTGGAGGTCTTCAGGAGTAGCATTGCCGGGGGCAAGGTGGAGCCAATCGAGTGGCCGGGGATTTCGGGACACACGAGCGAGCAGGGAGGGCGCCCACGATCGAGCGCGCCGTGGCGCTGCGGACTTCCTGCCGACGGTGTGCGCCTGCCCTGCTCATTGCGGTCCTCTCGGTAGCGCTGGCGATCTCAGGTCCGACGCCCGCTCTCGCCGTCCCCTACGTCGCGAGCGCCTGGGGTGAAAACACCTACGGCCAGCTCGGCGACGGCACGATGATCGGAAGCGACGTGCCGGTCCCGGTGAGCGCGCTGAGCGGCGTCGCCTCGGTCTCCGGTGGCGGCTCTCACAGCGCCGCGCTGCTGAGCGACGGTACGGTGGTCGGCTGGGGAGGCAACATCTTCGGCCAGCTCGGCAACGGAACTCACACGAAAAGCGACGTCCCGGTAGCAGTCAGCAGCCTGAGCGGTGTCACCGCGATCTCGGCCGGCGCGTTCCACGATCTCGCTCTGCGCGAGGACGGCAGCGTGATGTCGTGGGGTGAAAACGAACAAGGCCAGCTGGGCGACGGCAGCATCGGCAAGGGCACCGGCAGCGCCGTTCCGGTGGCGGTGAGTGGGCTGAGCGACGTCAGCGCGGTGTCGGCGTACGCCGACGACAGCATGGCGCTCCTCGGCGACGCCACGGTGGAGGCGTGGGGCCTGAACAACTTTGGGCAGCTGGGCGACGGCAGCCACGTCAACCGCGATGTGCCGGTCGCGGTGGCCGGGCTGAGTGGGGTAAGCAGCGTGTCCGCAGGCCGAGGGTTCAGCCTGGCGCTGCTCGGCGGCGGAACGGTGATGGCCTGGGGACGCAACGTCGCGGGTCAGCTCGGAGACGGAAACACGATCGACAGCAGCACTCCCGTCCCGGTGGCCACGCTCGGCGGCGTGGTTGCGGTGTCGGCCGGCGGCGGCCACAGCCTGGCTCTGCTCGAGGACGGGACCGTCGTCGCCTGGGGAGCCAACGAATACGGGCAGCTCGGCGACGGCACGACCGTCGGCAGCGACGTGCCGGTGGCCGTGAGCGGACTGAGCGGCGTGAGCGCGGTCGCGGCCGGCGACAGGTTCAGCCTCGCCCTGCTTCGCGACGGGACGGTCCTCGCCTGGGGTCGCAACAACTTCGGCCAGCTCGGCGACGGGACGATCGCCGACAGCCACGTTCCGACAGCGGTGGAGCGGCTCACCGGAGTGGTGGGCATCGCCGCCGACGGCAACCACGGTCTGGCGTTCGGGTCATCCCCCGAATACGTTCAGGCACCCGCGATCACGCGTGTGCAGCCGAGGAGCGGGCCGGTCGGCGGCGGCGTCGCAGTGACGATCACGGGCAGCGGGTTCACAGGGGCGACGGCGGTCAGCTTCGGCTCAGTCGCAGCGGCCAGCTTCGAAGTGCAGTCTGCGTCCACGATCACCGCGGTCACGCCGGCCGAGACGGCAGGAGTGGTGGACGTGAGCGTGACCACGCCGGCTGCCACCACGATCGCCGCTCCATCCGATCACATCGCGTTCACGCCCACCGTCGACGGCTTGGAACCGACCGCCGGCCCCCCGGCGGGCGGCACGAAGGTGACCGTCACCGGGACCGGGTTCGCGCTCGGCGAGACGAAGACCCGGTTGGAGTTCGGCGCGACGCGGGGATCGCACGTCAAGTGCCCGACGACGACGACGTGCACGGTCCTCACGCCGGCCGAGCCGGCGGGCAAAGTCACGGTCAAGGCGATCGTGAACGGGCAGACCAGCCCGAGAGCGCCCGCCGACGTGTTCACCTACGGTTGACCGCGACGCGACGCGCGCTCGCTTATTCCTTTCCCCGCAGGGTCCGAATCAGGGTCGCGAGCGCCGCGGGCGCTCCCCTTTCGATCGCCTTCGACCGTTTCGACTCCAGCGCCGCCACGCGTCGCATGATGCGGCGGTCGGCCGGGCCCTCGAAGGGCCGCAGGAGCCGAACGGTGACTTCTTCTGAGCCTTCACCAGATTCCAGTGGGAGCTCGCGGTCGAGCCGTTCGGTGGCCGGCGGGACCACCTGGAAGCCGCTCGCGGCCCACGCTCGCAGGTCGGCGCACAGCGGCACCGTCGGAATCGCCGCGATCTCCCGTGCATGGCGGGCTTCGGCCTGCAAGAGCCGCGTGAGGCGCCGGTCCGACCAGCGCAGCCGACCGACCGTGCGGGCGATCGCCATCAGGTCGCCGCGGTCGGGTTCGAGCTCGGCCAGGATCGCTGCAGCGAGGATCTCGTTGATGACGGCCATCTGCGCCTTGCGCGGCGCGTTCGACGGTTCTGCCGCCAGCACGTTGGGGCATTCGCCGGCCACGCGCCTGTCGAGCGCATGCAGGGATTCCAGTTCCGCCGCGACCCGCCCCGCGGTGGCCTTCGCGAGCGCGTAGCGGGCGTGCACGTACGCCGCCGTGGCGGCAGCGTCCGCGCGCGACACCGCCGCCCGCGCAGCGGACGGCGCCATCGCGAGAGCCACCACGAGCGCCAAGCCCAGCATGCCCTTGCGTGCCGCCCCGGAGCCGCGTGCGTCTCCCCGCCTCATGGCGGCAGGCTAGCGCGCAGCTTCTAAAGCCCGCTAGGCGGCGACAGCGGGTTCGCTTGCAATCGGCGGCGGCATCTCCGTGTCGCGGTCGATCGGCGTCACGAGGTCCTTGCCCACGCCCAGGGCCTCGTAGATCTTGTCTTCGATCTCCTTCGCCAGCGCCGGATGCTCCTCGAGGTGTGCCTTGGCGTTGCCGCGCCCCTGTCCGAGCCGTTCGTCGCCGTAGGAGAAGAACGAGCCGGACTTCGAGACGATGTTGTGCTCGAGCCCCAGGTCGATCAGGCAGCCGGCCGTCGAGATGCCCTTGCCGAACTCGATGTCGAACTCCGCCTGGCGGAAGGGGGCGGCGACCTTGTTCTTGACGACCTTCACGCGCACGCGGTTGCCGACCGCCTCGGTGCCGTCCTTGAGCGTCTCGATGCGGCGGATGTCCAGCCGCTGGGAGGCGTAGAACTTCAGCGCGCGACCGCCCGGCTGCGTCTCCGGCGAGCCGAACATCACGCCCACCTTTTCGCGGATCTGGTTGGTGAGGATGCAGAGGGTCTGCGTGCGGTTGAGGTTGCCCGCGAGCTTGCGCATCGCCTGGGACATCATCCGCGCCTGGGCGCCCACCGTCTGATCGCCCATCTGCCCCTCCAGCTCGACGCGCGGGGTCAGCGCGGCGACCGAGTCGATCGCCACCACGTCCACGGCGCCCGAGCGCACGAGCATGTCGGCGATCTCCAGGGCCTGCTCGCCGTAGTCGGGCTGGGAGACGAGCAGCTCGTCGATGTCGACGCCGATCTCCTTCGCGTAGAGCGGGTCCATTGCGTGCTCCGCATCGATGAACGCGCACACGCCGCCGAGCTTCTGCGCCTCCGCGAGCACGTGGTAGATGAGCGTGGTCTTGCCCGAGGACTCCGGACCGTAGAGCTCGACGATGCGTCCCCGCGGCACGCCGCCGATCCCCAGCGCGAGGTCGAGCGAGAGCGCGCCCGTGGGGATCGCATCGCAGCGGACCTGGGCGCCCTCGTCGCCCATGCGCATGACCGAACCCTTGCCGAACTCGCGCTCGATCTGTGTGAGCGCACCCTGAAGGGCGGCGTCGCGCGCCTTGGCGGCCTTCTCCTGGTCGGTCACGGACATGGTCTGACTCCTCCGGTTCGAGATGGAAGCTGCAAGCTAGAGGCCGCTCCGGACGGAACAGCTGTTCGTATCGCCAAGCTCGGTGGGCCCGCGCACCCCCGGCCGGCGGGGCCGTTCGTCCAGGCGCTTCGCGTCGCGCTTGCGTCTGCCGCGGACGCCGACGATGAGGTCGCAGCCCGCCCGCTCCCAGAAGCCCCATGACGAACTCCACCTCCCACCGCATCGCCTCAGCCGTCGCGCTGCTCCTCTCGCTCGCCGCGCTGCTGGCGCTGCTGGCGAGCCCCGCTCAGGCGCGCAGGGCCAACTGCTCATCGGCCGCCGCCCGGCACGCCCGCCGCGCCGGGCACGCCACGCGAGCGTGCGCCCGTGCCCGTGCCCGCAAGGTCCGCTTGCGCCGAGCAGCCAGGCTACGCCGCTCCAGGCGCGCCGCGCTGCGAGCCGCTGGGAAGGGCTCCGGCGGCGGCCTCACCAGGATCGCGCCGAGCTGCGAAGGGGGCGGGACACCCGTGCGCGGGCGCGGCGGATCGCTCTCCTGCCCCGACGGCAGCGAACCCGCCTGCCCGCCCGGCATGAGCCTCGCCAGCGAAGGCTCGAGCATCTTCTGTGCGTCGGGCGAGGAACTGGAAATCGAATCCGATGAAGGGACCTGCGAAGCGGCCTCCAGCGGCGAATGCGGCCCGGTGCACCCCTCCGAACTCGTCTCCCCGACCTGTGCCGGCGGAGGCACGCCGGTGGCGGTCGGCAACGAAACCTTCGCCTGCCCCGACGGCTCGGTGCCGCAGTGCGGGGAAGGCATGACCCCGGCGCCGTCCACGGACGGCACGGCGCTGGTGTGCGTGGCGGTGCTGACCGCCGAACCGACGGCCTCCTGAGACGGCCCGCTCAGCGGCCGGCCGGAAGCAACGTGCAGCTGGCCACCGTCTCGTAGCGCGCCCCGGCCGGGTCCAGCCAGGACCTGTACAGGCACAGCCTCTCGGGCACGAAGCCGAGCCGCGGCGTGGGCGGCAGCTGCGGCGGCGTGCGCCCGGAGCGGCGCCTGCCTCCCCGCATGCGGGCGACCGTGATGTGGGGGCGCAGCCGCCGACGCTCGTCCTCCCAGCCGCTGACCGCGGCGAGCGCCCCCGCGAGCTCCTCGCGCAGGCGGACGAGCTCTCCGTCCTGGTCGTGCACGGACACGGCCAGCGCGCGCGGGGCGCGCGCTGGCAGCCACAGCGGGGCCCCGAGCGAGAGCTCGCAGGCGTGCTCGGCACAGCCCTCGAGCGCGGCGGCGAGCGGCTCGACCTCGGCGACTGGGCGCGAGCCCAGGAAGCACAACGTGAGGTGCAACAGCTCCGCGTCGAGCAGGCGCACGCCGCCCCGCGCCGCCCCTGCATCCGGCGTGAGCCCGGCCGCCGCCGCGCGCGCCCAGGCGGCGAGCGCCCCGCACACCTCGGGCGGCGGGTCGACCGCCACGAACAGCCTGACTGTTGCCCCGCGGGACATCCCCTCGGCGATGCTAGCGCCCGCTTGCGCTCCCCCCTACGCACCCGCGTGCAGACGCGCGCGTGTGCCGCCGCACGGGACCCCGAGGGCTCCTCAGCGGTCGATCAGAGCGCGGCGGATCAGGTGCATGGCCACGGTCGTGGCGCGGTCGCGGATGTCCGCCCGCGACCCCGGAAGGCTGATCGAGCGGGTCAGCCGGCCGATCTCCGATCGGTCGCCCTCCGCGCCGACCGCCACGCTCAGCCAGACGAGGCCCACCGGCTTCTCCTCGCTGCCGCCGCCTGGTCCCGCGATGCCCGTCACGCCCACGCCCACGTCAGCGCCAAGGCCGCTCCTGGCCCCCGTGGCGAGCGCCTCGGCGACCTCGGCGGAGACGGCGCCGTGGCGCTCGATCAGCTCTGCCGGGACTCCGGCTGCGGAGACCTTGACCTCGTTGGAGTAGGCCACGATCGCGCCCCTGAAGTAGTCAGAGGCGCCCGCGGGGTCGGTCAGCCGCGCCGCGAGCATGCCCCCCGTGCACGACTCGGCGGTTGCCAGCGTACGCGCCGGACCCGAGCCGTCGCCGCGCAGCAGCGCGGCGACCTGCTCGTCGACGGTGCTGCCGTCATCGGAGAACAGGGTGTCGGCGTGGCGCCGGCGCACGACCTGCTCGAAGGCCTCGTACACGGCCTGCTGCTCGGGCTCGTAGCGCGTTACCACCTCGACCTCGCCGCGTTTGAGGCAGGTCGTGACCTCGAGCCGGTCGAGCTCAACGCCCTCCCGTTCGCTGATGCGCAGCGTCTCGGCGATCTCGGACTCGGGGATGCCGAACAGCCGCAGCATCCTGTGGCGATACACGGTCGCACCGGCGAGCGCGGCGCGCAGCTCCTCGGTGGCGACGGCGTCGGCCCACATCGGCTGCAGCTCGCGCGGCGGGCCGGGCAGCACGACGATCGTGGGGGCCGCGCCTGGCGGGTCCGGTGCCTCGCGCGGCGGGACGACCAGGCCGGGCGCGGTGCCCACCGGCTCGAGCACGCGCGCACCGCGCGGGATCGTGGCCTGCTTGCGGTTGCCGACCCTGATCGCGTCCAGGTCCAGGTCGGGCCAGCGCCGGGTCAGCCGCTGCAGGATCTGCGCGATGCGTCCCTCGAGCGCCTCGTCGAGCACCATCTCCCGCCCCTGGAAGCCGCCCACGACCTCGGCCGTGAGATCGTCGGCCGTGGGGCCGAGCCCGCCGCTGGTGAGCACGATGTCCATGCCCTGGCCGGCGAGGAAGGCCAGCGCCTCGCGCATGTCCTGCGGGCGGTCGCCCACGATCAGCGTGTAGGCGAGATCCACGCCCAGCTCGCGCAGCCGCTCGGCCAGCCACGGCCCGTTACGGTCTCGCACGCGGCCGGTCAGCACCTCGGTGCCGGTCACCACTATGCCGGCGCGCGCGCTCACCTTGCGCTCACTTGCAGGTCGGCAGTTCGGAGGACTGCAGCGGCTGGCGCCCGCGCGCCTTGGTGATCGAGTAGCCGATCGCCTGGCTGGAGGGCGGCACGCTGCGCGGCCTGCCGTCGACGTACATCGTCACCGAGCTGTTCCCGAGCGTGATCAGGAAGTGCCTGGCGTGATATGTGGCGGTGCTTTCGCCTGCCTGCAGTTCGATGCCCGGAATCAGCTTGCGAGCGTGGTCGCCGATCAGGCACACGTACACGGTCGCGCTCGGCTTCAGCGAGAGCGCCACGACCGCGGGGGGACGCGGGGCGGCCGCGGTAGAACTACTCCTGTGATGGCTGGTGGAGGAGTGGCTGGTGGTCGTGGTGGCCGTCGTGCGGGACGGGCTCTTGGAGGAGCCGCCGCCGGTCGCCAGCAGCACGATCAAGAGGACGATCACGCCCCCGATCACGCTCACCGCCGCGATGTAGCCACGCGAGGGGCCGCTGATCGGTCGCCCGCCGCCGCGTGCGCGCTGACGGCGCGGCGTGGAGACGATCGGCTCGAAGGCCTCGCTCGCGCGCTCGTGGTGGAGCCGGTACTCCTCGACCAGCGCGCGGCCGTCCAGACCGAGCGCGGTCGCGTACGTGCGCAGGAAGCTCTTGACGAAGGTGGGACCGGGCAGCAGCCCCCACTCTTCGTTCTCCAGCGCGCGCAGGTACTTCGCCCGGATCTTCGTCTGGGCCTCGATCTCCGACACGTCTATGCGTGCGCGCATGCGCGCCTCGCGCAGCGTTGCTCCGATCTCGGGCATGGCCGTAGAAGGCTAGTGGCTCCCACGCGCGCAGGCGCACGGCGCGATGCACCTGACACGCCGCCGACTTGCGCCGGATGCGCGGCTAGTCGCCCGGCGTGGCGACCGACTCGCCCAGCGCGGCCAGAACGCGAGGCAGGTCGGCCTCGGTGATCAGCACCTGCCGGGGCTTGGAGCCTTCGTAGCCGGAGATCACGCCGCGGCGCTCGAGCATGTCGATCATGCGTCCCGCGCGGGTATAGCCGAGGCGCAGCCGCCGCTGCATCATCGAGGTCGACGCGGTGCCCATTTCCGCCACGAGCGTGATCGCGTCGCGCAGCAGCGGGTCCTCGTCGGGGTCGAACTCCTCCGCGCCGCCCTCGCTCGCCTCGCGCTCGACCTCCTCCAGCAGCTCCTCGCGCAGCTCCGGCTCGCCCTGGCTGCGCCACAGATCGGTCAGGCGCGCGATCTGGGCCTCGTCGATGTAGGCGCCCTGGATGCGCTGCAGGCGCGAGCTCCCCACCGGGCTGAAGAGCATGTCGCCGGCGCCGAGCAGCGACTCGGCGCCGTTCTGGTCGAGGATCACGCGCGAGTCGGTCTGGGAGGACACCGCGAAGGCGATCCGCGAGGGCACGTTGGCCTTGATCATGCCCGTGATCACATCCACGCGCGGGCTCTGCGTGGCGAGCACGAGGTGGATGCCCACGGCCCTCGCCTTCTGGGCTAGGCGGATGATCGAGTCCTCCACGTCGGCCGGCGCCACCATCATCAGGTCGGCGAGCTCGTCGATCACGCAGAGGATGTAGGGCAGCGGCGCCTCCCCGCGCTTGGCGCGGGCCTTGTTGAGCTCGACCAGCCCGCGCGTGCGCGCCAGCGACATGATCCCGTAGCGCTGCTCCATCTCGCGGACGAGGTTGCCGAGCGCGTTGGCCGCCATCCGCGGACTCGTGATCACGGGCGTGAGCAGGTGCGGGATCGACTCGTAGTGGTTGAGCTCGACCTGCTTGGGGTCGACGAGCACGAGCCTGACCTCGTGTGGGGTGGCGCGCAGCAGGATGCTGGAGAGCATCGCGTTGATCGCGCCGGACTTGCCCGCGCCGGTCGTGCCGGCGACGAGGATGTGGGGCATCTTGGCGAGGTCCGCGCCGATCGCCTTGCCGGCCACGTCCTTGCCCAGCCAGACGGTCAGCGGCGACCAGTCCTGGGGGGGCGCCTGGAAGACGTCGCCGAGCCTCACGATCCGCCGCTTGGCGTTGGGCACCTCGACCCCGACGGCCTGCTTGCCGGGGATCGGCGCGAGGATGCGGATGTCGGTGGCGGCCAGCGCGTAGGCGAGATCGTCCTTGAGCTGGGCGACCTTGGCGACCTTCGTCCCGGGCGCCAGCCGCAGCTCGTAGCGGGTGATGTGTGGGCCGGCGACCGTGCCGATCACCTTGGCCTGCACGCCGAAGTGGCCGAGCGCCTCGACGAGGCTCGTCGCGATCCGCTCCTGCCCGGCCGTGTCGGGGCGGCTCTGCTCGCCGCTGGAACGGGTCAGTAGGCGGGCCGCGTCGGGCAGCCGCCAGACGAAGTCGGGATCGTCGGTGACGGCATCGCGCAGGCGGCCTCGCGGGGTCAGCTCGGCGGCCTCGGCGCGCGCCACGCCAGCGAGCTCCTCCTCCGCCTCGCCGTCGTCGTCCTCGGCCGCGCTGCGCTGCTGCGCGCGTTGACCGGAAGCGGTCGCGGCCTTCGGCGCGCCATCGAGCGCCTCTTGCCCCGCCTCCTCCGGCGCGTGGGCGCCCGCGAGGGGCTCCTCGTCATCGCGCCAGTCGCGCGAGGGCGCCTCGACGTGCGTCGCGCGTACGACGAGCTGCTCGGGGGCGGGGTCGGGGGGCGTGAGCGCAAGCTCCCCTGAAGGCTCCTCGGCAAGCGGCGCCCGCGCGCTCGAGTGGGCGTCGCGCCCGCCCCCACCGCGAACGATGCGGGTCGTGTCCAGCAGGCCGGAGCCCGCCGCGCGCAGCACGCTGGAGATGGAGGCGCCGGTGATCAGGATCGCGCCGGCGAGCATGAGGAAGATCACGAGGATCGCCACCCCCAAGTCCTGCACGAGCGGGTGCGCGAGCTGGTAGAGCGCCTCGCCGGCCACGCCGCCGTGGCTCTGCAGGTTGGCCGATGACCAGGCTCCTCCGGAGCCCGCGGCCGCCGGGCCGGAGCTCAACCCGAGCATGCCGGCGGCGAGCGCGAGCGTGACCGCCGCGAACAGGCACAGCGCGCCGGCGCGCAGCGGGCGCAGCGCGGGGAGCACCGGGCGCAGCAGCAGCGAGCCGCCGCCGAGGACCAGCGCCACCGGCGCGAGCACGCGCGCGCGCCCGAGCGTCCAGCCGAGCGCGAGCGCGAGCGCGTGTCCCACGCGCCCGCCGACGGCGCTCGGCCCGCCCGCGCCGTAGAGCACGAAGCCCATGAACACGCCCGCCGCCAGCAGCGCCAGGCCGAGCACGTCGCGCTGGCGCTGGTCGAGCACGGGCAGCCGCGGAAGTCCTGCCGGCAGCAGCGAGCCGAGCCCCGCAAACCCTCTCCGGCC
>Ga0209415_10001561_pt1 | contig 43880 bp, 28 predicted proteins | sample PeaSoiSIISIP2007_FD_187696 | JGI IMG/M metagenome (GOLD analysis project Ga0209415, IMG submission 187696) | Peat soil microbial communities from Weissenstadt, Germany - SII-SIP-2007 (SPAdes) (version 2) | ecosystem: Environmental > Terrestrial > Soil > Wetlands > Peat | place: Germany...
AAGGCCCAATAAAATCAGGGCTGCCGCTGAGATTCCTGGTCGAATCTCACGGAGCCTTATGAAATATCCGGGCTAGCACACGCGGAGGACCGGGTCAAGGGAGGCTTTTGGTTTTTTCGGGCGGTTTTTGGCTTGGGATCGTCGACAGTCGACAGGGTCAAACCAGGTCGACAGGGTCAAACCAGGTCGACAGGGTCAGCCATAGCATGGCTCGCTTTTTCTTCGTTTTTGCAGGCCGCCTTGGTTTCGGTCAGAAGCCTCCGCCTGCCCCTGCCGGGCGTGCAGCCGGGCGTCGGCGCTCTTCGACCTGCCCGGATTTACTGCAGAAGCGATCGCCACGATCGAGAGAGGCGTCTCCGTGCGCCACCGCGCTGCGATGGCCGGGAGACCAGGCCCGGTAAGCGGACCTGGAACAGCGAAACCGGCTTCTGGCGCCTCCCTGGGCGCGAAGATGCCTCAGAAAAGGTGATCGAGAGCGCAAAAGAACCAATAGAGCCAATACAGCCAATGGAACATTTGCCCTTCCGCCCCAACTGTGCGAAAACCTTTGCATGTGGATGCGAGCAGAATTTGGCGCCGAACGTCTGACCGTTCGGCAGTTTGGGGGACCGCGCAAGAATAACTTAGCGCTTCCCTGCCCGAAGCCGCGAAGCCGATGCGAGCGTTCGGCCTCAACCAACTGGTGGTGGACGAAGAGGGTTGCGCGTCAGGACTGGCCTTCGGCCCACAATCCCGCTCGCGGGAGCGCTGCTCCCCTCAAGCCTAATAAAGCCTGATAAAGCCATTTCGAGTGCAAAAAATAAAACGTCCCCCAGCCCAACGCCGATTCGTAAAAGGGTCTCGTCCGCCCCGGTGTCGAATCAAATTTGGGTTTTTTACCTGACGGGAGTATGATTGGGGGTGGTTTGGTTTTTGCGTCGCAGGTGGGGACTATGCTGAACGAGCGGCAGAGCGTTCTTTCACGCCTTGCGGCGGCGGATCGCCGGCATCAAAAAGAGGCCGGCGGGCGGCTGCTGCTGAGGGGCGTGGGCTACGCGTGCGTGGTCGTGCTGGCCGCCTTCGTGGCGGACGTGGCGCTGCACCTGGGCGCCGGCTGGCGGCTGGGCCTGCTCCTGGCGATGCTCGGCGCCGCGGCGGCCTTGCTGGCGGTGGCCTGGCGGGTGGCTTTCGTGCGCCGCAACCGGCTCGAGCGCGTCGCCCGCTTTCTGGAGGGCCGCGCGCCTGCCCTGGGCTCGAGGCTGATCAACCTGCTCCAATTGCAGGACCAAATCGCCGACGCCTCGCTCGAGCCCTTCACGCGCAGGCTGGCGGCACAGGCCGTGGAAGGGTATGCCGCGGAGTTGAGCGGCACGCCGCTGGAAGGGCTGGCCCGCACCGGCGAATTGCGGCGGCAGGCCAAACGAGCGGCCTTAAGCCTGTTGGGATTTGCCGCCGTGCTGGCGATGTTTTTCCGGGTGGCGGTGGTCGAGGCGGCGCGGTTTGGCGATCCCTTCGGGGATCATCCGCCGTATTCCTTCACGCGGCTTGAGATCACGGAGCCCGGCAGCGCCGGGGCCAAGGTCCTTTACGGCAAGGGGGTGGCGATCAAGGTCAAAGCCACGGGACATCAACCCCGGGAGCTCTTCCTCACGGCGTTCCCGCCGGGGCATCCCGAGCAGGGGACGACGGTGGCGATGTTCGACAAGGGCAGTGGCGGGTTCCAACAGTTGGTTGAACCGGTGCGGAGCGAGTTGCTGGTGGTGGCGCACACGAAAGACCGGACCAGCCTGTCCAAAGCGGTGCGGCTGCGGGTGGTGCTGACCCCGCAGTTGGAGGCGGCGTTCGTGCAAGTGACGCCGCCGGCCTACACCGGCTTGAAGGCCGAAGAAAAGCCGTACGCTTTCAAGGGCGTGCAGGCGCTCGAAGGCAGTGATGTGCGGTTTCGGCTGCTGTCCAATCGGCCCCTGCGTGACGGACGGCTGGCGCTCACGAGCGGGGAGCTGCCCCCGCAAGAGGTGCTGCTCAAGAAGGGCGCCGACAATGAAGTCGCCGGGGCGTTTGTGGCCGCCGAGTCGGGCCGGTTGCGATTCAGCCTCAACGACCTGGCGGGGCTCCCTTCGCAGGCGGATTTGGAAGGCGCCCTCACGGTCACGCACGATCTCCCGCCCGAGATCGCCATCGTCGAGCCGGCCCGCGACGCCCTCGTGGCGCTGGATCTCAAATTCCAGGCGCAGTTCGAGGCGAGCGACGATTACGGCCTGCGCAGCGTCCGCATTCACCGCGGGGTCAACGGCGTTTATCCGGCCCCCAAGGTCATCCTTTACGCGGGGATCGAGCGCAACCGCCACGAGACGCTGGACGTTGATTTGGCGGAAATGGGCGTCAAGGCCGGGGACGTTATCTCGCTCTTCGCGGAAGCGCTGGACACGGCGCCGCAGCCGCACCGGGCGCGAAGCCAGACCGTTCGGCTCTCGGTCATCAGCGTGGAGGACTACAACAATTACCTCCGGGAGCAAAACGACCTGCGCGATACGGAGGGCAAGTACGCGGCGCTGACGGACGATTTGCAGGAGCTGGTCGAGCAGCAGAACAAGCTGGGGGACCTGGCCGAACAACTGGCCGGAGAGGCGGCCAAAGCCAAGCCCGGGCAAAGCGACGAAATGGCCTCGCGTCTGGACGCCCTGATCGAGAGGCAGAACGAACTCAACGACAAGCTCAACCAGCAGGCCCAACGGATGGAGCATTTCGTCCGGGACAACCCAGTCTACGATGTCGAACGGGACCTCCAAGAGTCGCTCCGCCAGCAAGCGGGGCAGGTGCGGCAGAGCACGGCGGAAAACGAAGCCGCCGCGCGCAAGCTGGCCCAGCGGAGCGCCGGCGGCGGGCAGGGTTCAGCCGCCATGGCGAGCGATTTCAAGAAGGCCTCCGACAAGCAGGTTGCGCGCCTGGGCGGGGCCCAGGAGAAGGCGGCCACGGACGTGGCGCAGACACTCGAGGACATGAGCCTGATGCAGGAATTGCAAAAGGACTTTAACCAGTTCCAGGCCCTGCAGGGGGCGCAGAAGGAGTTGGCGGCACAAACCCAGGCTTACAACCGCGCCGGCCAGCTCGGCCGCGAAGACCAATTGGCGCTCAAAGAACTGGCTGGCGGCGAGAAGCGGGTCGGCGAGGCGCTCGACCAGGTCGAACAAAAGCTCCGCCGGGACGCCAGCGCGGCCGGCAAGCTCTTTCCCAAGGCCGCGCGGAGCGGGCAGGACTTGGCCGACAAGATGGCCGAGCTTCGGTTCGCCTCGCTGGCGCGGCAGGCGACGAGTGAAATGCTGGCCGCCAATGGCGACCGCTCGTTCCGCCTGGCCGAGCGCCTCCGGGACGAGATGGAAAAGCTGTTTACCGACGCTCAATCGGGTCAATCGGGTCATTGTCCGTCGTGCGAGGAACTCGACAGCTATTTGAGGCTTAATCGGGGGTTGAAGCCGGGGAACAACTTCGCCCAGATGGGCCGCAGCCGAAAGTCGGGCCTGAAGCCCGGGCGCGGCCAAGGCCAGGGGCAGGGCGAGGGCGACTCCGGGTTCGCGATGGCCGACGGCTCGAAGGAGGAGGTCATGGGCAACGAACCGCAGCCGCAGCGGGGCAGCGCCAACGCCCGGCAGTCGAGCCGCCAGGGCGTCGGCCTCGGCGTCGCCGCCCTCGACAAAGCGGTCACGCAAACCGATCAGGCTGAGGTCTTAAAGGGCCTCAAGCTCGTCAACCGGCAATCGGGCGCTGTCTCCTCCGAGACTCCTATCGAGGAATACAGCGACCTCGTGGACCATTACTTCAAGACCATCACGACCGGGAAGAGCCCATGAAAACATTTTGCTGCGCAGTGTGTGCGATGTGTGCCTCGATGTGGCTGGCGAGCGCCGCCCAGCTCGGTCCGCAGCCGCAGGTCCGCTCGGATCCGACGCTGCTCCAGTGCGGCAATTTGATTTATGCCGGGAACAAGGGTTCGGTCTGCTTTGCCGACCGGTTTCTGACGGAGGTCGCGGAGCAGACGTGTTTGCGCGTGAACCGGAGATTCTGCCGCGTGCATCTCGAGAGCGAAGAGCTCTTTGATTTTCCGTTCTGCGTCATGTCCGGCAACGAAAGCTTTTCCCTCTCGGAGAGGGAGCGGAACCAGGCGCGGAAGTTCCTGGCTCAAGGGGGCTTCCTGCTGGTCAGTCCCGGGTGCTCCGATGATAAATGGGACCGTTCTTTCCGGCAGGAGATCAAGGTCTGTTTTCCGGACAACGCCCTCAAGCGAATCCCCATGACGCACCCGATCTTCTCGATTGTCCACCAGATCCCGCGCCTGACCGACAAACGCGGCCGGGTCGCGGCGCTCGAAGGGCTCGAGCTCAACGGGAGGCTCGTGCTCGTTTATTCCAAGGAGGGCCTTAACGACGTCGAGCACGCCGTCGCTTGCTGCTGTTGCGGCGGCAATGAAATCAGCAACCCGGTCCGGGTCAACGTCAATGTCTTTACTTACGCGGTCGTGTACTGACGGGCAAGGTGGGGACTGGATTGTGCTCTTAATCCTAATCCTAATCTTAATCCTAATCTTAATCCTAATCTGGCCGCGTGCTCGTTGGCAGGGTGGACACCCGGTGGCTGGGCCGAGTGTCCTGTCAGGGGAGGCGTGGGGAGTTATGAGGGCTGGCCTGCCGCTCGTGGTCGTGGCGATGGGCCTGGCGCTGTGCGGCTGCGGCGGCCGTTCGGGGTCAGAGACGCTGGACCTGCCGATTTACTTCACCTGTGATACGCGGGGGCGGCTCGAGCCGTGCGGGTGTTTCACGGGCCAATACGGCGGTCTGACGCGGCTGAAGAGCGTGCTCGACGGCGAGGCGCCGGCCGGCGCGGTGCGTGTGGACATTGGCGACGCCATCGGGGGGCGCGAGGACTATGAACTCATCCAGTACCGCTTCCTGCTCGGGGCTTTTGCGGCGATGAAGTACGACGCCCTCAATATCGGCCACCGCGAGGCCCAACTCTCCGCCGCCCAACTGCGCGAACTGGGGACCGCTTCCCCCGTGCCGATCCTGAGCGCCAACCTGCTGGATAAAGCGACGCGCAAACCGATCTTCGAGGCCTGCCGAATCGTGGTGCGCAACGGCTGCCGCGTGGCGCTGATGGGCGTGGTGGACCCGCGCGGGCTGGGCGATAACCTCGGGGCTGGCCTCGAAGTCGAGGACATGGAGGTTACGCTGGCGCGCGAGGTGGCCAAGGTGCGGCCCAAAGCGGACCTGATCGTGCTGCTGGCCTTCACCGACGAAGAGACCCTGGCGCGGCTGGCGGAGCAGTTCTATGAAATCGAGGTCATTCTCGGCGGCAACGTGAGCCAGCCCGCCCAGGAACTCAAGCGGCACAACCGCAGCCTGATCTATTTCGTCACCAACGAATCGCGGGCGCTCGGCATTCTGCAGGTGCGTCTTCGGCCCGGGGCGGGGCTGCGGGCGGTTGCCAACGAGATACGCCTGCTGAGGGACGACATCCCGCAAGACGCCGCTTTGAGCCAAATGGCGCTGGCCTACCGGGATGAGGTGCGCCACACCCGCCTGGGGGTGGACGACCCCGCCAACGCTGCGGCCGAGAGCATTCCGGGCGTCCGCGCTGCCGCCGGCTACGTCGGGAGCGGCCGGTGCGTCCAATGCCACCAGACCGCCGGCGAGGTCTGGGCCAAATCCGGCCACGCCCGCGCCTTCGCCACCCTGTTGCAGCGCAAAGCGGATGCCGACCCCAAATGCATCGGGTGTCACACGACCGGCTTTGGCGCCCCGTCGGGCTACCTCCGCCGATTTGGCCGGGACAAACTCATCGATGTCGGTTGCGAAAGCTGCCATGGCCCGGGGACTCTCCATGTCCGGCAACGCGAAGGCGACCAGACCATCAACTTTACGTTCCGTCCCCTCGAGGCCGGGGACTGCAAGAAATGCCACTACGGGGAATTCAGCCGGCCCTTTTACTGGCACGAATTCTGGCCGCTCATTAAGCACGGCAAGGAGCCGGTGAGCTGAGCTTCGTTTTCCCGCTAGTGGGACGGCCTATTCCCACGGGTGAGCCAGAGCTCCGCCAGTCTTCGCGGTGTCCTTGTCATAAGCCATTGATTCCAAACCACTTACAATCTGCGCATCGGTTGGCACATCCCCTGCTTTTCCATTCGCAAGTCCGAAGGGAACCGGCGTTGAAATTGAAGTAGAAGAAAGGGATTGTTTGTATGCCAGTGCTTTCAAAGTTTTACGGGATCGTAATACGGATGCTGTTCGTTCGAGAGTTTACGGCGCACTTCTATGCGTTCTATGACACGTCCGAACTCATGATTGGGCTGGCGCCCGTGCGCATCATCCAGGGCGAAGCCCCGGACCGCGCCCGGGAGATGGTGATCGAGTGGGCGACACGACATCAAGCTGAACTGCTGGCCGCGTGGAACCGCCTGGCCCAAGCGCGGCTGCCCCAGCCCATCCAGCCGCTGATCTGACAACGAAGCCTCAGCGCCGACATGCCATGAACGACCTCAAATTCGCCATCCGCCAACTCGCCAAGAACCCCGGTTTCACCGCGATCGCAGTGGCCGTGCTGGCCATCGGCATCGGGGTCAACGCCACGATCTTCTCAATCATCAACACCGTCCTGATCAAGCCTCTCAGCGTCCGCCATCCGGAGCAACTGGTGGGCATCTACCAGCACGACCGGGACAATCCGGACGCATTCAACCTGTTCTCATATCCGGACTTTGCCGACCTGCGCTCGAGTAAAGAAGGCGCGTTCACCGAGTTGTTCGAGTTCGGTCTCGCTTCGGTGGGCCTGCAGGGCGAGCTTACCGAAAGGATTTCCGCCAGCCTTGTCAGCGCAAACTATTTCTCCGCACTCGGTGTGCTGCCCGCGCTCGGGCGTGGGTTCCTGCCGGAGGAGGAAACGTCCGGAACGCCCGTGGCCGTGCTCAGTCACTCCTTTTGGACGCGGCTCGGGGCCGATCCCTCCATTGTTGGCAGGAACCTCAAGCTGACCCGGGGCGACGTGACGGTGGTCGGAGTCATGCCGCAGGGGTTCACCGGCGCCCAACTGCGGGCCCCGGCCCTGTTCCTGCCACTGGGGATGGCGGAAACCTTGACGTCCAACCCCGGCCAACCGGCGTCTGGCTTCCTCACGGACCGCGGGGACCGCCGCTTCATGCTCATGGGGCGGCTAAAGCCCGGACTCAACCTGGCCAATGTGGATGGCGCACTGTCGGCCTTGAACCAACCGTTCGCAATCCCGGACCCCAAAGAGCCGAAACCCCGGAAGCTGGTTTGCACGCCACCGGCGCGGTTTAACTTCGGTGGCCAGCCCGAACGGTCCGGCAATGGGTTGGCGCCGCTGGCCAGCTTTGCCTTCGGGTTGTCCACGCTAATTCTGTTCATCGCCTGTCTGAACCTGGCGAACATGATGCTCGCGCGCGGCGCGGCGCGCAGAAAGGAAATCGCCATCCGGTTGGCCTTGGGCGCCGGGCGCCGCCGGATTCTGAGCCAACTGCTCACAGAAGGGTTCCTTTTGGCGCTGCTTGGGGGCGCTGCCGGCCTTCTGGTCTCCATTGAAGCCACGAACCTCCTGGCGGCCTTCATCTACTCTGGGTCCGGCATGCCACCGGATTTCCCCAGATTCGACCTCGCCCCCGATTGGAGGGTGCTGCTGGTGCTGTTGCTGCTCAGCGGCCTTGCCACGCTCTGCTTCGCCCTGGGACCCGCCTGGAAGCTGGCCCGGCTCGACGTGAGCTCGGATCTCAAGCGACACGGAAGCGAAGAGGCGAGGGGGACCCGCTCGGGCCGCTTGGGCGCTCGAGAAGTGCTCGCTCTTGGCCAGATGGCCTCCGCATTGGCCTTGCTGGTGGCCGCCGCACTCTTCAGCCGCAGCGCGATCAATGCCGCCCTGGCCAACCCCGGCTTCGAGTTCGGATCGAATTTCTACCTCTCGCTCGACACCAGCTTGACCGGGCATCCGGAGCCGCGCGTGCGGGATCTGATTCGCACTGCCACCGAACAGTTGTCGGCGCTGCCGGGGGTCGAGTCGGTCAGCTACGCCATGAACATCCCCTTCGGCGATAGCGCATGGGATCGCCCTGTCCAACTCGGCGGAGTACCCCCGCCCTCCAACGCCGCGGCCACTTTGGCCGAGGGCAAAGAGTTGAGCGCAACTTACAATATCATCGGCGCGGATTACTTCCGCACCATTGGGATCCCCCTGCGGCGGGGACGGGAGTTCGAGCGTCGCGAGGTGGAACTTACCAATGCCTCGCGCGTGGCCATCATTAGCCAGAACCTCGCGGACCAACTTTGGCCCGGCCAGGAGCCGCTTGGACGTTCCATCCAGTTTCCCGGCCCCGGCCGAGGCGCCTCGGCGACCGTGATGACGGTCGTCGGGGTAGTTCCGCCGATTCGCTGGAGACTTTTCGATAAGCGCCCTCGCGCGGAGATCTATATTCCGCTCGGCCAGGAATTCAGGGCGGACTTGAAGCTGCACGTTCGCGTGGCACCGGGAGCCAACCCGGCGAAGCTTATGACCGCCGCCCGTGATGAGTTGCGCCGATTAGCCCCGTGGATTCCGCTGACCGAAGTTAAAACGCTCGTGGCGTTGCATCGCGACGGCCCGATGGTGCGCGTGGTGCGTCTCGGCTCGATGCTCTTCGGCGCGTTTGGCGGTCTGGCGATGCTCCTGAGTCTGCTCGGCATTTACGGCTTGAAAGCGTATGCCGTCGCCAGCCGCACCCGCGAGATCGGCATCCGAATGGCGCTGGGTGCGAGCACGCGGGATGTGGTGGCGATGATCCTCCGCGAAAGCACGTGGCTCACGGGTCTGGGGCTCGGCGTCGGACTCCTGCTGGCGCTAGCGGTGCGGAAACTGGCCGGAGGTTTCCTTTACGGGGTCCCGGCGATCGAGCCGCTAACCTTCAGCGTGATTCCCCTGCTTCTGCTTGCCACGGCGTTGGTTGCCTGCGCCATCCCCGCCCGCCGCGCGGCCAAAGTTGATCCCATGGAGGCGCTCCGTTATGAATGATCTCAAATTCGCCTTCCGCCAGCTCGCCAAAAACCCCGGCCTGACCGCGGTCGCGGTGTTGTCGCTCAGTTTGGGGATCGCCGCCAACACGACGATCTTCAGCTTTGTCAACGTCCTGTTGCTTCGGCCACCGCCAGTCAAGGCGCCGGGGAACCTGTGGCAGGTGTGGAGCCAGGACCCCAAGAGCCGCTCGGCATTGGAGCGCTATCAAGGATTGAGCTATCCGGGTTATGCGTATTATCGCGACCACAACCAGTCGTTCCTCGCGTTGGCGGCCTTCGATCCGGAAACACCTTTCGTGAGTTGGAATCGGGAGGGTGTGGGCCAGTCGATTCAGTGCCAATTCGTGTCCGGCGATTTCTTTGACGTTTGCGGAGTCAAGACCTCGTTGGGGCGCGCGTTCAGTTCCGCCGAGGATCGGCAGCCGGGCTCCGACCCGGTGGTCGTGGTCAGCCACCGCTTTTGGAAGAACAGCCTTGGGAGCGACCCGGCCATCATGGGCCGGATGCTGACCGTCAACGGAGTGAGTTTGACGGTCGTCGGTGTCGCGCCCGAGGGTTTCACGGGATTGATCGCCGGACTGGCGCCGGAGCTGTGGTTGCCATTCATGATGGCCTCGACCGTGCTGCACGACCCGGAGTGGGGCACGCGCACGGGAGCCTTCTCGCTTTTTGGCCTGGGCCGGCTGAGGCCCGGGGCCAGCGCCGCGCAAGCCGAGGCGGAATTGACCGTTCTGACCCGCCAACTCGACGCACTGGACGCGCAGCATCATAACCGAGGCTATGCGGCCGCGCTGTTCCCCTGCACGATGATCCCCACGCCGTTGCGGGGTTTCGTGGGCGCGTTCACCGCGGTGCTGATGGGAGCGGTGTTCATGGTCTTGCTCATCGCCTGCGCGAACGCGGCCAACCTGATGCTCGCCCGGGCTGTCTCACGCCGGCGCGAGATGGCGGTGCGGGCCTCGGTCGGCGCTTCGCGGCTTCGTTTGATGCGGCAGCTTCTGACCGAGAGCGTGGTCCTGGCGCTGCTCGGCGGCAGCGCAGGGTGGTTGCTGACAAACTGGCTGGTGCCGCTGCTGTTGCGATTGACTCCGCCAACGTTGCCGATTCGGCCGGAAGTCAGTTTGGACCTGCGCGTGCTGGCCTTCACGGGGCTGGTCTCGCTGGTCAGCGGAATTGTGTTCGGTTTCGCTCCCGCATGGCAGGGGACGAGAGTGGACCTGGCCGCCGCCTTGAAGGATGAATCCCCCGCCACCGGGAGCAAGCGCTCGCGGTTCGCCGGCGCGCTGGTGATTGGGCAAATTGCGGTCTGCCTCGTGCTATTGCTCGCCGGCTCGCTGTGCCTGCGCAGTTTGCTCGAGGCGCACCATGTCGCGCTCGGTTTCCAAGTGCGAAACCGGGTGACGGCCGAGGTCAATCTAAAGGACTACGGTTATTCAGAGGAACAGACCAAGCAGTTCAACCAACGATTCCTCGAGCGCGCGGCTGCCTTGCCGGGCATTCAATCGGTTTCTTATGCCGACTATCTGCCGCTGGATACGCGGTCTCTGGGCCTTGCATTCTCCGTGGAGGGACATGAACCTCCGCCGGGGCAAGAAGGCTTTTCCCTCCAAACTTTCGACGTCGGTCCGGGTTACTTTGCCACCATGGGGACCGCGCTGCGCAAGGGCCGGGAGTTCAACGCTCTCGACCGAGCGGGGACGCCGGAGGTGGCGATCATCAACCAAGCGATGGCCGACCAGTTCTGGCCCGGGAAAGACCCGATTGGCCAGCGGCTGACTGAAGGGGGGCCCGGCAAAGGAACGTCCTGCGAAATCGTAGGCCTCGTCGAAACTGGAAAGTACCGCACGCTCGGCGAAACCCCTCGCCCCGTGGTATACCGTTCCCGTCTTCAACACTCCGGCCCACGGTCCACCTTCGTGGCACAGGTGCGCGGCGACCCGCAGAGCGCCCTGGCCGGCATCCGAAACGCCGTGCAGGAGCTTGACCCGCGACTCTCGCTTTCACGCCTCGGCACCCTCGAGCAACATTTGTCTTTGGCCCTCTTTCCGGCGCGGACGACCGGACTCGTATTGAGCGTGCTTGGCGTGGTCGCCATGCTGCTCGCAGTCTCCGGGTTGTTTGGCGTGATTACCTACTCTGTTTCGCAGCGCACACGGGAGATTGGCATCCGGATGGCTCTTGGCGCGCAACGCGGTGAGATCGTCGGAATGGTTCTGCGCCAGGGAATGAAGATGGCAGGCCTGGGTGTGGTAGTTGGCCTGGCCGGCGCCCTTGCCGCCACACGCTCGCTTCGCAGCCTGCTCTTCGGCGTCAGTCCGCTCGATCCGCTCACCTTCTTGGCCGTGCCGCTGCTCCTGGCCGCGGTGGCCTTGCTGGCCTGCTGGCTGCCGGCGCAACGCGCAACGCGCGTCGACCCGATGGAAGCGCTGAGATACGAATGATGCCGTTGAAGCAGAACGACCCGATTGCTAACGGTTGACCGAAAACCACAAATCGAAAACCTTGACTGAAATGAACGACCTTCGCTTCGCCATTCGCCAACTGGTGAGGAACCCCGGCTTCACCGCCGTGGCGGTGCTGACGCTGGGGCTTTGTCTCGGGGCAAATCTGGCCATCTTCGCGGTCGTCAATTCGGTGCTGCTTCGGCCTTTGCCGTTTCCCGAAGCCGCCCGGTTGGTGACCCTGTTCAACACCTATCCCAAAGCCGGCGTGGAACGTACCGGAGCATCGCTCCCCAACTACTATGAACGACGGGGTAATATCCCGGCGTTCTCCCATGTTTCCATGCTCCGCTATGACCGGGCCGTCGTCGGAGAGGCGGGCTCGACCGAACAGGAAGAGGTCATGAGGGTTTCCCCGGAGTTTTTCATGACGCTCGGCACAGGCCCCGTCAAAGGACGCGCCTTCACGGAGGAGGACACGACTTACCAGACGGACGGTGTGGCCATTCTCACGGATGAGTATTGGCGGCAGCGCTTCAACGCCGACCCCAACGTACTAGGGCGTCAGGTTCGCGTGGACGGCGTTCCAAAAACCATCGTCGGCGTGCTGCCTCCGGATTTCCGCTTCCTCTCCTCCCAAGCTCGGCTCTACTTCCCCTTGTCGTCAAACCCGCAAGACCGCGAAACCAAAGAGCGCTATACGAACCCAGACCAGGAGATCGTTGCCCGGCTTGAGCCGGGCGCGTCCCTGGCCGCGGCGCAGGCTCAAATCGACGCGCACAATGCCGCACATGCTGCGGAATATCCCAACGCCAAAGTGATTGCCGAAGCCGGCTTTCGCACCATCGTGACGCCGCTCCGTGCCGACCACGTCAAGTCGGTGCGCCCCATCTTGCTGCTCATGCAAGCCGGCGCCTTCGTCCTGCTCCTCATTGGCGGAGTCAATCTCGTGAACCTCCTCTTGATCCGGGCCAGCAGCAGCGCCCGGGAATTGGCCATCCGCCAGGCGCTGGGCGCGAGCCGCTGGCAGGTGGTGAGGCAGGTGATGACGGAAACCGTTTTGCTCACCTCCATCGGCGGACTCCTCGGCCTGTCCGCCGGGGCCGGCGGAATTCGCCTCCTGGCGGTGCTTGGCGTGCATCAGTTACCGCTGGGGGCGCACATTGGGTTCGACGGCCAGTTAGCCCTCATAGCCATGCTCGGAGCCGTGGTCATAGGGATTGTCGTCTCGGGGCCGATCGCGTGGTTCAACCTCCGCGGCCATCCCGCCAACGCGCTGCAATCCGAAACCCGCGGCGGCACGGCCAGCCCCGCCGCCCAACGACTGCGCCACGGCTTCATCATCGCGCAGATCGCCCTTGCCTTGGTCCTGGTCGCCGGAGCCGGCCTGCTGGGTCTAAGCCTGAAACATGCGATGGCTGTTTCTCCGGGTTTCCGCCCCGATCACATTCTCACCGGGCAGATCTCTCTGCCGTGGAAAAACTATCCGGATTGGACACCTCGCCTCACCTTTATCGACCGGCTGCTCGAGGGCATCAGGAGCCAACCTGGCGTGACGGCTGCCGGCGTGATCAACAATGTGCCTTTCAGCGGCGACAATGGAAAAAGTGCCTTTAGCGTCGAAGGCCGCGTCCGCCCGCCCGGGGAATCGCTTCGTGGGCACTACTTTTACGGGGTCGGCGGCGATGTCTTTGGCGCGCTGGGCATCCGGTTGCGCGAAGGACGCTTCCTCGGGAACGCGGATGCCGACAGACGTGTCTGCCTCGTGGACGAGGACTTTGCCCGCCGCTATTGGCCAAAGGGAGGCGCTATCGGCCAACGTTTGTTTCTGGGTGGAGAGGGGTTTGGTGGCGAGGTCTTCACGGTCGTTGGCGTCGTCGGCGCCATGAAACAGGCAGAACTCACCGAGAATCAGGCTCAAGGCGCGGTTTACTATCCCTATAGGCACCGCACCGCCGTGAATATGTTCGTGGTCGTCCGCACCACCCAGCGACCGGAATCCTTCGCCATCGCGCTGCAAAAGATAGTCCGCGCCATTGACCCCGATCTGCCGGTCCAGGACATCCGGTCCATGGATGTCCGGATCTCCGACAGCCTGTTGGCTCGCCGGTCGCCGGCGATGCTGACCGGCATCTTCGCGGGCGTGGCCTTGCTGCTGGCCGCAATCGGAACTTACGGCGTGCTGGCCTACGCCGTCAGCCAGCGTCGCCGTGAGATCGGCGTGCGCATGGCCTTGGGCGCCCTGCCAAACCAGATCGGCTATCAGTTCCTTTCTCTGGGCTTGCGCCTGCTGGCGGCCGGCACCCTCCTGGGAGTCATGGGGGCCTGGCTTGCAGGGCGAGCCATGCAGGGCATCCTCTTTGGCGTGCCAACTCTTCCTGTGCCGACCCTGCTCGGCGCGAGTGTTATTATGACGGTGGTTTCCCTCCTCGCCTCCTGGCTGCCCGTCCGCCGCGCGGCGAAGATCGATCCGGTGGAGGCGCTGCGTTATGAATGATCCAAAAAGGGGATTACTTTCGACGCTTCTTGGCGCCGTTGCGCGCCGGAACCTCGAGGCGCGTGACCAACATGATGTCCACAGTTTGCGAATCGTCGGGTCTGTCATGCCGGAAAACGTGCATTTTACGCCCGCTGCCGGACAAGGCGACGAAATCCGGATGTTTCACCAACAAACGGCCACCGTCGGCGACGTGAACGAAAAAGGGGCGGAAGGGCTCCGCGTGGAGCAACTCCCGGATGTCATCCGCTTTCATGCCTTCAACAATACCGAGATTCCAGCTTCGCGCAAGCGCAATGGGCCGCGTAGCGCAGGTTTCCAACCTGCCGTATCGCCGACTTCCAGTCGGCAGGCTGCACCTGCCTGGTCACACCTGCGGATTGGAAATCCGCGACACAGCAGAGCCGATTGCAGAAGTGGCCGCAAGAGAACGCAAAGAACGCAAAAGAATAAAAAACAAGGCTTTTCTTTGCGATCTTTGCGTTCTTTTGCGGCAATCTCCGAGTTTTGCAATTGCCTCAGCAGGTTAGAAGCCTGCGCTACGCAGAAACATCCGGGTAACCAACCATGAACGACATCAGATTTGCTTTCCGCCAACTCGCGAAAAACCCCGGCTTCACCGCGGTGGCGGTGGTGACGCTGGCGCTGGGGATCGGCGCGACGACGGCGCTGTTCAGCGTGATCTACGGCATCTTGATCAGCCCGTATCCCTATGCCAAACCGGGCGAAATCTGGGCCCCTGGCCTGCGCACCGCCAAAGAAAACCGGGTGATGCGTCCCTACCGGCCCGACGAGTACCGGGAAATGGCCAAGCTGCCCGTTTTTTCGGACGTTATGGCCACCCGCCCGGGGGAAGTCCTGCTGACGGGCGAGTTTGCTCCCGAGAGCCTCCGCGGCATTCGGGTGTCAGGCAACGCGTTCCGGTTTCTGGGGGTGCCGCCCTTGTTCGGCCGCACGCTCCAGGCTTCAGATATTCGCGCCACCGGCGAGCCGGAATTGGTGACGGTGCTCAGTTTCAAACGGTGGCAACAATTGTTCGGGAGCAACACCAATATTCTCGGCAAAATGCTCCGTTTGGATGATCAACTGCATACCATCGTCGGCGTGATGCCGCCGCGGTTCGGGTGGTGGACGGATGACGGTGTCTGGCTGCCCATGGGCACGGATTCCCGGAATGAGGACGGGGTGTTTCCAATTGCGCGCCTGCAGGCGGGAGTTCCCTCCGCGGCCGCCCAACAGAAGCTCCACACCCTGCAGTTGGAGCTGGCCAGGGTCAACCCCTCCGGATTCCCCAAAGAGGAGTTCAAGACCACGCTGACCAATTATCTGGATATGACGCAGGCCAGCGGTGCGATGCAGCGCAGCCTGCAAATGCTTTTCGGCGCCGTAGGCTTTCTACTGCTCATCGCCTGCGCCAATGTGACCAATCTGCAACTGGCCAAAGCGGCCTCGAGGGCCCGGGAAATGGCCATCCGGCTTTCCATCGGGGCGGGACGGAGCCAGCTTATCCGCCAACTGCTGACGGAGAGCGTCCTGGTTTCCGTCCTCGGAGGCTTGCTCGGCCTGCTGTTTGCCTTCTGGCTTACGGAACTCATGATGGCCCTCATGCCGGGGTTCCTCTTTCCCAATGAATCGCGCATCGAGGTCAACGGCCCGGTCTTAATCTTCTGCCTGGCGGCCTCGGTCCTGACCGGAATCCTCTCCGGCTTGGCGCCTGCGCTCCAGTCATCTCGCCCGGACCTGGTCGAGTCGCTCAAGGACGAATCTCACGGCTCGGGCGCATCGGCCGGGCGGAAGACCCGCGGGCTGCTGGTGGTGACGGAGGTGGCGCTTTCGGTGGTCCTGCTCGTCGGCGCCGGCCTGACGGTGCGCAGCTTCCTGGCCCTGCTCCGGGTTGACCTTGGCTTCCGGCCCGAGCGAGTGCTGGTGGTGGGCGTGCCTCTGCCTCCGAAAAAGTACGCGACCTGGGAGCAACGCAATAGCTTCGCCCGGGAACTACTCGAGCGCGTGGAGAATCTGCCGGGGGTCCAGGCCGCGACCATTGGCTTCGGGGGGCTTCCTTTCGGCATGCCGCAATCCAATTACACCCTCGAAGGCCACCCGGATGCGGAGACCCGCCGCATCGCCTTCTGCGCGGTCAGCGCCAACTATCTTCGCGCGCTGGGCATTCCGCTGCGGCGCGGACGGATGCTGAGCGAACACGAGATCGACACTGCGCAACCGCTGGCGCTCGTAAATGAAGCCGCCGCCAAGCTGTGGCCGGCGGGAGAAGATCCCATCGGCCGGCGAATCCGCTTGGGCCAACTGGTCAATCCAGAGTGGTCGGAACTTCGCATCCCGACCAACGCCACAGGTTACGTTACGGTCATCGGCGTGGTGGGTAACACGCGCAACGACGGCCTGATGAGCCAGCCGCAGCCGGCGGTTCTGATTCCCTACCCGCTTTTGGCCCCCCCGGGCCGCACGCTGGCCGTGCGCACCGCTCGCGAGCCGAAGCTGCTCATCAACGCCTTGCGCGCGCAGGTGCGCGAGATGGACCGGGAACAGCCCTTGGAGAACCTGACCACCTTCGAGGAAGGCTTGAGTTCGGTGGCTGCGCAGCCGCGTTTCACGATGGTTGTCTTCACCGTGTTCGCCGCGCTCGGCCTGGCGTTGGCCACGGCGGGAATCTACAGCGTTCTGTCTTACCTCGTCTCGCGCCGCACGCGTGAAATCGGCGTGCGCATGGCCCTGGGCGCGCAACGGGCCGATGTCCTGCGGCTCATTTTCCGCACGGGCGGCACCCTGGCCGGCGTCGGGATGCTCGTTGGCCTCCTGGCCAGTTTGGCGGGCGCCCGTTTGCTGGCCAATCTCGATAACGCCTTCCGCATTACGACCGCCGACGCGCTCCCCTTGCTGGGCGTCTTTGCCTTAATCGCCCTCGCGGCCTCGCTCGCCTGCCTCCTCCCCGCCCGCCGCGCCGCGAAGGTCGATCCGATGGTGGCGTTACGTTATGAATGATTCCACTGCTGAACGCGGAATGGCGCTATCCCGGAGATTTCATAGCCCGGCGAGGCGTCTCATTAACACCGTGGCTTCAGCCCGGTGCAAACAGACGCCTGGGGCTCTACAACCGTTTCAACGGTTTGGGTCGGAGCGCGGCAAGCCGTTGAAACGGCTACGAGGGCTCGCCGCGTCCGTACACCGCGCTGAAGCGGCGGTGTTAATGAGAGGAGACCGGTGGCAGGCTTATGACATGTCCGGGCCAGGAGCGATAGGTTGCACCGAAGCGGCAGCGCCCAGGGCCGTGCCGCTCCTAACGGAGCTTGAGAAAGGCTCGGTTGGCTGGCGTTTCTATAAATATGGCGCTCCTAACGGAGCTTTCGCCTTCGTCATAACCCTCCATGCCGGGGGCGTTCCAGTCTTCCTCCCACGCGGCCAGTTTGCCTCGCAGTTCCGCCACTTGCTCCGAAGTCAGCGACGGGGCGCCCGAGCCGTTGGCGCTCGGCGGCAGGAAGGTTACGAGCACTGGGCCTTCGGGCACGTCGGAGGCCGATTCGTCGAGTCGAACGACGCGTGATTTGAACGTACCCGCAATCGTTTTCAACATGACACCAGATTACCTGAAGAGAGCTCGGCCCGCAAGCGCCCCGTCCGCGCACAGGGAGACCTGCCGCACAATTCCAAGCCGCTGTTCAAAATCATGAACGATCTCAGATTCGCCTTCCGGCAACTGGTGAAGAACCCAGGCTTCACCGTCGTGGCCGTGCTCACGTTGGCGCTCGGCATCGGGGCGAACACGGCGATCTTTAGTTTGGTCAATGCGGTCTTGATTCGAGCATTGCCGTATCCCAACCCGGACCAACTTGCGGTCGTCTGGTCTGATAACCCGGGTCTGAAACTGAGCCTGCCCGTGCTGCCGGCGGCGAATTCGGACATCGCTGCCTGGCGAGAGCAAACCCGGAGCTTCGCGCGCGTCGCCGCGTTCACCCCGGGCACCGCCGACCTGGCGGATTCCGGCGAGCCGGAGCGGGTCGGCGCTGCCCGCGTAACGGACGGGTTTTTTGAGACGCTCGGCATCGCCCCGCTCATCGGGCGGGCCTTCACGCGGGAGGAAGACCGCTTGGGCAGGCCCAGCGTCGCCATGATCGGTTACGGGCTTTGGCAGCGCCGTTTTGGCGGCGACCCGGCGCTGGTGGGCAAGACCATTACCGTCAATGGTGACAAGCTTGCCGTCGTGGGCATTCTCCCCCCGGAGTTTGATTTCCCGCGCGCCGCGGAATGGCCATGCTCATTTCCTTTTGCGGGACGCACCGAAGTGTGGCTGCCGCTGGCCTTCAGCGTCCGCGACTGGCAGACTCGCGATGAGCGCGGATTGGTGGCGATAGGGCGCTTGAGGACGGAAGCCGGTTTGCGCCAGGCCCAGGCGGAAATGGACGCTTTTGCGGCTTCCCAAGCCAAGGAACATCCCGACACTCACAACGGTTGGACGCTGAAGGTGATGCCGCTCCGCGCCCAACTGGCCGGAAAATCGCAAACCGCGCTCCTGATTCTGTTTGCCGCGGTCGGGTTGCTCCTGCTCATCGCGTGTGTCAACGTGGCCAATTTGCTCCTCGCCCGCGGCGCCGCGCGGCAAAAGGAGCTGGCGCTCCGAGCGGCGCTGGGGGCTCCGCGCCTCCGCCTGCTCCGCCAGCTTTTCACTGAATCCCTGGTCCTGGCCGGCTGCGGATGCGCTTTTGGGTTGCTGCTGGGATTCGGCTGTTTGCGTCTCTTCCTTCGGCTCAATCCGCTGAGCTATTCGCGGCTCAGCGAGGCCTCAATCGATCTCTCGGTTCTGGCCTTCGCGGCGCTCGCGGCATTGGGCACGAGCATCGCCTTTGGCCTCGTGCCGGCGCTTCAGGGCACGAAGCTCAACCTTCGGGACTCGCTTCAGGCGGACGGTCGGGGCGCCGGCTCGCGACGACAGCGCGCGCGAGGTTTGCTGGTCGGCTCGCAGGCCGCGCTGGCGATCATCCTGCTCATGGGCGCAGGCCTGATGGTTCGAAGTTTTCTGCGAGTTCAGGCCGTGAACCTTGGATTTCGACCCGATTCCGTCCTCGCCTTCGACGTGCAACTCTCGAACGCAAGGTACGGGGATGATAACAAACAGGCCGCTTTCTTTTCGCGACTCCTCGCCCGCCTCGAAGTCCTGCCGGGAGTCCGGGCGGCGGGCGCCATATCGTACTTGCCGCTGAGCGGCGGGGAAAATCTGGGTGCGTTCACCGTCGAAGGCGCATCGCCTGTCCGACCCGAGGAAGAACCGATTGCAGAGCGGCGGTCGGTGACGCCAGGTTATTTTTCGGCCATGGGTATTCCCGTGCGCGCGGGCCGGGTCGTCACTGCGGCTGACGCCGCGGGACAACCGCTCGTCGTGGTCGTCAACGAGACCCTGGCGCGCCAATTCTTTAATTCGGACACTCCGATCGGAAAACGCCTGCAAACCGCCCCAGCCGGCTCCGGCCCCTGGCGGACAGTCATTGGGGTCGTCTCGGACGTGCGAAGCAGTTCGTTGGAAGCGGAGCCTCGGCCGCAGATTTACTTCCCGCATGCGCAAGCGTCTTGGGCATCGATGACCGTCGTGTTGCTGGCTCGAGGCGAGCCGGCGGCCTTGGCCTCGGCCGCGCGGTCGGGGCTGCGAGCCCTCGACCCTGCGCTTCCCGCGGCGCAAATGCGCACCCTGCGACAAGTCGTTTCGACGGCCACACGCGCGCGCCGCTTCAACATGGCGCTGTTAGTCCTGTTCGCCGGCACCGCGCTGTTTTTGACCACGATCGGCATCTACGGCGTCGTTTCCTATCTCGTAGGCCGCCAACGTCGCGAGATCGGGATTCGTCTCGCGTTGGGGGCGCCTCGGGGGCATGTTCGGCGAATGATTTTCCAGCAGGGTATGAAGCCTGTCTGTCTCGGAAGTCTGCTGGGACTGGCGGGAAGCCTTGCGGGCTCTCGCCTCCTCGCCAGCCAGCTTTACGGAGTTTCATCGTCGGATCCATTGACCCTCGCCATCATTGTCACGCTCCTTTTTTCCGTGGCGCTGCTGGCCTGCTGGCTGCCCGCCCGCCGCGCCGCGAAGGTCGATCCAGCGGAGGCGTTGCGCTATGAGTAATTCCACTGCTGAACGCGGAATGACACTGGGCAGGGGAATTCATACGCCGGCGGCACATTTCATTAACACCGTGGCTTCAGCCCGGTGTAAAAAGGCGCCTGGGGAGCTGCAACCGTTTCAACGGTTTAGCTGGAGACGCCGACGGCGTCATTCATACCAGCCCAGGGCAACGCCCTGGGTTTACCGGCCAGAGATCATTCTGAGCGCTGAAAGCGCGATTCATTGTCGTGCGGAATTGAGTCCTGTCGCGGGGCCGCGGCGGGATTTGGGTGCATCGGACCCCATGAACCGGATGACGCAGGCCGTTGGCCTGCCAGGGAATAAAGCCGCACGGAAACCCAGGGCGTTGCCCTGGGCTGGTACGAGTCAGGCCTTTGGCCTGAGATCAACGATTAGAGTCGCCAAAAAGCAGGTGAGCCACGCGAGTTCACGAGTGGCGGTCAAACTCTGCCTCCGAGGTCGTCGGGAGGGCGTCTGGGTCTCGCCGATAGGCTGCATCTGCATCGTCGAGCAACGCGCTCAAGGCAGGCCGGGGGCGGGGGTCGTGAATGAGCCGTTCCCAAGCGGCGTCGCTATCCAATTCGGGCAGCAGCTTCGGCAGGTCTGCCACCAGTTCCTGCCGCTCCGCGGGGGACAGGGTTCGAATTGCAGCCTTGATCTCTTGCACGGTGCTCACGGCTCCAACCTATTGCCTCCTCCGCTCAGAAGCAAGCGCGCGGTTGCAACCCAGGGGATTCAGAGACGCAAATCAGCTTTTGTACCCGTGCTCCCTGCATCCCGTCCCGGAGGGACATCGGAGAATAGCCCGGCGTTTCAACGCCGGGACCAGGCCGCAGAAGAATCCCGTCCCGACGGGACGGCTGAAGCTCAAGGGCCGATTCGGCCGTCCCTTCGGGACTTGTCCCTCGTTACGTCCAAACCCGGCGTTGAAACGCCGGGCTATTCTCGGGATGTCCCTCCGGGACAAAGCCTCAACGCGGGCCTGCGTGAGCAGTCGCCTCAAAGCTGGCCCCACACTGACGGCAACGGACGAACGACCGCATACTACTAGCCATGAACGATCTCAGATTCGCCTTCCGCCAGCTCGTGAAGAATCCCGGCTTTACCGCCGTGGCGGTGCTGACGCTTGCGCTCGGCATCGGGGCGAATACGGCGATCTTCAGCGTCATCAACGGAGTCTTGCTCAAGCCGCTGCCTTACCCGGCGCCCAACCAACTGGTGGCTCTGTGGGAGCGTAGTCCGGAGCGGGGTATCGAACGGGAGCGCGTGAGCGGTCCGAACTATTTGGATTGGCGCGCACAGAACACGGTCTTCTCCGAAATGGCGGTCACCCCCGGCTGGGAGGGCAGCGAGAGTTTCAACCTCGTGTTGCAGGACACCACGGCGAAGGTGCGCGCCGGCTACACCTCGGCTCGGTTATTCACGACGCTCGGCACGAAGCCGCTGCTGGGCCGGACGCTGTTGCCGGAAGAAGACCAAAAGGGAGGCAATCCCGCTACGGTGCTGAGTTATGGTTTGTGGCAACGACTCTTTGCCGGCGACTCGAACGTCATCGGCCAAACTCTTACGGTGGATACTTACGGCCGCCGCCAATACACCATCGTGGGGGTGATGCCTCCAGGCTTTGGCGTCCCCAGCCTTTGCGAGCTATGGCTGCCGTTGGGTTGGTTGGGGGTGACGCTTGAGGAGCAGCGGTCGGCGCACTGGCACAATGTCATTGCCCGGCTCAAGCCGGGCGCAACCATCGCCCAAGCCCGCGCGGAGATGAACGCCATTCAGGCGCGGCTTAAGCAGGCCTATCCCGGCGAGACCATCGGCTCCGAAGTGGCCGTGGCGCCGCTGCTGCACCAGGCCTTGGGACGCGGCCTGCGGACCGCCCTGTGGGTGTTGTGGGGCGTCGTCGCGGCGGTGCTGCTCATCGCGTGCGCCAACGTCGCGAATCTGATGCTGGCGCGCGCGGCGGCGCGGGAGAGGGAGATTGCGCTGCGCCTCGCACTGGGCGCTCGACGGAGGCGGGTAATGCGCCAACTCCTGGCCGAGAGCATCGTCCTCGCGCTGCTCGGCGGCGCTCTGGGTGCGTTGCTGGGCTGGTGGGGGCTGCGACTGGTCGTCGCGGCCAACCCCGCCAACATTCCGCGCCTGAATGAGGTGACGCTGGATCTTACGGTGCTTGGCTTCACTCTGGGCATTTCGGTGCTCGCGGGGGTGTTGTTCGGCTTGGCCCCGGCCTGGCACTGCTCGAGTCCCGAGTTGAACGAGGCGCTGAAGGAAGGCACCCGCGCGGTCTCCAGCGGAAGGGCGGCGGGTCGGACGCGCGATGCACTGGTGGTTGCCGAGGTCGCCTTGTCGGTGGTGCTGCTGGCCGGGGCGGGTTTGATGCTCCAAAGTTTCGCGCGAATGCTGCGCGCCGACCGCGGTTTTCAACCAGAGCAACTCCTGACTGCGGAACTGGACTTTTCCGTGTCCGGCTTCACGACCTGGGTGCTCCCGACGGCGACGCGTCCGCAGGTGCCGTTGCGGGAGTTGCTCGAACGCCTTCGCGCTTTACCCGGGGTGCAGGCCGTGGGCGCGGGGAGCCGCTTGCTGCGGCGAGAGAACGGCCCGCCCAATGAGTCAATCGCGATTTTCGGCCGCTCGACGCTCCGGCCGGAGGAACAACCCAGAGCCGAGTTCAAAGGGATCACGCCCGACTGGGTTCGCGCCTTGGGCGGACGCGTGGAGCGCGGGCGCGATCTCACCGAGGCCGACCGGCTCGAGGCGCCGGGCGCGGTGCTGATCAACGAAACCCTGGCCCGGCGCTATTTTCCGAATGAAGACCCTATCGGCCAGCGCATCAAGATGGGCGCCAGCCAGCCGCCGGTGGGCGCTACGAACGTTTGGGGCCTGCCCGAGTGGAGCACCATCGTCGGCGTAGTGCGAGATGTAAAGTCGCTGCATCCGCAGCCGGAAGCCGTGCCGGAGGTATATCAATCGTATTGGCAATGGCCGATGCAGAACCCGACGCTGCTCATCCGCACGACGACCGAGCCCACCATGCTGGCTCAGGCGGTGCGCCGCGAAACCAAGGGCGTGATTCCGAATCTGCCTCCCCCGGTGGTCCGCACCATGGACGATTTGCTTTCGGAGACCGTCGCTGAGCCGCGGCTGCAAACCGGACTGGTGAGCGTCTTTGCCGGGCTGGCTCTCCTGCTGGCTGCCGTCGGCCTCTATGGGGTGCTGGCCTATACGGTGACGCAGCGGACGCATGAGATTGGCGTGCGCCTGGCCCTCGGGGCGCAGAAACGGAACCTGCTTTCGCTCGTCATCGGCCACGGAATGAGGCTCGCCCTGGCCGGCCTGGCCGTTGGCCTGCTGTCCGCGCTGGCGCTCACCCGGGCGTTAAGAAGTTTGCTCTACGGGGTGAAACCGGCGGACCCGCTGACCTTTGCCGCGGTGTCGCTTCTGCTCCTGGCCATCGCCCTCATCGCCTGCTGGCTGCCCGCCCGCCGCGCGGCAAAGCTCGACCCTTTGGCGGCGTTGCGCTATGAATGAGAACCTTATGATTCAACTGCGCAACGTCGAGAAGTGCTTCAAGACGAGAGCCGGGTTCAGCTACGTCCTGCGGCAGATCACTCTGGACATTGCCGAGGGTGAATTCATCACCATCATGGGGCCGTCCGGCGCCGGGAAATCGACGCTGCTGGCCATCCTGGGGATGTACGACCATGCCTGGGAGGGCGAGTTCTTGTTCTCGGAACAGCCGGTCCATCAGTTGAATCCCAAGCAACGCGCCGTCCTCAACAAGCGTTTCGTCGGCTTCGTTTTTCAGCAGTTTCACCTGCTGGATGACCTCACGGTGGCGGAGAACCTGGACATCCCGCTTTCCTACCGCGACGTCAAGCGGTCCGAGCGCCAGGCCCTGGTCGCCGATGCGCTGGACCGGTTCAATATTGTGGGCAAGAAGGATTTGTTCCCGAGCCAACTCTCCGGCGGGCAGCAGCAACTCGTGGCCGTGGCCCGGGCGATTATCGCCAAACCCAAACTGCTGCTCGCCGACGAACCGACCGGCAACCTGCATTCCGAGCAGGGCCGCGACATCATGGAACTGTTCAAAAAGCTCAACCAAGCCGGCACGACCATCGTGCAGGTCACCCACTCCGAGACCAACGCCGCCTACGGCCATCGGATTATCAAACTCAAAGACGGCTGGCTGGTGAAAGAATAGACATGGACATACCTCGTCCGGATCAAGCCCGCAAGAAACGCCGCCGCAGGATAGCGATGGTGCTCGGCGGCCTGGCGCTGATCACGGTGATCACCCTGGGCTTGGCGCGGTTGAAACCGGCAGCCCCGCCGGTGGAACGTGGGTCGCTCCTGTTCGACACCGTCAAACGCGGCGAGTTGGTCCGCCAGGTCCGGGGCAACGGCACGCTGGTGCCGCAGGAGATTCGCTGGATTCCAACCATCAGCCCGGGGCGAGTCGAGCGCATCCTGATCCTGCCTGGGGCGCGCGTGAAGGCCGACACCGTGCTGGTGGAGCTGAGCAACCCCGACCTGACCCAGGCGGAGTTCGATGCCGAGTCCGCGGTCAAAACGGCGGTGGCGGACGAGGCCAATCTGCGGGTGACACTCGAGTCGCAGAAGCTGACCCAACGGTCCGCCGTGGCCAGCGCCCACGCCAACTACAACAACGCCAAACTGGACCTCGAGGCCAACGAAAACCTGTCCAGCAACCTGGTTCCTGCCATCATCCTCAAGCAATCCAAGGTCAAAGCGGAGGAACTCGCCAGCGTGTTGGAAATCGAAGAGGAACGCCTCAAGATCGGCGCCGATGCCGCCGCCGCCCAACTGGTGTCGCAGGAGACTAAGTTGGCGCAACTGCGCGGCCAGCTCGAACTCAAACACCGCCAGGTCGAGGGGCTCAGAATCCGGGCGGGTGTGGACGGCGTGTTGCAGCGGCTGGGCGACCTGACCAATCCACTCCAGGAAGGCCAGCAACTGCCGGCCGGCGCCCTGGTCGCCCGGGTGGCGGAGCCGGCCCGTTTGAAGGCCGCGATCAAAATCCCCGAAACCCAGGCCAAAGACGTCCAGTTGGATCAGATCGCAGAAATTGACACGCGCAACGGCGTCATACCCGGGCATGTCCTTCGCGTCGACCCGGCCGTAGAGAACGGCACCGTGACCGTGGACGTCGCGCTGGATGCGCCCCTGCCCAAAGGGGCGCGCCCGGACCTGAGCGTCGATGGGACCATCGAGCTCGAACGGCTCAAGGATGTGCTCTACGTCGGCCGCCCGGTGCAGGGCCAGCCGGAGAGCCTGGTAAGCCTCTTCAAAGTCGCCGAGGGCGGCCGGGCGGCAAGCCGGGTCCAAGTCAAACTGGGCCGCAGCTCGGTCATCGCCATCGAGATCGTGCAGGGCCTGCAAATCGGCGACACGATCATCCTCTCGGACATGTCCCAATGGGACGCCTTTGAACGCGTGCGGTTGAATTGATACCGGAAGTTTTATGACCACGAACCCAGACCCCCTCATCCATCTCGATGCCATCAAAAAGGTCTTCCTGACCGATGAAGTCGAAACTCACGCCTTGGCCGAAGTCACGCTGGAAGTCCGCCGGGGCGAATTCGTCTGTATTGCTGGGCCCTCGGGCTGCGGCAAGTCCACCCTGTTGTCCATCCTCGGTTTGCTCGATTCGCCCACCGAAGGCAGTTACACGCTCAACGGCCAGCCGGTGGCCAACCTCGGCTTCGCCCAACGCGCCCGCATCCGCAATCGCGAGGTCGGCTTCATCTTCCAGAGCTTTAATCTCATCGGCGACCTCACCGTCTTCGAAAACGTCGAACTCCCGCTCACCTATCGCGGCATGAGCGGGGCGGAACGGAAACAACGGGTTCAGGAGGCACTCGAGAAGGTCGGCATGGGGCACCGGACCCGGCATTATCCGGCCCAACTCTCCGGCGGCCAACAACAGCGTGTGGCAGTCGCGCGAGCCTTGGGCGGCAAACCCTCGATCCTGCTGGCCGACGAACCGACGGGCAATCTCGACTCGAGAAACGGCGAGGCGGTCATGCAGTTGCTGGCCGAACTCCACCGTGAGGGCGCCACCATTTGCATGGTCACTCACGACCCCCGCTTCGAAAAGCACGCCGAGCGCATCGTCCACCTCTTCGACGGCAGAATCGTCGAGGAATCCCTCGGCGAACCCAGCCAACCCCCCGCGTAACCATTTCGACAATGTCAAGTTTCCCCGGAATGGCTCACGCTGGCGCGAAGCGTTTGGAGTGCGGCGGCAGAGCGAAGCGCCGACGCCGCTTTCGGACGCCCGGGGACGTCCACACACCCCGGAGGCTGCCCAAGCCAAAGCGGTGTCGCGCTTCGCTTGCCACCGCACTCCATATCAATAGACGGGCCTGCAGTCCAGAGCGTTCACGTCAAACCTGGCCCAACACCAGAACAACTGCCACCTCTTATGAATAGGATTATTCAGGACATCCGCTTCGCCGCTCGGATGCTGATCAAGAACCCGGGCTTCAGCGCGGTGGTGGTTCTCACGCTTGGGTTGGGAATCGGCATCAACACCGCCATCTTCAGCCTCGTCAATGCCGTTTTGCTTCGCCCCCTGCCCTATCCCGAGCCGGAGCGGTTGGTCGTGGTCCAAAAGGATTGGAAATCATCCTTCGCCCACGACCGCGTTTTACTGTCCCGCTTGGATACCAGGGAGGTCCTCGCCTGGCAGGAATCTAACGGGGCCTTCTCACAACAAACCGCCTACGAAATCGAGGAAGCGACTTTGACGGGTCGGGACGCGGCCGAATCGGTGAGTTGTGGCCGAGTCGCGGCGTCCTTTTTTTCCATGTTCGGAGCGGCGCCCAGCCTGGGCCGTGCGTTTCTGCCGGAGGAAGATCGTCCGGGCGGTCCGCCCGTGGCCCTCCTCAGCCACCGGTTGTGGCAGCGGCGTTTTGGCGGGGATGCCAACATCCTGGGGCAAACGATTACCCTCTATGACAAGCCGTGGACGGTCGTGGGTGTCCTGCCCGCCACCTTCCAGTTCACCGAGCCGCTCGACGTGCTGGTCCCGCTGGCCCTGAGCCAGAGCGGGCCCGCAGGGCCTCATCTCATCGGACGGCTCAAGCCGGGCGTGAGTCTCGATCAGGCGCGGGCGGGGCTGGATCTGATCTACCAGCGCGTTCATGACCCAAATGAATCCGGCCGTGTGATACTGACCGGGTTGCATGAGTACGTAGTCGGACACGTGAAGCTGAGCCTGCTGATTTATCTTGGGGCGGTCGGGCTGGTGCTGCTCATCGCCTGCGCCAACGTCGCCAACCTGCTGCTGGCTCGCGGCGCTGGCCGGCGCAAGGAAATGGCGATTCGCGCCGCGCTGGGAGCCGGGCGCCCCCGGCTCATCCGGCAACTGCTGACGGAAAGCGTGCTGCTGGCTTCGATGGGGGGCCTGGTGGGGTTGCTGCTCGCCTTTTGGGGCGGCAGCTTGCTCGCCCCCTTAGTGGCGGGCCTGCCCAAGCTCCAGCCCGCGCGGATTAACGGCTCGGTGCTGGCCTTCACCTTCCTGGTCGCGGTCTCGACCGGCCTGGTCTTCGGGGTCGTTCCGGCCCTGGAAGGTTCGCGCCTTTCCTTGGGCGAATCGCTCAAAGAAGGGACCCGCGGCAGCGGATACGGCGGCCGCCATCAACGCCGTTTGAGCGCGCTGCTGGTCGTTTCGGAAGTGACGCTGGCCTCGGTGCTCCTGCTGGGCGCCGGGCTCCTGCTCAAGAGCTTCGTCCGGCTGCGCGGTGTGGACCTCGGCTTCCGGCCAGACCGAATCCTCAGCCTGCGGGTGGATCTGAGTAAAACCAAGTACCCTGATGCCCGGTCCCAAGCCGCTTATTTTGAACAGGTCATCCAGAGCATCCGTGAATTGCCCGGGGTGGAGGCGGTAGGCGCCGATGCGGCCCTGCCTCTGAGCGGCGTCAACTTCGGGATGGGTGTAATGAGTGGAACCAACCTGGACCTCTTCGCTGCCGGCATCGTCAACTCTGATTACTTTCGCGCCATGGGGATTCCCCTCAAGAAGGGCCGCACGTTTACAGACCAGGACCGCGAGGGGAAACTAAAGGTGGCCCTGGTCAATGAGAGCTGTGCCCGAAGCCGCTTCGGCGTCGACGAGCCGCTGGGCAAGAAAGTCGCCGAGGCGACCATCGTAGGGGTGGTGGGAGATGTCAGGCAAAAGGGTCCGAAGAACCCGGCCGGCCCGCTGGTTTACTTCTCCTTCTTGCAATCCGGCTGCCAGGGCATGAGCTTGGCCGTGCGCACCCGAGGCGACCCGTTGAAGCTGGCCCGGGCTGTCCGCAGCCAAATCCTGAGGCTCGACAAGGACCAGCCGATCCAAAACTTCGCCACCCTCGAGCAGAGACTGGCGGACAACCTCTCGCCGCAGCGGGTGAATATGCAGGTCTCGAGCGCCTTGGGCGTTCTGGCGCTGAGCCTGGTTGCGGTCGGCCTCTATGGCGTCCTGGCCTTTTCGGTTGCCCAACGCACCCATGAGATTGGGGTGCGGATGGCCCTGGGCGCCCAGGCGGGGGACGTGGTCTGGCTCGTGGTTCGCCAGGGCCTCACCCTTACCCTGGCCGGCGCGGGCGCGGGCCTGCTGGTCGCCTTTTGGCTGACCCGCTTCCTCTCCAGCCTGCTTTACGGCGTCACCGCCTTTGACCCGTTCACCTTCGCCGCTGCCTCCCTCTTGCTCCTCCTCATCGCCTTGGCCGCTTGCTCCATCCCGGCACGGCGAGCCGCCCAAGTTGATCCGATGGTTGCGCTCCGGGACGAATGAAGCTGAATCCTTATTTATGAACAGTATTATCCAAGATCTCCACTTCGGCCTGCGGACGCTGGCAAAGAACCGCGGCGCAACGATTCTCTGCATATTGTCCGTCGCGCTCGGCATCGGGATTACGACGGCGCTGTTCGGCATCGTGGAGACGACCGTGTTTCGTCCGGCCCCCTTCGCGCATCCCGAACAACTGTATGCGGTCAGCTTCCAGGGCGATGACGGACGCGAGGCCGGCTACTACGGCTGGCCGGATTGCGTCGCCATGGCCAAAGCGCTCGCCGGTTCAGGCGAACTGCTGGCCTACGTAACGCATGTGACTTTTCTCTCGAACGATGAAGGTTCGGAATCCGTCGTTACCGCCGCGGTGACTGCGAATTTCTTTTCGCTTTTAGGGGTTCGCGCCATGTTGGGCCAAGCCACGGTGAATACGGCTCCGGACGGGCGCCCACAAGCGGTCATCAGCCATTGGCTTTGGCGACAGCGTTTCGGCGGCGACCCACGAATCGTGGGCCGAACCGTGATGCTCAGCGGAAAGCCGTTCACGGTTGCAGGCGTGATGCCGTCCCCCTTCAGTGCATCCCCGAAAGGATTCTCTTCCGATGTCTTGATCGCGGCAGACGCCTTGTTTGATGTCCTGGGGAGCTCCGAGCGCGAGGAACGCAACGGGGCGTTCGTGATCATCGCGCGGCTCCAAGCGGGCGCCAACCCGCTCGGGGTTGCGGCACGGCTTGACCCGCCGATTCGCGGTCCGGGCGCCCACAAGCCCGCCCCGGCCGGTTCCTGGGGCACGAGGCTGCAAGCGAGTTTCGCGCCCACTTCGACCGAGAGGCTCGAGGCGGGTGGGGGGTTGCTGCCGGTGTTCGCTCTGCTGCTCTTGGTCGCGTGCGGGAACGTTGCACAGATCCGGCTGGCGCAAACCGAGGCCAGGAAAAGGGAATTGGGTGTGCGCATCGCCCTGGGCTCCAGTTCGTTGGAGGTGGTCAGGCTGCTGGTGGCGGAGGCCGGCTTGGTGATCGCCGCCGGCGCCATCCTTGGCTTGCTGCTGGCCAACGCTCTGACCCACTGGTTGGTCGCGACCATCTCCATCGAGTTCAGCGCCGATTACGGCGCGGGCCTGAACTGGCGGGTCCTCGGTTTCACCCTCGCCGCAACCGCGGCTTCCCTGTTACTGGCCGGCCTTGCGCCCGCCCGCCATGCCCTCCGGTTGGACGTGAACCAAACGCTCAAGTCCGGCCGGGAAACGAGCCCGGCAAGAAGCCGGTGGCAAAAGGTGCTGATTGCGGGCCAGACGGCCTCAAGCGTGGCATTTTTTGGCCTCGCGATTTTGTTCCTGCAAAGTTTTCACAACGCCGCTCTGACCTGGCCTGGTTTCAACCCGGGCAAGCCCATGATTGTATTCTCCGCCGCCGATTTGCGGATGGAGAAGGCCCAGTGGGCCGAACAGGCCTGCGCGCAACTGGCCGCCATTCCTGGAGTGCGGGGGGCCACGTTTGCGCGACGGCTGCCCTTAAGCCACAACGAGGGCGGATGGGATACCGCCGTCGAAGCCCCCGGACAAACGCCCCTGGTGGCGACTCAGAATGCCGTCGGTCCCAATTATTTTTCGCTCATGGGCACGCGCTTGCTGGCCGGGCGGGGAATTGCACCGGACGACCGGGCGGACACCCCGCTGGTGACGGTGGTCTCCCACCAATTAGCGCGGCGATTGTTCGGCGATCGCAATCCGGTTGGCGAATGGGTCAAGATTGAAGGCAAGCGCATGCAGATCGTGGGAGTGTGCGCGGACGAACCCGTGTATGGTCTGCACGAGGCGGGTCAGCCCACCTTTTACCGGCCGTATCGGCAGCGTCCCGGGGGGTGGCTTACCTTGGTGATTGAAACGGCCGGGAAGCCGGAATCGCTCATCCCAGCAGTCCACCAGGAACTCAAGCGGTTTGATCCTGGGGCGATCATGTTCGACGTGACGACGTTGCGCCAGTTCATGCACCGGGCGCTCTTCCAGGACCGTCTGGCAGCCGGTGTGACAACGGCAGTCGGGGTCCTCGGCTTTCTGCTGACCGCGGCCGGACTTTTTGGAGTCATCCAATACACCGTGAACCGGCGCACGCGGGAGATCGGGATTTGCCTCGCGTTGGGCGCGGGGCCGGGCCGGATTCAGCGGATGGTCTTGGGCCAATCGGTTCGGATGATTGTGTGGGGTGTGGTCATCGGTCTGGGGTTGGTGGGCGCCGGCGCGTGGTGCGTCCGATCGGGTGTATTGGGGGTCACTCCGATCAATGGCTGGGCCTACGCGGGCAGCGCCGCCGCCGCGCTCGTGGTGTCCGTGGCGGCAGCCTGGCTGCCGGCCCAGCGGGCGGCGCGGGTCGATCCGATGGCGGCGCTCAGACACGAATGAAGCTGAATCCTTATTTATGAATAGTCTCATCCAAGACCTCCAGTTCGGTCTTCGCATGATGCGAAAGACCCCGGGATTCACCGTCGTCGCGGTGTTGGTGCTGACGGTCGCGATCGGGGGGACGACGGCGATGTTCAGCATCATCAATGCGGTGCTGTTCCGTCCGCCGGCGGTCAAGAACCCGGCCGAGCTGGTCCGCGTGTACAGCAAGGAAAAAAAGGCGGCCGGGACCTACCGCGATTGGTCATACCAAAACTATGTCGACCTGCGGGAGCAGAACACGGTGTTCAGCGCCCTGGCGGGATTTACGCTGACCGAAGTTGGAGTTAACGAAGGGGACTTGACACGGCGTTCTTTCGCGGCGCTGGTCACGGCGAACTATTTCGCCACGTTTGGCGTCCAGATGGCCGCGGGCCGGGGTTTCCTGCCTGAGGAAGAAAAGCCCGGGAGCGCGATTCCGTCGGTAGTCGTGAGCACGGAGCTTTGGCGGCGGACGGGGTCCGACCCGGCGCTGGTGGGCAAGACGTTGCGGATCAACTCGCGCACGTTCCAGGTGGTGGGCATCGCCCCGGAACATTTCGCCGGAACCACCGCCCTCTTCTCGTTCGACCTTTGGCTCCCGTCGGGGATGTTTGACGCGCTGCCCAACGAAATGACGGGCGACCAGCGGCAACGGCTGGCGGATCGCCAGAACCATGCCTTGCTGCTGGTCGGCCGTCTCAAACCCGGGCTCACGATGGCCGCCGCCCAGCCCCAACTTCAAGCCGTGGCCAGCGGGCTGGAACGGGCCTACCCGGAGGCGAACCGGGGCCACACGTTCGAGCTCGGAAAGCTCTCGCGGACCAACATCAGCACCAACCCCATGAAGGACCAGAATTCGTCGGCCACGACGGCCCTGCTGATGGGCACATCCGGGGCGGTGCTGCTCATTGCGTGCCTGAACCTGGCGAACATGCTCTCGGCCCGGGGCGCCGCCCGCCGGCGGGAGATTGCGATTCGCTTGTCGCTGGGCGCGAGCCGAGGCCGGCTGGTGCGTCAACTGCTTACCGAAGGGCTGCTGCTCTCGCTCTTGGGAGGCGCCGGCGGCCTCTGGCTGGCGAGTTGGGCGACCAAGGCCCTGGTGGCCTCGGGCGCGCCCAGGTTTCCTTTAGTGACCATTGTCTTCGACCCGCGGCCCGACTGGCGCGTGCTCGGGGTCACGTTGGGCTTCTGCGTCCTGAGCGTCCTGCTCTTTGCCTTGGGCCCCGCCTGGAGGATCTCGCGGACGAACGTCACGAGCCAGTTGAAGGAGCAGGTGGGGGACGAGCTCCACGGCAAGCTCAACCGCGGCCTGTGGGCCCCGCGCAGCCTGCTGGTGGTGGGCCAGCTTGCCCTCTCGCTGGCGTTATTGACGGCCGCGGCCCTCTTCGCCCATGGCGCCGTCAAGGCGGCGCGCGCCAACCCGGGCTTCAGCCTCGACAAGGACATCCTCGCGGAGGTCGACGCCAGCCTGGCCGGCTACGATGAAGCGCGCACACGACAGCTCTTCCAGGTGCTGGCCGACCGGCTCCGCGCGATGCCCGGCGTCCAATCGGCCAGCTTCGCCTACTTGGTGCCGTTAGGGCTTTTCAAAGACAGCCGGGACGTGTTGAAGGCGGGCGACGACTCGAAATCCGGCGCCGGCAGCGGCGCTTCCAAGCCGGAAAAGGCGGTGACCGCGGGCTTCAATATCCTCTGGACAGACTATTTCAAAACGTTGGGCCTGCCGGTGCGCCGAGGGCGCGACTTCAGCCGGCTCGAGGCCGTTTCTACCTCGGGTTCGCGGGTCGCTATCATTGATGAACCGCTGGCAAACCAGCTCTGGCCCGGAGTTAATCCGCTGGGCCGGCAGCTCAAGTTCTCGGATCGGCCCGACGTGATGGAGGTGGTGGCCGTCGTCGCCGGGCTGCGCAACGATTTGAACGACAAAGCGCCGCAACCGCACGTCTATATCCCCTTCGGACAGGAATACCGTGCGGGCGGCACTTGGCACGTCCGTTACACCGGCCGCGGCCGCGAGGCGGACGCGGCGATGCTCAAGGCGGTGCGCGATACCATTCGCTCGGTGGACCCACACTTGCCGGTCATTTCTGTGCAAACGATGCGCAACTTCCACGACGAAGGGCTGCTCCTGTGGTTTGTAAAGCTGTCGGCCCGGCTCTTCGGGATTTTCGGCGGGCTGGCGCTTTTTCTGGCCGTGGTGGGAGTTTATGGGGTCAACGCCTTCGTCGTAGCGCGGCGAACCCGGGAGATTGGCATTCGCATGGCGCTGGGCGCTACGGCGCGAGACGTGCTCTGGATGGTGCTTCGGGAGGGTCTGTGCCTCACTGCTTTGGGGGTGGGCATCGGGCTTTTGCTCGCCTTGGCGATTGGGTTGCTGCTCCGTAGCATCGTCTATGAGGCCAGCGCCATCGACCCGCTCGCGTTCACGGTCGCGCCGTTGTGCCTCGGCCTGGCGGCTACGGTTGCCTGCTACCTCCCCGCGCGGCGCGCCACCAGGGTCCAACCGATGGTGGCACTGCGGCACGAATGACACCTCGACTTCCGGGATGAACCGAAGAGGTAGCCTTGGCGTGGGTCCTTTTCTGGTCATCCACGCCGTAAAGGCGATGTGATGCAAATGCGGGCAATTGACATCATTCAGGAAGTGGAGCATCGTTTCACCATGAGAACGACGCTGACTCTGGACGATGACCTTCTGGAACTTGCGGCCCGCCAGGCGAAGCTGCGGGGCGTTTCGCTCAGCCAGACCGTATCGGACCTCTTGCGCCGAGGCCTGAGCGCCCCCACTCCTTCCCAGGACAAGGACGGGCTCGTGGTTTTCCAGCTACCCGCCGATTCACCGCCGGTGACGACCGAGGAGGTGCGTCGAATCGAAGCCGAGGGCCCATGAAAGGTTACTTGCTGGACACCAACCTGCTGATCGCGCTGTTCTGGCCAAGCCACGAACAGCACGAACGGGCGGTGAAGTGGTTCACTCGCCACCGCGCGAGCGGTTGGGCAACGTGCCCGTTCACCGAGGCTGGCTTCGTCCGCATCGTGTCGAATCCGGCGTTTTCCCGCGATGCCGTCCAGCCCCGCGAAGCGATCCAGGTTCTCTGCGCGAACACCGCGGCCAAGGACCATCAGTTCTGGCCCGCCGAGCTCCCTTTCGCCGGGGCGGTCGCCTTTGCCGGAGTGCGGCTGATAGGTCATCAGCAGGTGACCGACGCCTACCTGCTCGGTCTGGCCATCCGCAAGGGTGGCGTGCTGGCCACGTTGGACCAAAGGATCGCCGCGCTCACTCAGCCCAAATCGGCGGAGCAGAAGGCGCTGACGACGGTGACTTGAGGGTGGCCGCGCGAGAACGAGGCGCCTGCGCCTTACTTCGTCCAGTGGTCGCTCACCGGCCGATGGCGGGCTATCTCAGCTTTGAAATCACCCAGGCTGACCCATTGGGTCGGGCGGTTCAGGTCCACTTCGGCCACCGCGACCGTGCCCCATTCTTTGGCTTGGGCGAGCGGTTGGCCGCTGTGGTCGAACACGGCCGAAATCATCCAGTTGCGCGACACATCCTCGTAAGTGCTGCTCACGAGATAGACGTGGTTCTCGCAAGCCCGAGCCTGGGCCAGCAGCGGGTTACAGCCCCAAACGGGCCAGGCGATGATCTCGGCGCCGCGATTGGCGAGTTCGCGCGCGACCTCGGGAAAGAAACCGTCGTAGCACACCATCAAGCCCACTTTGCCCAGGCGCGTCTGGAAGACGGGGTACTGGTTGCCCGGGCAGACTCCTTGCTCGACTTCCGAGCGCGGCAGGCAGGTCTTGCGGTATTTGCCCGCGAGTTTGCCGTCCGGCCCGAGCAGGACCGCCACGTTATACACCAGGCCCCCGTCGCGCTCGAAGAGGCCTGCAACCAAGTAAAAACTATGCTGCTGCGCCAGGGAGCCGAAGTAATCGGTGAGCGGGCCGGGGACCGGTTCCGCGATCTCGGCGGGCGGCTTGGGGACGCCGACGCTATTGATAGTTTCACCCAGGACCACGAGGTCGGCCTTTTGGCGGGCGGCCTCCGCGAGCAGGGGTTCGTATTGCCGGCAGTTCTCGAGTGGCGTCTTCGCGGTGGGACGAAAATGCACCGCGGCCAGCCGCACGAGGCGCGGCGCCGGAGCGGCGCATTCCGCCAAGGCGGCCTCGCTCCAGCACACTTCGGCGCCCGGCGCCCACTGCAGATGGAGCTCGACTACCGCCTGGGCCGCCCGGCTTGGGGTGCGATACGTGCCCGCCACCTCCGTCCAGCCGTTGCGTTGGCCCTGCTCCGCTGGGAATTCGGTTTCGGCCATACCGACCGCGCCCCGCAAATAGCTGGCCACGGTCGGCTCGTCGAGCGGCACGCTGTGGCCTTGGGCGTCCTGCCACTGCAGTTTCACCACGACGCTTCGCCGCGGCAAAGCCACCCCCCGGGACCGGTAAAGAGTGGAGAAATGGTAGTAGTTCCCGCCCGTGACCGGGAATGTCCGCGCCCACCATCCATCGAGGCCCTTGCGGTGGTCGGCGCGGATCACCAGGCTGCATTTGCCCTCCGTGCCGCCTTGTGGTTCCACGGCAAAGGCCGGCCGGAGTTCGGCGCGCGGGGCGGCCGTCTGCCAGCCCGCTGGCGTGCCCGGCGGGTTGATGCAATCCGCCGGGTTCGGAGAGTCAGCCCGGGCGGCGCACACCCCAAGAGCCGCCACCACTAGCAGAGTGTTTCGAGCGAGAGTCATAGGCTTCGTGGGAGGTTCAGCGGGCGGCGGCGCCGGCGACGCTCAGGGTGATTTCGATTTCATCCGAGACTTTGTCCTGCGGCGCGGAGGGGTTGATGCCGAAGTCGCTGCGTTTGATGGTGAAGGTCGAGCGTATGACCAGCAGGTCGCCCTTGAGGTTAGGGACGCGCTGGCCGAGCTTGTCTTTGAGGTAGGAAAGTTTAATCGGCGCGGTGACCTCTTTGGCTACGCCTTTGATGGTGAGTGTGCCCGCGGCCTCGGCGGTCGTCTGGATGCCGGAGGTCTTGACGTTTTTGAGTTCTTTCGTCTCGAAGGTGATGTCCGGGTACTTGGCCACATCGAGCCATTGGGGGCCGTGGAGGTGTCCCTTCATCATCGGGTTGGGCACGTGCAAGGACGACGACGCCACGGCCAGCTTGCCCCGAGTGTGCGCCGGGTTTTCCGGGTCAAACGTGACGGAGCCGGTGATGCCGTTGGCGCTGCCCTGGGTGGCTTCCAGCAGCGCATCGAGCTTGAACACGATGTTGTTGACGCCTTTCGGGTCTTTGAAGTCGAAGGTTTCCGGCGCGGCCAGCGCGGCGCGGGTCAGGGAGGTGAGGCCAATCAGTGCGAGCAGTGTTTTTCTCATGGTTTAATCGGTGGTTGTGGTTTATTGCCAAAGAACAGGGAGACGCCCCCGAGGATCGCCGCCCCCAACAGCGCGCCGGCCAGAAAGTCCAGGCCGGCGACGAATTGTTTGCGGTATTCGATCCCTTCGATGCCGGTGACTGGATCGAGGGTCTTTACCGCCGCGCTGGTCCGGGTCCAGCCGCGGCTGGCGCCCGTGGCGAGCCAGACCGAGACGGCCGCCAGCGCGGCAACCAGCGCCAGAATCCGTAAGGTGCGTTGCATATCCGGCATCAATCGTCTTGAGCGTGTTACCGCTTATTCTCGCCTCACCTTCGGCAACATGCAACGGCAGGAGACGGATTGTCTCACCCTTCGCGACCGTCGCCCTGCCGGTGGAGGGCACGGCCTTGAGCGGATAGTGTCGCGAAGCGTATGGAGTGCGTGGAGCTTGCTCCCGCTTTCGAACGCCCAGCTAATCCGAAAGCGCCAGCAAGCTGGACGCACTCCATACGCTTCGCGACGCTCGGGCACCAGCAGCAGACTCGTTGCCTCCAAGTCCCTGGTGGCCCGCCGATGGCAATCCGCAGAATTCAATCGCCACACCAAGCCAATCTCCGCATACTCGCACCATGCGAAAACGGGTTCACCTCCTGATAGCCGCGATGCTCCTCGCGGCCTTCGCATTGGGAATTTGGGAGGCGAGGCGCCAATTGGGACCGGTTTACCTGGGGAAGGCGCTGAGCCAATGGCTCGAAGAAGTTCCCGATAACTGGGGATCTCCCCTTGACCGCGTGGACCCTGAAGAAAAGCCCGCCGCGGCGAAGGCAGTGCGCGCGATGGGGACCAACGCCCTGCCGGCGCTTATCAAAATGATGGAGGCACGGGACTGGCCCCCGAAACAGCGGCTGCTATATTGGGCTGCCAACCTCCGGCTCATCGACCTCATGCGTCATACCACGCCGGCGAAAAGGCAGAACGTGCGGGCACTCTTCGGTTTCTGCGCCCTGGGGACCAACGCAAACCCCGCGGTGCCCGCCTTGACGGACCTCCTCTTGAGACGGGGCGATATGGGCGACATTCGCACGGCTGTGGCGCTGGCCTACATGAGCCCAGAGGGTGTCCTCGCCTTGGCCCAAGTCCTCACCAACCGGGACATCATCCGCACCAACAACGCCCCTCATGCGCGCTTCACCGCCTACCATGGGCTGAACCAACTCGCCTGGGCGGCCCGGTGGGCCAAGGCGTCTCCTGAGCGAAGTAGCCGCTTCGAATTGCACGCCAGTCTCGCGGCGCCCTCGCTCCTTCAATGTATGAACGACCCTTATCCTGTCCTCCACCTCGTTGCCGCGGAACGTGCGCTTCGTCTCGGCGTTGAGCGAGACAAGGCGCTGACCGTTCTCACGAACTGCCTGGCGGACCCTGGCCTGGTAATCAGCAACCGCGCAGCACGGGACCTATCCGCGCTCGCTTCTGCCGCCACGTCTGCCCTCCCATTTCGGCTGAGGCCCTCTCAGGACGAGGAGACATCCGTCCGACGCGCTGCCACCAACGAACTTGAGAAAAGGTAATCCCTGTGACACGTCATATTCGGGATTTGAGATTGGCAGGCTGGCTCGCGGCGCTCACTTGCGCCGCCATCGGCACGACGGCCGTCATTGGCTCTCCGCTTTTCGCACGCGGATACACTGTGTTGCCGGCGCCTCAGAACGTGTCGCTCGGCCAAAAAGACGTGGAGTTCACGCGCGATTGGCGGGTGACGCTCGGGCCGAGTGTGGCGCCCACCGACGTGGCGGTGGCGAGTCTCAAGGAGGGACTGGCGGAGCGGTTTCACCTGAAGCTCAAACCGGCCGGCGAAGATCGGGCCGCCACGCGGGTCGTTTCCCTCTCCATTGAGCCGGGTTCGGTTTTGATTAGCCAGGCCGCCGACCGCGACCGGGCGGCCCTGGCAGAGCAGGCCTGCCGGCTCGTGCTGACGCCCAATCGCGTCCGGATTATTGGCAACGCTCCCCCCGGGCTCTTCTACGGCGTGCAGACCTTTCTCCAATTACTCGCGTCGCGGGAGAGCAGTCTCAAGTTCCCGGAAGGCGAGATCCAGGATTGGCCCGACCTGCAATTGCGCATCATTTATTGGGACGATGCCCATCATCTGGAACACCTGGACGTTCTCAAAGCGGCGCTCCGGCAGGCCGCCTTTTTCAAGATCAACGGGTTTGCCCTTAAGCTCGAGGGACATTTCCAATTCCGTACCGCTCCGCCGATTATCGAGCCGTATGCGCTCACTCCCGCCCAACTGCAAGAGCTGACCGACTATGCCCTGCGCTATCACATCCAGCTCATGCCATACCTTGACGCCCCGGCGCATGATGCCTTCATCCTCAAGCACCCGGCGTATGCTTCACTGCGGGCGTTTCCGAATTGCAACTACGAGTTCTGCGCCGTCAATCCGCAGACCTACGACGTGTTGTTCGGCCTGTTCCAGGACCTCCTGGACGCCAACCGCGGCGGCAAGTACTTTGTCCTCTCCACGGACGAGCCTTACTACATCGGTTTGGCCCAGGGTCCCGGTTGCGACGAGGCGGCCCGCGCGCGCGCCCTGGGCAGCCCGAGCAAGCTCCTGGCGGATTTCATCTCTCGTGCGGCGGCTTACCTCCACGAGCGGGGGCGCACCGTCTTGTTCTGGGGCGAATACCCGCTCAAGCCCGAGGACATCGGGGCGCTGCCGAGCTACCTCGTCAGCTCCGAAACGGCTGGACCCGAATTCGACCCGGTGTTCAAAGCGCGCGGCATCCGCCAGTTGATCTTCACTTCCACCCAAGGTGAAGAACCGTTGTTTCCCGACTATCATCCGTTGCCACCGGCGGACCGGCTTCACGCTCCTTCCGGGGCTGCGGAGCCAGGCCGCGTGGCCGAGATTTTCGGCGCCGTCTCCTCGCCCGAGGCCCGCCAGCGGGCAGACCTGATGGGAGCGTTTGTCGCCGGCTGGGCGGACGCCGGTTTGCATCCGGAGACGTTCTGGCTCGGATATGCCACGGGCCCGGCGGCAGCCTGGCATCCTGACTCGGCCGGGCCGGATGAGCTGATGAAGACCTTCTATCCCCTGTTCTATGGGGCCGGCCTGCGGAGCATGCCCCGGCTATATGAGTTGATGAGCCGCCAGGCCCGGTTTTGGGACGATAGCTGGGAGGCGGCGCCCTCCAAGGCGCGGACGCCGATCTTCGGTTATTCGCACGGGATCTTCAATCCCCCGCGGCCGGCGGAGGATCAGACCTTGCCGCCCCTGCCGGTGCCCTGGCCGGACGGGCTCAAGCTCAATACGGATTGGTCAGCAGCAAGCCTGCGGCGCCTGGAACTGGCCCGCCGGTTCCTGGCTGAGAACCAGGAACTGCTCGGCCTGCTCGAGGAGAATGGGCCACGCGTTCGATTCAACCGCTACAATCTCGAAGTGTTCCTTTCGGTCGGGCGATTATGCCGGGAGAACCTCGAGCTGCTCCTGGATTTGGGGCGCATCGATGGCGAGTTGAAAGCCGCTGAAGGTCTCGCTGAGACCGCCCCGGCGGGGGCCCTCGCTCACTTGGACGAAGCGCTCGACCTGGCCCGTCGCATGCGGGTGCGCCGAAACCAGGCCTACCATAGTGCGGTGGCGACTTGGTATCAAAGCTGGTTTCCCCGAGTCCCTGCGGCCAACGGGCGCCGCTACCTGGATCGGGTCGATGATGTCAAGGACCACCGGCCAGTGCGGACCGTGGACATGAGTTACCTCATCTACCGCGAGTTATTATATCCGCTGGGCGAATGGGCAACAGGCACGGAGACCGCCCGGAACCAGTTTGCCCAGATACACGGTCTGCCGGCCCGTCACCAGAAGCTCGAGTGGGGGAATACTGGGCGGTAGGCTAAAAGAGGTCCTGTTGTTGCTCGTTTCTCTCTCGGATCGCGAGCAGATAACGGACAGCAGCCAAATCGCGTTCCCGGCCTACGGCCTTCTTTGAGGCAATCAGCGCCTCGAGATTCAAAAACCTGAATTCGCCATAGGAAAATCGCGCGGCGACGCTTCGTTTGCGCACCGCCTTGAAATCCCCCACGCCCGTCACTTCGCTCAGACAATCCAAAATGCCCAGGTCGGTCTGCAAATACAAATTCTTCAAATCGCCAAAGGCGCTTTGGGTCATCTCCAGAGGCAGCTTGTTTACAGTCAGGCGATGAACCGGATGCAACTCTTTGACTGCGCATTCGATTCGTCGAACGTTTTCCTCGCCAAAAGGGCAGCAGATGTCGAGGTCGAAGGTGGCTAGGGGCGCACCATAATAGACGGCGCAGACTCCACCAATGACAACGAACTCAAGACCGCTGTCTTTGAGCCGGGTGAGCAGGGCCTGGTCATTTTGGGCCATGAGATTGACCCACTTCGCGGACCTCGATCAAGAAGTCAATGACCTGCTGATGCCCGGCCAGCCGTTCCTCCGGCGTCTGTTGGAGAGTGGCTTCCAGGAGCGACATATCAAGGCCAGCTTCATACGCCGCGCGCCAGGCCGGGCCGGCGCCGGGCGGCAGGCAGCGTTCACCGTTCATTTGCGCTAAGGTGGCTTTGTCGATCACACGAATGCAACAGGCACGCTCAAACGATACCGCATTTCGGCAACCGCGCCAAGACGGGAAATGGCTGGCCTTCCAGCGCGCCGCCCGGCTTGCATTACGGCTGCGTTCGTGGTCAAATGTTCGCCCGAACGTCGCACCAACCGGAAGCCCTTATGACGCACTCGAAGCATTTCTGTTCCCGCCGTGAATTCCTCGCCGTGGCGGGCGCCACCACTGCCGGCATCGGCCTCGCCGCGGCCGTGCCCGAACCGGCGAATCGCCCAGCCAAGCGCGGACAGCAACGCGTGTTTGGATTGAAATTCCCGCCCCTGGACAAAGTTCGGATTGGGTTCATCGGTGTCGGCAGCCGCGGCTCGAGCTTGCTGGGCAACTTGCTGGACGTGGAAGGGGTCGAGGTCAAGGCCGTCTGCGACATCGTCCCGGAGCGGGTGAAGACCGCCCAACAGCGCGTGGCGGCCAAGGGACAACCCGAGCCGGCCGGCTACGCGAATGGCGAGACCGCCTTCGAGGCGCTGTGCGGCCGCGACGATCTCGACCTGGTTTACATCGCTACGCCCTGGGACTGGCACGCCCGGATGGCGGTCAGCGCCATGAAACACGGCAAGCACGCGGCGATCGAAGTGCCGGCCGCCATGACGCTCGAGGAGTGCTGGCAGTTGGTGGACACCGCCGAGTTGACCCGCCGCCATTGCCTGATGCTCGAGAATTGCTGTTACGGCGAAATCGAACTGCTGGTTCTCCGCATGGCGCGCCAGGGTGTTTTTGGCGACCTGACCCACGGCGAGGCCGGCTACCTCCATGAATGGCGCGAGTCTCTCCTGCAGGATTCGAGCGCCGCGGCCTGGCGCCGGCACTTCGTCGCCACCCTAAACGGCAATCTCTACCCCACCCACGGACTCGGTCCCGTGGCCCAGTACCTGGGCATCCACGCCGGCGACAAATTCGACTACCTGGTCTCGATGAGTTCGCGCGAGCAGGCCCTGAGCCGCCGGTGCGAATCTCTCCCCGCCGACCACCCGCGCCGCCGCGAGCGCTTTGCCTGCGGCGACATCAACACCTCGCTCCTCAAAACCGCGCTGGGCCGCACCGTCATGGTTCAGTTTTCCCTCGTCCTGTCCCGTCCCTATAGCCGCATCAACCTGCTGGCCGGCACCACCGGCACGTTCTGCGACTACCCGCCCCGCCTTCATCTGGATGGCCAACCGGAGGGCTGGATCACCAAACTCGGGCCGTACCACGAGAAGTACGGCCACCCGCTCTGGAAGAAAATCAACGCCCAAGCCCGGCAATCCGGCGGCCATGGCGGTATGGATTACCTCATGAACTGGCGCTTGATCCAATGCCTCCGTGATGGCCTGCCGCTGGACCTGACCGTCTATGATGCCGCGGCCTGGAGCAGCATCGTGCCGCTCAGTATCGCGTCGGTTTCCAGCGGCAGCGCACCGGTGGTCGTTCCCGATTTCACCCGCGGCGCGTGGAGGCATCAACCGCCCGGCGCCCTGGCATGAACCGCCAAGAACGCAGAGAACGCGAAGAAAAACCGAATAAACCGCTAATCTGCGCTAATCTGCGCTAATGGAAAAACGTATTCTATTAGCGAAGATTAGCGCGGATTAGCGGTTCAAACAGTGGTCTGGCTTGCTTCACCGCGGCGGCCGGCTCGAAATGCCACTTGCCGCCTCGGTATTGGGTGAGAACGACCGGGGCGATGTTGTCCCAGCGTCCATCGAAGCGCATATACCCCGTGACGCCGGTGTATTCGTCGATGCTGGTCATCAGGTCGTGAACCCGGTACCGGTTAGGACCGGCCTTCTTGATGGCTTCGACCAGCATTTGCGCGCCGTCATAGCTGTAGCCGGCGTATACGTCGGGTTTAACGCCGAAGCGCCTTTGGAAACGCTCGCAGAAGGCCTTCCAGGCCGGATCGGCTTTGTCAGGGTCGAAGAAGTAAGCCGCGGTCGTGCCTTCGGCCGCCGGCCCGGCGGCTTTGGCATATTCGGGCTCGACCACGCGGTCAAAGCCAAAAAACGCCGCCTTCACTCCGGCCGCGCGCAACTGCGCCGCGGCCCGGCCGGCGTCTGCCGGGTTGCCCCAGAACACCACGGCATCGGGGTCCGCCTGCTTGAGCACCGCCACCTGGGTGCCCATCGCCTGGTCGCCGTCCAGGAAGTTGATCTCCTGCAACACCGGATGGCCCAGGCGGCGAACGGCGTCCACGAAGGGTCGGACACCCATCCGGCCGGGACGACTGTTGGAGCGCAGCACCACGATCTTTTTCAACCCCTTCTCTTTTACCATGAACAAGGCCAGCCGGTATCCCTGCTGCCGGTTGTCGGGAAAAACGCGGAGAAGCCAGGGGATTTGGGTTTCGGTGAGTGATGGATCCGGGTCGGAACAATTGACCATGAAGGTCTCGATTTTCAGCGCGACGCGCAACGCGACATGGGTCGCATCGCCATCGATGGTGCCGATAAAGGCCAGCACCTCATGGTCCGCAAACTCGACGGCGATGTTCGCCGCGCTGCCCCACTGGGGCGAATCGGCTTTTTCGAAAAGCTCGAACGGCAGCGCGCCCGGCTTGCGGGCGGCGTTGGCCTCCTCGATGGCCAGCAGCACCCCCTTCTTGCTCATCTGGCCA
>Ga0209415_10001562_pt1 | contig 43864 bp, 36 predicted proteins | sample PeaSoiSIISIP2007_FD_187696 | JGI IMG/M metagenome (GOLD analysis project Ga0209415, IMG submission 187696) | Peat soil microbial communities from Weissenstadt, Germany - SII-SIP-2007 (SPAdes) (version 2) | ecosystem: Environmental > Terrestrial > Soil > Wetlands > Peat | place: Germany...
CCCGACGCGACGAACGCGTCGAGAAGCTTGAACGATGTCGGTTCGTCGGCGGTCCATCCGAATATGTTTCCGCCGAACACCAGCGGGCCGATTTCGAGGCCGGAATTTCCGAGTCTGCGCTTGATCACGTCACTGCTCCTGTTTCGCCGTGGGATGAATCCGTTACGGCAAATGCCGCGGAGGGATGTTAGTCGAGAGGCTGGCCTCGCCGCAACTGCCGCGCAAGGCGAGGACGCCAAGCTGTTTTGACGGGGTTCTCGACGTACAGCCCCCAAAAGGCTACGCATCTCGTATTACGGTGAGCTTCGGGAGCAGATGTCCGGTTACCGCGTTTATCGGGACTTTGGTCAGCCGGAGGTTCGTCCCCAGCCCTTTCAACTAGCGGCGGTCCGTGCAAACACTTATTCTTTCACGAGGTGGATGGCGGCGTGTTGGCGCTCGATTAGAGCCTCACGGCCAACGAGTTCAGAATGAGTATCGAAACTCATTATCTTTACGCGGTAATACCGGAGGTCGATGTAGTCCATCTGATCCCAATCGAAGTACGCAATGAAAAGCAATTCGGCATATCCTGGCTTGACCAGGTTTACTGGATCGTCCCAGTAGCCAGTAGGTGCCCCTGGTCGTGGGTTCTGAATCATGATTGGCGTTCCATGCACAACCGACGGAACTATGTGGAAGAAGGGGATGGCATTCTCGAAAAGGTCTTGTAACGGCCATTCTCTATCAACCTTCGCCAACACGAGTTCCTGAAAGAGGAGTTTCTCGATTTCGTGGAATTGGTCGATTGAATCCCAATTGCGGAAGTCCTGGTCGGGCCAGAAAGCCGTATTCCATATTGCCCTAGCGGACATGCGGTAATGGTCAAAGATGCTACTGACATCCTGCACATCGGACTTTAGATTCGCGTTCTGTGCACCTGTCATGTGCGGCAGTATACACGCCCACGAACCGTCCAAGGCCTCCTAGTGCCGGGTTAGTCGGATAACCGGACAAGTCCTTTCCTAGTACTCGTGGTTTCAGATTGCCTCAGCTCCTGTAACGCCACCAAGCGGCGCGAGAGTCTGGCAGTATCGCGGATGTGGAAGCCGTCGTCCAGAGCGGGTACCCCGAAGCTGTTTTGACTCTGCGGCGGCAAGTCTTTAGACTGTGCGCGTGGGCTCCTTTTCCCGCGGCTACGGATACCGCTTCGAGCTCGGCGGATACTTTCCGCGCGCGATCAAGACGATCTGCCTCGCTTGCGTCGCTTACCAGTGTTAAGTCAGACAATCGCCAAGATTTCGAGTTGATGCCTGAGGCGACTGTGAATCCGCCTCCGGGATTCCTACGCGCTCAAGCCGGCTTGATGTGGAAAACGCGCTCGGCGTTGCCGTGGTAAAGCTTTTCTCTTTCGGCAGGTGAGACGGGCGCGGAATCCATGAACGCTACGGCGGGCGTAGACGGCTGATAGGGATAGTCGATCGCCCACAGCACGTTGTCCACGCCGAGCGCCTTGATCGAGAAGTCGAGCGCCAAGTGTGACTCCTGGCCGCTGGTGGTGATGACGAAATTGCGCTTGAAGTATTCGCTGGGCTTCAGCTGGGTCTTCGGCGCGGCGCCTCTGTTCTGTGCGTTCTTGTTCATATAATCGAGACGCCACAGCCAGAAATGCACGGCCTCGCCCATGTGGCCGAGGCAGATCTTGAGCTTGGGGAAGCGATCGAACACGCCGCTCGCCATCATCCGCACGGCGTGGGTTGAGACTTCGATGCCGTAGCCCCACTCCGCGCTGTCCATGCCATACTCCCGGAACGGCACCGCCATGCCGTCCGAAGGCGCGCGCGGGTGGATGTAGATGCAGGCGTCGAGGGCCTCGGCGGCCTCGAGGATTGGAAAATACTTGGGATTGTCGAGGTACTCGCTGTTGGTATGCGAGTTCAGGATGAACCCGTTGAGCTTCAGGGTCTTGATCGCGCGCTCCATCTCCTTGGCCGCGCGGTTGGGCGACTGCGGAGCAAAGGACGCGAGGCCGGCGAAGCGCGTGGGATGACGGCTGATGACCGCGGCCAGACGGTCGTTGGCGAGCTCGGCAAGCGCGGTGCCCGTGTCGGCGTCGAACATCTGGACGCCGGGCGCGGTCAGCGATAAGAGATGCATCGTGACGCCGTTGGCGTCCATGTCGCGAAGGCGCTCGTCCTCGAGATCGAGCAACTGCCGCAGGAGGGCCAATGGGGGGTCACTCGGCTTCGCATCGTAAATTCGTTGCACGAGAATCAGGTCAAGGCTGTTGCCGGGAGCGCGCGCGACGCCCTTCAAGCCGGCGGCAACTTCGGGAATCGAAAAAGCTTCTTCCGTTGCGATGCGGCGGATCCCCTTCAGATCAACAGGCATTGCTGGCGCTTCACCAGCGAGAAGTTCGGGAACGAGACCTCCGGCGAGCAGCGCGCTGCCTCCCAGTACGGAACCCTTCAACATAGAGCGACGGTCTATGACGAAATTCGCTGATGGATGATCGTGTTCTTCTTTCATCGAAATCTCCTGGCCGGGATTTACGGTTTAAACATCTTTGCGCCGGACTGTATACCGGCCGCCCTCTCGTGTCAAACTCAGCTCGCTCTAGCCGCCGACCAGAGCGAGTATCTCGAAGCTCTTTTGACTCTGCGGCGGCAAGTCTTTAGACTGTGCGCGTGGGCTCCTTTTCCCGCGGCTACGGATACCGCTTCGACCTCGGCGGATACTTTCCGCGCGCGATCAAGACGATCTGCATCGCGTGCGTCTCTGTTTTCATCCTCCAGGAACTTTCTCAACTGAAATACGGCGCTGCCGGAAGAGACTTCTGGCTCACGTGGTTCGGCCTTGTCCCGTACGCGGTGGTCCGCGGCTTTCGGCTCTGGCAGCCGGTTACGTATCTGTTTCTCCATGCCGGGATTCTCCACATTCTTCTGAATCTCCTCTACCTCGCCATGTTCGGGGCCGATCTGGAGCACACCTGGGGATCGCGGCGCTTCTACACGTACTTCTTTTTGTGCGGCGTGGGGGCGGGGGTGATCAACGTAGCCGTAAAGATGATCATCGACCCTCACGGTTTGGGCTCTGCGTGGGTCCCGACGATTGGCGCGTCGGGAGCGATCTACGGAATCCTGCTCGCGAACGCGGTGATGCTTCCCGAGCGCCGCGTGTGGATGTTTCCCCTGCCGGTGACCGTCTCGATGAAGATTTTTGTGATCGTCATGGGCGCCATCGAATTTTTCGGCACGATCGGCACCTCCGGCGACAACGTGAGCCACATCTGCCACCTCGGCGGAATGCTGGTGGGCTATCTCTATCTCCGGCGCGGCTCGTTCCTCTACAACTATCGAAACTTCTTTTCCGACTGGAAGAAGCGCCGCATGCGCAAGAAATTCGAAGTGTACGTCCGCGACCACCGCGACAAGCCGCCCTCCCGCCCCGACAATTGGATTAATTGAATTCTTCCCAGCAAGCAGAAAGCAACAGCAGATCCCTCGAACTCCGTCCCGCGCCCCTCAAACGGCGAGGGGAACTGCAAGAACGCGCGGGACTCCGCTCGGGATGACAGGGGGGAGGGGGCGGCCGAAGAAAAGCAGAAAGCGACACCCGGACTCGCGGGACTCCGCTCCCTTCCTCCGTCAGGGCAGGCGGGATGACACAATGTTTAGGGGTTATGCGCTATTTCGAGACGGCGAAGTCGTTCACGATGCTGTAGAGGAAATCGACGCCCTTGCGGAAGGAGTCCGTGGGGATGCGTTCGTTGTCGGCGTGCATTCGCAGCGCATCTTCGTCGGTGAGCGGGAAGGGAAGCAGGCCGTACGCCTGCACGTTGCGCATGCGCAGCGGCATCGAATCCGTGGCTCCCGTGGACATGTAGGGCAATACCGCCGCGCCCGGAAACTTTTGTCCGGCGTCGCGCGCGATCGTGGCGTAGAGATCGGACGTGACGGAAGACGATGGCGTGGATTCGCCTGAGGCCGGCTCGATCTCGAAACGCACCTGAGGATCGTTCACCAGCTGTTGCAATTTGGCCAGCAGCGGGTCGATCATGTTGCCCGGAAGCAGGCGAATGTTGATCACGCCGCGCGCCTCCGATGGCACAACGTTCGGCCGGATTCCCGCCTGAAGCATCGTCGGAGCAACCGTGTCGCGGAGCATGGCGTTCCACGAGGGGTTCGCGTCGGATATCCAGCGCGCCGCGTGTTCGCCGCGATCCGATGTATCCAGAGCGCGCAGCCACTTGCCGGTCTCTTCGTCTTCGAGCGGCGCGAGGCCGCTGAAGTACGCACGCGTCACGGAGTTGAACTGCACGGGCGCTTCGAACGCGGCGATCTTTGCAATCGCGGCCGCCAGGTGCGCAACCGGGTTGTCCGGCCGCGGGACGGAGCCGTGGCCGGAAGTTCCCTTGGCGATCACATCCACGTTCACCATCACCTTTTCGCTCGTCTGCACGCCCACGTACTGCACCTTGGCATTTTTCACGGCCACCCGGCCGCCCTCGTTGATCGCGAAGCCCGCCGCGATTTTGTCCCAGTGCTTATCGACCGCGAATTTCATTCCGTATGTGCCGCCCGCCTCTTCGTCGCCCTCGGCGAACAGGATCACGTCGCGATTCAGCCGCGCGCCGGAGCGTTTCAGCGCGACGAAAACCGCGAGATTCGCGACCGTCATGGCCTTGTCGTCGATCGCGCCGCGGCCGTAAAGGTAGCCGTCCTGGATGACGGCGCCGAAGGGATCGACCGTCCATTTCGTCTTGTCCACTCCGACCACGTCGAGATGGCCCATCAGCAGCAGAGCCCGCGAGGGGTCGGGCAGGGCGGTGGAGGAAAGCCGCGCCACCAGAAAGCCGCGGCCCGGCGTGCTTTCAAAGATTTCGGAACGAATTCCTTCGTGATCGAGAATACCAGCAAGGTACTTTGCGGCGGCGATTTCGTCGCCCGGCGGGTTGGTCGTGTTGATGCGGATCAGGTTTTGCAGCCAGATGACGGCTTCGTTCTCGATCTGCGCGATGTCCGCGGATCCCGGAGCCGCCGCTTGAGCGGGCGAGACTTGTGCGGGGGCCTGGGGCAAAATCTGCGCGCGACTCTGCGCATGAGCGGGCGCGGCGCAAGCCATCGCGCCGAGCAGCGTGGGGATCAAAATCAGCAGGGTCCTGCGCGCCATCCTTTTCGCCTCCGGGTCAATCTGAAAGTGCATCGCCAAGCGGATACGATTGATACTATCATGGCGGTTTGGAGCGTCCGGGAGGCATGGCGGCCGCGGTTTTCTGGATTGCAATCGACCATCCGGGGAGGGCCGTCGTCGCATCTAACTCGAATGAGGAAAATATGCGAGTGAAGACCCTGTGTCGCATCACGGTGATGGGTGCCCTGATCATCGCGGCAGCCGTTTTGCCCGGCCCGCGGAATGCCGTTGCCCAGCAGGAGGGGCCGCAGGCTCCCGCGCAGCAGAGCCAGGCGCCGATGCCGCAGGTCGCGATCTCCGTTCAATCGAACCTGGTCAACGTGGACGCCGTCGTGACCGATCAGGACGGAAACCTGGTGACCGGCCTAAAACGCGAAAACTTCCGGATTCTCGACAATGGCCAGCGCCAGCAGATCACGAATTTTGCGCCCACGGATGCGCCGATCACGATCGTCATCCTCCTCGAGTACAGCGGCCGGTACTGGGGATATTTTGGGCAGAAGGGCCAGTATTGGGCCGACGGCTTCTTGCAGAATTTGAAGCCGCAGGACTGGGTCGCGCTCAAGACGTTCGACCTGCGGACGAAGCTCCAGGAAGATTTCACGCAAGACAAGCGGGCCGTCGATGAAGCGATTCGCACGCTCGGTTTTCCCACCTTCCGCGAATCCGATCTCTTCGACGCCGTGTATGAAACGGTCGACGAGCTTCGCGATGTGAAAGGGAAGAAGTCGATTCTGATTCTGGCTACGGGCTTCGACACGTTCAGCAAGCACAATCTCAATCAGATCCTCGGGCGCCTGAAGGAAACGGAAGTCACGATTTTTTCCGTCGGGATGGCCGAAGAAATCGACTTGAATAGCCCGGGCGGAGGCGGCATCGACTACATGCAGGCCAAGAATCAGCTAACCACGTTCGCCAATATGACCGGGGGTTACGCCTGGTTCCCGCGCTTCGATGGAGAGATGCCTTCGATCTTCAATTCCGTCGCCGCCTTCCTGCGGAATCAGTACACGCTCGTGTTTTCACCTTCGACGCCGCAGGACGGGCGATACCACAAGCTTGCGGTGGAAGTTGTCGACGACGAGGGGAATCCCCTGCTGCTTGCGGACAAGAAGGGCAAGAAGAAGAAGGCCGTGGTGGTGGCTCGCCAGGGATACACGGCTCCGAATGCCCCCACGGGCGATTAGTTCCCGGACTGCCTAGCGGCGGACCGCGTGCTTCACGAACTTGTCGAGCAGCATGCGCGTGAGGCGCAATTCGTCGTGGCGGGCGACGGGTCCCTGCTGCAAGAGGTCGCCGGTCACGTATTTGAGCCCCATGCGCTCCAGCTCCGCCAGCGACGGATCGACGGGTTCAGCTCCCTGCGCTTCATAGCGGCGCCGCAGGCGGGGCGACACGGGCGCGCGGTTGATCACCACGAAATCGAACAAGCCCGGGCGCGTGTGCTCGTAGATGGCGCGGACGTGGTCGGCGACCGAGTAGTGTTTGGTTTCGCCGGGCTGCGTCATAATGTTGGCGATGTACACGCGGGTCGCATTCGAATTGGCGATGACCTCCACCATTTCCTCGACCAGCAGGTTGGGAAGAATGCTCGTATAGAGCGAGCCCGGCCCGATGAGGATCAGGTCCGCTTCGCGAATCGCCTTGAGCACCTCCGGCAGGGGACGCGCGCGGCGAGGAACGAGATGCAGGCGGGCGATCCGCTTGCGCGATCGGGAAATATTCGTCTCGCCCGCCAGAGTTGATCCGTCCTCGAGCTCCGCCTCGAGCGTGACGTTCTGCGCCGTGGAAGGAAAGATCCGTCCCCGGATCGCCAGCACCTCCGCCGATACCTGAACCGCCTTGGCAAAGTCGCCGGTGCTGTTCGTCAGCGCCGTCAAAAACAGATTGCCGAAACTGTGCCCGGCGAGTCCGCTGCCCGCCGGAAATCGATATTGGAAAAGTCGTCCCAGCAGATCCTCGTCCTTCGAAAGAGCCACCATGCAGTTGCGGATATCGCCCGGCGGCAGCACGCGATATTCCCTGCGCAGGCGGCCTGAGCTGCCTCCGTCGTCGGTCACGGTGACGACCGCCGTGAGGTCCGCGATCGGCTGCTTCACCTTCCTTTTATCGCGCTCCGCAATGTGTCCCTTGAGCCCGCGCAGCACGGCCGATAGACCGGTGCCGCCGCCAAGCGCGACAACTCGCGCCGATGGGGAACGGCGTTCCAAACGATTTTTCATGGGGAAAGCGGGAAATCAGCCGGCTGAACCTTCTCGCTCCGGGTAGAGCAACTCGGTAAAGCGCGGGTCTTCCTGCAAGAAAGCGAAGTCTTCGTCGTTGCGGGCGTGGTATCGGTTTTCCGGGCGCAGCTGGATGGCGACCTTCAGATTCTGCATCGCCGAATCCGCCTCGCCGGTGAGGCAATCGAGCGCGGCCATCGCATAGACGATGTGATCGGCCTTCGGCGCGGCCTTGCGCGCCCGGTCGAGGTGCTCGCGCGCCTCGTCCCACCGCCCAAGGTTCATCAGCGTCACGCCCTGCGTATAGTGGTCCTCGGCTGACCTCAGCGCGGGAACCGGCAGGCGGGAAATCCGCTGTTCGCAGATGCGCAGGTGGACCCTGGCGCGATCGCCCAATTCCTTGCTGGGTCCTTCCAGCACGCGCTCCAGAGACTGTTTGGCGCGAACGAACTTCTGCTGCTGAAAGTACTTCAGCGCTTCTTCGTAGAGTTTCAGCTGCTGCTGCTTGGCGGGCGCGTCGGGATCGGGCGGCATGGCTTTGGCCGCCTTCGCTGCCGACGGTAAACCCCTGCCAGTCAGTGACTTACGGCTTGCAGACGAGGAGCTCTTGGTGCGGACCGCGCGACGCTTCAATTTGCACTCCGAAGAAACGAGAAAAATTAACATAGCAAAATCGGAGTAACGCGTCAATGCGGGTTCGCAAACGGGAAATGGGAGCGGTTCAACGCATGCCGCTGACTGCGTGGTTCCGGATAGATCCAAAGTCTGCGGCGCGGCATCCGCCGCCCGGTGCTATTGCAAGCGCGGCCGCAAATCCTCCGCGAATTTTTCAATGCGGTTCAGCGGCACGACCGAAATGTGCTGCTCTTCGAAAAGCCGCGCGATGAACTGGTGCCGCGGGTTGTCGCGCACGGGCTCGACTTCCGTGATCGCGGTGAATTCCGAATTCGCCGCGCGCGCGCGGATGCGCTCGGCCGTGTACGCGAGCACTTTCGCCTGCGAAGGGTCGCGGCCGAGCGCGACCGTTTGCAGGTATCCGCGGGTTCCGTTGTAGCGATAGGCATAGTCGAGGCGCATCGGATCGCCCGGCTGCGTGAACTCCTCAACGCGGACGCCTTTTTCGAGCTTTCCCAGAATGCGGTGCCGCCGGAAGACGTCGTTCAAGCGGGCCCGGATCCACACGCGCGTGTTCTCGACGATTCCTCCGCGCACCGAGGGCGGCGGGGCGACGTGGTCGCGAAAAAGGCGGTCGAGCTCGGCGTCGAAATCCTCCGCGAGCAGCCCTCTTTGAGGGCTGAACTGCAAAACGTTGGAAAGCGTCTGGCCGATCTTTTCCAGATACGTCCGGACATCCGCTTCGGGCGCGCGGAGCCGGGCGTCGAACTCGGCCGGCAGGGCGCGCAGGAGATCTTCATCGGCGCCCGGATGCAGCCGCCGGACGCGCGCGATTTCGGAGGCCTCTTCGATCAGCCGCATGGCGCGCCGGGGGCCGTCCACCTCCTCGAGCAGCAAGCCGACGTTGACCCATTCATCGCGGATGAGATTGGGCGTGTAGCGCAGGATGCGATAGCGAAGCGTGTTCTTTGATTCTTCGGGCATATCTCACTCCCAGTTGGGAAAAGGTTGTGCCGATGATTTCCAGGCCGAAACGATCAGCTCGCGGACGAGCTTTCGCCGCCGGAGCAGCTGTTCCAGCATTTTCTCGAGCGCATCGTGATCGAAGCCCAGCCACTCGGGCGGAATCTCGCTGTACACTTCGTCGAAGACGGCTTCCGTGATCTTCGATTCGATCCGCGCCAGCCATGGCTCGAACGATTCGATCCCCCGCACCGATTCGTACACGCGATGCCGCGGGTAGAGCCCCCGCAGCGGCGCATCCGGAAAATTCCATTCGCCCGCATTGAAGCAGAATCCCTGGTCGATCATTTGCGCGCGGTAACGCGATTCGCCCCTGCCGCGAAAGAAAATCGCCTGGCGGCCGTTCGTGTTGCAGGTCCATTTGTCGAAGGCGAGCATCCCGCAAAAGTCCGCCAGGTTCATCACTTCGCGGAGCTGCTCATCCGGCAGAAAATCGTGGACCACCGTATCCGCCGGAGAGCCGGGATAGCGGGAACCGAATTGCATTCCGGCCTGGCAGCGGGCGCGCCCGCGCCCGAGCTGGATCACCAGATCCTCGGTGTGCTCGATCAGGCTTTCGCGCACCTCCACCACGGCCGCGGCCGGCATCGGCAGGCCCAGCCGCGCCCCCAGTCTGGTCCCAAGCAATTCGTTCACCAGAATTCGCGCCCCTTGCGGGTTGTTCTGGAATTTCACGACGTAGTAGCAGTCGTCCTCGCAGTGCATCAGTTGCGACTGCGCACCTCCCCGCATCCTGCGCACCTGTTCGATCGCCAGCGCCATCGAGCGCGTATGCTAGCCATCCAAAGCGGTTTACGGCAAGGGAAACATTTCAAATTGGGAAATAGCGGGCCTGCCGATGCGCACGGCTGTGAGATTCCTCATTGGGGGAGCGCCCGTCACTTTAGGAGGGCAGGGGCAGGCAGGCACAAAAACGGAGAACGGTGCGGTCTTTGTCATTGCCGAAAAAAAAGAGGGCCGCGCGAATCGAATGCCGTCGCGCGGCCCTGCGAATTCCGTGCACGAGAGGAATTTTTTCAGGATTCTTAGCGCTTCTTGCGTTTGCCGCGCTTCTTCGATCCTGACTTCTTGGCCTTCTTCTTGGGCCCCTTCTTCGACTTTGCCTTCCGCTTTCCCTTGGCTTTCTTGGGCTTCGGGCGTGCCTTCTTCGCTTTTCTTGCCTTGGGTGCGGGCGCAGGAGTTTCCGGCGCTTCCTCTTCTTCCGGCTCTTCCTCGACGATAATCTCTTCCACTTCCTCTATGATCTCTTGCGGCTGCTCCAGCCCCTCTTCATCGTCCTCGAAGCGTGGCAACTCATCGTCTTCCTCGTCGTTCATTTTGGCGTGGAACATTGAATCCTCCGTGGGGCCCGGGCTTGCCGTCGGGTTTTGCTCCTCGCCGCTTATAAACGGAGTGTCGGAACTTTGTCAAGGCTCAATGGATTGAAAAAACGACTGGATCGCCGGGGGTTTCCATGATGGGTAAAGTGGACTCCAGCCCGAGCGCGCCGGAATCATGTATCTTGCAGAAAGGGAGTGTCTTAGGCCGGAGAGAGCGGCGCTTTAGCGCTGGACGATCAGCACGTCACCGGCTTGAGGCATCCGGTCCGAGAGGAACGGATTTGACTGGCGCAGGGCGGAAACCGTGGTCTGGTAGCGGCGGGCAATCGAATAGAGGGTCTCTCCGGGCTTCACTCGATGTTCCAGAGTCTCCGCCGCGCCCCCGGAGTTCTGCGCGGACACGTTTTCAAGCCCCTGTCCCTGGCCCACAACCTGGGCCGACTTTCCCTTGGCGGACGAGTTCTTGGCCGTTTCGCCGCCGGAATAGATTCGCAGACGTGCTCCCCGCGGGGCGCGGCTGCCGGAGATGTGATTCCACCGCTTCAGATCCGTCACCGTCACGTCGAAGCGGTCCGCAATCCCCGCCAGCGTGTCGCCTCGCTGCACCCGGTAGCGAACCAGGCGCGCGGCGGGTGCCGCCGTGGGAACGTTCAGGAGGAAGCCCGGCGGCACAGTCGCATGAGGCTGAAAGTGATTGGCCGCTTCGAGCGCCGGCACGGACACGCGGTACTGATGCGCGATGGCCGGGAGCGTCTCGCCCGGGGCCGTGGCGTGCAAGCGCCAGCTCGTCCATTTGTCGGGAGGCACCTGCTGAATGTTTTCTTCGAAGAGCTTCGCGGTCCCCACCGGCATATTCAGTTGGAATCCCTGATCGTTCGGCGTGACGTTGCGCACCAGTTCCGGATTCAGCATGCGCAGATCGTCGACGTTCGCTCCCGCGGCATCCGCCACGAGGTTGAGGCTGACGGAGTGTTCCAGACGAATCGTTTCCACCGGCGCCGGCATCTCCGGAGCGACCTGCACGCCGTAAAGTCCCGGGTCCTTCGCCACGAACGCCAGAGCCAGGATGATGGGCACGTAATTCTGCGTCTGCTTGGGCAGGGCGTTGCGCTTCTGCAACTCCCAGAAATCGGCATAGCCGGTGCGCTGGACCGCGCGGACCACGTTGAGTGGGCCGGAATTGTACGCGGCCATCACCAGGTACCAGTCGCCGAACATGGAGTAAAGATCGCGCAAGTGCCGGGCCGCCGCGCGCGTCGCTTTCTCGGGGTCGCTGCGCTCGTCCACCCAATAGGTTCGCTCGAGGTCATACTCCTCGCCGCGGTAAGGCATGAACTGCCAGATGCCGCGCGCCCCTGCGCGGGACACCGCCTGCGGCTGGAAAGCGCTTTCGGCCTGCGCCAGATAGATCAAATCCTGCGGGACGCCCTCTTCCTTGAGGACGCGCCGGATCATGTCGCTGTAGCGACCCGACCGTTCGAGGCCATGTTCGACAATGGCCCGGCCGCGGGTCGTCGTGAAATAGCTGAGGTACTGAAGCACCGAAGGGTTTACGGTCAGCGGCAGGTCGTGGTGGACGCTGATCATTTCTTTTTCGGCCTTGAGCGCCAAGCGCGGGTCGCCCGCGGGCAGCGTCAGGTCGGCGATTTCATCAATCGGAGCCGGCTCGGCCGGAGTCTCCGCATCCTCTTGTCCCTCGTCGCTGTTCTTGGCCGCGATCAGCTCATCGGACTGAGCGGCCTCGCCGATCTGCTCGAACAGTTTCGAAAGCCGCGGGTCGGAATCCGGCGAAAAGCCGCTGGTCAGGATCACGTTTACCGCGCGGTCAAAATCGCTCTGGGCCTTGTCGAAATTCCCGGCCTTGTATTCGGCCTGACCGGCGTCGTAGCCCGTCTGCACGGCATCCACGACGGCGTCGATTGCGGGGCGTCGAACGAAAGCGAGCGATGCCGCGGGTGAAGAGTTGGCGGGGAATGGAAGCGGCTGGCGGATATATTCGGGTGTCGCCGGCACCGGGGTCGCCGCCGGAGGTCGCACGCGGACTTCCTTCTTCGCGGTCTCCTCGCAGCCCGTCATGAGGAGCGTGCCCGCCGCCAAAATCAGCCAGATTGTCGTCCCGCGCTTCATCGCAATCCCAGTTGACCCCCTGCAAGACCGGTCGCTGCAACTTCGAGGCCGCACCGCCGCCTGCCGCGGTGATTTCCGGTTTCCGATCTGCTACCCGAGGCTAACGAGAATCTTACGAAGCATTTACAACCCCCGTCAATGGACCTTCCGTTCCAGGCATTAACGGTATCAGGACACTTAGTACTAGCCGCTAACTGTGTGCGAATGCGACCAGTTGCCCCGTCCCGGCACAGCCCGCACGCCGGGTGGGGGATAGCCTTATACCACCGTCCGAGCCGCAATTGCCAGCACCTTAGACTTGGACGCTGTACTCGGATTGTGATGCGCGTGGCCTAGCCGAGGGCTTGCCGCAGATCTTCGATGAGGTCTTCGGGATCCTCGAGGCCGATCGAGACGCGCACCGTTCCGGGACCGACTCCGACGGCGCGAAGCTCCTCGGGCGACATTTTGTAGTGCGAGGTGTAGATCGGCAGGACCACGAGCGATTCGACTCCGCCGAGACTGGCTGCCAGCAGGAACACCCGCACGCGATCGCAGAAGCGCCGCGCCGCGGCCAATCCGGCCTTGGGGCCGCCCTTGCAGTCGAATGCGAGCATCGCCCCGAATCCCCGCATCTGGCGCTTCGCCAGGGCGAAATCCGGGTGCGACGGCAGGCCGGGGTAGTGCACGCGCGCCACTTTCGGATGCTTTTCCAGATATTTCGCGACGGCCATCGCCGACTTGCACTGGCGCTCGATTCTGACCTCGAGCGTTTTCATCCCCCGGATCAGCAGGAATGCCGCCTCGGGGTCCATCGACCCGCCGAGCTGAATCACGCTCGCGCGAACCTTGCGAATGAGAGCGGCGCTCCCCGCGGCGGCTCCGGCGATCACGTCGGAATGCCCCGATAGGTATTTCGAGGCGCTGTGCAGGACGATCTGGAAACCCATCTCCAGCGGCTTTTGCAGCACGGGGCTGGCGAACGTGTTGTCGATCATCGACACCAGGTCCCATTCCCGCGCGAAGGCGACGGCCTTTTGGAGATCGACCAGCCGCAGCGTCGGATTCGTCGGCGTTTCGACGTACAGCGCCTTCGTCCGCGGATTCACGAGCCGCTCGATCCCGGCCAGGTCGTTTTCCACATGGCGCACGACGATCCCGTAGCGGGGAAAGACGTCGCGCAGCAGGCGGTAGCTTCCGCCGTAGAGCTGGCGCGTGGCGATCAATTCGTCGCCCGCGCTCAACTGCGACAACAGCGCCGAGGCAATCGCCGCCGAGCCCGAAGCCGTGACGACCGCGTCTTCGGCGCCTTCGAGCGCCGCGAGCTTTTTCTCGGCGATGGCCAGAGTTGGATTGCCGTAGCGCGTGTAGATGTAGGCCGGGCTTTTTCCTTCGGCCCAGCGCTTCATTTCCTCGGTTCCCGCGAACGTGAAGTTGGAGGTCCGCGCGATCGAGGTTCCCACCGGCGAACCGACGTGAAAATGCTCCTCGCCGGCGTGGATCGCGAGCGTCGCGTCGCCCCACCGCTTTGGCTTCGACGGCTTTTTCATGATCGCAGCAGCTTGACGCAGTTCTCGCCGGAATCGCAAGCGCCAATTTGGCGACGGCGGAATGTCCTCGCGTCACCTTGGCGCTGAAATTCGCTCCGCGCAGCCTTCGCCTTCCATTCTCTGTTGGCGTTGCCGATGATCCCGATCGAAAACCGGGAGAAGGCCGATACGTCATGTGCCAGGATTAAAGCAAGCGATCCAGACCCGCTTTGAGCGCCGACGGCGCGTCCGAAAGGGGCAACCGATGAAGAGAGCCGGGAGTATTTTGATTCTGTGCTTATCCAGCCTGTGTCTTTCGGCGTGCGCCTTTCGCAACGCCGGCCCCTGCTACGGCATCGGATGCCCGGCGTTCGCGCCGAGCAAGAGCGCCCAGGACCAGAGCGGCAACACCAGTCAGCACGCCCAGAGTCGAAAATTCTGGCATCGCAAGGCCAAGAACGCCTCTGCCGCGCAACCGCCGGCGAAACAGGGCGACTAGATTCGCCGCGCCCACCGGCAAGAATCGCTACGCCGTCGCTGCTTCCCCTTCTTCTTCGACGTGATGCGGCTTGTGGGCGGCGATCACTTTCTCGGCAATTTCCTGCGGCACGAAATCGTAGTGCGAGAACTCCATCGAATAACTTCCGCGCCCCTGCGTCATCGAGATGAGCTCGTTCGCGTAGCTGAGCATTTCCGAGAACGGGACCTGCGCCTTGATCACCACGCTCCCCGCGCGCGTTTCGCTTCCGCTGATTTTTCCCCGGCGCCCGCTGAGATGCCCCATTAAATCGCCTGAATACTGGTCGGGCGCGTAGACCTCCACGTGCATGATCGGCTCGAGCAGCGCCGGCCGCGCCTGCTTCATCGCTTCCTTGAACGCGAGCGAGCCGGCGATTTTGAACGCCATGTCGCTCGAATCCACGTCGTGATATTTGCCGTCGTACAGGCTCACCCGAAAATCCACGACGGGAAAACCGGCGAGATAGCCGCGCTCGGCGGAGTCGCGGATGCCCTTCTCGACGGACGGAATCCAGTTATGCGGAATCGCGCCGCCGAAAACATCGTCCACGAATTCGACGCCCTTGCCGCGCGGCAGCGGCTCCATCCTGATGCGGCAGAGGCCGAACTGCCCGTGGCCGCCCGTCTGCTTCTTGTGCTTGCCCTCGGCGTCGGCCTTTCCGCGAATCGTCTCGCGGTAGGGAACCTTCGGCGGCTTGAGCGTCATTTCAACGTGATACCGCTTGCGCAGCTTCGCGACCACGACTTCGATGTGCTGCTGCCCGGCGCCGCTGAGCAAAAATTCCTTCGTCTGCGGGTCGCGCCCGAACCGCAGCGCGAGATCTTCTTCGAGGATTTTGTGGATGGCCACGCCGATACGGTCCTCGTCGGCGCGCGTTTTCGGCTCGACCGCGAACGTGATGGACGGCTCGGGAATGCGCGCCGGCTGGTAAAAGATCGGCGCGTTCTTGTCGCCGAGCGTGTTTCCGGTGGTCGTGTCTTTCAGTTTCGCGATGGCGCCGATGTCCCCTGCGTGCAGATCGTTGACCGCCGCCGCCGTCTTCCCCTGCATCACCTGGACGTGCTGAAACCGCTCTTGCGAATCGCGATTGAAGTTCTGGAGCGTCGCGTCGTTTTTCAGCACGCCCGACATTACCTTGAAATACGTGATGCGCCCGGCAAACGGATCGGCGACCGTCTTGAACGCAAAGAGCGAAACCGGCTCGGAATCGGCGATCTTGCGCTCGATCGTTTCTCCCTTGTGATCGGGCGACTTGTGCCCGGCGGCCTTTCCGCGGAACGCGGGCGAAGGGAAAATCTCGACCAGGAAATTCAGGATGGCGTCGCTGCCGATATTGTGCAGCGCGGAACTCAGCAGGACGGGGAAGATTTTCTTGTCGCGCACTTCCTCGTGCAGGCCCTTTTTCAGATCCTCGACCGGAAGCGTGCCCTTGTCGAAGAATTCCTGCATCAATTCGTCTTCGCCCTCGGCGACCATTTCGACCAGCTTTTCGTGCGCGGCTTTTGCCTGCTCGGCCATGTCCGCGGGAATGTCCTCGATTTTCGCTTTGCCGTCGCCATCGGGCGTGTAGATCAGCGCCTTCATCGTCACGAGATCGACCACGCCGCGGAAATTCTTTTCGGCGCCGATCGGCAATTGCACCGGCACCACGCCGCGGCCGAATACCTGCTCGATCGAGCCGAGCGCGCGCTCGAAGCTAGCGAGGTCGCGGTCCATCCAGTTCAGTAGGAAGGCGCGCGGCTGATCGTATTCGGTTGCGTAGTCCCAGACACGCTCGGTGACCACCTGCACGCCCGCGGCCGCGTCCACCACGATCAGAGACGCATCGGCGGCGATCAGCGAAGATTTCGTTTCATTGATGAAGGTCGAGTAGCCGGGCGTGTCGAGCAGGTTGATCTTTGTTTTTTCCGCTTGGCCGGGCGCCTGCCATTCTGCATATGCGACGCCAGTATTGATGGTGATTTTTCGCGCGATCTCTTCCTCGTCCGTGTCGGTGGTGGTGGAGCCTTCGGCCACCTTACCCAGCCGCGGCGTCATCCCCGCGGTGTAGAGCAACGCCGACACGAGCTGGGTCTTCCCCGTGTCGCCGTGGCCGACAATGCCCACGTTGCGGATCCAATCGGTTGTGTAGGATTTCATGAGTCACCTCGGTTTTTCGGAATTGCGCGGCGAAGGACGCAGGCCGGGACAGGCATTTCGTGCGGGGACAATACGAACAACGGTTTCGTTCTTTGAAATCGGATTAACATCACGAACCCGCCCCCCGGCGGTTGCGCGCGATGAACCCTGCGGAAAGCCGGGATGCTAGCACACGCTGAGCCGCGTGTTCAACCTCGGTTCGATGACGGCCGGGTGCGGCCTTGTGCCGCTTCGGCGTTGGCGTAGAATACGCTCCGCGCAAGAAGCGGAAAGGCACCCAATGAAGTTTGGCGGCATACACTTGATGCAGGTTCCCCGGCCGTGGACGGCGGAGTCCGGGCGCACGCTGCTGAACAACGCTCTCGACATCGTGGAGCTATCGGACCAGTGCGGATTCGACTACGTCTGGGCGACGGAGCATCACTTCCTCGAGGAGTATTCGCACGCGTCGGCGCCCGAGATCTTCCTGGCCGCCGCGAGCCAGCGGACGAAGAATCTTCGGCTCGCGCACGGGATCATCCAGACTCCTCCCCAGATCAATCACCCCGCGCGCGTCGCGGAACGCATCGCCGCGCTCGATCTGATCAGCAACGGCCGCTGCGAATTCGGCATGGGGTCCGGCGCGACGACCACGGAGCTGGGGGGATTCCTCGTGCCTCAGGAAGAGAAGAAGGCGATGCAGATCGAAGGGATGCGCGTGGCCGTGCGAATGCTTGTGGAGGATCCGTTCACGGGGTTCGACGGCCAGTACGTGAAGGTGCCGCCGCGCAACCTGGTGCCGAAGCCTTTGCAGAAGCCGCACCCGCCGCTGTGGATGGCGTGCTCGCGGCGGGAGTCGATTCTCGACGCGGCGAGGCTGGGGCTGGGCGCGCTGACATTTTCATTTGTCAGCCCGGCGGAGGCGCGCCAATGGGTGACGGACTACTACGCCACGATCGAAAACGAATGCGAGCCGCTTGGGTACGCCGTGAATCCGAATTTCGCCATCGCGACGCCCTTCCTCTGCGACAACGACGAGAAGCGCGCCACCGCGGCCGCCATCGAAAACTACGGCTTCTTCGTTTACGCGCTGGGGCACTACAGTTTCTTCGGCGAGCATCGTCCCGGCAAAACCGACATCTGGAACGAGTACACGACGAACCCCAAGGAACCTGTTTCGCCTGAGTTCGTGGCGCAGGCGTGCGTCGGGGCGCCCCAAAAGCTGCGCCATACGCTGCGGGAGTATGAAGACGCAGGGATCGACCAAGTGATCGCCGTGCGGCAGGTGGGGCGGCTTTCACTCGATCATCAGTGCGACTCGATCCGGCTTTTCTCCAAGGAAGTGCTGCCTGAATTCAAGGAGCGCGAGATGGCCAGCGCCCGGCGGCGAGCCGAGCGGCGCGCGAGGATTTCAGAGAAAGCGATGGCGCGCAAGCCGAAGACGGAGCAATCGTGGGGCGAGGCCGTGATCCCTTCGGCAGGACGGCACTAAACACCGGCAGAGGCGGGTCGCGCCTGCCGGTGCCATTAAACCAACAGCAGATCCCTCACTGCGTCACGCGCCCGCAAAGAACGCGGGGAGGAGCAAGAAAGCCGCGTGACTTCACTCGGGATGACAACCTATTGCCGGGTGCGAGCTACATCCTGCCTTCGTCGGCGGACGGGCCGTAGATCGACGGCACGGGCACCTGATTCATCCGGAGATAGACGGAGAGCTGCCCGCGGTGGTGAATGATGTGGTTGAGGACCATGTTGCGCAGGACGGCCATGCGCGGCATGGAGAAGAGCGTCTTCCCGCCATTCATCAAGGTCCAGGTCTTCTGAAGGTCTTCATCGCTCGCCTTGGAGATAGCGGTGCGGGCCGCCGCGATATTCTTGTCGAAGAGCTCGAGCAACTGCTTGCGTGAAGTCATGACAGTCGGTTGCGAGGGTGGCGCGCCCGGAGGGGAGAAATCGAGAGAGTCCCCCGCAAAAGTGGCGGCGACGAATCCGGTCATCTCAGCGATGTGACCGGCAAGGCGCCCCATCGGCATGGATGTGTCGTGCGGTTTCCACGACGTTTTGTCTTCGGGGACGCGCTCCAGAGTTTTTCGTGTGGTGGCCATCTCGTGGTCAAATTCAGGGAGAAATGCATCGCGCATTGCCATGTGTGCCTCCATTGGAATGGTGGGTTTTTTCGGGGCTATCTTACCTCAGGAACACGAACGGGCGATAACGCCGAGGTCAAAGCTGGTTGGATGCCGGAGGCGGCGAGAAGATTCGGAGTCGTCAGTCTCCGCCGCGCCCGGCGGAGTGCGTCAACGCCGCCGGCGCATCGGGGGGGCCCGCCTGGACGCGCGCCGGCAGGGAATTCGCGCCGCTGCCCGCGGTCTGCTTCCACGTGTGCAGGATGCGGTGAATCACGGTGATGTTGGGCCCGATCGCCAGAATCCAGAGCGCGACATCCATGCGATTCGAAAGCGCGCCCAGAATCATCAGCGCGAGCCGCTCGGGCCGCTCCCAGAATCCGATTTCCGACGTGGGAACGAGAGATTCCGCGCGCGCCTTGGCGTAGCTGACCATTACCGAGCCGGCCATGGCCGCTCCGGCGAGCACGGCGTAGAGGAAACGGTTCACCTGCGCGTAGTAGACGAGCAGGCCGAGGAAGAGAATCAGGTCGGCGTAGCGGTCGAGGATGGAATCCAGGAAGCCGCCGAACAGGGAAACGCGATTCTGGCGCCGCGCCACGGGACCATCGAGCAGGTCGCACACAGCCGCCGCGATCATGAGTCCGCCGCCGGCCGCAAATCGTCCTTGGGCAAACAGCACTCCGGCCCAGAGATTCGCGAGAAGCGCGAACCACGTGATTACGTTGGGAGGGATTCCTGTAGGAGCGAGTAGGGCGGCGATGCGGTCAACCGGCCAGGAGAGATACCGGCCAATGGCGCGGGTCAACATGTAGTCGGGGTCACTCCGCTATTCCTCGTCGTAGATCGTGATTAACCGAACGACTTCGTATTCCTTCAGGCCCGCCGGCGTCGTCACCGTCACTTCATCGCCGACTTTCTTGCCGAGCAGCGCCCGGCCGATCGGAGAACTGGTCGAGATCAAGCCCTTTGCGGCGTCGGCCTCTTCCACTGTCACCAGTTTGTACTCGATTTTGACGGACTTTACAACGTCCAGCACGACGATCCGCGAGCCGTAGGCGGCCCGGTCCTTCGGCAGATTGGTCAAATTGAGCATCGAGATATCGGCCATGCGCTGGTGGAGCTGGCCGAGCCGGGCGGAGACGTACGACTGCCGCTCCTTGGCGTATTTGTACTCGGCGTTCTCGGAGAGGTCGCCGTGAGCGCGGGCTACCTTGATTTCCTTCGGCAGCTCGGTATGCAACTCGTGCTCGAGGGCGGCGATTTCGTCCTTGAGCTTCTTCTTGATCTTCTCAGCAAGGTCGATCATTGGGAGGTATGTCCAAGAGGGCCTTTCTTCCCCGGCCCGCCTGCGCCCTGATTCGTGCGGCTAACAAGTGAATTATAGAGGATTTCCGCGTCCCGCCGCAAACGCTGGCTGAACCGCCACTGGACCGCGGCGGGGTTGTGCGAATCCGGCCTGGACGCGGCGGGCGCCGCGCTTTTCGCCGTTCTTTTCGCTGTACAATGGCGCGATCTAGCCACAGGCGCGAGCCGGGAGAGCGCGTGAATCTCGAGCTGACCGAAGAGCAAAAGCTGCTACAGCGAAGCGTCCGGGAGTTTGCCGAGGCGGAGGTGAGGCCCCTCGCGAAGGAACTCGACGAGACGGGCCGCTTCCCGCGCGAGACTCTGCGCAAAGCCGCGGAGCTCGGCCTGACCGGCATCACCGTCCCGGAAAAATACGGCGGCGCCGGGATGGACCATATCTGCTACTCGATCGTGATGGAGGAAATCGCGCGGGTCTGCGCCTCGACGAGCGTGATTCTCTCGGTGCAGAATTCGCTCTTCTGCGGCACGCTCGAACATTTCGGCACGGAGGAGCAGAAGAAGAAATTCCTCGTGCCGTTCGCGCGCGGAGAAAAAATCGGCTGCTACGCGCTGACGGAGCCGCAGGCGGGCTCGAACGCCGCGGCCCTTGCAACGAAAGCCATCCGCAAGGGCGACCGCTACGTCATCAACGGCACGAAGGCGTGGATCACCAACGGTGGCGCGGCCGACGCGGGAGTCATCTACGTCAACACGCAGCCCGAAAAAGGCGAGAAGGGAATCACGGCGCTGCTGGTCGAGAAGGGCACGCCGGGATTCGCCGTCGGCAAGGAAGAAAAGAAGCTCGGCATTCACGCCACGGCTTGCACGGAGCTTTCGTTCACGGATTGCGAAGTGCCCGCCGGGAATCGCATCGGGAACGAAGGCGACGGCTACAAGATCGCGCTGACGACGCTTGACGGGGGGCGGATCGGCATCGCCTCGCAGGCCACGGGAATCGCGCAGGGCGCGTACGAGGCGGCGCTCGCGTACGCGCGCCAGCGGCAGGCTTTCGGGCATCCCATCGCCGAGTTTCAGGCGATCCAGTTCATGCTCGCGGACATGGCCACGGAAATCGACGCGGCGCGGTTGCTCGCGCGACGCGCGGCGTGGAAGCAGGACTCGGGCGCGCGCTTTTCCATGGAGGCCGCCATCGCGAAGCTCTTCGCGAGCGAGATGGCCACGCGCGTGACGCACAGAGCGATTCAGATTCACGGCGGCAACGGCTATAGCAGCGAATATCCCGTCGAGCGAGCCTATCGCGACGCGCGCATCACCGAGATCTACGAAGGCACGAGCGAGATTCAGCGCCTCGTGATCGCATCGTGGGTTTTGAAAAGCCAATAGCTTTCACTCCGTTGTATTCTTCGAGCGTGCTTCCACTCGATTGCGGGCAGGAATTCGATCCGGCGCGCGACGCCGAATTCTTCGCAGGGCTGCCCGCGCGGCCCGGCGTGCTTCTCATCGAGATGCGTGAAGCGGGCGCGCGACCGCATCTCGTCCGGACCGCGGATATTCGCCGCGCCGCCGAACGCCTCCTGAGCCCGCCGGACGCGGCCTCGAAGCGGCTGAACCTGCGCGACGTCGCCGCTCGGATTCGCTACCGCGTCACCGGCTCGAAATTCGAGCAGACATTTGCGCTCTATCAGCATGCGAAGCAGATTTCCCCGGGACGCTATCGCGATCTGCTGCGCCTGCGCCCCTCCGCGCTTCTGAAAGTGAATTTGAAGAACGAATATCCGCGCTGCTATGTGACGCGGCGGATCAGCGCGGACGACGGATTCTACTTTGGGCCGTTCGCGTCGCGCCGCTCCGCCGAGGCGTTCGCCGAAGGCTTCCTCGATCTTTTCAAGATTCGCCGCTGCCAGATCAAGATTCGCCGCGATCCGAATTTTCCCGGCTGCATCTACTCGGAAATGAAAATGTGTCTCGCGCCGTGCTTCGCGGGGTGCACCAAGGAGGAATACGACGTCGAAGTTGGCCGCGTGCTCGAAACCCTCGATTCGACGGGCGCGGCGCTCACGGCGAAATTCGAGCGCGACAGGGAAGCGGCGAGCGAGGCGCTCGATTTCGAGCGTGCCGCCGCGCTGCACAAGCGCCTTGAAAAAGTCTCCGCCGCTTTGCGCGGCCTGCCGGAGCTTGCCAGACGCATCGAGGACCTCGACGCCGTAATCCTCGCGCCCGCCGCCGAAGAAAAGACCATCGCCGTGTTTCCGGTTCGTGGCGGGCTGCTCGCCGAGCCGATCTTTCTTGATTTCGGCGAGCTTTCGAGCCAGCCGCGGTCTGTCGAGGCAATCTTGCGGCAGGCGTTGCAGCCGGCGTCGAACGCAAGTGAGAAAAGAGGGGAGCACGCGGATGCAAGCCGGCGCGGCCAATACGGCTTGCGCGCGGTGCCACCGGAACTATCCGAGCACCTCTCGCTCATCGCGCGGTGGTTTTACTCGAAGCCGCGCGAAGGCGAGATTCTGTTTCGAGAAGACGACTGGCCCTACCGCCGGATTCTGCGCGCGTGCGGAAGGCTGCTGGCGCCTCCGGCCGCGCCGCCCCCGCCGTCTGCTGGAGGGCCTCCGAAAGCGTAGGGGAATCCGAGAGATAATCGCGGGCACCGCCGCTCCCCGTTGCGTCGTACAATTGCAAAAGCATGGCCGAGAGTAATTCAGCCAAACCCGCGGCTCCGGCAGCGGCCGCAAGCCGTTCCCGATTCCAGGACACCGTTCGTTCGCTGAAATACCGCAACTTTCAGCTTTTCTTCAGCGGCCAGTTGATCTCGCTCGTTGGAACCTGGATGCAGAACGTCGCGCAGTCCTGGCTCGTCTATCGCATGACGGGTTCGTCGCTTCTTCTCGGCATCGTCTCGTTCGCGGGACAGATTCCCGTGTTTCCTCTGGCGCCGCTTGCCGGGATGGTTGCGGACCGCCTGAATCGCCGCAAGGTGGTGATCGCGACGCAGACGGCCTCGATGATTCTCGCCCTCATTCTCGCGTTCCTCACGCTCACGGGCCGCGTGAAGGTGTGGGAGGTGATCGTCCTCGCGGCGTTGATGGGGGTCGTGAACTCGTTCGACATTCCGGCGCGGCAGTCGTTCCTAGTGGAGATGGTCGGCCGCGAGGACCTGATGAACGCGATCGCGCTCAACTCGTCGATGTTCAACGGCGCGCGGATCATCGGCCCCGCGATCGCGGGAATCCTCGTCGCGAGCATCGGCGAGGGCTGGTGTTTCTTCGCCAATGGCGCGAGCTACATCGCGGTAATTATCGGCCTCCTGATGATGCGCATCCCTGCGCGGAGAGCCGAGCGCGAGCTTGCGTCGGCTTTCGAACACATCGCCGAAGGATTCCGCTTCGTGAGCCAGACGGCGCCGATTCGCGCGATACTCGTGCTGCTGGGTCTCGTGAGCGTTGTGGCCATGCCGTACACGGTTCTCATGCCGATTTTTGCCGCGCGCGTGCTGCACGGGAACGCCCGGACGCTCGGCGTTCTGGGCGCGGCGACGGGAATCGGGGCTCTGGGTGGCGCGCTCGTACTGGCCGCGCGCACAAAAGTCACCGGCCTCGGGCGCTGGGTGGCGATCGCCTGCGGCAGCTTAGGCGTAGGCCTGATTCTCTTCGCGCTTTCGCACTGGTACGTCCTTTCGGTGATTCTGCTCGTGCCGGTGGGATTCGCGATGATGACCCAGCTGGGCGCGTCAAACACGCTGATCCAAGCGATGGTTCCCGACCGGCTGCGCGGGCGCGCGATGGCGGTTTACTCGATGATGTTCATGGGCATGGCGCCGCTCGGAGCGCTGCTTTCCGGCGCGATTGCGGATCGCGTGGGCGCGCAGTGGACGGTCGGGATGGGCGGGGCGCTCGCCGTCGCCGCTGCAATCGTCTTCGCGCGGCACCTGCCGAAGATTCGCGTCGAGGCGCGCGAGCTCCTCAGCGCGCAGGGATTGATCGAAAGCGATCCGGCGCAGGAGATAGCGGCGCGCGTCGTCTGAGCTTTTCTTGGTCGCCGCCCGCCCGATTCCGTTCTGCTATACTGCGCGCGCTTTTCAATTTTCGCCGCGAAGCGAGGCCTGAGTGTCCTCTCCCGTCCCAATCGAAAACAAGCGCATCCCCGGCCGCGCCACGCCGCAGGGCACCCTGCGCTACGCCGCACGATTCCAGGGACGCGCCGCCGCGGGGCATTTCCGCGAGGCGCCGGGCGGGCTGGTGCTTTCCTCGGTCGGTATCGGGACGTATCTCGGCGAGCCCGACGAGGCGACGGACAAAGGGTACGCGGACGCCGTGGTTGCCGCTGTCGAAGGCGGCATCAACGTGGTGGACTCGGCCATCAACTATCGCCTCCAGCGCAGCGAGCGCTCGATCGGCGCCGCGCTGAAGCATCTCGCCGTGAAGGGCTTTTCGCGCGAGGAGATCGTGCTTTGCACGAAAGCGGGCTTCCTGACTCCGGACGGCGAAATGCCGGACGACGCGAACGAATATTTTTCGCGCGAGTTTATCGAGCCCGGGATTTTTCGTCCCGAAGACATTGCCGCCGGCTGCCACTGCATGGCGCCTCGCTACCTGGCCGACCAGCTCGACCGTAGCCGGCGGAATCTCGGGGTCGAGTGCGTGGATGTGTTCTATCTGCACAATCCGGAAACGCAGTTGAGCGAGATTCCCGCGGACGAATTCCGCCGGCGGATCAGCGAGGCGTTCCAGTTTCTTGAATCCGCCGTCGCGGCTGGAAAGATCGGAGCCTACGGACTCGCCACGTGGAATTGTTTCCGCGAGGATCCGAAATCCGCTGGCTATCTTTCGCTGGCGGCGATGGAGGAAATCGCGCGCGAAGTCGGCGGCGCGGAGCATCACTTTCGCTTCGTGCAGTTGCCGCTGAATCTGGCGATGCCGGAAGCGCTCCTGCGCCCCAATCAGGTGGTTGCAGGGAAGACGATGGCGATGGTGCAGGCGGCGCGCGCGGTGGGGGTTACTCTGGTGTCGAGCGCGGCGCTGCTGCAAGGCCAGCTAACGAAGAATCTGCCGCCGTACATCGGCGCGGCGCTTGGGCTGAAAAACTATTCCGCGCAGGCGCTGCAGTTCGCGCGGTCGGTGCCGGGGGTGACGACCGCGCTCGTCGGGATGAGCCGCGTCGAGCACGTGCGCGCCAACCTTGAGGTTATCGGCGTCGAACCCGCGCCTCGCGATCAGTTCCTCAAGCTGTTCGAACCGCCCGGTTAGGTTTTTCGAGCGTCATGCTTGCGGTTTGTCTCCATCGAGCCACTTGCCAATCGCCGTGCCGATGGCGTCGAGATGTCCGGTGAAAAAATGGTCGGCGCCTTCGACGATCACCAGCCGTTTCGGTTCCGGCAGCGTCGCAAATAATGCTTCGACACTTGCGCGCGCGCCGAACTGGTCGTTCCCGCCCTGAATGATGAGCTTCGGCTTCGCGCACGCGCGCAGGTAGGAAAGATCTAGGTTGTCCACGGGAAGCCCGAGCCCGATCACTTTCGTGACGCGCGCGTCTCCGCAGCCCACGCGCAGCCCCACCCATGCCCCGAAGCTGAAACCTGCCAGCAGAATCGGCCGCGCGGGGAATTCCGCCGCCATGTAATCGAGCGCCGCGCGGACGTCGTCCTGCTCGCCCGTCCCGCGGTCGTGCTCGCCCTCGCTCTGCTCCGTTCCGCGAAAATTGAATCGCAGCACGGGCGCCCCGCGCCGGTGCAGCGACTTCGCCGCCTGATAGACAACTTTGTTGTGCATCGTGCCGCCGTAGAGGGGATGCGGATGGCAGACGACGGCCGCGAATTTCGGATCGGGGTCCGGAGTAGTCCAGAGCGTCGCTTCGAGACGCCCGGCGGGCCCTGCGAGAAAAAGACTGCGATGGAAGACTGCGGCCATTAGCGGGGCGCCGGAAGAGTTTTTCGTCCCTTCGCCGCTCCGTTCGTCCCGCCGTGCAACCATTGCACGGCCACGGACGTGAAAATCGCGCTCGCGCCCAATCCCGGATCGGCGAGCGGCGCGGGCCCCGGCACGTCCTCCATGCCCTGCACGCGCACGACGCGCCCGGCGATCTCGCCCGTCCTGGACCATTTTCCCCAGGGGACCTTTGCGACCAGCGTGTCTCCGGCAGCGTAGATGTGCGAGGTTTCAAACCGCATTCCGGTCTGCGAGATGTCCTGGGTCATGGACTCGTCGGGCCAGGGAGTTCCGGCGAGGCGCACGAGGACCGGGAGCGCCAGGGGAGTGCGCGGGAAGCTTCGCTGCTCTCGCATGACGGGATGCGGCAGCTTGGTCGTCGGCGGTGCGAATTGGAGCGCGATGCGATAGCCGCCCTCGGTTGTGCGGTCCACGCGGACGATGCGCGCGGGCGTTTCCGGCTGCGCGGAAACGCTCGCGGCCGGATCGAAAGGGAACACGACCCACACGCGGGCCGGTGCGTCGCAAGGCTCATTTCGGTGCACGAGCAGCCCTTCGCGGGACACGTCCTCCGTTTGCACCACTTCGAGGCGCATCCCCAGCGGTTCCTGCCAGCGAATCCTCGCCGGAAGGCTGAGCTGCGCGCGGGGGTGTTTTCGTAGTTCGACTAAGGTTATGGGCCTGTGCATCTATCGACATCGTAGCGGCAGCGCCCGTCCAGATCAATCCTCACGCGGCCCGCAGATGCTATTCCCAATGGGCGCGCCGGGAGAGTCAAAAAAACGCCGTTGCGCGGCCGGGGGAGCGATGGTAGCTTGGCTCAGTTCCGAGGAACGGGAGGCTCCGTGGAGAACGGTGTGGAGCGGCGGGCGGCCCGGCGTTTTTCGATGATGCTTCCCCTGAAGGTGCGATTCTCAATGGGCGACAGCGTCACGGAAAAGCCCGGCGAGACGCGCGACGTCAGCTTCCGTGGCCTCTATTTCCTGATCGAAGCGTCCCTCGAGACCGGCAGCTCGATCGAATTCGTCCTCACGCTTCCGCAGCAGATCACTCTCGCTGGCGACGTCCATATCCGCTGCTACGCCCGAGTGCTGCGCGTGGAATCCCACAACGGGCGCCGCGGCGTGGCCGCGCAAATCGAGCGCTACGAATTCCTCCCCGCTTCGGCCTGACGCGGTTTCCATTGGGGTATAGTGGCGCATGAGTTTGATAATCCCTGGATGAACGACTGTGCTGAATGCAAAACTCTTCTCAGCGTTAGCGGGCATCATACTTCTCATTGCCTTGCTTGGCAGAATGCATGTACTTCCGCACATGAACCTCTGGTTGCAAGTCTGGAATTTCTCGCTCGGCCCGCTTTACTGGCAGCTTTTCGGAGCGTTAGTTTGCGCAATTTTCGCCGTGGCCTATTTTGGCGTTGCTCGATTGACGCGGCGTGCTCCCAACCAGATGATCGGACTGGTTGTTTTTTTCTTAGTCGCCGTTCCGTTTGCTGTCTGGCTGATTTCGGGCTTCCTCACCACGACGGGTTCACCGCCGAACCGTCGCCTCGCAATGGTTCTCTTTGCGGCAATTTTCAGCCTTCTTTCGGGTTTGGTACTTTCGGTGGTGAATCTAACATGGGTTCTCTTGCGGAGTAACAAACCACCGAACTCCCGATAAACGCAGCGCTAATCGAAAACTGACCACCTGTCGAATTTCCTTCTCTTATCTCGCTCGCTGAAGCAAAATTTATGTCTGGGGACTTCGCATGGCACGCCACACCCTTCTCATCGACGCCGACGACACGCTGTGGGAAAACAACATCTTCTTTGAGAAGGCGATCGACGATTTCATCACCCGGCTCGAACATCTCGGCTACACGCGCGAATACATCCGCCACATCCTCAACGAGACCGAGCGCCGCAACATACGCCAGCACGGCTACGGCGTGCGCAGCTTCGGGCGTTCGCTCGAGGAGACGTATCTGAAGCTGGCCGGAAATTCCGCGCGGCGCGAGATCGTCAAGAACATCGAGGAACTGGTCCACGAGCTGGAAAGCACGCCTCCGCACATTCTCGACGGCGTTCCCGAAACGCTCGCCTACCTCGCAAAGCATCACCGGCTGATCCTGCTGACCAAAGGAGAGCCGGCCGAGCAGGCGGCCAAGGTGGAGCGCTCCGGCTTGCAGACCTACTTCGACGCCATCGAAATTGTGCTAGAAAAGGAATCGGAAACCTACGGGCGGATGATCGAGCAGTTCAAGATCGTGAAGTCGCACGGCTGGATGGTGGGCAATAGCCCGCGCAGCGACATCAACCCGGCGCTGCAATCCGGCCTGAACGCCGTCTTCATCCCGCACTCGGCCACGTGGGAGCTAGAGAAGTCGGAGCTGGAAAGCGGCACGGGAAGATTGCTGATTCTGGCGGCGTTTCGCGAGCTCCGCACGCATTTTTGACGATGCGCGTTTTCCGCGCCCCGAACGTTGTTGCGGGGCGATGCGTTTCACCTGCCAAATTGTCCGCGATGTCCGCACCCTCGCTGCTTCCCGCCGATCCGCTTCGCAGCTAACATCGAATTCCGATCGAGGAGGTTCGCACGGTGCCAACCGACTATCGCCGCGAATTCGCAGATTTCGAAGGCGTGACGTATCTGAACGCCGCAGCACAGGGCGCCATGCCACTGGCCGCTGCGCGGGCAGCGGAGACCGCGCTTGAATGGAAGAAGCGGCCCGACAAAATGCCGGACACCGCTTATTTCGATCTCCCGGATCGCATTCGCGAAAAAGCCTCCCGCGTGATCGGCGCGCGTCCGGACGAAATCGCCGTCACGACCGGCGCGAGCGCAGGGCTTGCGTCCGTGGCCGCGGGAATCGACTGGAAGCCGGGCGACGAAGTGCTGATCGCGCGCGGCGAATTCCCGGCGCACTTTTCAACCTGGCTGCGCTACGAGCAGGCGGGGAAGCTACGAGTGCGGGTAATCCCGCCGCGAGGCCGCTTCATTTCCGCCGACGACTACATCGAGCACATCGGTCCGCAAACGCGCGTGGTCTCCGCCAGCCTGGTGCGATTCGATAACGGCGCGCGGCTGGACGCGCCGCGGGTGGCGCGCGCGTGCGAACAAGTGGGCGCTGCCCTTCTGCTCGACCTCTCGCAGTGCGCCGGCGCGATGACGATGGATATCCGCGCTCTCGGCGCGGCGATGGCCGTCTGTAGCGGATACAAGTGGCTTCTGGGGCCTTATGGCACGGGGTTTTTCTGGATTGCCGGCGAATGGCTCGAGCGTCTGCCGCTCGGCGCCGTTTACTACCTGGCTCTGGAAGGTGCGCGAAATCTCAGCACCCTCCCACTCGAAAATTTGCGTCCGGCGCCGGGCGCGCGCCGCTGGGACACGCCGGAGACCGCGAACTTCACCAACCTCGCGGCGTTCGATTCGTCACTCGACCTTCTCCTGCGCATCGGCGTGGATGTCGTCGAGCGCCACATTGATGCGCTCGTCGGCGAAATCATCGAGCGCCTGTCCGGCACGAACTGCGTGCTCGCCTCGCCCGAGGAACGCGAGAGGCGCGGCCCCTACGTGTGCGTCTCCGCGCGCGATCCCAACAATACGGCCGCGCTCTATGAAAAATTGCGCGCCGCCCGGATCCACGTCAGCCTGCGCGAAAACGCGCTGCGCATCGCGCCGCACATCTACAACACGCCGGAAGATATCTCACGCGTGATCGAAGTCTTGTCTTCGTGAGGTCTGGCGAGGATTACCGCGGGCCGTAGTCTCTCGGATCGATGTACGTGAAGGGTATGTGGATGACGGCTTCGAGATCGACGGGCACTCCGGCGCGCGTGCCTGGACGGAACTTCCACAGCGCGAGCGCGTCGATCGCATTCCGGTCGAGCTGGGGATCGAGCCCCCGCACCACCTGAATGCTGTCCACCGATCCATCCTTGCGGATGATGGCGTAGAGCACCACCTCGCCCCGCACGTGCCCCTTGATCAGCTCCGGCGGATACTTCGGGTCCGCCTTCTCGACGGGGACCGGCCCCGCCACTTGCTCCTTGTGCTTGAAGGGCGGGCCAATCTCGTCGTCGAGCTCGGCAAAATTCAAAACCCAGCTCCCGCTCGCGCTGGTCAGGTTCGGCAGGTTGACGTGCAGCGTGTACACCTCTTTGCCCGAGAGAATTTTTTCAGGCGGCAGGCTCGGATCGATGGACGCGACGTTTGCGGGGCCTCGCCTCGTGTTGGTCGGAGGCTCGTACGGCGTCGTCGGCCTTAGGATCAATCCGCCGGGACGCCTCGCCGCCGGAGTGATGCCTCCGCCCCCGCCGCGCGCTGTTCCGGGGCTGATGCTCACCGCGGCTGGAAGCGAACCCGTGCCGCCTGCTTCGCCCACGCCGATCGTTCCCGCCGTCGAGCCGGCGCTCCCGCTCGCGGCGGAGCTTGCGCTCGCGGACGAGTTCGCCATATCTCCGGGAGCGCCGGGCTTTGCTCCCTCGGGAGAGATAGAAATGCGCGCGGCCAGATTTCCCTCGGGCACGCTGACTTCGGGCGCAGGCGGCGCCGGCGTGGCGGAAAGCGCAATCAAGCGGCGCAAGCTCGCATCGCCCTCCGCAGCGGCGGCTCCGACTTCCGGCGCAGGGCCGGCGTCTGCTTGCGACTGACGGCGCGCGATGACGGGCGCGGACATCGCGTTGAGCCTGATTTGAGGCCGGGGTATCGCGATCGGCGATGGAGCAATATTCAACGGCCCGGAATTCTTTTCCAGGTTCGGTGCCTCCGGCGCAGCCATGTCGCGGACGGCGCGCTTCTGGATGCGCGGCGTCGAGTCCTTCGGCGAGAGTTGCAGGTGCGGCCTTGCGATCTCCACCGCGGACCACTGCACGATGTTGGGCAGCGGCGGGAGAATCTTTGGCGGAGCAGGCGGCGCGTCGGGACGAATCAGCGTTTGCCGCGGATGCGTCACGCGCACGGGAATGGAAAGAATCGTCTGCCGCGGATGATAGGCGTCCGCGCCTCGATTATCGGGTGGTTTGGGAGCGTCTTCCGATTTCTTGGGAGGCGCGGCTGGCTTCGCCGGAGCAGCGCGCAGCTTGATCGGCGGCAAATCCTTCGGCTCGCCGTACCACGTCAACTCGATTTGCACGGGCGCGAGCGTTGGCGTGTGCTCCGGCAGGAATCCCCAGATGGGCAGGATCAGAATCCAGACGACGATCGCATGCCAGAGGCACGCCGCGAGAAAAGCCCGGCCCGGCGGTTTGCCGCGAATCCATTCAACGCGAAACCCGGGGCTTTTCGCCTCATCGCTGTATTTTGGCGGCCGCGGTCCCGTGAAGAGAGCACGCAAACTCGACCAGAACACTTCGCTTGACGGTTCCCAGTCGATGGCCAGATCGAGCCGGGGCAGGCGCGCAAATGGCGGCAACTCGACCAACGAATCTGCCAGCGAATCGAGTTGTGCGGAGGGGGGCACAGGGCGGCCATTATACTCGATAGGATCGGATGCACCCGGCATGCCAAGCGGCTGCAAGACCGGTCCGAACTGATCCGTTAAGGAGTCGCGCCTTTGGCCGTGAAGTAACCGCTGCATTTTCTGCGACGCCGTAACTTCGCGGTTCTAGTGCTACTAAACCCCATGTTTAAGCCTCGCGCTCTTGGCGCGCAATGGCCTCTTCAAGCCGCGGCTGCCAAGCGGTAAAAACTTAGCGCCGCATCTCCCTGCTCGACCAGGCGCGTTCGTTCGAGCCGCTCGAATCGCTCCGGCAGTTCCGTCTTGCGGCGATGTTCGACGATCACGAGCCCGCCGGGCGCGATCAGATGCGAGGAATCGAGAAATTCGAGGACGAGCAAACACTCCTCGTCGCGTTCGTACGGCGGGTCGAGAAAAATGAAATCCGCGATCCGGTGACGCGCCGCGAGTTTTTCGAAACCTCGCACGGCATGCGCCTCGATCACTTCGGCTCCCGAGCGTATCCCGAGCGCTTCGAGATTCTGGCGCACGAGCCGCGCGCTCGCCGCGCGTGATTCGATGAAGACGGCCTCGCGCGCCCCGCGGCTGATGGCTTCGATGCCGATGGCGCCCGTGCCCGCGTAGGCGTCCACAAAGAGCGAGTCCTCGACTGCCGGCCCGAGAATATTGAAGAGCGTTTCGCGGAGGCGGTCGCTCGTCGGCCGCAGGCGCAGTTTCCCCGGGCCTTTCAATTGCCGGCTGCGGAATTTGCCCGCGATCACGCGCATTGCTTCATCCTGCCTTTTATCCCACCGACGCCAGCTGGTATCGCTTTTGCCAGATCGGGCTGAGCGATTCCAGGCGCGCGACCACTTCGTTCGCCCGGTCCGGATTCTCCGCCAGCGCGAACGCCTCGCGCCGCGCGAGTTCGAGAATTTCATGGTCGCGCAGCGGCTGCGCGAAAGAAAAGGCCGCGTCGCCGTGCTGCCGCGTCCCGAAGAATTCGCCCGGCCCGCGCTGCTTCAGGTCCCGCTCGGCGACTTCGAATCCATTGGTCGTGGCGACCATCGTCTCGATGCGATCCTTCGCGTCTCCTGTGATCGATTTCGGCGCGACGAGGATGCAATGCGACTTTTCCTTCCCGCGCCCGATTCGGCCGCGGAGCTGGTGAAGCTGAGCGAGACCGAACCGCTCGGCGTGCTCGATCACCATCACCGTGGCGTTCGGCACGTCCACGCCGACTTCGATCACCGTGGTCGCGACGAGAATATCGAGTTCGCCGCGGCGGAATTTGTCCATCACAGCGTCTTTCTCTTCGTTCTTCAGCCGCCCGTGCAAGAGGCCCACGCGCATTTTGGGGAACACGTTCTTCGCTAGCCGCTCGTACTCCGCCGTCGCCGCCTTCAGCTCCTGCTTCGACTCCTCGATCACGGGATAGACGACGAACGCCTGGCGGCCGCTCGTAATTTCGCGGCGCAGAAATTCCCACACGCCGGGCAATTGAGCATCCGGCGTCCACCGCGTCTCGATCGGCGTGCGCCCGGGCGGCAGCTCGTCGATCACGGAAAGGTCGAGGTCGCCGTAGAGCGTGAGCGCGAGCGTGCGCGGAATGGGCGTCGCGGTCATCACCAGCACGTGGGGCGACGCGCCTTTTTCTATCAGCCGCTTGCGTTGCAGCACGCCGAAGCGGTGCTGTTCGTCCACGATCACGAGGCCCAGCTTCTGAAACGTGACGGGATTTTCGATCAGCGCGTGCGTGCCGACCACGAATTTCGTTTCGCCGCTTTCGACGCGCTCGAGCGCTCGCGCGCGTTCAGCGTGCTTGCGGCCGCTCACGATCAAGTCGACGCCGTAGCCCGCGTGCGCGAAAATACGCCGCGCGGAGAGAAAGTGCTGCGCGGCCAGGATTTCGGTGGGTGCCATCAGCGCCACCTGATAGCCGTTCTCGATCACGATCGTCGCCGCTTCGAGCGCCACGATCGTCTTCCCGCTGCCGACGTCGCCTTCGAGCAGCCGGTGCATCGGATACGGCCGCTCGAGGTCCGCCGCGATTTCCGCCAGCACTTTCTTCTGCGCGGCGGTCGGCTTGAACGGAAGGATGCGCTTGATCGCTTCCCGGACTTTTTCTTCGCGCACGCGCATGGCGATTCCGTGCTCGCGGTGGTCCCTCTGCCGCCGAAGCGCCAGCGCGAGCTGGTAGTAGAAAAATTCCTCGAAGATCAGCCGCAGCTGCGCGGGGCTGCGGAAGCTGTTCAGGAGTTCAAGGCTTTCGTCTTTTGGCGGGAAGTGCGCGTAGAGCAGAGCCTCGCGCCGCGTGGGGAATCGATACCGCTCGCTGATTTCGCCGGGGAGCGCGTCCGGCACATTGCCGTCGAAATTGAGCAGCACGTTGTAGATGATCCGCCGCAGCATCCGCGAGCTGATTCCGCCGATCGCTTCGTAAATGGGGACGATGCGGCCCACTTCGGTCGAGTCCGCGGGCGCCTGATCGCTGCCTACCAGCTCGATCTGCGGATTCACCATCTCGAGGCGCGCCGGGCGATACGGATCGGCCTCCGCCTTGCCGTGCAGGACGAGCCGCTGCCCCTCCTTCAGCCGGCCCTCGAGATATGCGCCGTGAAAAAATCGCGCGTGCACCGAGCCCGTCTTGTCGAACACCGTGACGTGAAACACCGGCCCGCGCCCGCCGCGGAATCGGACGGTGTTTCCGCCGCCCGCTCCAACCTCCCCGAGGATCGTGTGTACCTGTCCGGGCACGATCTCTGCGATGGGTGTGAACCGAATGCGGTCCTCGTAACGGAAAGGGAGATAGCCGAGCAGATCGCCGACGGTCGCGATGCCGCGCTCCTCGAGCGCAGCGGCGCGGTTGGGGCCCACGCCACGCAGATATTTCACCGAGTTAGTCAGCGCGACGGTCATGCAGATGATCGTATCGCGGAAAGGAAGGGCGGCTACTCGCCGTCCACCGAAAATGCCAGCAACACGTTGCCGGACGCGCTCCCTTGAAAGAAGTATCCCGAGTTGACGTACAGCATCCCTCCGGCGACGACCGCGCCGGGTCCGTCGAGCGAGCCACCCTTGGCTTTGACGCCGTTGACGGTCTTGTATTCCCGCATGGTGTCCACATCCCAGATGATCCGGCCGTCCGAGGCTGAATACGCTCGCAGATGGCCATCGACGCCGCCCGAGAAAACTACTCCTGGAATCGCAGTCACCGCCGCCGACTGCGCGGGGCTACATCCCGGCCGGTCGCAGTCCGGATGCGGCGTGTGCCAGGCCGTCTCTCCGGTATCGAGTTTGAGAGCAAACAGACCGCCGCCAGTTTTCGGATCGAGTTCGTACTTCACGCCAAACACGGAGTCTTGCCCTGCGGGCGATCCCGCCGGCGACGGCCGCCTCTCAACGTCCGACAAGGCGACGTACACATTTTTCGCGTCGGCGGCGGATCCCCATTGCACTCCGCCCAGCGTGCCGCCGTGTCCCACGCGCTTCTGCCAGAGCAGCGCGCCATCGCGATCCGCATCGACGGCATAGACAATTCCCGATTTCGCTCCGGCGATCAGCGCGCGGCGGCCGTTCGCGAGGTTCACCAGAATGGGAGACGATCCGAAGTCGAAATCAGGCCCTTTGGACTCCGGACAATTTGCCTGCTTCTCTCCTGGTATGTCGCAATCGATGTTATACGCGTCGCGCTTCCACATCTGGCTCGACCAGAGCAGTTTTCCCGTCTCCAGATCGAACGCTACGAACGCGTCGGAAGTGTCCGCGGGGGGATCGGAGTAGCTGTCGCCCGTGGTCACGTAGATCCTCTTGCTCTTGAGATCCACGGTCGGCGACGACCACACGCCGGCGCCCGAAGGCCCCCAGAGCTGCACGCCCAGCCGGTTTTTGCGAAACGGCTTCGGCTCTTCGGGAATCGTGTAGCTTTTCCAGAGGACTTTTCCCGTTGCCGCATCGAGCGCGGAGACACTTCCGCGGAACTTGCAGCATTCGTATTTCGCGTCGGCTCCCGTCACCTCTTCCAGCGAGGACACCGTCACGTACAGCCGCCCCGCAACGAGCAGCGGCGCCCCGGTGATTTGCGCCGCGGGATGCTCGTCCATGCGAGTCTTCCACAGAAGTTTGCCTGTGATGGCGTCCACCGCATACGCATTCGCGTGCTGATCGCCGAAATAGGCGGCCCAGCCGGACCCGTTCGCGCCGACGCTGATCGCCGTGCGCACCGCGGCCTCTGTGCCGAGCTGCCAGTACATGCATCCGCTCGCCGCGTCGAGCGAATAGACGCGCCGGCCCGCGCTTCCGACGAAGATGCGTCCGCCCACGACAGCGGGTTGCGCGTATGCCTGCGTGGTGTCCACAAAACCGAACGCCCACTTCAGTTTCAGCCTCGGCACTTGATCCGCGCGCAGTCGCGCCATCTCCGCGGGCTGGAATCGGCTTTCGGAGGTATTCGTGCCCCAGCCGTTCCACTGAGGCTGGCCGGACTGCGGAGCGAACGGGCGTCCGCCCGCATGGCAGAAGAATTCCTCCGACGGGACACTTTGCTGCGCCGCAGCCTGACTCGAAAGAAAGTGGCTCACGGCGTCGATCTGCTCGGCCGTCAGATTCGCGCCTTGCGAGCTCATGCGCCCGGTGGTCAGTGCGGACTGGATTCCTTCCGGCGGCATTTCCGACATTGCGGCGCGGCTGGGCGCGCGCGAAACTCCCGCGTCATGGCATGCGGCGCAGCGCTCGCCGTACAGCGCCTCGCCTTCCTTGTTCGCGACGGATTTGTCCTGGCCGGCCGCGAGGGGCCCTGCCGCGACGGCGAAGAGCAGCGCGGCGAGAGATGCGTGGATCGGGAATCGAGTATGGCAGCGCAAGGCTTACCCCCTGGCGCTGCACTTTAGCACGGTTCGTTGATCGCGTCCGGTGGGCGCCGCGCGCATCTCAGTTTTGCTGGAGCCTGCTCTGGCGGCAAGTCCGTTGTGCCGGGTGTTAGGGTATAATGCGCGCCGACTTCGGAAATCCCGATGGAGCAGGCAATGCAGGGAATTCCGATCGAAGAGGAGGTTTTATGAAACGCCGTGATTTCCTGCGGTCCGCAGGAATCGTGTCAGTAAGTCTTCCATTCCTAAAGGCGAACTCCCTGTTTGCCGAGAGCACTGCACCGAGCGGTTGGCGCACCTTCGAAGTCACCACGCACGTTGAAGTCCTGAAACCTTCCGGCACGACGCGGATTTGGGTTCCCGCCCCCCTCACCAGTCAAACGCCCTTTCAGAAGCCTCTCCACAATTCGTTCAGCGCCGAGGGCGGTACCGCCAAGATTTTCAAAAGCAAGGCCGACGCGATGGGGATCATCTCCGCGGAATTTCCCGCCGGCGTGACGCCGACTCTCACGGTCACAAGCCGCGTCGCAACCAAGAATATTGCGGTGGACCTCTCCGCGCCAGGCAAAGCGCCGAAAGCGAACCACGCGGAGTTGGAACATTTCCTCCAGCCGACGAAGCTCCTGCCGAGCGACGGTATCGTGAAAGAGACGGCGACCGAGATTACGAAGGGCGCGACGACCGACGTCGAAAAGGCGCGCGCGATCTACGAATGGATCGTTGACAATACGGCTCGGAATCCGAAGACGCGCGGCTGCGGCGTCGGCGACATCCGCTTCATGCTGGAGACCAAGGATTTGACCGGGAAGTGCGCCGATCTCAACGCGCTTTACGTCGGCCTCGCGCACGCAGCGGGCCTGCCTGCACGCGACGTGTATGGCATTCGCGTCGCAAAATCGGAACTGGGATACAAGAGCCTCGGCGCCTCGTCCGAGAAAGTGACGAAGGCTCAGCACTGCCGCGCGGAGGTGTATCTCCACCAATACGGCTGGGTTCCCGTCGATCCCGCGGATGTGCGTAAGGTCGTGCTTGAGGAACCGCCCGGAAATCGCCCGCTGGACGACGACATGGTGAAGAGGGCCCGCGCCCGGCTATTCGGGTCCTGGGAGATGAACTGGATGGGGTTCAACTTCGCGCACGATGTCGAGTTGCCCGGCTCAAGCGGCAAGCCGCTCGGATTTTTCATGTATCCGCAGGCGGAAACAGCCGACGGCCGGCTCGATCCGCTCGACGCGGACGCCTTCAAGTACGAGATCACGTCGAAGGAAATTACGCCCGCGAACGGCTGACGGACTCCGTCCCGCCGGACCGCCGCAGTTTACACCGCACTACGCCTGTCCTAAGATGTGGCTCATCTCATCCCTCTCGGGTGGGCCACCCTTATGGCGACCGCGCGACAATTCCTCGGCGCAACTCCCCGGCGATGGCTTGAATACCTGGCCGCCATCGTTATCGGCAATGCGATCTACTACTTTTCACTCGTGCCTCATCTTCCTGTAGCGCTGCGTCACGAAGGTTTTGCCATCGACTGGGGCGTCGGAGTGGATTTCGCCGTCTGCGTGGCCGTTTTCGGGTTGATTCGCCTCGGCGCGCGCCTCCAGCAGCGGTAGCGCCACCCGCCCTCTTTTTGCCGAAATTCCCGCTGGGCTAATTTGACCGGAACAATCGGATAGCGGCCCTCGTATTAAATTTTGTACAAGCACTGGGCCGGCGCGAGACTCACCTTGAGCAGACCAGCCATGACTCCGCCGAGCGATAACACCGATTTTCAATGGAGCCAATCCACCTTGGCTGAATCCTCCGATAGTGCCAAAATGGCCTCACCGGGTGCTAACGAAGGTCCCGTTTGGCCGTCTATCCAAGCGGAACCCGGAGAAAGGCTCGAAGCCGGGGCAGGCAAGCTCGGCGGCTCGCAAGCCGGCGGGTCGGCCACAGCGGAATCCCGCTCGGCGGCAGATACGATGGGGATGAGCGTCGCACTCGACGGAGATGCGCGCCAGGCAGCGGCGGTGAAGCTCGCGGAGGAGCAGGCACTCGTCCGGAAGGCCCAGGCGGGAGACCGGCTGGCCTTCGAGGAGCTTGTTCGCCGCTACGACCGCGAGGTTTTGCGCCTGGCTCTGAATCTCGTTCATCGTCCCGAGGACGCCCGCGACATCTATCAGGAAAGTTTTCTGCGGGTGTACAAGAACCTGAACCGCTTCCGCTTCGAGTGCAGCTTCTACACCTGGCTCTACCGGATTGTGACGAATGTGGCGCTCGATCACCTGCGCCGCCGCACCAGCCGCCGCGAGGATCAGGCGCCCGTTCCCGAGGAGGCCGATGGCGGCACGCGCGACTTCTTCGACCGCCAGCCGGAGCCGAGTGCCGCGGCGAATCCCGAAAAGCGGCTGCTCGGCGAGGAGCTTGGCCGGCACATTCAGAAAGCGATGAAGCGCCTTTCGCCCCGCGAGCGCATGGTTTTCGAGTTAAAACACAACCAGGGTTTGCGATTGCGCGCGATCGGCGACATGCTCGGCACCTCGGAAGAAACGGCGAAGAATTCGCTTTTTCGGGCCACGCGAAAGTTGCGCGCGACCCTGGGCGACTTTCGGTAGTCGGCGCGGAGAATGCAGCAGGACATGACGAACGAAGACATGACGAACCAGGCTTGCGGCGAATGGCGGCCGCTGCTCATCCTGCTCGCGGCGGGCGGCGAGCTCGATCCAGCCGGTCAGGCGCGGCTCGCCGCGCATCTTGCCGATTGTGCTTCGTGCTCCGCAACTCTTCAGCGTGAAAGCGAACTGCTCGCGCTTCTCGGTTCTCATCGCGACGAGCCCGGCGCCGATCTCCTTGCGGCCTGCCGAGCGAGCCTTGAAGACGCGCTCGACCGCGAAGAAGAGCGCGGCTGGCTGCGCCGCACGTTCGGCTCGCTGATTCCATCGAACTGGCTCGCGCCGCGTCCGGCTTGGAGTGCGACTGTTCTTCTATTGATCGGTTTCAGCGTCGGCGTTTTCGGGCCTCGGTTGCTCCGCCGCCCCGCAAATGCTGATGCATCGGATGGCGCCGCCGCTTCGAAATCCGCCACGGCTATCGCGCCTTCCAGCCCCGCGGACTCCGGCAGCGCGGCCGGTTCCGCTCTCACGTCTCTCGATTTGCACAGCGCCGACGTCGCCGGCATCAGCGTGTTTCCGTCGGGCGATGAAGGGCCGGCTCGCGTCCAATTGCAGCTCAAGGCGCAACGTCCGGTGACGGTTGAAGGCACCGTGAACGATGACGACGTGAAAGGCGCTCTGCTCGGCGTCCTGAAAAGCGGCGAGCGCTCTTGCCCCGATGTGCGACTCGACGCCGTCGAGTGCCTCCGCGGACGCAGCAACGATCCCGATGTCCGCTCGGTCCTGTGCCAGGTGGTCCACTCGGACCCCAATGCAGCCGTCCGGCTGAAGGCCCTCGAAGCGCTCGATGGAGCGGAGCCTCAGGAGATGGTTCGCCAGACTCTGCTCGACGCGCTGGTGGACGATCAGAATCCGGGCGTGCGCATCGAGGCCGTCAATGCGCTGCGCGACATGGCAGCAAAGGGCCAGGCCGCCTCGGACGATCGCATGTTCTCCGTTCTGCACGACCGCATGCAGAAGGATCCCAACACCTACATTCGCCTGCAAAGCGCGGCCGCGATCCGCGATCTCGGTCCGCGCGAGAAATTCTAGCGATGCGAGGCAACGTGACGGTTCCCGTCTCCCGGCGCGCTTCCAGGAAATCTCTTGCCTCGTTGCTTGTTGCGCCTCTGGCGGTCGGTCTTTTTTTCGCCGCAAGTGCCTCCGCGCATCGCAGAACATCGCCATCGAGTGGCGCTCATTCCGGGCCGCGCTTGACCTCCGAGCTGACAGGCTCGGTGCCCACGCACGAGGGCCAGCGCATTCGCCTCTCGGCCGACCTCGGCAACGTCGTGGTTCGCACGCAGAATTCCGGCAAAGTGGACTACCGCGTTCATCTCGAGACCGACGCTTCGCAAAAAGATGCGCAGCAACTGCTGAAAAGTTTCACGGTGACTTCGCGCGAAACATCCGATGAGGTGTATCTGAAAGCGCAAACGTCCGCGCACTCGACAGGCAGGCTCTGGGCGACGCTCTATTTGAATATTCCGAAGAGCGCCAGCCTGGATGTCTCGACCGGCGGCGGTAACATCGATGCCGGCGAAATCGACGGCCGCGTGACGCTCTCGACGGCTGGGGGCAATATCACCGCGAGCGACATCGGCGGTCCGGCGCGCCTGGATAGCGGCGGCGGCAACATCGTCGCACGGAGCGCCGCCGGAGAATTGATTGCCAATACCGGCGGCGGCCACATCACGGTCGGTTCGATCGGAGGCAACGCCATGCTCCGCACCGGCGGCGGCCACATTCGGGTTACGTCGATTCAGGGAACGGCGCATCTTGAAACCGGCGGCGGAAATATCACGCTCGAGCATTCCGGAGCCGAGCTTGCGGCCGAAACCGGCGGCGGCGAAATCGAAATTGGCGAGGCCGCGGGCCTGGTCCGCGCGAGGACAGGCGGCGGAGGCATCCGCGTGGTACGCATGTTCGGCCCGACCGACCTCGAAACTTCCGGCGGCAGCATCTACCTGACCCAGATCGATAGCGCGGTCAAAGCCTCCACCAGCGATGGCGGCATCACCGCATGGTTCGTCGCTCCGGCGAAGCTGCCCGGCATCTCCGAATTGCAGTGCAGCTCCGGCGACATTGTCGTCCATCTGCCGCGCGAGCTGCCCATCACGATCGACGCGCAAGTACAGCGCGGCGATGAACACCGCGTCATCGTCGATCCCGCTTTCCCGCTGAAGGTGAGCTACGGCGATTCGCCGAAGGGCGACCGCACCGTCCGCGCGGAAGGCGCGCTGAATGGCGGCGGGGAGATCCTTCGCCTGCGCACAGTGGCGGGAAACATCCAATTCGTGCTGAGCGACATGGACAAGCAGTCGCAGATCTACAAGCAGCAGATGTCGAAGCTCCAGCAGCAAATGGACCAGGTGCAGAAAATGCTTCAGCCGCAGTCGCGTGTGCTGGAAGGAGCGTCCGGCGAATCGCAGCAGGGAACCGGAGAGGGCTCGCATCCGTAACACTGTTCGGACGCCCTGAGACATTTGCAGGGCGCCGCTTTGGTGAAAATGGAACACCGGGTTGACCGCTGAAGGTCTCGGAAATTGCACAAAGGGGGCGTACCGTGCAAACGACTCGAGGCAATTTGCTTTTGACGATCGGCGCAAGGCCGTTCGTGCTGCTCGCCTGCGTACTCTCGCTCGCTCTTCCCGCGCTGGCGAACACCGAGCAGGTCTTCCAGGAAACCTTCAAGCTGCCCGCGGGCGGCCACTTCCTGCTCGACAACGTGAACGGATCGGTGCAGGTGGAGGGATGGGACCGCGACGAAGTGGAAATCCGCGCCGTGAAGACGTCGCAGAATGACGCGAGCGATCTCGAGCGCGTGAAGATCGAAGTCGAAAGCCACCCGGGCGAGGTGGACGTCCACACGCGGTATCCCGAGGGAGCGGGCGTCGAGGTCGCGGTGGAATACGTGATCCACGTGCCGAATCGCGTCCTGCTCGGCAGCATCGGCACCGTGAATGGCAGCGTGCGCGTGCACGGCGTGGATGGCGGCGGGGAACTCCGATCCGTGAACGGCAACGTGGAAGTGACGGAAAGCTCCGGCCGGTTCAACGCGAAGACCACCAACGGCAACCTACGCCTCGAGCTTCGCCACTTGATCGACGGCGCGCCCATGAATCTTGAAACCGTCAACGGCTCGGTGGTGCTCGGGCTTCCCTCGAACGCCAGCGCGGACCTCAAGGTCCGGAACATGAATGGCGATTTGTATTCCGAGTTCCCGGTGACCTCCACGACGGACCTTCCGGGCTTGCGCACGTATCGCGGAAAGCTCGGCCACGGCGGCGGCGGGGCAATCTCCGTGCGCACCGTCAACGGCGGCATCCGCCTGCTCCTCGAACATCCCGGAGTCTGACAATCCGCGCAGTTTGCGTCCCGGATGCAGCTCCGGGACGATTTGGATTGCCATCCCGCCTGCCCTGACGAAGGAAGGGAGCGAGCCCGCTCCTCGGCCGACCGCGCGCCGTCTGCGTCCCGGATGCCTCTGCGGGAAGGGATCTGCTGTCGCTTTTGCGAGATTGCCATCCCGCTTTGCCTGAATCCGCCTCGCGCGGATTAGGGAAGCGAGCGTCGCATGCGAAAATTTGGCCTTTAGCGACTCCCGAAAAGTGTGTCGACTTGGATGTGTCATTTCTCTTTGTTTTCAGTGAGATAGAGGGCGCATCAAGTGGCGAGGTGTGTCGACTTGAAAAGCGCCGTGACTCGCCTGCCCGCCGAAGTCCGGAGGACGAAGGAGGGTGATTGGTGACTCGTGATTCGTGCGGAGAAAGGCCGTGGCCGCAGGGAAGTGAAACGCGCGTGAGGGGTCCTGCTCCCCGCTGGTTCATCCGGGGCGCCGACTGCGCGCCAAGTTTGGTTTCTTGGACCACGGCTCCACGCTAACAGAGGGGAAGCGGCTGTCAAGCGTGCGTCCCTGTGGACTTTTCTGGAGGCTCGATGCTAGAGGCTGGATGCTAGAGGTCTCTTGAAGCAACCCGTCGCACCCTTTCCGCCTGTGGCGGACGAAAGGATGCGGCACCCACGAATGTGCTGTGGGGCTTGAAGGGATTCGGGTGTGAGATGTCCACGCGAGGGCGAAATTTCGGCCTACAAAGGCGCTTAAGGGTGCGCCACCCGCCTGGATCGTCCAGCGCCTGGGCTACCTCACGCCAGCCCAGGCTCGCCAGCAGCTCCTTGCGCTCGGAGCTGCTGCATGAATACACTCAATTCAGTGTCCAAAAAATCCGGGGCTGAACAAAATCAGATTCTCGGAACCACGCCGTTCACAGTGGAGAGGTAGTGAAACCCCTTCGCCAAATGAGACACGATTACGGTCTACTCCAGAGAACACCGATTCCGATTCCGTGTCCCTAACGTGTTCCTGGCTGCTTTGAAAAGTGGTGTTGAGTTTAATCTGTCTTCTCAATGCGAGTCGGAAGTCGAGAACCCCAGGGTTACGCTATACGTTGCCGATGTTGGAATGCACGACCGAAGGGAGCGCCATCGATCGCAGGCGCTCTGCGAACCGCGGGTCAGGGCGCAGGCTGTCCCAATCCGGTGCGACCGCCAGGTGAGCGAGCGCTGGGTCGCGGTACGCGATGGCCTGATCAAGGCAGTCGAACGCTTCATCGAGCCGGCCTGCTGCCCCATACAGACCGGCGCGAAAGAATGCCATCTTCAGCAAGACGTCGAAGTCCAGTTGCGGGTTCGTTATCTGGTCCACCATGAATCTTCTCACCCCGGAGAGGCCGGCCGTCGCGCACACCTGCTGCATGTCCGCGATGACCTGCTTGATCACCGCCGCCCTCTCTTCGGGAAAGCCCCACGCGATGGCCTGGCTGGCCTGGCTGACGGTCCAGGCCGCGAATCTATTGACGTCCCCGATCCTCCAATAGACGTGCGTAATGAATTGGCTCGCCAGCACATGCTTCGGGTCGACGTCGAGCGCTCGCTGGGCCCAGACAAGCGTGTCGTCGTACTTCCGCTGATGCC